>MEHZ011519723.1_pt1 | contig 14736 bp, 12 predicted proteins | sample 897221 | NCBI WGS metagenome assembly MEHZ01 (sample SAMN05514161, study PRJNA337945) | marine metagenome | isolation source: marine surface water | place: Arctic Ocean | collected 2007-12-13
ATGGCAAGCGTGAGGTGGCAGATGAAAGAAATATTTTTGATGCGATGAGGGAGTTGGGGTTATGATTCAAAAACACATTCTGTGTGCAACTTTTAGGGTGGTTGCTCACATTAAGGGAGATTGTGTTGAATTGCCCCATCTCCCTCGCATTTCTTCTTTTGGTGGGTTTGCTGAGAATATTAATTTCGGGTTGATGAATGGTCAAATGAGAGGATTGGAATTTTCTGATGTATTGTGGTGCGGTTGAATTTGTTTGTACGCCTTCTATGATAAGGCATGTTCCAGTATTGCTTGAGGAAAGCATGGGCTTTCTGCAGCCAGAAAACGGAGGTAGATTTGCGGATTTAACCTATGGTGGCGGTGGGCATTCTGAGGCAATACTTGAGGCGAGTGATTCAACCGAATTAATGTCCTTTGATTGTGATCCAGATGCCCTTATTCGTTCTGAGAACACAACTAATTTATTTGGTGATCGTTTTACATTTCATGATTTGAGTTTTCAAAAAATGGATGAAGTTTCTTCAGCAGAGGATTTTGATGGTGTTTTGATGGATTTGGGGATTTCTTCCTTTCAGTTGATGGAGCCCTTGAAAGGGTTTTCATTTAGGTTGGATGCTCCAATTGACATGCGCTTGGATCCAAGAGTTGGGCAAAGTGCCGCGGAATTTTTAGAAACTGCATCTCGTGAAAGTTTAGTCCGTGCCGTAAGGGAGTATGGGGAGGAGCGTAGGTGGAGTCGTGTCGTCAATGCAATTCTTGAAGCTCGAGGGACTGGAGTTCTTCAACGTACGATGAGTGCAGCAGAATTAGTTTCGAATGCGGTAGGTGGGTTTCGTATAAGGCAAAGAATACATCCAGCGACCAAGACTTTTCAGGGTATTCGAATTGCGATTAATGGGGAGATGGAGGCATTGGCACTCACCTTGCCCAAGGCTTTTCGTGCATTAAAGCCAGGCGGTGTACTTGTGGTCATATCATTTCATTCTCTAGAGGATCGAATGGTGAAAAGATTTATGCGTAAAATGGCCGGGCGTCCTGTTCATCGTTGGGATAGGAGTGTGTTGGATGATAGGAAAGTTTGTGCTGAACTTTTGAATACCAAGATAATTGCACCTTCCAGTAAGGAAGTGGAAGAGAATCCGAGGAGTCGTTCAGCTCGCCTTCGTGTCCTGAAAAAGATCGAGCAACCGAATTTGTAATGAAGATAAAATCCAAGAATTTTAATCAGTCTATCTTTTTTTTAGGTGCTTTATTTCTCCTGTTTTTTGGAGGAGGGGCGTTAGCCATTGTTTGGTTGAGAATGGAAATTACCTCAGTGGCTAAAAATTGCGGCCAACTCGAAGGAGAAATGGAGATTGTCGGGCGCGAAGTTAATCAATTAAGAGGGCAGAGGTCTAATTCGCTAAGGCCCGCATCATTAGCAATTATGGTGGAGGGTAGACTCTCGATGCCTATCGCAAAAAATACTTTTCATATATCAAAATTGGATATGAATGATCGTATAGGTAACGAGAGTTCTCGTGCCTATAAACTTCAGGGAGAATTTGCCGGAACGCGGTAAAATGAAGAGTATTTTCATCTCCCCCTTTCGATTTTATCTTGTATTTTTTGCGGTCTCTATAACCTTCTGCTCGTTAGGGGGTAGATTAGTTTATCTACAAGTGTTCAAGGCAAATGATTTTGCTAAATTTGCTCAAGGAGCACGGAAGAATTTTGTAACTTTAAAAGCGAGGCGGGGTGACATAGTGGATCGAAAGGGAAACCTTTTGGCGACTACACGATCAGTTGTTAATGTTGGAATGGATCCGCATTCAATTGAGGAAGAGGATTTTAGTAAGTTTGCAGAACTTTCTCAATTATTAGAGATACCTGTCTCTGAAATAGAGGAGGCTGCCTCCAATAAAATTAGAAAAGGGACTCAGTTTAACGGTGAGATTAAAAAGGTTAGGTGGGTAAAGTTAAAGGAGGAAGTAGATGAAGGAACATATCGGAAGATAGAATTATTAAATATTGATGGAGTTTATGGAAATCATAAACACTCTAGATTATACCCAGGGAATCGTTTAGGGAGTCATATTTTAGGCTATCTAAATAAGGAAGGTCTCGCGACAATGGGAGCGGAAAGGTTTACTGATTATTACTTAAAAGGGCAGGATGGTTGGAAGGAAAGTGAAAAAGATGGGAAGCGTAGGGAAATGCCCCAGCACCGAACATTAGAAGTTTCGCCGAAAAATGGTCTTAATGTAGAATTGACTATCGATTGGATGATTCAAGACATGGTCGAAAAAGAATTAGCTAGGATCGTAGAAGATTATAATCCATTAAGTGCAAGCATGATAGTGAGTGAGCCTCGTACAGGTAGTATTCTTGCTTTAGCGAATGTACCTGATTTTGACCCTAATTTTTATAACAAATCGGATATGTCATCCCAGCGTAACCGAGCATTGGCGGATTTGTACGAACCTGGGTCTACTTTTAAAATAGTTGCTGTGAGTGGTTGTATGAATGACGGAATTGTAGGTCCAAAAGATATAATTGATTGTTCGGTTTCAAGTATTCAGAAAGGATCAAAAAGATTAAGGCTACCCGGCGACCATCATCCATTAGGAAAAATTAGTGTGAAGGAGGTAGTTCAAAAATCAAGTAATCGAGGAGCTGCACAATTGGGAATTAAATTAGGTTCTCAAAGGTTATACGATTATTGCAGAGCTTTTGGTTTTGGGCAAAAGACAGAGTTTGGGATTGGTGGAGAAAGAAAAGGAATCCTGCATCATCCAAAAAATTGGGACGGATTAACTATTACTCGTTTACCCATGGGCCATGCGGTAAGTGCTACGGCCATTCAGGTGCATTCTGCAATGTCTGCAGTGGCAAATGGTGGAGTGTTAATGAAGCCAAAATTTATTAATCGAATCTTTGATGAGGAAGGTAAAACTGTAACCCCATTTAATGCTAGGCCAGTCAGAAGAGTCATAGAGGTAGGCGTGGCCAAATCTCTTACTGAGATGCTTGTTAGTGTAGTATCAAATGAGGGAACAGCGAGGAAAGCTCGAGTGAACGGATTTGATGTGGCCGGGAAAACAGGGACAACCCAGAAAATAATTAATGGAAAGTACTCTAGGAGTCATCATGTTGGTTCATTTGTAGGCTTTTTTCCAGCCGAAAAACCAAGAATTGTAATTACAGTGGTGGTTGATGAGGCAAAGATGAAAAGGGGAATGTTAGGATATGGAGGAACAGTGGCAGCGCCTGCATTCCAAAATGTGGCGAAGCAGATCATTAGTTACCTTGGGATACAGCCCAAGAAAGAGGAAATAAAAGTGGCGGTGAATCTTAGAAATAATCGCCAAGAACTTTAATGGAAAATTTTAATTAGATGAAAAGTAAAAAACAAAATCGTGAGTCATTAAGAGATGTACATAATAGATTAGGAAAAGTTAGCTTACTCAAAGATTTGTCAGATAGTGAAATGGTGTTATCTCAAGACGATTTAAATACTGAAATAACTGACTTAATTACAGATAGTAGACGAGTGACACCTGGTTCTGCTTTTTTTGCAATACCTGGGATGAGAACAGATGGAAATAACTACCTAGAAGAAGCAATTAGTCGTGGAGCGAAGACAATTATCTCCAATCAAAAAAATATAAATCTTCCTTTGGGGGTAACTTCAGTACAGGCAGATGATCCAAGATTAGCATTAGCTCAGTTTGCGAAAAAATATCACGGATCTCCTGATAAATCTTTAAAAATTATTGGAGTAACTGGGACCAACGGAAAAACGACGGTTACTGCACTAGCGAGACATTTGTTGGAAAGACCCGGACGTCCTGTAGGTTTAATTGGGACAGTGAAATATCATTTGGGGGATCGAGATTTACCTTCTTTTAAAACTACCCCTGAAGCGTCTGATATTTATCCATTACTAAGAAGTATGCTTGCAGCTGGTTGTTCCGAAGCAGTTATGGAAGTAAGTTCTCATGGGATCCATCAAAGTCGGGTTGCAGGTCTAGATATGGAGGTTGCCGTATTTTTAAATCTGACAAGGGATCATTTAGACTATCATGGGAATATGGAAAATTATTTCTGTGAGAAAAGAAAAATTTTCAATGGTGAAAATGGTTCATTGCCAAAAGTTGCGGTAATTAATGCTGATTGTCCATTTGGAAGAAGATTGATGGATGAATTACCCCCACATGTACATATTCTTACATTTGGAGAAGATGAAATGAGTACATTCCGAGCACGAAATATTTCTCTTTCAGCGGTTGGTTCAGAGTTTATCTTGGATGGTCCTTTTGGTTCAACAGTTGTTTCTAGTCCATTACTGGGAAGGTATAATGTGATGAATGTCTTAGCTGCATTCTCAATTGTTCATGCATTGGGTATGCGAGTTTCAAAAGCAATACATAAAATAAGTGCTTTCAACGGGGTTGATGGTCGGATGGAACCAGTTGATCGTGGTCAGGGTTATAAGGTTGTGGTTGATTATGCACATACTCCAGATGCCTTACGTAATGCATTAAGTATGTTGCGGGAGTGTACAAATGGAAAACTCCACCTAGTATTTGGATGTGGTGGTGATCGGGATAGAGGAAAGCGTTTAGAGATGACAAAAGTTGCCTGTGCTGGCGCAGATAAGGTCTGGGCAACGGTTGATAATCCACGAACTGAACATCAAGGTAATATTTTTAAAGATATGAGAAAAGGTATCTCTAAAACCTCCAAAGTACATTTTATTGATGATCGTAGGCGGGCAATCAGTATGGCATTGGATGCGGCAAGAGATGAAGATTGTGTATTGATTGCAGGAAAAGGTCACGAGACATTTCAGGAGGTTCAATATACTGCTATTCCATTCGATGACAGAATTGTCGCAGGAGAATTGCTCAGTGCTAAACAACTCACTATGTAATGCCGAGATTTGATCCAGATCAATTAGAAAAATGGTCATGTGGGACTTGGAAAGAGAGTCCGCAAGCTAATATTTCTGGATTTTCGATTGATAGTCGAAAAATAAATTCTGGTGATCTATTTGTAGCTTTAAACGCAGAGCGTGATGGACACGATTTCTTATCATCCGCAGAAGAAAACGGTGCCTGTGCCAGTATCGTAGAAAAAGTAAATCTTAATGTTCCATTACCACAATTGTTGGTTAAGGATTCATTAAAAGCTTTTCATAATATCGCATATCAACATCGACTTAATTTTAAAGGCCCAGTGGTTGGAATTACTGGCAGTTGTGGTAAAACTTCAACTAAAGATACTTTAGGATTACTGCTAGGCGAAGACAAAGCTTTGTGCACTGAAGGAAATTTAAATAATCACTTGGGTGTACCGTTAACATTATTACGGTGCGACAATACTAAGCATCAATTTGCAGTCGTCGAGGCGGGGATTAATCAAATTGGTGAAATGGCAATGTTGGCCAAAACAATCTCACCCAGTATTGTTTTAGTAACAATTATTGCACCCTCTCATTTGGAAGGATTGGAAACAATCGAGAATATCGCTTCTGAAAAAGCCGATTTATTTACAAAGTCTGATCATACTCAAATTGTCATCTTCCCAGAAGATTGTTTGAAGTATGAAAAATTTCAAAACCGATACAACAATGGAGAAGGAGTTATTGTACTCCGCGAAGGAGAACCGACTTCAAATCCAAGTCCATTGGAAGCATTTTACTCCATTTGGACTGAAACAAACAAGATGGGGAACTCGTCGTTGCTGAGGCTTTGGCGACACGGGTCCCCATCTTTTTCTTTTCCATTACCTTATTTATCTAAGGGAATGGGCAAGAATGCTGCCCTTGCAGTGTTAGCTGCATTAGAGCTAGGTGTTTCAGTCCAAGAAATTTCAGAACGCCTACCCAAATTCCGTCCTTCGACCTTGAGAGGAAGATGCTTTCAAGGTCGGGGGCGATCATATTTAGTAGATTGCTACAACGCCAACCCGGCTTCAATGAAAGATTCAATCGAATTTTTCAGAAAACAATTTTCTGGGTCTCCCAAGTTATATGTTCTGGCCGGTATGGAGGAATTGGGCGAGGACGCCCAAAACCTACATTATTCAGTGGGTCAGTGTATTGACTTGGAGGAAAATGATTTCGTTATTCTAATTGGGGAAAAAGCAACTTGGATGGCTCCAGCATTATTAGAAAATGGGTATGCAGAAAATAAAATTATAGTTCTTTCTGATATGAATGATGCAGTCCCTGTGGTTGAGGATTTTGAGGGAGTAGTTTTGTTTAAAGGAAGCAGATCCAATAAATTGGAGAATTTGCTTCCCACTTGGGCCGTAGAAGAAAATGAGGCAGGGAAAAATGACCAATGTTGAGCTATTTACAATTTGGCGAGGATTGGCTTGGACCCCTTCGATTGTTTCAATTTATTTCAATTCGGGCAATTTTAGCGGGAATCACGGCTCTTTTATTTGGATTCGTTCTTGGACCAAGGCTTATCAGTGCATTACAAAATTTTGGAGCCAAGCAGGCATTCAGAGACAAAGACGAAGTCGGTGCATTGGCCACTCTTCACGAAGGGAAAGCAAAGACTCCTACAATGGGAGGATTATTAATTTTTGGCTCAGTTCTCTTTTCAACAATCTTATGGGCAGAGCCCAATATTTATGTCGTTACAGCGATGGTCATTTACATCGTTTTGACTATAGTTGGATTTACGGACGATTTTTTAAAGATATCAAAGAAAAACAGCAAAGGGTTGTCCGGAAGATACAAATTACTAGGTCAACTTTTTGCGACTGCTTTGGCCCTTGCTTTATTAATTGGTCCACTTGGGGAAAGCCTAACTGGAGTTCATGGAAAAGCGGTAGGAAGTTCATTGGAAATGCTAGAGTTGTGGGTGCCTTTTTACAAAGATATGGTTTTCTCAAACATTACTATCGTCGGGGCATTTATTCTTTTTCTTTTCACCTTAACGGGTTCAAGCAATGCAATCAATTTGACCGATGGACTCGATGGATTAGCGATTGGTTGCACCGTTACGGTTGCACTGACCTATGGCATTATGTCTTACGCTTCTGGCAATTTTGTCATATCAGAATATCTTCGAATAAGCTGGGTGCCAGGCACGGGAGAATTAACCGTAGTTTGTGCAGCATTATTGGGAGGGAGTCTCGCTTTTTTATGGTACAATGCTCATCCGGCAGAAATGTTCATGGGCGATACAGGATCATTAGCAATTGGGGGATTAGTCGGAATAATTGCTTTAATGATTCATCAACCATTTACATTGATTATTGTGGGGGGTATTTTTGTGATTGAAGCGGGTTCAGTAATCATCCAAGTGGTTTCATTTAAAAGCCGCGGCAAAAGAGTTTTTCTAATGTCTCCCATTCACCATCATTTTGAATTAAAAGGGTGGAAGGAAACTAAAGTGGTGATTCGATTTTGGATTTTATCTTTACTTTTCGCATTGATCGGGTTGGCAACCTTGAAACTTAGATAAGATGAATAGAGTGTTTGAAAATTGGGATAAAATACCAGGTGAATATGTGGCAGTTTTAGGCGCGGGTATAAGCGGCAAAGGGGCTTCAGCCTTGTTGGCGCAATTAGGTTGGGATTACAAGATGTACGATGAGCAGGAGCGTGCCTTCACTTATGCGGAGGCGCGTGCGTGCTCAATCGTGATCTGTAGTCCAGGGTTTAAAAAAACTCATCAGTGGAGAAAAATTGCCAAGGATTGTGGTAAAAAAATTATAACCGAGACAGATTTTGCTTCCAATTTTACTCAATCTAAAATTATTGCAGTTACTGGTACAAATGGAAAAACTACGCTAGCGACTTTCCTCACTCACTTATATGAAATTAGTGGAAAACCTGCCGTGGTTGCGGGGAATGTGGGAATACCTCTTAGTCAATTAGTTGCTGATGGTCTCGATTCAGAATCTACTATATTTTTAGAAACCAGTTCATTCCAGTCTGAGGATTTAGTACATCTTACTCCAGAAACTGTATTATGGACAAATTTTGATGAAGATCATCTTGATTATCACGAATCTAAGTCAGACTATTTTCATGCGAAATCTCGACTTTTAAAACTTGGGGAAGATGGCTCGTTGTTTATCGGAGAAACTGTAAATAACTTTGCGAAGAAGGTTGGTTTTACATTACCCACTCATTGTCGGGTCATTAAGCGAACACAGGCTGAGAGACTGGGTCTAAATCCTGATCTTTTTTTGACAACTTATCCACAAGTTGAAAATATTGCATTAGCGCATGCCTTTTCAGTTAATCAAGGTATAGATCAAGATTTATTTATCAAAGCGGTTGAAACCTATACTCCTGAGCCTCATCGTTTGCAAAATATTGGAACAATAGGTGAGGCTACTTTTTGGAATGACTCCAAAGCTACCAATTTCGCATCTGCACTAGCTGCATGTAAAAACTTTAAAGGTAATTTATTTTGGATTGGTGGCGGTAGAAGCAAAGGTGGAATGATTGAAGAATTTGCCCGAAAGATTAAACCTCTGATACACCGAGCTTTTTTAATTGGTGAAAGTGGTAAGGTATTATCAAAGATATTTACTACAGATTCATTTCCCTGTTCTTGGTTTGAATCCCTAGATGATGCTTTTAAAAAAGCTTTTTCTGAAGTCTCACAAAAAACAAGTATTTTAATGAGTCCGGGATTTGCAAGTTTTGATAGTTTTAGAGACTATACACATCGTGGAAATTCTTTCATAAATCTCTTTTTGGATTTGAAGAAAATAACATCTAGGTCTACCCATGATAGATTCGCATAATTTCGTTTATCAGTAAAAAAAAATACTATGAAACTCACTAAAATATTTGGAATTGTTTTATCACTACATGTAGGAGTAATTCTTCTCGTTATGTTTCAACCTGGCTGTCAAACCGTCGACAAAAAAGAACCAGTAAACAAGGAGAATAAGAAAGCGGATGTAAAGGAAGAACTCGGGTCTTTTAATGAAGGTCTATCCGTGCCCACTTCACCGACAAATAAACCAGCCCCAAGAAACGAATTAAAAGAGCCTACAAGACCTCTTGTGGGTGAGTTGTTTGTTCCCGGAAGAAATCAAGTAATTGAGCCAATTCCATTACCTAATGTAATTAGCGAAGATCCAGAGATATCCAATTCTTTTAACCTTCGTCCTGCTAATGTCTCTATTTATAAAATAGTCCAGGGGGATACTTTGTGGGGGATTGCTCGTAAGAACAATGTTACCTTAAAAAGTATTCTGAGTTCCAACCCTAGTTTATCGAGCAATTCTAGGTTGAAAATTGGTCAGGAAATTATGATTTCTGATGGTGGAACTATTCAAAAAACTCAATCGATTGTAACTCCTGTGAGAACTCCAGTTGGTGGCTCAACTTACACAGTCAGGGGAGGGGATAGTTTATCTAGAATCGCAAAATCCAATTCAGTGTCCTTGTCCGAATTAATGTCTACGAATGGAATGGATAAAAACACAATTATCAAACCGGGGCAGGTTTTGGTATTACCGGGCGTTTCCACTTCTTCACAAGTGCCATCAATTCAGAAAAAAACCATTCCTTCTGGTTCAAGTGTACACAATGTGAAAAAAGGAGAAAATCTCACCCGTATTGCTTCAATCTACGGGGTCACCGTGAAAGAAATATTGGATTGGAATAATTTAACTGACGCAGGTAAAATCAAAATAGGACAAGCCCTTATCGTCTCTAATTCTTCAAATAATTTTAATTCTCAACAGGCCGATGCAATTATAATACCTTCGGAGGACGAACCTTCGAGCGTACAGGATTTCTTTAAGGGTGTGGTGGAAGAAAAGCCAATCATTGATGTGCCTGAACAACCGTAATCGATATAGAACTATCAAAGTGGTGAAAGTGGAAAGAAAAGAGTGGCGGAGACTGTTGTAAGTAAAAGTGTAGTAAAGCCAACTAATTGGATAACGGTTTATCTCATCGCAATTGCACTGGGGTTGACGACTCTTGGTCTGGTCATGCTTTTTAGCGCTGGTGTTGTGCGAGATGCTCACACGCTGTTAACTAAACAGATTATCTGGATAGGATTATCTCTTATTATCGGTATTTATGTATCGTTTATGAATTTGGAATGGTTGAAGGATAAATCATGGTGGATTTTCGGATTTTGCGTACTGGGTCTTATTCTTACTCTAATTCCTGGAGTGGGAATCAAGGTGAATGGAGCTCAGCGCTGGATTGGCTTAGGCCCATTACGAATTCAACCTTCTGAATTTGCGAAGATCGGATTGGTTCTTATCTTGGCCGCTTATTTCTCATCTCGGCAAAGGGAAATAAAATCCTTTGTGTCCGGTTTTCTAATTCCGTCTTTACTCGTTGGGGTAATATGTGGATTGATTTTAAAACAGCCAGATTTTGGAACTTGTTTCTTATGTGGTGCAGTTGCAGCTACTTTGATGTTTCAATCGGGAACAAGTCTGAGATGGTTATTACCAATCGCAGGACTGGCTATTGGTGCATTCTGTATTTTAGTCTATTTCGATCCTGTTCGGATTAGGCGGGTTACTTCATTTTTAGATGTTGAGGCAAATGCAAATGATAGTGCGTATCAACTTTGGCAAGGTATGCTTGCCTTTGGAGTCGGTGGGTTGGATGGAGTCGGTTTAGGTATGGGGCGCCAGCAAATGCATTTTTTACCTGAGGCACATACAGATTTTATTTTTCCAGTGATTGGCGAAGAACTTGGACTCATTTGTACAATGGGAATTGTGCTCTGTTTTCTATTTCTTTTTGTTTTAGTTTCCTGGCGTTTACGACAAGCACCCCGATTATACGAGTACTTGCTCGCAATGGGTTCACTACTTTTTATCTGCTTGCAGGCTATTATAAACATGGGCGTAGTCACTGGTTCAATGCCAACCAAGGGGATGTCCTTACCTTTTATTAGCTACGGTGGTTCGAATCTGATGGTCACTTTTGTTTTCTTAGGGATCATCATCAACGTTTTTCGTAAGTGGGATAATCCAAAGGTACATCAACCAAGAGAGATTCGAGAAATATGAGGAATATTGTTATTGCATGCGGCGGAACAGGGGGGCACTTGACTCCCGGGATTGCTCTTGCTCAAAATCTCGAAGAACGAGGCTATCCATCCTGGCTTTTTATTAGCCAAAAAGCAGTTGATTCTAGGCTGGCACGTAAGTATCCGAAACTTAGTTTTGAAGCAATGCCTGGGGCTCCTTTGATTAAGTCTCCCCTTGGCTTGTTACGATTTGGTCATGGCTTTGCCTTTTCATTTCTCCGGTCTTATCGTTTTTATGGCAAAGTGGGTGCGGATGCACTGGTGGGATTTGGTGGGTTTTCTTCATTTGGACCTGCAATGGCTGCACGTGCACGCGGGATTCCAATCTATATTCATGAAGCAAATCGAGCAGTGGGAAAAGCAGTCCGTTTTTTAGCAAAAAGAGCAAACCGGTTATACCTGCCCGAAGGAATGCATTTAGAAGGAATATCACCAGATGTCATTCGTAATGTGGGGTATCCTTTAAGAAAAGAATTTCGTAGAATACCAAAAGAGCGGGCTCGTAAACAACTCGGGATTTCCTTGAGTGATCGCCTACTTGTTGTCCTGGGAGGAAGTCAGGGGGCAGTTGCCTTAAATCGTTGGGTTAAAGATAAATTAGAACCATTAGCTGTCGAGGGAATTTCGACCTATTGCCTGACTGGGATGAGCAATGAAAGCTCCGGTGTCGTTCAATTGGAGGGAATTGGAGGGAAAACCATTACGAATCGCTTTGTTTCATTTACCGATGAAATGAATACAGTTCTTTCCGCTGCTGATTTAGTGATTTCAAGAGCAGGGGCCGGTGCAATTGCTGAGATCGTTCGTTGTCGAATACCCTCAATTTTGATCCCATACCCCTACGCTGCCGACAACCATCAATTTTTAAATGCAGACTTTTTGGAAAGAAAGGGGGCCACGATTCTTTGTCCAGAGGATAAAATGGCAGAAAATTTATTGGATGAGGTAAGGGAAGTTATGTTTAATGAAGAATTTCGTACCATTCTTCGTCGTAATTTATTTGCTTTAGACAATGGAGATGTGGCTTGTCGGATTACAGACGATATTGCTCAATCTTTAAAAGAACGGGCTGTACAAGATCCGCTTCAGGGAGGAGTGCTTCGTATGATCGGATGAAAAAGCCTAAACGAGTATTACTTCTAGGTGCCGGAGGAATGGGCATGGCTCCGCTTGGACTTTATTTACAAGGTGCTGGCGTTCAGGTCGAAGCTTATGACGATCGTTTTCGGGAACCGTTACGTTCTCATTTACAAAATTCAGGAATTGTTGTCCTCAGCGAACCCACTCCGGTCAATAATCCGGATTGTGTCATTCGATCGAGTGCAATCTCCTTGGATAATAAGTTGGTTAAGAATTGGGTCGATTTAGGTATACCAGTTTATCAAAGAGGAGAATTCCTTGCTCGTTTTACCGCCAGGAAGAAAATTCTTGCGGTTGTGGGTAGCCACGGAAAAACCTCCACGGTTGGGATGCTCTGTTGGGCATTGGATAAGGTTGATTTCTCATGTTCTTATCTCGTCGGAGGGGCGTTTGTGAATAATCAACTGCCCCCCGGTCGTTTTATTAGGGATAGTTGGGTAATTTTAGAGGTCGATGAAAGTGATGGCACAATAGACTTTTTTGCACCCACCATTACCCTTGCATTGAATTGTGATTGGGATCATGTGGACCGATATGATTCAAAAGATTCGATGGGCGAAACTTTTCGATCCTTATTTTCACGAACCACTTCCACAATTATAACTCCATCTGGATCCGATCTTTTTAAATGGGCAGAATTGGAAAAAGAAAAATCTTTATCGAGCTTCGACTTGCATGAGGATACTTCCCAATACCAAGAAAATAATATTTCTGCAGTGATTGCAGCGGGTACTGCCTTGGGGGTTGATTTATCCCCATTAGACTTCAATGAATTTCCGGGAATTGAGCGTAGACAAACAATTCTACATCAAAGTCCTACTCGTACTATAGTCGAAGATTATGCTCATCATCCTACCGAAATTAATGCGTTTTTAAGTCATCGTCGATTAACACTTCCGAAGCATTCCGTGCAGGTCGTTTTCCAACCTCATCGATTTACTCGTACCCAAGCATTGGCTAAGAAATTTGCTGAAGAACTCTCTCAGGCAGATGACCTTCATTTATTGCCCACCTATGCCGCTTTTGAAGAATTTGATCCAGCCGGCTCTGTGGAGAGTTTGGTCGGATATTTACCCCCCCGGTTAAGGCAACATACAAATATATTTTCAGATTTTACACAGCTTTGCGATATTTTGGGGCCCACTCCAGGGGATAATGAGAAAGATCAAATTCTCTTTGTCGGAGCTGGGGATCTAGAAAGATGGGCCCATGGATTTTCAGCTTGGGAAAAAGCCAAAGGTAATAAACTCAATGCCTTTTCTTATTACCTACAGAATAAATTATCGGAAAATACGGTGCTTCGTGCCAATGAACCCCTTGCAAACAAAACGACCATAGGGGTGGGCGGATGTGCTCGATGGTATGCGGAACCAGCTCATTCCGAGGATTTACGTTCTTTGGTGGAAGCTTGCCATCTTTTTAATATTCCGCGTGCCATGTTGGGTAGAGGCTCGAATTTAATTGTGCCTGATTCCGGTTTTGGTGGGTTAGTCATTCGTCTAAGGGGTAACTTTTGGAAAGAAATTACTTTTCGCTCCGGAGAGACTCTGTTGGTGGGTGCGGGTGCCCGTTTAAATGAAATTTGTAGTTTTGCCTGTTTGAATGGACTCACTGGTTTTGAATTTTTGGAAGGGATACCGGGTACATTAGGAGGTGCATTACGAATGAATGCAGGGGCGATGGGTTGGGAAACTTTTGATCTTGTTGAATGGGTTTCCTTTCTTCTGCCCGATGGAAGTATTCGCGAGATTTTAGGGACAGATTTAAATGTGGGGTATCGTTATTGCCGCGAAGCATTCGATGGTATTGCACTGCGGGCAAAGTTAAAGTCCGAAGGTAAATCCGATCATCGGGCGATACGAAAAGCAATTGAGAAATTAGCCAAGCGTCGGCGTTCATCTCAACCTCGTGAAGCAAGTGCGGGCTGTATTTTCCGGAATCCAGAAGAAGTGTCCGCCGGTTTTTTGATTGAAGAAAGTGGACTTAAAGGAGAGCGGGAAGGTGGGGCAGTGGTTTCCACTCAGCATGCTAATTTTATCCTTAATCAAGGTGGGGCCACCGCAGATGAAGTGATTTCATTGATTCAACGAGTCCGTGCAAGGATTAAAGAATCAAAGGGACTTACTCTTGAACCTGAAGTGACTCTATTGGGGAAATCGTGGAATGAATATTTATCTTAGAACCTGATACAAGTATGAAGAAAAAATTTAATATTATTATACTTGCAGGTGGTATCGGGCCAGAGCGTGAGGTTTCAATCTCCACAGGAAAAGCCCTCAGTAATGCGCTGGCGAAGAACTTTCAGGTAGAGTTAATCGATTTGACAGAAGAGAAACTACCCAAGGGTATCAACCCAGAAACAACCGTAGTTTGTCCTGTCATACATGGCACTTTTGGAGAGGATGGTCGCTTACAATCATTACTTGAAAATCAGGGAATCATTTATTCTGGGAGCGATTCTTCATCAAGCCGTTTGTGTATGGACAAATTTGAGTCGAAAAAAATCGTCGCACGAGCCGGCGTTCGTGTTGCTCCCGATTTTGCATTTAATAATCCCAAGGATGTG
>MEHZ011632342.1_pt1 | contig 14735 bp, 9 predicted proteins | sample 897221 | NCBI WGS metagenome assembly MEHZ01 (sample SAMN05514161, study PRJNA337945) | marine metagenome | isolation source: marine surface water | place: Arctic Ocean | collected 2007-12-13
CCGCCAAATTCTCGCTCATGACCCAAACTGTGTCATGGCCTACCTCGGGCTCACTTTGGCCAATTGGGAAAACGAAAAACGCGCCAAAAACTTTATCAAGAAGGGAACCGAACTTCAAGAGAAGGCCACCCTCACCGATCACGAAAAAGCCTATTTCGAAGCCCACAAAAAACTCTTCAGCGAAGAACCCAAGGACATTAAGAAGCGCCGTGTCAATTTCGTCCGCGATCTCGAGGATATCGTCCTCAACTTCCCCAATGACCTGGAGGCCAAAGCATTCCTCGTCTGCCGCCGCTGGCAGCTCAACCGCAAGGGAATTCAGATTCAGAGTTATGTTGGCCTCGACGCCATTCTTGAGCAAATCTTTGCCAAGTCCCCTCATCACCCAGCTCACCACTTTGCCATCCACCTCTGGGACTATCGCAATCACGCCCAGGCCCTCGACTCCGCGGCCAAGCTCGGGTCCACCGCCCCCAGCATCGCCCACATGTGGCACATGCCCGGTCATATTTATTCCAAGGCAAAGCGCTTCCACGACGCCGCCTGGCATCAAGCCGCCTCCGCCTCGGTCGATCACGCGCACATGCAAAAGAACTATCTTCTGCCCGATGAGATCCACAACTACGCCCACAACAACCAGTGGCTCGCGCAAAACTACACCTACCTCGGCAACGCCACCGCCGCAGTTGAAATGGCGCAGTCCCTCCTCGCCAACCCCCGTCACCCCCGCCTCAACACCGCCACCAAAGGAGGCTCATCCAGCCGTTACGGCCGCAGCGAGCTCATCAAGATCCTCGAGACTTTCGAACTCTGGCCTCAAGTCATCGCCCTTTCGAAAACCCAGTGGCTCGAAACACTTGATAAAGCAGACGATGACCGCTCGCGCCTCCGCCTCATCGGACTCGCCCACTTCCATCTTCAGAAGAAAAACGACCTCAACGTGACCATCGGCCAGCTCGACGCGTTCCACAAAAAAGCAGTCGCCCAGCAAAAAGAAGACGAAGACAAAGCCCGCGAAAAAGCGACCAAGGAAAAGAAAAACGAAAAAGACCTCAAGAAAGCCGTCACCGATGCCGGCAAGAATGCTAAGAAAAGCACGGATGCTCTCGCCAAAATCCTCGGCGAGCTGCGCGGTTGCCTTGCCGAACTCAATGGCGATCAAGAAGCCGCCAAAAAATCACTCAGCCACGTCAATAACGCTACCGTGAAGATGCGACGTCAGCTCGCGCTCGGCGATCTCGAAGAAGCCCGCAAAGCTGCTGAAAAGAAACTCAGCGGCGACGATAAAAAAACCGTCGAACTAGCCCAAGGCATCGAAACCTTTTACCGATGTCAAAAAGAAGACGCCAGCAAGGTGAAGGAAGCTTTCGGAAAGCTGCGCGCCATTTCCTCCGAGATCGCAATCACCACTCCTCCCTTCGCTCGCCTTGCCCCAATCGCCAAGAAACTTGGCTACCCCGAGGACTGGCGTCTCGCCAACGTCCCAGCCGAAGATCTCCTCCCCCGACCAAAACTCGATTCACTCGGCCCCGTCCATTGGACCCCTCCCGCCGCCAAGCCCTTCGACCTCCCGGACCAAAATAAAAAGTCGGTCTCACTATCCGACTACCAAGGTAAGCCCTTCATCCTCGTCTTCTATCTCGGCGCCGGCTGCCTCCACTGCACCGAGCAACTCACCGCCATGGCCGATCGCTATCCCGAGTTCGAAAAGGCCAAGCTTCCCATCCTCGCGATCTCCACCGACAACGTCGCCGACCTTAAGATATCACAGGACAACTACGAAAAAGGAACCATCCCCTTCCCTCTCATCTCCGATGAAAAAAAGGACGTCTTCAAAGCCTACACCGCCCACGATGACTTCGAGAACCAGCCACTCCACGGCACCTTCGTGATCGACGGAAAAGGCCGCGTCCTCTGGACCGACATTTCCGCCGACCCCTTCATGGATATCGATTTCCTCATCGAAGAAGCCAACCGCCTCCTGGAACTCCATCCCTAGGTCAGATATCCTTCCTAACTTCCAACTCCACCCGTGCACCTTCGTCTTTGGTCCCGACCATGCCGAGGTATAAACGGCCGCCCCCCGGTTCCCGAAGTCGCAATGCTCCTAATCAACCATCAGCGTGATCGAATCCTCCGTCTCGATCTCCATTCCTTGAACCACTCCATCGGAAGCCAACGCCACCACTACTGACACCGGCCTTGCAACTCTCTCCATCGCCCGAACATGAAAATCAATGTGGTGCGCATTAAGGTAGTAATTGACGTTACTCGATTTCCCTGCCTGAGCGGTTAAGCTCTCCAGTTGGTCACTTCCGCTAGCTCATATAGGATTGAAAGAAGAAAGATCTCCGCGATCGTGAATCGGTGGCGTTGTTATCTTTTTCTTATTCGCCTTTGCCCTCTCCTCATGATTTGAGGCTCAAAAATGAATGAATGACTACTATTGGACTTATCGCATTGGCAGTGTTGATCCTATTTGTGCTCGTCACCTTAGTTGCTCCTTTCCGGACTTGCCTCGGACGATTACTTTTCGCCCCAGTTAAGTAGCAGCGCGCTCCGCCCCTGTGGCTACCTGACCTGGTCTACTATCCTTAGACCATCGCCTTGAGACGCTCGCAAACTTCCTGCACGTTCGCCCGTGAGTTGAATGCGGAGATGCGGAAGAAGCCTTCGCCTGCCGCTCCGAATCCGGAACCAGGAGTCACGACAACTTGCGCGCCTTCGAGCATCTTATCAAACATCCCCCAGCTGGTAACGCCCTCAGGACAGCCAACCCAAACGTAAGGAGCGTTTTGACCACCCCAAACCTGAAGGCCAAGAGCTTCGCAAGCGTCCTTGAGAAGCTTCGCGTTCGTCATGTAGTGCTTCACGAGCTCTGCCACTTCGGCCTTTCCAGCCTCGGAGTAAATCGCTTCGGCACCGCGCTGCACGGGGTAACTTGCGCCGTTAAACTTGGTCGAGTGCCGACGACTCCAGAGCTCCTTCAGCGGCACTCTTTCGCCGGAGGCGGTGGATCCGGTGACGGTCTCGGGAATGACGGTGTAGGCACAGCGGACGCCGGTGAAACCACCGTTTTTGGAGAACGACCGGAACTCAATCGCGCAATCCTTGGCACCCTCGATCTCATAAATAGAACGCGGAATGCTGCTGTCCTGCACGAAGGCCTCGTAGGCCGCATCGTAAAGAATGACGGCATCATTTTCTTTCGCGTAAGCGACCCAGGCTTCGAGCTGCTCGCGCGTCGCTGTCGTGCCCGTCGGGTTGTTCGGGTAGCAAAGATAGATCAGGTCGACCTTCTCCTCGGGAATGGCGGGAACGAAGCCGTTCTCAGCCGTGCACTTGAGATAGACAAGTCCCTCGTATTCGCCCGCCTCGTTTGCCTCACCGGTGTTACCAGCCATGACATTGGTGTCGACGTAGACCGGGTAAACAGGATCGGTGACGGCGATTTTGTTTCCCTCCCCGAGGATATCGAGAATGTTGCCCGAGTCACACTTGGAACCATCTGAGACGAAAATGTCACCGGCATCGATCCCGAGACCAGCGTAGGCATTTTCGGCAATCGATTCGCGAAGGAAGGGATAGCCCTGTTCGGGACCGTAACCGCGGAAGGTGCCACGATTACCGAGTTCATCGACCGCCTTTTTCATGGCCTCGCGGGCCGCAACAGGGACGGGCTCGGTGACATCACCGATACCACAACGGATAAGACGCTTGGCCTTTTCCGGCTCAGCGTCGGTGTATGCGTTTACGCGGCGGGCGATTTCCGGGAAAAGATACCCGGCCTTCAGCTTAAGAAAGTTTTCGTTGATGCGTGCCATGACGGGCTTGGAATAACGGCGATCAAGAAAACCCGCAATGGAAATTACGATTTATGGGTAACCACAACCGGAATGAAGTGGAGATGGCCAACGGTAAATAAATAGGATGGATGGGATACTTGGGTTGGGGAGCTTCTCATCCTGTCGCACAAGCGCTGGATAAACGTAATACTGACGCAGCGTATCCTCGTAGATCGTGCTCTTCCAGTCGTGGCAAGTCACTTTTCCATGCAGAACTCCCGGCTTCTCCTGAGAGTCGGCCCCCAACTTGCATTTTGTCTGGGAGAGAGAAAGGGACGGAAGGAGGACTAAAAGTGAGGCACATTTGAGCATTAGAGGATCAAAAAAGATGAACGACGGGAGAGGAAAGGACGAAAGCTGCTTAGAAATGGCCTTCCTCAACCGTAAGAAATCCCCGTGAAAGCACTCTGCCTCCTTCCTCTTCTCCTCGCACCTCTCTTTGCCGCGCCCAAACCCGACAAATTGATCCCCTTTAAGAAAGTCGGTGATGTCGAACTCAAACTGCACGTTTTTAATCCAAAAGGTCACAAAGCGAGCGACTCCCGCCCGGCCATCGTCTTTTTCTTCGGAGGAGGCTGGAACGGCGGATCACCCTCACAATTCTACCCACAAAGCGCCCACCTTGCTTCCCTCGGAATGGTGGCCATCAGCGCCGAGTATCGCGTAAAATCCCGTAATGGAACAACTCCTCTCGAATGCGTCCAAGACGGCAACTCCGCCATCCGCTGGGTCCGGACCCACGCCAAGGAACTGGGCATCAATCCGAAAATGATCGCAGCCGGAGGGGGCTCCGCCGGAGGTCATGTCGCAGCAGCCACCGGCACCACCAAGGGCATTTTTGAAAAAGGCGAAGACCTTCTCGTGAGCGCGCAACCCGATGCCCTCGTGCTCTTCAATCCCGTCTTCGATAATAGCAAGGAAGGCTACGGCTACGACCGAGTAAAATCCTACTGGAAGAGAATTTCCCCCCTCCACAATATCGACAAGAACTGCCCTCCCACCATCGTCTTCCTAGGAACCAACGATAGCCTCATCCCGACCTCCACCGCCGAAAAATACCGTCGGGCGATGGAAAAAGCGGGCGTCCGCTGCGATCTCCACCTCTTTCAGGGCGAACTTCACGGATTTTTCAACAAGAGCAAATATAATGAAACCGTCACCGCGATGAGCGCCTTCCTCAGGGAACTGGGATACCTCCAGTAAATGGTATTTTAGCCTTCGTGGCCAAAAATTTCGATAGAAGCGATCACAACTTTTGGAGACCCTTGCATGCCTCTGTCATTGGGCCACGCTCGACGGGACCCCCACCCCGCAAGAAGTGCCAAGCTTCGATAGGCGCACAATACGAGAAACGATAGAAGAATTGAGACAATTTGCGCCGTCCCAGTTGAGTGGGGGATTTGTCAAGTAGATGGAAATCTTTCCCCCATATTTCAAAGATAAGAAAGAATTGGACCGTTTTCTTCGTTTGTTATTGCGAGCCAGTCTCAATAGCGCTTCACTAACCCCACTCCCATGAATTCTTTCGCCCTCGATCTCAAACGTGATTCCGCCCTGACCCTGAGTCAGGCTGCGGTCGGTTGTGAGTTTCAGATCAAGCAAGTAGAAGGCTCCGCTTGTCGCCAGCTACGCGAAATTGGCTTCTGCGAACAGATGCGGGTGAAGAAAATCACCAACGGTCGGAACATGCTCTGCACCGTCTGTGGAACGCGATTGGCCCTGAGTAAGAACCTCGCTGACCAAATCCAGGTGGTTCCGGCCTGATCGACCTGACAAATGAGTTCCTCATCTCCGAAAGCCCGAATTGCTTTGGTTGGCCATCCCAACGCGGGAAAAACAACCCTATTCAACGCTTTCACGGGCCAGCGCCAAAAGGTGGGAAACTATTCAGGAGTCACCGTTGAAAAAGCCTCCGGGGAATTCTTTACCCCGCACGGAAATTGTTTCGAACTCGTCGATCTCCCCGGCTGCTATTCTCTCTCGCCCAATTCACCCGATGAAATGGTGACCCGGAACGTCCTTCTCGGAGTGCAAGAGGGAGAGGAAATTCCAGACCTTGTCCTTTGCGTCCTCGACGCCTCGAATCTCGAGCGCCACCTCAATCTCTTACTGCAGGTCATCGATCTCGGCTACCCGGTGATCGCCGCTCTCAACAAAATCGATCAAGCGGAAGCGCAGGGACTTCGACTCAACCCGACCGCGCTCACCGAAACTCTCGGGGTTCCCTTTGTCCCTCTTTCCGCACTCACCGAAAAAGGCTTCGTGGCACTAAAGCAATCGCTGCGCTTTCCCTTCCCCGCGCCTGGCGATCGACACTGGCACGGATCGCACGCGGTCGAAGAATCTCTCCGCTCTCTCGAAAAGGTCGCCACCGAAGCAGGACTCGAACGTCCCGCCGCTCACGCCCTCCAGCTTCTCTCCGATCCCAGCTACCAAGACTCGGACCATTTGCCCGAGGCGCTTCGCGAAGCGGCTAAAAAGGGAGCCCAACTCGCAGGAGAAATTTCCCAGGTCCGTGGAGAATTTGTCCACCGTGCGGTCGAAGCAGGCCTGCGTCGACCCGACGAAAAATCGCTTCAACTCACCGATAAGATCGACGCCTACGCGCTTCACCGTTTCTGGGGATGGGGCTTTTTCTCCGCCATCATGCTCACTGTTTTCTGGAGCATTTTCCGTTTTGCCGAAATTCCCATGGGCCTCATCGAAGAAGCCCAGGGCGCGCTCGGCAACTGGTTTGGCAGCTTTTTCGCCGAAGGCGATTTCCGCAGCCTGCTCGTCGATGGAGTCATCGGCGGGGTCGGAGCGGTCGTCGTCTTTCTCCCGCAAATCCTCCTCCTTTTCTTCTTCATCAGTCTGCTTGAAAGTAGTGGTTACATGGCGCGCGCCGCCTTCCTCATGGACAGCGTGATGAGTCGCGTGGGCCTCTCGGGAAAGTCCTTCCTCCCACTCCTCTCCGGTTTTGCCTGTGCCATCCCCGGCATCATGGCCACTCGCAGCATTCCCAGTGCCAAGGAACGACTCGCGACTATCCTCATCCTCCCGTGGATGTCCTGCACCGCCCGCCTTCCCGTCTATCTTCTGCTCGTGCCCCTGCTCGTTTCGGGCACCGGAGCGCAAACGCTCACTCTTTTCGCGATCTACGCCTTGGGCACCATCACCGCCCTCCTCGCCGCAAAATTCCTCAAGCCGCGACTCGGCCCCGCCGAAGCTCCGCAATTCATGCTCGAGCTTCCGCCCTACCAGAAACCCGACTGGGGCTTCATCCTCCGACAAGTTTGGGACCGCGCCTTTTCCTTCCTAAAAAAAGCAGGGACGCTCATTCTCGGAATCTCGATCCTGCTCTGGTTCCTCGAAACTTATCCCAAATCGGATTCCGCCGACCCAGCGGACCAGCGCGAAGCCTCCTTCATGGGCATGGCTGGAAAGGTGATCGAACCGGTTGTCAAACCCCTCGGCTGGGATTCACGCACCGGAACCGCCATGCTCACCTCCTTCGCCGCCCGCGAAGTCTTCGTGTCCTCGCTCTCGATCTCCTACGCAGTCGATGAAGAGGCAGACGGCGCTGAAGACAAACTCCGCGACCGCCTTGCCTCCGCCAAAAAACCCGACGGTTCTCCCCTGTTCACACCGCTGGCCATTCTTTCGCTTCTCATCTTTTACATCTACGCCCTCCAGTGCCTCCCCACTACCGCAGTGGTAAAACGTGAGACCAACTCCTGGAAATGGGCCCTCGCCCAACTTGGAGGAATGACCCTCTTCGCCTACCTCGCCGCCCTTGCAGTCTTCCAAATCGGCTCTTTATTCTAGCGATGAATTGGCAAACTCCCGCAGCAATTGGCATCGTTTTCATCGCTCTGTTCTTCCTGGTGCGAGGAAGCGCAAAGAAAAAAGGATGCGGTGGAAGCTGCGACTGCGGGAAAGATGAGGGTTCTCAGAAAAAATCTGAGAGAATCTGTCTTTAAAAAACTCTAATTAGCTCAACCCTGAGAAGAGACTTTTGAACACAAATTTTTCCGAACTTTTGGAAACGCTTTGATTGGAACCTTACTGCACAGATTTCGCTAGCGATGAAATCTTTACAGAGCTCCGCTTGCACCCCCCCAAACCTGTGCTTTCTTCGACAGTGAAATTTCTTCTCCTCCCACTCCTTGCTCTCGTCTCCTCCTGCTCCCTTCCAGCTGAGGACGCAACCGACCCGCCAACCTACGACGACGAAGCGTCTCTTCCCGAAGGTTGGCCCAAGCCCGGACCCTACAACGAAGTCTCCGAGAAAGAATACCCCGCCTACCGCGCAGCCTTCACCGATGGAAAAGGCTCCATGACTTCATTCTGGAGGCTCTTCGGCCACATCAAAAAGAATGACATCCCGATGACCGCTCCCGTGGAAATGGCGATGAAGGTAGAAGAAGAAGGTAAAATGAAAATGGCTTCGATGGGCTTCCTCTACCAAAACACCGGGGTCGGTGAGATCGGCAAAGACGGTGAAAAGATCGAAATTCGCGACATCCCCAAAGAAAAAGTCCTCAGCTACACTTGGATGGGCGGACGAAACGACAAGAGCCTCAAAATCGCAAAAGCTGCTCTGGAGGCGGCCCTTGCCGAGAAAAATCTCACCTTAAAATCTTTCCGCCTCCTCGGCTATAACGGCCCGGGAACTCCTACAAAAAAGCGCACGCACGAACTTCAGGCGCTCCTGAAGTAGAATTCTCTTCATTCCTGTTTGGGAAGCTTGTCCTCCCAAATGTGGAGTTCGTAACCCGGCCCCAAGCCTCCGATCTCTTCGAGAAGCTGCGCACACTCAGAGCGCCACTCGGCGTAATTGGGGGCTTGCCATTTTCCAGAACTGCGTGGAAAAATGAGGTAGGTCACCGAGACGTCTGAAACAGGACGATTATAGGGTGTGGCACTGCTGTTTAATTCTTTCGCGAGACGCAGGCTCCCTTCGCCCACCTTGAAGGTCGGCCCTCCGTCCCCCACAATCGCAGGATAGGCCTTCTTCCCGTGAATGACGCAAACGTAGTCACCCACATTCGGCCCGTAGGGATCGTCGCGGTCTTTGATAAAGTTCACCGGAATGACGACGAAGGGATCATACTCGGCGATCAGGAAAGAGCGATTTTGCATATCCTCGATCCCCCTCCGCAGCATCTTGATGCGGTCCCGCAGCCAGACCTTCCGCGTCGACGTCGTCGCCGGATCGGCCAGCTCTTTATTTGCAGCCTCGACCCGCGTTTTCCAACCGGTAGCCATCGGATTTCCCACCGCACCCGTCTTAGGCCAGCCGTAGCTTGTGAAGGGTTGATAGTGAGTCGAATTGACAATTTTATCCGGCATTTGAGCAAGGCGATCGCCATCCGATCCGTCGGCCACAACGTCCATGTCACTTTGCATCAGAAACACCATCCGCTTCGTCACCGGGTGCTCCATTTGCAGCATCGTCTGACAATCGTAGTAATTGTGCTTCGACAGGAGTTCATCTAATTGGGAAGCACTTGCCTGAAGACGCTCCGCTTTATTCTGATAAAGAGTGGAGTAAAAATGCGAGACTTTGGCCGTTTCCAAAAGTCGCGGCAATCCGGGGAGCATGTCGCTCAAATTTGGATTCACCTTCTGAACCTCCTCCACCGTGATCGCTGCTTTAGGCTCCGCTAAAACCAGCATGAAGTTCGCAGCATAAGAGCCGGGTCGCTCGCGTTCCGCCGAGGCCAACCCACCTGGCTCAAGCGTCACCCCTGATTTAAAATCGAAACCGCTGGAAGTCCGGGCGATATCTATCCCCTTCTCCACTTGGTAGTAGCTTCCTTTGGGAACGACAATTTTTTCGATCACGCGGTCCTCATAGATTACCCTGGTTTCGACTTTGGGAGGCAATTCCACCGGATCAGGAGATGAGGAAAGACCCAATTCTCGCCGCACCTTCTCAGGAAAAGGACTCAGAAACAGAAGCACTAACGCGAAAGAAAGCACCAACAAAAGAAAAGTCAGCCAGGGAAAGGAACGTTGGGAAGCTCGAGAGCGGACGCCGTCGAGTTCGTAGGGATCAGGTCGTTGTGCCATGGGGAGGTCGGGAGGTTAGCAAATCTCTCGAACGGCTCAATTCCCGAACATTATTTTTCCTCCACCTCAACACAACCCGTCCAGTGATCGAGCTGCGACAAAAGTCCTATCGCGTCCCGCAGTCCCCTCAAACGACAATCTCCGAGCGAACTCATTCCCATCGTCCCCTCCGAAACAAGAGCCTCGGACACAAGCAAAGGCAGATAGGCCTGCCGGGTGAAGCTTTCGATCCGTGACGCGAGATTCACCGCATCCCCCAAGACGGTAAAGTCTGCCCGACTCCGACAACGCCCTTATCTACAAAGGCTGGCTCGTTGCCGTCTACCTCCGCGGTTATCCGCGTCGTCGCCGCCGGGGCCAACAGCAGCTTCCAAAGCCCGTAATGGCCCGCCCACTTCACCAGCGTCATCGGAGTAGGAGCTGACGCCTTAAATCGTAAATCCCTCCAGCGCCAACGCGGCTTCCTCATCAAACTCGCCATCGGAGGACAGGAAGAACAAGCGCTTTGGCCCGGCGGTCCCACCCGCGAAGTCATGGGCTCGTCCTTCGCAGCCCCTTGGGGCCACCGCCCTTCTAGCAAGACTCCTTTCGGTCTATCCAGAACTCTCCCCGGCAGTCGTAAAATCGCTCCTCATCGAAATTGCTGAAGAATAGACGAATTCTGTCTTGCCAAGAATGCCAAGATCACTCAGCTTCCCGCCGACCTCACAGTCGGCGGGGAGTAGCTCAGCTTGGTAGAGCGCTGCGTTTGGGACGCAGATGTCGCAGGTTCGAATCCTGTCTCCCCGACCACTAACTAGGCTTTTTGCAGCCTGTTGGTAGAGATAAGGGTTCCTTCATTCTCGTAATGACGATTGAGTGAAACAGAGTCTCCACCACTTCCCGTCGTTTGGACGCTGTGATTTTTTATAAAGAAGAGGCAAAAACCCAGCCTACCCCGATAGCAATGGGCTGATTGATCGTTGACCCGTGATCAATCCAAAGCACCACAAGGGTATTCTCAGCCAAACCATTCCTTTCCAAGGCCTCCATCACCCGTCCGATTTGCGCATCAATATAGCTGATACAGGCATAATAGGCATGCTTCGTCTCCCGCTGATTCGCTTCCGAGAAGCCCCCCTTTTTCGGCTGATTAGTATAACGCCGCTTTTCTCCCGAACCATGCTCCGCCATCGTGGGTGCCCCTCTCGGCCACTCCTGATGCTCCGCAAGCTCGATCTCCGACCGCTCATAAAGATCAAAATATTTCTTCGGCGCAACGTAAGGCGAATGCGGCTTGATAAACCCCACCGCTAAAAAAACGGCTCCTCCTTTTTCTTCCCAAAACCATCGAGATATTCCACCGCCCGCTTTGCCACTTGTCCGTCATAAAGCACATCATCCTCGGTATAATAGTGGCACGGTCCCGGTCGAAAAGCCGGCACACTCTAACTCTCCGGATCACCCATCACATCCCACTTCGGAGCCATCCCTCTCTTTCAACCCCCTTCCACAATGCCACCTCTCTGGTCCCACCAACAAACCAAATCTCCCCGCCAAAGTCCGCCGCAGCCTAAAAGGCGAAGGAGGAAACCAAGCCCCCTCAATCAGGCTGTTCATCTTCAAATCTCAAATTTCATTCCCTTTCTTCTCCTTGTCACCCCAACTCATCCTGCCACGCTTCCCCTTATGTTTCGAGTTTCCATCTTTGGGTTTCTTATTTGTTTAGTATTTAGCGTTTCAGATTTAGGATTTGCTGCGCAGCAGCCCCACATCATCCTCGTCATGGCCGATGACCAAGGCTACGGCGACTGCGGCTACACCGGTCACCCTTTCGTCCAAACTCCCCACCTCGACGACATGGCCAAGCACTCCGTCGTCTTCAACAACTTCCACGCCGCCGCTCCCGTCTGCTCCCCCACCCGCGCCGCCGTCCTCACCGGCCGCCACCCCATCCGGACCAACGTTCCCAACCACGGCCATTATCTTCGCCCTCACGAAATCACCATCGCCGAAGCCCTCAAAAAAAACGGCTACCTCACCGCCCATTTTGGGAAATGGCACATCGGCTCCGTCCAAAAAGAAAGTCCCACCAGCCCCGGCGGCCAAGGCTTCGACCACTGGCTCACCGGCCTCAACTTCTTCGACCGCGACCCCTACCTTTCTCTCAACGGCACCCACAAACAACTCAAAGGCCAAGGCTCCGTCATCACGATGGATCACGCCATCGACCATCTGAAAAGACACGCCACTACCAAGCCCACCTTCACCGTCATCTGGTTCCCCTCACCCCACGATCCCCACCGCGAAACATCCTCAAAACCCGAGCTCTACAAAGGCAAACCGCACGCCGGTTATTTCCAGGAAATCACCCTCCTTGATGAGCAAGTCGGCCGACTCCGCCAAACCCTCCGCGACCTAAAGATCTCCGACGATACCCTCCTCTGGTACACCTCCGACAACGGCGGTCTCGTCAAAGAATCCTCCGGCGGCCGCGAGCGAAAAGGCTCCGTCTACCAAGGCGGCCTCCGCGTCCCCTCCCTCATCGAATTCCCTACCCGCTTCAAATCAAAAACAATCTCCACTCCAACCATCTCCTCCGACATCTATCCCACCATCCTCGCCCTCACCGGAACCAGCGTCGAGAACCAACCCCGCCTCGATGGCATCGACCTCACCCCCTTCATCGATGGCAAGACCACCAAGCGCCCTAAACCTATGGGCTTCTGGCATCATTTCACCAACGGCCAAGCCACCTACAGCGATCGCTTCATCAAGCAACTCATGGAAGCCCAACAAGCGGGCAAGGAAACCCCACTCCCCAATCGCCTCCTCAAAAACGTCAACGACTTCCCCTCCTACCCCAAAGACGCCTATAAAAAAGCCCACGCCGCGCTCACAGATTGGCCCTACAAAATCCACGCCATCTACCTCAAAAAGAAAACCACCTGGGAACTCTACAACCTCAAAAAGGATCCCATGGAAACAACCAACCTCGCCACAGAAGACCCCGACCGCCTCGCCGATCTAAAATCAAAACTCACCACCTGGCAACAATCCGTCCTCCGCTCCCACGAGGGCAAAGACTACTCAAAAAAACAATAATCTCCCTATTCAACTAATTCCCCCTGCTGCCCTGCGTGAGACATTCTTCCCCTCTGGTCTCATTTCCCACCAACATTTCCAGTTCGCAGCCCAAAATCTTCTCCATAGTCTGGAAAACAGATTTCCCATGAACCTTCCCGACTCCAAACAGCGCATCGCCCAGCTCAAGCATCTCCAAGCTTGGGAAACACACTCCGCCCGACTACTCGGCGGCTGGCTTCCCGCCATCCGACTCTGGGAAGCGAAGCACGAAGTCGGCCTTCACCTTTGGCAGGATCTCGAAACCTCTCGCGAAATCCGCACCCGTCTCTGGGAACTCCGAGTCAATCGCCCCGACACCGCCGCCGTAACCGCCGGCGTGCTTCCAGCCATTCAAATTCTTGCAAGCGCCCAATACGACTTCGAACTCATCGCCGGAATCTATCTCGGCGTCAAACAAGCCCTCGCTCAAGCTTACCGCGACTATCTTGCCAAAACCCACACCACCTGGGACGCCCCGTCCATCGACATTCTCACCCGCGCCGCTTCGCAAAAAGAATCCCAAATTGAATGGGCCGAGGCCTACCTCCAGCAGGTTGCTTACAAAGAAACCGATCAGCATCTTGTCCAGCGCTGGACCACCTTCACTCGCGAACTCATCGACGCCACCGGATCCGTCACGGGCGAAAATCCCTCCATCGCCCTGCCCACTCCTCCTCCGGGATATTCTTCCCGCCTTCCCTTCGGCGAAGCCAGACGCGACTCCCGCTTTAAAGTCCAACTCCAGGGATTCGAGCGTCCTCCCGTCGAAGACACCGATGCCCACACGCTCTGGCAATTCGTTTCCTACACCATGGAAATGCAGGCCGCCGAAACCCTCGGTTCCGTCCTCTGGGAAGTCGATGGAATGGACTGGGAATTCTATTACGACATCGCCCGCCACTGTCACGACGAATGCCGTCACTGCAAAATGGGCGAAGAACGCGTCCGCGAACTCGGCCATGAGATTCACGAGTTCCCCCAGTTCGTCGGAAACTACGCTTGGCGCCAAATCTACGACCCCATGCGACGCTACGCCATGCTCACCTACATCATCGAGCAGGACTCTTTCGCCCTCAAACACGAGACCTATAAAAACTACGTCCAGCTCAACGACCACGCCTCCGCCGAAGCGATCCTCTACGACATCATCGACGAAACCATGCACGTCCGCTGGGGCACCAAATGGGTCGGCAAACTCATGGAGCATCAAAAGGAGACCCTTTCCCTCGACGACATCATTTCCGAATGTCGCCAAGCCGTCCTCGATAACTCCCTCGCTCCTGCCCAGCGATCTTCTGCAAAAAAGTGAATGGCGCAAATCCTCCCTTTCAACCTTGTATCCCCCCCTAATTGATCCTAAAAAAGACCAATGAAAAAAAATTTTCTTCAAAGCCTCTCCAAATTACCCAACTCCTCACGACGCGAATTCAAAAGGGAGAACAGACAACTGCTCTTCCTTCCGAACGAGTTCTGGCAGAAGAATACCTTGTGAGCCGAACCTCGATCCGTTCGGCCTTGGATATCCTCGAAGAAAAAAACATCATTTCGCCACCGGAGAGCACTCGAAGGCAGACATCCTCATCTTCAGCAACATCGACACCCCAAATGCCACCCGCGAAAACGGGACCGTCTGGGCCTACTTCGATGGCGGAAAAACTTGGCCCATCAAACGCCTCATCCTCCCCGGCCCCAGCCGCTACTCCGCCCTCATCGCTGGCCGCCCCGGCA
>MEHZ011618576.1_pt1 | contig 14725 bp, 13 predicted proteins | sample 897221 | NCBI WGS metagenome assembly MEHZ01 (sample SAMN05514161, study PRJNA337945) | marine metagenome | isolation source: marine surface water | place: Arctic Ocean | collected 2007-12-13
CGGGTGTATCCATCCGTGCGATCGATACCGCCAACGCAGGCGGGTCAACAGCCTGGCCGTCGAGGCCGGGTACTGTCGCACAACCTGCTCGCTCTTGGCTTCACCAGCTTCTTCACCGATATCTCGTCGGAAATGGTGGTGGCGATCGTCCCACTGTTCCTGACCACCACGCTTGGTTTTAGCATCTTTGGTTTTGCGGCCTACGAAGCGGCCTATCAAGGCACGAACGCTGTGTTTCGCATTTGGGGAGGCTCGATTGCCGACAACCGCCAGAGCCATAAGAAGACGGCCGCCACTGGATACTCGATTTCGGCGGTTACTCGGCTGGGACTTGTCCTGAGCGCGCTGGTTGCTTGGGTTCCAGCGATTCCGTTCCTGCTTGCTGACCGCATCGGCAAGGGCCTGCGGACCGCCCCGCGTGACGCTCTCATTTCGCTCAGCACGGCACCTGACCGGCTGGGCATGGCGTTTGGTGTCCACCGGGCGATGGACACAGCCGGCGCTCTACTTGGCCCATTGGTCGCCTTTATTGTCTTGTCGAGTGCGCCCGGCGCCTTTGACGCCGTGTTCGTGATATCAGCCATGTTCGCAGCGGTCGGTGTAGCCGTGATTTGGATGTTCGCTCAAGAGAAGCCACAAAAGCAGGTCAAACAAAACCAGCGAACTCGCATCATCGACCAATGGCGCGAGGTCAAAGACACCAAGGGTGTTGCCAAAATCGCCGCTGCAGTCGGCATGCTCAGCGTTGTCACGGTCGGTGATGCCTTTATCTACCTGGTCATCCAACAGACGAGCAACCTCAGCGCTCGTTACTTCCCCCTTCTCTTCGTTGGAACAGCGCTGGTCTACTTGGTGCTCGCCGTGCCGTTGGGCCGCCTCGCAGACCACATTGGCACCCGGCCGGTGTTTCTTGCTGGCAATGCGCTGTTGATCGTGATGTACCTGGTGGTGGGCTTCAGCGGCTTAGGCCTGGTGGCCTCGCTGCTGTGCTTGGGTCTACTTGGTGCTTACTACGCTGCCACCGACGGTGTGATCCCTGCCATGGTCTCTCAACTTCTAGACACACACATACGTGCCAGCGGCATTGCCTTTGTCACCGTCGTGATTGCGTTAGCCCGCATGCTTTCCGCACTTCTCTTTGCGTCCCTTTTCGAGACGCTCGGCAAGACATCTGCGATGGTCACGCTCTCCATAGCTATGGGTGTTGCGGTCCTAGTTTCGATTCAACTGATCTCCCCCCGAAATGTGATCACCAATGACTGACGAAACCACAGCTACTGACGAAACCACAACTGGCGGAGCTGCTGCCGACACGAAACGCAAAGTCATGCTGTTGGGTGGCATGGCTGCAGCGCTGCTGTTGTTCGGCGCGCTTTACCTGGTCTGGGCTCGCGGTCGGGTCAACGAGGACCTTGCCGATCGTAATGAACGGGCCCAGCAGCTGGTCGATGATTTCGAAGCGAGCCAAGGCCCCGCAGACGAACCCAACCCCACATCTGCGCCTCTCCCTGAGTCAGGTCCATTACTCGCCCCCGGTGAAGTCATGGTCGTGCACCGTGTACCGGGCGAGGACTATGGCCGCCTTGCTATCCGGCACATCGATGGAACCCGCACGCTGCTCGACCGGACTTGTATGCGGGTACACATCGCGACCGATCATGGCGTGTGCCTGGCCGAAAACGAAGGTGTTGTCGCGTCATTCACCACCACGTTCTTTCGAGCCGAGAACCTGAACGCTGACATCAAGTCGTACGCCAGTGCGTTGCCCAGCCGTGCCCGGATCTCGCCCGGCGGGACCTTCTCAGCCGTAACCGCTTTCGTGAGTGGCAGTTCCTATGCCGATATTGGTGCAGAAACGACCACGATCGTGACGATTGACGAGATCGACAGCAACCAATTGTTGCGGGGCGCGAACCAATTCACGATCGCTTCCAACGAAGCCCGCTTTAACAACCAGAACCCGCAGTACTGGGGGGTCACGTTTGCCGCCGACGAAGACGAGGTCTATATCACGGGCTTCTTTGGCGACATGCCCGAGGTTATGCATGGAACGCTCAACAACATGACGATCGAACCTACGGGTTGGGTCGGTAGTTGTCCGTCGTTATCCCCTGACGGCGAGACGTTGGTCTTCAAGGAAATGACTGCCGACAACAATTTTGAACTGGTCGCTGTCAATCTTGAGACGAACACCAAACACAAGCTCGGTGAGACGCGGCCGGTCGATGATCAGGTTGAATGGCTCGACAACGACACGATCTTGTACGCGCTGCATCCAGAAGGTGGCGACACGGCTGTGCAACCCGAGTTCGATATCTGGATGCTCGATATCGCCGAAGGGTCCGAGCCTGAGCTCTTCCTTCCAAACGCCAACTCGCCAGCGGTCGCTCGCTGACGGCGCCTGCGCCAGGAACGCCGCCGAGCCTTGGCCGCCACTAGCGCCGCATGCCGGGGAAGCGGCCAATTGATCGAACGTGACGATGAGAACCAATGAGCCGCTATCGGCGGCCAGCATCGTGACTCGCAATGGTCAGGCAACGCTCAGACGTTGATTGTCGCCGAGATGGTCGACACCGGTGGCCAGATCAGCGTCGGTATCGGTGCAGGTCTGATGGCCGCTGGCAAGGTTGCACAGTTCGGCTGCGGCCTGATGTAAAACGCCAGCGAGAAGTTGCTGGGCCAGCACAGGCTTCTGAGCGCCTCAGTTAGTCGAAGATCACGCGTCCGGTCGGTTCGGTGCTGCCGCCAGAGCAGTGGTTAAACAGCTGCTGTCGTTTCCATTCTGGCCATCGTCATCGTTGTTGCGTTGTTGATCTTTCTCTGAGCTTTCCGCAAGAGACAGTCAACCTGCGACTGTCCCATAGGATCGGGCCATGAGCATTCTTGGCAACCGGGTTGTCCGAACCGAAGACCCACGATTCCTGTCCGGCGATTCCATCTATGTCGCTGACATGAAGTACCCGGGCGCGGTCCACGCCGTCTTCGTGCGCTCGTTGATGGCGAGCGCAACCCTGGGCGATATCGAGACCAGTGAAGCCGCTGCGGCTCCAGGAGTCCTGGGTGTATTCACCGCTACCGACCTTCAGCTGAAACGCCGCACGCCCCGTTTCCCCATCGACGAGTCGGCACACCAGCCGGTGCTGGCCGAAGGCACAGTGCGTTACGTAGGCGAACCAATCGCCGTTGTCATCGCCGAGACGGTGAGCCAGGCTGTCGACGCTGCAGAGCTCGTGTTCGTCGACTACGAACCGCTGACCGCAGTCGTGACGGTCAACGAGTCATTGGCGGCAGCGCAGCTGGTCCACCCCGCCATCGAGGGAAACATCGCTGGGGCGCTGCCGATCGCTCCGCGCGAAATCGACTTCAGTGAGTGCGACGTTGTCGTCGAGCAGGTCGTCATCAACAACCGTGTCGCCGGAGCGCCGATCGAGGGCCGATCTGCCGTGGCAGATTGGACCGGCGAACGTTTGCTCTGCTGGTCGTCGACCCAGGGTGCCGGTGTCGTATTAAACAATATCGTCGATCTGTATGGCGTCGATGAATCCGACGTGCACGTACGCGCCGTCGACATTGGCGGTGGCTTCGGAGCAAAGGGATCTCCTGACGGTGAGGAACTTTCGTTGCCAGCACTGTCTAGGGCCGTCGGCCGTCCGGTGCAGTGGACCGAAACCCGCAGCGAGAATATGGTCAACATGGTCCAAGGCCGCGCCCAGCAACAGACCGTGCGTATTGGTGGCACCGCCGACGGCGATATCACTCACTACGCATTGCACGTAGTGCAGGACTCTGGCGCCTACTTCGATATCGGTGCCGTGCTGCCCATGCTGACCATGATGATGGCGCCCGGTACCTATGACATTCCGAATCTGCAGTACAGCTCACAATCGGTGTTTACGAACACGACCCCTGTTGGCGCATTTCGCGGTGCAGGCCGGCCCGAGGCCGCTGCAGCAATCGAGCGGTCGGTAGACCTATTCGCTGCCGAAGCGGGACTGTCCCCTGAAGCTGTTCGCCGCAAGAACCTGTTGCCAGCTTTCAACGAGACCCATACCAATGTCTTTGGTGCTGCCTATGACTGCGGTGACTTTCCGGCGGCACTCGAGATGGTTTTGGAAGCATCTGGCTACGACGAGTTGAGGGCTGAGCAGCAACGTCGACGCGACGCAGGCGAGCGCAAGGTGCTTGGCCTCGGGCTGGCCAGCTATGTCGAGATCACGGCCATTGATTTCAGCGGCGCTGGCGTTAGCGAGTACGGCCGTGTCGAGTTGCAGCCCGATGGGTCGGTTATTGCGTGGACAGGATCCACGCCGCACGGACAGGGTCATGAGACCGCGTGGGCGATGATCATTGCCGACCAGTTGGGCGTGCCATTTGACGCCGTTACCGTAAAATTCGGTGACACAGACATCGTGCCGACCCGCAATGTCACTGGTGGTTCCCGGTCCGCGCAGGTCGCTGGGTCGGCAATGGTGAGTGCTTCCACATATCTTGTGACCTCGGCAATGGAGCACGCTGCGACAGCGCTTGAAGCGAGCGTCGATGACATGATCTTTGACAAGGCGGCTGGCACGTTTCATGTGGCAGGCACACCCGCCCGGTCCGTCAGCTGGGCCGAGGTTGCCGTGACTGCTGCGGCGCCACTGGAAGGAATCAGCGATTTTGTGCAGCAGGCATCAACGTTCCCATTCGGAGCGCACTGTTCGGTAGTCGAAGTCGACCTGGATACCGGCGGGGTCACGATCCTGCGCCATGTATGTGTCGACGATTGCGGCACTATTCTGAATCCCATGCTGGCCGACGGTCAGGTACACGGCGGTGTTGCATCTGGTATCGCACAAGCCCTGATCGAAGAAGTCGTCTTCGACTCCCAGGGCACTCCCATGACGTCGAACTTTACCGACTATGGCATCATCTCACCGACCGAACTTCCAAGCTTTGAACGGGTGCCGATGGTTACTCCCACGCCGCTCAACCCGTTGGGAGCCAAGGGCATTGGTGAGTCCGGAACAATTGGTTCAACACCAGCTGTACAAAACGCCGTGGTCGACGCGGTGAGCCATTTGGGGATTCGCCATATCGATATGCCATGTACCGCACAGCGCGTATGGCGGGCGATCGACGCAGCCGAAAGAGGAGCGGCATGAAGCGCATCGACAAGGCCGCGAAGATCAGCAAAATCCTCGAAGAGCTGTACCCGGTCATCCCGATTCCTCTCGACCACACCGATCCGTACACGCTCACGGTGGCTGTGGCGTTATCAGCACAGACGACCGACAAGAAGGTTAACGAGATCACGCCAGCGCTATTCGCCGAAGGCGGAACTCCAGAGAAGATGGCGGCGCTGCATCCTGATCGGATCCTTGAGCTCATTCGCCAGGTCGGGCTGGCTCCGACCAAGGCGAAAAATTTGTCGTTGATGGCACACCAAATTTTGGATGCTGGGGGCGAGATCATTCCGGACTGGGACTTCATGGAGTCACTGGCTGGGGTCGGCCACAAGACAGCGGGTGTTGTGTTGTCGCAGTCCTTTGGGATCGCAGCGTTCCCGGTCGACACGCACATCCAACGCCTGGCAGCCCGATGGGGCCTGTCCGATGGATCGAACGTGGTTAAGACGGAAAAGGACCTGAAGGCCATCTTCCCCGAAGAGACCTGGAATGACCGGCATCTGCAGATCATCTTCTTCGGCCGTGACTATTGCCCGGCAAGGAATCATGATCTCTCCGAATGCGAGATCTGCAGCTGGGCGGCCACGAAGAAGCGAATGACCGAAGAAGCGCAGCGCTAACAAGGCGCCGCAACACTTTCCTGTCGTCATGGGACCATTTCGCTATCGCCAGGCGTGTGTCACACGAGGCTTGAGTTTGGAAGTGTTGTGTCTGATATCGCGTGTACTGGGTTTGTTGCCGTGACCGCATCGCGCGAGGCCACCTTTGCCGCGTTCTATCAGCAGAACATCGGGTCCCTCTCGCGCACGCTGGGTGCGGCGCTTGGCGACACCCAAGTCGCCCAGGACGCTGCCCAAGAGGCAATGGCCCGCGCATGCGAGCGTTGGGACAAGATCGAGGCGTACGACAATCCTGTGGGCTGGTGTTACCGGGTGGCAATGAACTGGGCCACCAGCCGCTGGCGTAAACGCAAACGTGAAGTTGTTACCAACGAACTGCCGACACCAGCACCTGTCGACGGGCCCGACTTCGCGATTCAGGACCGGCTGCTAATAGCGCTTCGGTCGCTCTCGATGGATCAGCGCTCGGTAATCGTGCTTCGGCTGGTCGAGGACTGGTCCATCAACGAAACCGCCGAGGCGCTTGGTATCGCGCCTGGCACCGTCCAGAGTCGTTATGCCCGTGCCCTGGCTCGACTTCGTGAAGAGCTTGGAGACTTCCATGACTGACCGTTTCGAGGACGCCGTGCGAGATGCAGCCAAGGGGCTGTCTTCCGCCTCAGGTGATTTGCCGACCTATCACGATGCGTGGAACAGCGGTCGGCGCCGCCGGATGGTGAAACGTTCGGCGCTGGCTGCGGCGGGTGCTGTTGTGGTGCTGGCTGCTTTGACGGTGAACCTCGGACGCTTTCCCGGGGCAGCCGAATCAGAAGTTGACGATGTGGCGACGGGCATCGAGAGGGTGACGCCGGTTTTCGAACCCACGCCCTTGGCCACGACATCACCGATCGGGCCGCCGGCTGCCACTTCATCAGCGGTACCCGTGGGGTCAGCAGCGACTCCAGCCCCTGGCGAGCCGGCCCCGGATGCGGCAGGGACATCTGGAAATGGGCCAGAGTCGCACGCGACAACTTCGCCCGTAACCGCAACAGCAACAGAGCCTGTGCCAACAGCGTCTCCGTCGAATCCGGCTGCTGTGCGGACCGTGACGCCAGCCCCGCTTGAGCCAACACCCCAGACCCAAACATCTGACACAGGCCCGGCCCCGACAGCTGATGCTCAATCCGCGGTGCTAACTCCTGCTGATGAACCCGCTCAAGCAGCCGATACCCCGGTGAGTCCGAACGATGACGAAGCCGCCGGGAAGCTACAACAGCCCGCTGACGCGGGATCACCCGACAAGCCCCAACCTGCCTTTACTTCGGCCTCGGCGGTTGATGCGACGATCCTGGGAGCGGCTGCCCGCGGTGTTGCTATTCCGTGTGACACGGACCAGGACGGCCTCGCGGACGCCACGTGTGAACTGCTGGTGTTTGACTACCCATGTACTGGTGGCTCCGACGTGCGGCCTGGCTATACGGCGATGGATCTGGATGGCGATGAGCGGGTCGACACGTGTGCGGTTATGGACGTCACCTTGTGTGACACTGCGAGCGATGGTCGTGGCGACACGCCGTGCATCATCAAGCTGATCCCGGCAACAGAAAGCAATGACACGCCCGGACAGGAACCTAACGAGCGATCAGGTGACGACAAATGATTCTGCAGGACCGATACGTGTAGTGATCACCGGCGGGTTGTTGGAACCAACCAGGCCCGCATGACAGCTGGCCGGTGTCTTCTCAGCCTGGTCGGGCTTGGTAGAGATCGTGCCTCGACCTGTCGCCGAACTGCTTGATCTGCTCGATCTCGAACTGATCGAGGTGAACATTATTCGTGGTCGAAGCCCTGGTGGCAGCACAACCGACGGTCGACGATGACCGCCGTGCCTACTCGCTGCATAGCCATTTCTTGCGCCCGAGCCGCCCTACGGCGCCGATTCTGCAGGAGGTTGATCGCATCGGTGGCGGCCGAAGCTTTGCGTTACGACGAATCGTTGCGATCCAACACCGACGAGCGGTCTTCAACATGTTGGTTCGCTTCCATGTGCGGAAGCCTGCAAGGAGTACCGCCTTGGTCTGCCGCAGGTTTCAGGTCCCGAAGGCCCGGTCGGCTGGCCCGACTATCTGGCTGCGATCCAGGATGAGATCCTCGAGGAGATGCCATATTGGTTTGGCCGGCCTCGACCCATCAGGACCCGGCCGAGCAACGTCGAGCCTCTGTTCAAGCCAGTGTTCGAGAACCCACCCATAAGTCCGCTTCGGCTCGGTGCCACAGCGCCGGTGCCCGACGACTATGCGTTGCAACAAGCATTACTCACCTAAGCCATTGATATGTGGCTACTCGACTGCAGCACCATGGCCCATGGTTGCCAATGCAGCGAACTGGAGATGCACCCGTCAAGCCGGGATTGCTCGATGTGGTTTCTACGGCCATTTCGGGCCGATGGATGGTTGCTGCTTGATGCCGAGTGCACCTCGACCGCCGGAACTCGGGGTACGAATCGAGCGAATATCTACAGCGCCGACGGCCTGCTGGCAGCGAGAGTGAACCAAGAAGGCCTGATACAACGTCACGACGGTTGTGATCGGGGTTACCCCTGGACGGCGCGTACAGCGGTATCTAGTGCGAGTTCGATCATTTCGTCGACACCCTGCTGACGGTCGTCAGAACTCAGGTGTTCGCCGGTGACTAGATGGTCGGTCATAGTGAACATGGCGAGCGCCTCGATACCTTCGAGTGCAGCAATGGCGTACAACGCTGCGCATTCCATCTCGACGCACAAGACACCTGCAGCTGTGTGGCGTTGCTGGGCGTCGTTGTCGGGCTCGTAGAAGACGTCACTGGTGAAGACCTGACCGGTCAGCAGCGAGACGTCGGTCGCCGTTGCGGTATCGCGAGCTGCCTGAAGCAGCGACGGCGAGCCTGTCAGCGGTTCAGCGGCGCCGATCATCGCGGGCAGGTTACTGTTGGTCACGGCGGACTCGGCGGCGATGATCTGGCGCAGTGCCAGGTCGGGTTGGTACACGCCAGCGGTCCCAACTCGGATCAGCCGAGTGACGCCATATTCGCGCACGAGCTCAGTGATGTAGATCGCAGCCGAAGGCATTCCCATGCCAGAAGGCATGACCGATATGGGTGTGCCCTTCCACGTGCCGGTGAAACCAGTCATTGCTCGAACATCGGTAACGAGATCGGCGTTGTCCAGAAAATTATTGGCGATTCGGGCGGCCCGCTTGGGATCGCCAGGCATGAGCACAGTGGGGGCGAAGGCGCCATCGGCAGCAGACAAGTGTGGGGTGGGCATTGTGGTGATCTCCTCGTGTCCTATCCGGCTATTCATAGCAGCATTTCAGCGGCCCGCAGCGTCCCTTGCTGCGTTCTCGAAACCACAATTCTGACCCAAGGAGTAGCGATTCCTGCGGTCTTGCTTGGAACACAGCTGGCTCGCTGAATCATGTAATGGAAAAGCTGGTTGGGACACTAAAACAGGACGTCGGCGGCGAGAACCTCGGCCGACTTAGCCACCATCGAAGGATCGAAGTCGTCGTCGCTCCACGGGTCGTGGCGACGTTGAGCACAGAACCGGCGTTGCGGTTGAAGAGCCAAGCATTGATGCCGGTCAGCATGAGTCCCCAATGGCCGCCCCGTGGATTGTGCAATCGTGGGTGTCAGAGAACCAACACGGATCATCGCGAAGTCTTGAATATTGGTCATGCGCCCGATTCCGATGCGGTGCATTTATGAACGCATAACCAGATTGGGCCAGACCGCTGAGCCCTCGCCGACCGAAAGCTTGCCTTACAAATAGGACGATTCATGTACCCAAACGGATGGGTAGATGTTCTGCATGGACCCTCGGAAAGACGTTGGAAGTGCTGGTCATGAGCGGTGTTTACGCGGCTGTTGCAGCACTGCTAGGCAACCAAGCCCGGGAGCCACCTAAACTAGGCAGCGTGCTGATCGTTGTATCACCTGCAAAATCTCTCGACTACGAGTCGCCGCTGGCGACGAAGAAGGCGTCGGAACCACGCATGCTCGACGAGTCAGCGCGGCTTGTCGATGTAATGGCGAAGAAGACACCGGGTGATCTGCAAGAGATCATGCATATTTCGCCCGCGCTCGCGGAGCTCAACTTCGACCGTTTCCAGGACTGGCAGATGCCGTTCACAACCGAAACGGCTCGCCAAGCGATTCTCGCCTTCAGCGGCGACGTCTACCTGGGGCTCGAAGCCAACACCTTCAGCGAACGAGACTTCACCCATGCCCAAAAGGTGTTCCGCATCCTGTCCGGTCTGTATGGCGTGCTTCGCCCGCTTGACCTGATGATGCCGTACCGCCTGGAAATGGGTAGCAAGGTCCAGAACGAGCGAGGCAAGGACTTGTACTCGTTCTGGAAAGACGATGTGACCAAGTCGCTTGCTGCCGACATCAACGCCAGCCCGGGCCCCGACGTGCTGATCAATCTTGCCTCGAACGAGTACTTCGGTGCCGTCGACCCACAAGGCCTGGGTGCACGAATCATCTCGCCCGTCTTCCTAGATTCCAAGGATGGCGGCCCGCACAAGATCGTGAGCTTCTTCGCGAAGAAGGCCCGCGGCTCGATGAGTCAATTCTTGATCAAGAACCGGATTGCCAGCATCAAGGCCATCACCGAGTTCGACGGCATGGGGTATGCGTACGACACTTCGCAATCAACCGCTGACCGTCCTGTATTCACTCGTTCCTACTGACCCCGTTACTAGCAAAAGGGCCCCATGGCTTCGTACCCCCAGACCTCGTTCAGCGCGCCCCCCGGCTCCACCCGCATCACCCTGGTGCGTCACGGACAGACCGAACCAGCGGAGCTAGAAAACCCGTTTCCGCTCAAGCACGGTCATGGCGATCCGAACCTGACTGACCTTGGTGAACAGCAAGCAGTCAAGGTTGCTGATCGGCTGGTTAACGAGGCGATCGATGGCCTCTACGTCAGCTCACTGATTCGCACCCACCAAACAGCGGCGCCCCTAGCGAGTCGCATCGGGCAGACCCCGAGCGAAGAACATGACCTGCGTGAGGTCTTCCTGGGCGACTGGGAGGGTGGCCTCTTCCGGCACATGCTCGCCGACGAGAATCCAGTCGCTCTCGAGTTCCGTCGAACCTATGAATGGGGCGTTGTCCCCGGAGCCGAGACCAATGCTGAACTTACCGAGCGCACCTCGGCCGCTCTGACCGGCATTCATGGCCGACACGCTGACCAACACATCGTGTGCTTCGTGCATGGTGGCGTGATTGCTGCGTTGTGTTCGCACGCAACCGGTGGGCAGTTGCACGGCTTCGTGGGGGCAGATAACTGCTCGATCCATCGTATGGTGCTGACCAACGAACGCTGGTTCCTGCGGTCGTTCAACGATTCCACACATCTCGATGGTGTCATGACGCCGCAAGCCGTTATCGACACACCTGCCTGATCGTTGACTGGCACATTCAGTCGTCGGCGTCCTCATCCTTATCCGCGTCAGCGTCGTCTTCGAGGCCGTCCCTATGTTTGGCCTCAGCCGCAGCTAATGCTGCGTCGCGCTCTGTCTGGTAGTCGGGTTGGCGCTTTAGCCAGCGGTTGTCGCGCCAGAGCGTGAGCATGAAAGCTCCCAGCATCGAGCCGTTCGCCGCTCCGACGTAGCGGTCACTGACTAGGAAAATGGCAATTGCCGCCACAAAGCCAAGAGCGGTGACGGTCCACAGCAGTACGCCGATCGGCGTCTTCGATGGGGGCAGGAGCCCAAAGCGGTCACCGACTCTTTGGCGGTAGGCGATCCCGGCGGCTCGCGACGGGTCCGGCGTCGAGTACCCGCGCATGCATATGACGTACAACCCCCACATGAGGGCCCAGCCGACCAGCAGATTGAACACCGCTAGTTGCCGGCAACGCGGCGGTCGTGGCCGACCCAGTGGGGCTCTCGCAGCTGTTTGCGTGCGAGCTTGCCTACGGGGGACTTAGGCAACGGGTCGGTGGTGACCTCGACTTGGGTTGGCTTCTTGTACGAGCCCAACCTGTCGGCGCAGAGCTCGATGAGCTCGTCGCTTGTCACCATGGCACCCTCAGTAACGGTCACCACGCCGTAGGGGCTTTCGCCCCATCGTTCGCTGGGTACGCCGAAGACCGCTGCTTCGACGACGTCGGGATGATCAGTCAACACGTTCTCGAGCTCGGCTGGCCAGATGTTGAAGCCGCCGCTGATGATCATGTCATCCTTGCGGTCGAGCACATACAGGTAGCCGTTCGAGTCCAACTTGCCGATGTCGCCCGACAACACCCAGCCATCGTGCATACGCTCGGCTGTGGCCGCATTGTTGTCCCAGAAGCCCAACATCTGGCCGTCGCAGCGGATGGCGATCTCGCCTTCTTCGCCAATAGCTAGCTCCTGCTGCGTCTCAGGATGCAGGATGGCCAGGTCTCCAAAGGGGAGCGGCCGACCCGCCGAGCGAAGCGGGTTCGATCCTTCGACAGTGCTGAACCATTCGGTCGGGCCCATCATGGTGATGGGCACCGCTTCGGTCTGGCCATAACCCTGAAACAATACATCGCCGAAGACCCGGTGAGCCAGCAGTGCGGTGTCATCAGCGATAGGCGACCCGCCGACCTGCAGCACTTTCAGATGGCTCCAGTCCCGGCTGGTTGCGGTTTCTTCGCGTGCGATGGCGTTCAACATGGTTGGCACCAGGAAGCCGTATGCGACTTGTTCGCGTTCCATGGTCGCGACAACTTCGGACGGCTCAAACGTCTTGACCAGTAAGTTGACGCCACCGCAGAGCCAGATCGGTGTGAAGAAATAGCCGGATCCGTGAGAGATTGGTCCGGCGTGTTGGCAGACGTCGCCCTTCTGCACTGGTGGGAAGGCGAAGAACCAATCTCGGCCTGCGTCGAGCCAGGTCTTGTGGGTGTACGCCACGCCCTTGGACGGACCAGTGGTGCCACCGGTATGACGGATGATGAAATAGTCGTCCTGTTTCACTATTGGGTCCGGATCAGTGTCCGGAAAGCCAGCAAGCCAGTCTTCGTAGTCATCACCGCGAACAATGACGTGCTCCAGGCTGTCGACCTCGGCTTCGATGCCTTCGAGGGCAACGGCGTGGCTCTGGCTAACAACAACTGCACGGCATCCTGTGTGGGCGAGCATGTGGCGGTGGGCCTCACGGCTGTTGCGGGGATACAGCGGGACCCGCACCAGGTTGGCTGCAGCGGTTCCGCAGAAGAAGTCGACCGATTCGTATGTGTTGTCTTCGAGCACCGCCACCCGGTCGCCGGGCTCTAGGCCCAGGCCAAGCAGGGCGTTCGCCATGCGCAAACCGCGGGTCCATGCCTGGTTATAGGTCAGTCGGGTGTCGCCTTCGATCACGGCGAGCTGGTCGGCGTGGAAGATCGCCGACCGTCGCATCAGGGAACGCACGTCCATTAGTGGACTCCTTGAGAGCTGTTGGATGGCTCGAGAAGCGCCTCGACCAGTTCCTGAACAGCAAATGCTTCGGCAAAGGTAGCCAGCACATGATCGCCTCCAGTGGCCATTGCAGCGACCTGGCCTAGTTGGGCGGCGTAGGCGGCCGGGGGAGCGATGGCATCGTCGGGTAGCACTGCTTCCCATGGCCCATCGCCGGCGGCGCTGCTGAGCTGATACCAGTTGGTGAGCCGGAACGAACGGTCCGAGCCTCTGACCGTGAACTCGACCTCGTCAGCACCGGCAGCGTCGCTTGTGCCAACGATCCGCACTGTGGTGCCTGCGCAATCGAGCACCGCGACCAGGCTCTGTTCTGAGGTGCCATCGTCGGGATAGCCCACGTGGACCTGCTCGATTGTGGCCGGGCCGAACAGCCGGTGGACGAGGAACACATAGTGCGAGACGACTTCGCGCACCCAGCCGCCTTGGTCACGGTCTCGGAGCCAGGTGGCTTGTGCCTGCCAGTCACGGGGCCAACGGCAGAAATGCAGCCGTATGTCTGCGCCCTGCACATCGCCACACGCCCCACTGGTGACCTGGGAGACCATCTCGACGGCACTTGGCGCGGCGCCGAACACGTAGTTGACGGCCGCAGGGGCGCTACCAGCTTCGATCCGCTTGACCATTGCACGGGTTGCGTCGTTGTCGACGCCCAATGGCTTTTCACAGAAGATCGCTTTGCCTGCAGCCTGGACCTGATCGACGTATTGCTCATGAAACAGCGGGGGCGTAGCGATGTACACCAGGTCGACCCCGGGGTTATCGACTAGCTCATCTGCTGATTCGAAGATCGCTATTCCGAAGTCGTTTGCTGCCCCCGCCCGTGCAGCTTCGCCGACATCGAAGCCACCAATCAGGGTGAAGCCGTCGTGTTTGGTGAACTGCTCGATGAACCGCCGTCCAACAGTTCCTAGTCCAATGATGGCCACGCCAAGGCGTGATGCGTCAGTCATTTCACCAGGCTAATTTCGCTGCGCCTCTCTCGGTTACCCAGCGCCCATCAAACCGCTGCCGATTATGGGATGCGGTGTGCGTGTTGTACCGGAGGTTGTACGCAGGTTTAGCTAACACAACGGGTGAGGGTCGCGGGTTAGAAGTCGAGGGTGCGGGTGTCGGGGTGGTTGGCGTGCCAGGCGAACCAGAACGATTGCTCGGTGAGGATGCGGTCGCCAGAAGCATCAAAGACTCGAACGCCGACACCAGTGGGCTCTACGGTCAGCAGTTCCCCGCCGACCTCGATCTGGGTTGTCTGTTTCAGTGCGTTAAATGCCGTGACGTCGAACGCCACATCATCACCATTGCGACTGATGCCGACTACTTCGGTCTTGATCGAAAAGACTCCAGGCACGTCGCGAACCGGGAACCAGACGTCGGGATTGTCGTAGTAGCTGCGATAGGCCTCACCAGGCGTGTAGTCATAGGCGATTGGTGGGCGGTCGGGGATATCAAAGAAAATTGGTCGCGGCAGTTCGAGTACTTCGGAGTC
>MEHZ011571800.1_pt1 | contig 14713 bp, 16 predicted proteins | sample 897221 | NCBI WGS metagenome assembly MEHZ01 (sample SAMN05514161, study PRJNA337945) | marine metagenome | isolation source: marine surface water | place: Arctic Ocean | collected 2007-12-13
ACCTGCAGGCCGCCTGTGCTGTGTTGACAGAGAACTGTCAGGACGCCGAAATCTGTATGCGGCGCAACCCCGAATCGCTGCTGGCTATCTTCGGTAGTTTGCGGTGGGTCCTAAACAAAGGATGCTCTGCTCAATGGTCGTGTGCAGGTACACAGGAAGAAGTTCTGGTCTCCCCAGAGGAAGCTCTCTTTCAAGTCAACGATGACGTCGACGGGGATGCCATGCCCTTTGAGCTAGACAAACCCTTGTCCCTGAGTTGTTGACCGTAGAGCTGACCCCACGCTTGCTGCATTGGTTTGCTCTCGAAGCGGCGTCAAATCAACGACCGGGATTACCGCAGCTGGAAGGCTTTTGGTTTGTGAGTGGACCATCAGAACTCGCTGAAATCTAACCCACTCGCCGAGTGGCTTGTGAATAGCGATTCCGTTGGAGGGCCAGTCTCGCGGTGCGTTATTGCTGAGCCTCAGGTCCAGTTGGGATCGCGCTTGTCTGCAAAGGCACGAGGACCCTCGACACGGTCAGAGCTTGTTAGCCAGGCAGATTCCATTGGCCCGCGATAGGCCCCAGCGTCGGCCAGAGACAAATGCAGCCCGTCGAGCGCTGATTGTTTGGTGGCTCGAATCGCTGCGGGGGAGCACCGAATTATGTCGGCCACCCATGTGTCGACAGCCGCATCAAGTTCTCCTATGGGTGCGATCTGATTGACGAGTCCGATTTCCGCCGCTCGCTGGGCGGAGAAATGTCGACCGGTGAGCAGGTAACCCATCGCTAGATGGTGCGGGATATGGCGGGGAAGGCGATGGATTCCCATGGCGCCTGCGATCAGGCCTCGCCGGGCTTCGGGCAGCCCCATCTCGACGTGATCCGCGGCCACGATGATGTCACACGCTAGCGCCAGTTCGAGTCCGCCACCGAGTGCCACACCGTTCACTCTGGCGATCAACGGTTTGGTGATGTCATGGCGGAACTGCAATCGTGTTAGAGCGGCCATCCGTCGATCAGCGTCGGCACGAACCTCGTCAGAAGCTCGACTTATCTCGGCCGTCCATTTCAGATCTCGACCAGCGCAGAACGATCGTTCTCCGGCACCGGTAATGACAGCAACCCGGATGTCGTCGTCGTTCTCGACACGATCGATTGCAGCGGCGAACTCCTCGTGGGTGTCGATATCGAACGCATTCATACGCTCGGGCCGGTCGATGGTGATACGGGCGACGCTGTCGCTAATGTCAAGAACGATGTTGGTCATGGTGCGCCCAGCTAAGCCCACCGAAGGTCGTGTCGCCAAGATCTCACGGCAACCATGTCCGTCTGGTTCCGTCGTCCTCGCAACGGTTTTGGGTGGCGTGATGGGTCGAACAATGGATAATCGAAATGGGAGTTGTGCCGAGACTTCCTGGTCGAGTCAGCGGGGACACTAGATTCGCCAGTGACCATGTGATGCACACCGCAGGAGGCAGAAATGTCGATAGTCGAACGAACCAAACTGGCATATCGCCCAATCTCACCTCGGTTCGGTGCTGAGCTTACCGACGCCGTTCTGCTTGAGATGGACGACCATGAGGTGGACGCTCTGCAACAACTCGCGGCCGAACGAGGCGTGGTTGTTGTTCGTAACCAGACGATGACGTTGCAGCAGCAAGCCGACTTTGCCCATCGGCTGGGGCCACTCACCACATACCCAGTTCGAGACGAGAACTTCCCATCCGAGTTGCTGGTTATCCATGCTGACGAGAACTCCAAGAATGTTGCAGGCAGTAAATGGCACACCGACATCTCGAGCGAGGAGCGGCCGCCGTCACTGTCGATGCTTCGCATGGAGGTCGTGCCGTCCTCGGGGGGCGACACGCTTTTCTGTGACATGTATCAGGCGTTCGAGTCGCTATCACCCGAGATGCGGGGCTTCTTAACGCAGCTGAGTGCTCGACACGACCCGAAGGGCCACCATCTCTACCTGAGCGGTGCGAAGACTCTCAAGGAACTGCCCTCGCAAATACACCCGGTTGTTCGCACCCATCCTCGGACGGGTCGGAACGCTCTGTATGTGAACTCGGGTTTCACCGCTCGGATCCAAGATCTCACGCGCAACGAGAGCGATGCGCTTCTTGCGATGCTGTTCGATCACATCATCCAGGGGCTGAGCTTCCAGATCCGCGTTCGGTGGGAACCGGACACGGTCGTGTTCTGGGACAACCGAATTGTCCAGCATCACGCGGCGTGGGATTACTACCCAGAGATCCGCCATGGCTACCGGGCGACATCGATCGGCGAGGTCCCCTATCTCGCCGCTCCAGAGCACGCAGCGGCACACCTCGACACGGATTAGGGCCGAAACCTCAAGTCGCGTCGCCCGAACTGGCAGCATGGTCCAACATGACTTCGTTGCTACGACCATTCAGTGGATTCATTCCGACAGCCGAATACGCCCCTCGGATCGTCGGGCCCCCGTCGTCGATGCTGTCGCGCAAGCAGAAAAAGGCCTCCCGCAACGATGAGCTAAGCTTTCGTCACGTGGTCGGCCGCGGGGCCAGTGCCGGCCATACAGAGGCGATGAACTGGCTGGATCGATGCATCGATCTTGGCGCTCTTCAGCCGGTCGAATCTGCTCTTATCGTGCATCGGTTGACTCGCGGAACTTTCTCAGCGACAGGCATTATCGCCGACGTATCTCTCTCTGCATACGACACCGGACTCATCAAGCGTCACGAGACCACGATCGCAAAGACGCAGCGCAAGATGCTTCAGTACATGGAAGCGACTCGCATCTTCGGTAACCCGGTGGCACTAGCGCACCGAGATCATCCCGAGCTCGCAGTCTCGTTGGCCCACCACTCGCGACACACAGCAGACGTACTATTTGAGTCAGTCGACGGAACTCAACACTCACTTTGGGTCGTTACAGGGACTCCCGCCCAGACGATATGCGACAGCTTCAGCGATGTGCTTTACATCACCGACGGCCATCATCGCCTGGCGGCCGCATCCGCGTTGGCCGAGGCCGAAGGCCGGCCTAACCCGCACTTGCCTGCGGCGCTGTTCGCCGAGGACGAACTGACGTTGGGGGCCTTTGCCCGGGCGATCGACGATGAGGATGTTGTCGCCACCGATGTTCTCACCTGGTTAGACGAGAGATTCGACCTTCAGGAAGTGTCTCAAAAAGTTGCTCGACCAGTGACTCCGCACCAGATGGGGGTGCGCCTCGACGGCCGCAGTTTCTTGTTGAGGATCCCACCGGCAGCCATCCCGACAGACACCTACGATCGGCTCGACGTCAACCTGTTACAGGATCTGGTGTTGGAACCACTGTTCGGCGTCACGAACCCACGGACTGATCAGCGGCTTCGGTTCATCGCCGATACGTCCGACGATCATGATGTCGACTCCTGCGCTGCATGGTTCCTGCCGTATCCCACGTCGGTCCCGGACGTGATGATCGTGGCCGACACCGGACGTGCCATGCCCCCGAAGTCCACGTATTTCATGCCCAAAGTCCCAAGCGGACTGGTAATTCGTCCGGTTGACGTCGACTGAATTCTGACCTCCACGGGCAGATGCTCTACCAAGGCACGGGTAGCGATATTCTCGATCTCGACCTCGCTGGACGCCACATTCGCGATCAGCAATTGGAGAGCGGAACGCGTTAACACGCCGTCGTTGCGGGTAGGCACACCTAGCTGCGCGGTCTGAGCGAGTATCCTTTCCGGGTGCCTGACACACCATCTCCCCGTGCTCCTGAAACAGTTTCACGTTTTCCTGTCGCTCCGCCCCACGTAGCCCCGCTGCACGAGGTCCTTCCCGCGGAGCCGTTGCTGTTGATGGGAGCCGGGCCGGTGCCATTGCACCCTGATGTGGCCCGAGCGAACAGCATCGTGATCAACCATCTCGGTCCGTCGATGAACCGGGTCATCGACGGCATCCAGACGAGTTCCCGCTACGTGTTCCAGTCGGAAGACGCTTACGTTTTGGGTGTGTCAGGCCCGGCCTCGGCTGCGTTCGAAATGGTGATCACCGGCCTGCTGTGGGAAGGGCGCTCAGCGCTCGTGCTGGTTCAAGGTACTTTTAGTGGCCGATGGGCCGATATGGCTCGCCGCGTTGGCGCCGACGTCACGGAGCTACATGGTGACGGCATCAATCCACCCACGCTCGCGCAGGTCGAAGAAGCGCTCGACGCTGGTGATTATGACGTGCTGTTGGCCACCCACGGCGAGACATCGAGTGGAACTCTGCTTACCGAACTGCCCGCCATTTCGCGTGCAGCACACACCCGCGGCGTGCTGACCGCCGTCGATGCAGTCACGACGATTGGAGCAATTGACTTCAATATGTCTGAGTGGAAGATCGATGCAGCGATCGCTGGTGGCCAAAAGGCTCTTGGCTCAATTCCCGGTTTCTCGATTGCCGCTTTTTCACCGCTGGCTTGGGCCGTGGTCCAGGGCCGCGAAGGAACCAGTCCGCATTGGGCGCTCGACGCTCGGTTGGCATGGGCGTTTTGGGGCGAAGGCAAATACCACTACACCGCGCCTGTGCCTGGCACGCTCGCCACCTATGAGGCGCTCAAGCAGATAGTCGACGAGGGACTCGAGCGACGCATCGAGCGTCATCTCGAGGCATCGACGAGTATGCAGTTGCAGCTCGAGAAGATGGGTCTCGAACTCTTCGCTCCCGAACATTGTCGCCTGCCATCAGTGATCGCCATCAAGGTGCCCGACGGCATCGACAGTGATCAACTGCGCCATGTGATGCGTGAACAATACGGTGTCGAGATCAGCGGTGCGTTTGGCCACAACATTGTGCGCATTGGCCAGATGGCTGAGCAGATCCGTTCAGTCCGCGTCAACCGCACCCTGGCAGCGCTCGAAGGCGCCCTCTGGCAACTCGGGTTCCCCCAGGGACGCTGAGTTGGGCCTGCCCTCGGTGTGCCGTTCGCAGGCGAGGTCCGACTGGAATTTTAGGCAGAGCCGCACGTGGCCAGATCACGCCCGGTGTTATTCAGCGGGGCCCTCGTTGCGATTCGGCTCGTTGTCGAGCACCTTCGAGGTCAGCGCCAGCACGCACGAGTGCACCTCGCAGGCTGCATTCGGCTAGCTCAACGGGAGGTGCAACGTCGGTCACAATGACGTCGACGAGTTGTTGGTACACAATGCCAGCTGGCGATTTGGGGAACGCAAGTGCGACTGGTGACCCGCTGTCGCCGCCCGCTGTCACGGCCGCATCGAGTGGGATAGACGCGAGGAGCGGCACGCCGATGCTGTCGGCGAGTTGCTGTCCGCCGCCGGTGCCGAACATGGCAGTAATCGTTCCGTCGGGGTTCACCGAGGGGCCCATGTTCTCGATGACTCCAGCAACGCGGAGAAAGCCCTTGCGTGCCATGTCGGCGGCGCGAGCGGCCACTTGCTGAGCGGCCTTGGCCGGAGTTGTCACGATCACGACATCGGTTCGGGGCAACATGCGGGCGAGGCCCATCTGAATGTCGGAGGTTCCAGGGGGCATGTCGATGAGCAGGTAGTCGAGCGCGCCCCACTGGACGTCTTCGAGAAAGTGTTGGACGGCTCGGTTAAGCATGAGACCGCGCCACATGATCGCTTCGGTTTCGCTCGAGCCCGAAATCGAGCCCATCGACACCACGCGGAGGGTGCCTTCGCCGATAGGTCGGGCGACGGGCTGCATCAGCGTCTTGCCGTCGCTACTGCTGTCCCCGCGGATTTCGCCATCGATGCCCAGCAGCTGGGGCATCGAGAATCCGCCGATATCGGCGTCGAGCACACCCACGGTGCACCCGCGGTCGGCGAGGAGAACCGCGAGATTTGCCGTAATCGATGATTTACCCACGCCACCCTTGCCTGAAGAGATCGCAAGGATCCGACAGGTTGGTGGGATATCGGTTTCGAGCTGGCTGTCCCGTGCCTTCCAGCGGGCGCGAGACATGACGTTGGTTCGCTCTTCGGCGGTCATCTCGCCAAAGTGGATCTTGACGATGTCGATATCGGGCAATGAGGCGACCCGTGCCTTCGCATCACGCATGAGCTGAGCCCGGAGCGGGCAACCCGCCGTGGTGAGCGCGATCGTGATGTGCATGGCACGGTCAGCGCTGCGCTCTAGGCGCTTGACCATGCCAAGGTCTACGACGTTGTCGCCGAGCTCAGGATCGATGACGCCCCGAAGCGCGTTCATGATGGCGAGCTCGTCGACATCATCACCGCTCACGTTGGGGGGCGACACCTTTGGGGCGGCTGGACCGACCTCTTTATCAGCGGCGTCAGGTAGGCCTAGCTGACTGGTGTCCTCGATCGCCGAGTCATTTGACGGGCTCACATCATTCCCAGCTCGAGTCGGGCGACATCGGAGAGGCGAGATGCGTCCCATGGCGGGTCGAAGACCAATGCCACGCTGACAGCTTCGACACCGGGAAGTACCGCGACAGCATCGTGTAGATCCTGGCGCAAGATGTCGCCCATGCCGCAGAAGGGGGCAGTGACGGACATGTCGATGTCAACGGACCAGCCACTACTTGGCAGCTGTTCGGCTTCGACGCGGTAGACGAGGCCGAGTTCGACGATGTCGACTGGTATTTCTGGGTCAAAGACGGTTGTAGCTGCTTCCCACACATCGTCGATGTTGAACGTCGCACCGTCGGCGATGTGGCGGGTGGTTGGGGCCTGAACGAGTCCGAACTCGATTGAATCTGTCGGGCTGATCCTGGCCATTTCGCCGTCGCTGGTCGTGACGGTGGCGGTTGCGCCTAGTGCCTGCAGCAGCATGACCCGTTCGCCTTCAGCGAGGGTGGCTCGGTGCCCAGCAGGGACGATGGTTACTACGCAAGCCCGTGGTATGACGAATGCTCGGGATGCACCAATGTCGACGGACTTCTCTCGTATTGGCTTTGTGTCACCCATTGAGGTCTCCGAGTCGTTCGCCAATCCAGTCCCGCAGGATTGGGTCCTGGACGCCGTCGACTATCTGGTGGGCAAAGCCATGGACGAGCAATCGGCGGGCCTCGGCCTCTGCGATCCCACGAGTACGGAAGTAGTAGACGGCATCGTCATCGAGTTGGCCAACGGTCGCGCCGTGTTTGCACACGACATCGTCGGCAAGAATCTCGAGGCGAGGCTGCGTGTTGACCTCGGCGCGATCTGACAGCAACAGATTGTCGTTGGCTTGTTCAGCATCGGTGCCGTCAGCGCCAGGGCGCACGTCGATCCCGCCGTTGAATACGCCGGTGCTACTGTCATCCAAGACCCCTCGGAACGACTGACGACTCGTGCAGTCAGCGGCGCCGTGGATGACGGTGATCTGCTGGTCCAGGGTCTGGTCGCCCGTCCCGAAGTACAGGCCAGACAGATCCGTGCGGGCCTCTTTGCCAGCAAGATTCACGTTATAAGCCACCCGGCCGTAGCTCCCTCCCAGGTTGAACAAGTAGCCCTTAAAGAGGCTCCGTGCACCCTGGGCCACGTCGATGTGGCTGAGATGAACCTGTGTTGAAGGAACATCTTGAAGCACGATGTGGTCGAGCGAGGCATCGTCGCCGAGCGTGATAGTTGTCTGCGTGTTCGAGCCACCAAACCCACCAGCACCGATTCGTGTCTCGACCACTGTGGCCGAAGCGCCTTCCTCGACATGGATCATCACGCGGCTACATGACGCGTTGGTGGTGTCGTCTGCGAGCGTGACGTCCACGATGTGAATCGCAGCGCCCAGGTGATGACCAGCAGCGACGTGAATGATGGCGCCGTCTTGGGCATAGGCGCGGTTGTGCTCCGCGAATGCGTCGTCCGCGCCGCTCGTGCTGGTGTCGGCGTGAGCCGCAACCATCTCGGGCTGGCCGCGCCGTGCATCAGCGAGTGGGATGAGTCGCAGCCCAGGCGGTAGGGCGCTGAGGTCTGAGCGTGTGTGGTCAACAATGCCGTTCACCACCACGATGCGGGGTCCTTCAAGAACGGGGATCTGCCCATCAATCGTGTCTGGTAGATCGCCAGCCAGCACGTTTATTGGTCCGAACGATAACCGTCGGAGCACATCATGTGGAGCGTAACGCCACGCCTCATCGCGCCTGGTGGGGTAGGCGGGTGCATTGAGCTTGTCGGGGAGGTCCGTGGTAGAGGTTGCGGTCACCTGGCAGCTCCCGAGAGCGGCCGTACAGGGGTGTCATCGAGGTCATGGTTGACGAAATCGGCGTAGCCGTTGTCTTCCAGGTGCAGCGCCAGGGTGTGGTCCCCGGACTCGACGATGCGGCCATCGACAAGGACGTGCACGAAGTCGGGACGAATGTATTCAAGTAGCCGTTGATAGTGCGTGATTACGATCATGGACCGTTCGGGTCCTCGAAGGGCGTTGACGCCCGATGCAACGATGCGCAGAGCGTCGATGTCGAGTCCGGAGTCGGTCTCGTCGAGTATCGCAAGTCGTGGTTCCATCACTGCCATCTGCAGGATCTCGTTGCGCTTCTTCTCGCCGCCACTGAAACCGGCATTGACAGCGCGGTTGAGGAAGCCTGGCTTCATCTCGACAAGATCCATCGCTTCCTGAGCGACGGCCAAGAAGTCCCGAGCACCAATCTCGGTGTCGCCGCGAGCCCTGCGTACCGAGTTCAAAGCGGTGCGCAGGAAGTACATGTTATTGACGCCAGGGATCTCGACGGGGTATTGGAAACCAATGAACAGCCCAGCAGCAGCGCGTGCCTCGGGTTCCATGTCGAGCAGACTGACTCCGTCGAGAGTGGCCGTGCCAGCAATTTCGTAGCTGTCGCGTCCAGCGAGTGCATGGGCAAAGGTGCTCTTGCCTGAACCGTTGGGGCCCATGATGGCGTGGACTTCGCCTGGTCCAACATCGAGGTTGAACCCTTTGAGGATCGGCGTTTCACCGATTGATACGTTGAGGTCGTTGACGTGCAGCATCAGCCGACACTTCCTTCCAGGCTCACGCTCAGCAAGCGCTGGGCTTCGACGGCGAACTCCATTGGGAGCTCGTCAAATACTTCGCGGCAGAAGCCGTTGACTATCATTGACATTGCATCCTCCTCCGTCATACCGCGTTGGCGGCAGTAATACAGCTGGTCTTCGCCGACGGTCGACGTTGACGCTTCGTGCTCTACTCGAGCACTCGGGTTCTTGACCTCGATGTAGGGAATCGTGTGTGCGCCACAGTCCGATCCCAACAGCAGCGAATCACATTGGGTGTAATTACGTGCGTTCTTGGCTGATCGCAGGACCTTGACGAGACCGCGGTACGTGTTCTGGCCTTTGCCAGCCGAGATGCCCTTCGAAATGATGCTGCTGGTCGTGTCAGCACCGATATGAATCATTTTGCTGCCGGTGTCGGCCTGCTGGCGTTTACTGGACAGCGCCACGGAATAGAACTCGCCGACGGACCGATCGCCCTGGAGTATCACGCTCGGGTATTTCCACGTGATTGCTGAGCCGGTTTCAACTTGTGTCCACGAGATCTTGGCATCGGTGTGTGCCCGGCCCCGCTTGGTTACGAAGTTGTAGATACCGCCGACGCCGTTTTCGTCGCCCGGGTACCAGTTCTGCACGGTTGAATACTTGATCTCGGAACGATCCTTGGCCACCAATTCAACGACCGCAGCATGCAGCTGGTTTTCGTCGCGCTGTGGTGCGGTGCAGCCCTCCAGGTATGAAACGTGCGAGTCGTCTTCGGCGATGATGAGCGTGCGTTCGAACTGTCCGGTGTTCATTGCGTTAATGCGGAAGTAGGTAGACAACTCCATTGGGCATCGAACGCCGGCCGGAATGTAACAGAACGATCCGTCGGAGAAGACCGCAGAGTTCAGCGCAGCGAAGTAGTTGTCGCGAAACGGCACCACCGAACCCAGGTGCTCGCGCACGAGCTCAGGATGATCTTGCACCGCTTCGGAGAAGGAGCAGAAGATGACACCAGCCTTGGCCAAAGTCTTCTTAAATGTGGTGGTCACCGACACCGAGTCAACGATTGCATCGACGGCCACATTGCTGAGCATTTTCTGCTCATGCAATGGGATTCCGAGCTTGTCGAACATTTCGCGGATATCGGGATCGACATCGTCCATACTGTCGAGCACCGGCTTCATCTTGGGCGCAGCCCAGTAGCTCAAAGCCTGGTAATCGATCGGCTTTATCTCAAGCTTGGCCCAGTCCGGTTCTTCCATGGACTTCCAGGCTTCAAACGCTTTAAGGCGCCATTCGAGCAGCCAGGCGGGTTCGTCCTTCTTCGAGGAGATGAGACGGACTGTGTCCTCGGTGAGACCAGGGGGCGCGATGTCGGTGTCGAGGTCGCTACTGAAGCCATACTCGTACGTGGCATCGGTCAGGTCTTTGATTTCTTGAAGTGCTTCACTCATCAGCTGAACGACTTCCCGCAGCCACAGCTGCTTTTTGCGTTGGGGTTCTCGATGCTGAAACCGGCTCCTTCGAGCCCGTCGGTGTAGTTCAGGGTCGCTCCGATGAGAAGAGGCGCACTTTCTGCGTCGATTCTTACGGTGACGGGTCCGCGGACCTCGACATGGTCGTCAGGGCTCTCTTCAAGATCGAAAAACATCTCGTAGGAGAAGCCAGAGCACCCGCCAGCGCGGACCGCGACCCGAAGCCCGAGACCGTCCTCATCTTCTTCAATCAAAAGTGCCGCCACCTTTGCAATAGCAGCGTCACTGAGAGCTAGTGAAGCGGTTTCCCGTGTTTCGGTCGTTGTCATCGTTCTGATCTCCTTCGTTGAATCCAATAGGTGTTGGGCCACACTGGCCCGAAATCTTGCGAGCGAGGGTGGCCGCTAGCCCTCGACTTCGATGAAGATGCATTCACCCGGGCACTCCTCGGCTGATTCAATGACACTTTCTAAGCCGCCCTCGGGTATGCGGGCCATGCCTTCGGCGCCACCGGGGTTGGCTTCGCCGTCGAACAGCTTTTCTGTCCCGAAGTTCTCCGCAGACTCCTTCACGTAGAAGAGCCCATCATCCATACCGAAGAACACCTCGGGTGCAATCTCTTCACACAGGCCATCGCCTGTGCACAAGTCTTGGTCGATCCACACCTTCATGTCAGTCCTCTCATACCGGGCTCGCAACCTTGCGGCATTTCAACCCCGGTTGTTACCGACGATGATATCAACGTTTCGCAAGTTATATGTTGTGAAACCCCGAAAGGCCAGGCAGATGCTACGATCCTACGGTGGACTCCGATAGCGCTGCACTCTCGCCGACACAGCGCCGCGTGCTCGTTGCACTGAAACGCAGCGGCGACGCAACTGCCGACGAACTCGCCGCCACCCTCGAAATCTCGTCGAGTGCGATACGCCAGCACCTGAGTGCACTGCGATCTGCCAGCTTCGTCGCAGCACTGCCCGATCGTGGTCAGACGGGTCGTCCAGCCGATCGATACCGCGCTACAGACCTGACCGAATCACTCTTCGTTGCACCAGATGGCAATCTCGCTGCGGATCTTCTCGAACATATCGAACAGGAAGACCCCGAGATGGTCGCTCGAATATTCGAGAGGCGGCGCCACCGACTAGTCGACGACGCGCGAGACGGCCTCTCGGGTAAGCCGATAGGCGAACAAGTCGTAGTGCTGACTGCGTTACTTGATGCGCAGGGTTATCTCGCTGACTCTGAGCAGGTCGACAGCGACCACTACCGGATCAATCTGCACAGTTGCGCCATTTGGTCCGTTGCCAGCCGCTACAGCCAGGCCTGCACCGCCGAGTTAGATCTCATCCGCGACTTAATCCCCGACGCCGCGGTCGAACGCGTGACACATAAGACCGCCGGAGCGCACACCTGCGCCTACGAAATCACGCTGCAAGCCCAGTAACAGGCTAAACACCACAGGGCTGGGGCTTGGTCAGGTAACGATGATTTGGCCTCCGGCCGCCATCTCGTAGAACTCACCGACCTGGTTACGAGGAGTTCGCGGGCTCCTCGTGAACAACCGAGTGCGAACGCAGGGATTCCTGAGCCTCGACTACGCGGACTGGTTCCCCCAAATTCGCGCTGAGCCCGTCGCCTGGATTGAGTCGGGCGTGTTTGCTGAACGAACCACCGTGTATGACGGACTCAGCGAAGCGCCTCGGGCTTTCGTCGATCTACTCGCAGGGCGCACCGTCGCCATCACCGTTGTCACCATGGACTGCGGAGGCCGACTCGGCCAAATCAGACGGCTACAAGTGCGTCCCATGCATCGTTGGAGTACGCCTCTTCCGGATGCACCCATGCACCTAGGAGCGCTGTTAGCGCCGGGTTAGAAGCCGAATCCTTGGCGATGGATTCATGGAGCCGTCGGCGCTTAGTCGGCCAATCTGAGGTCTCGATGAGCAGGCCCGATACGAGATGCACATCGCGTAACGTCACCGCCATGGCAGAGGGCGGCAAGATCGAGGGCAGTGGCCTCGGCTTCTTTTGGCTCGATTGTGTCGCCGTATCCGACGTGGCGGGTGATCAGGTTTACCCGCTCGACACCGTCGGCGACGTGACGTAGTCCCAGTTCATCGAGCTCGACGATGCCCCATGGAGCGAGCCATTCACCTCATACGCGATCGCGGAACCCGGTCTCTGGTGCTAGGACCAGTACCTGAAGGCCTCGCTGCGGCAAGATCGAGGCGAGCGAAGAACCAGCTAGGCCGCCTCCGATGATGACGACATCAAATGATGCTTCGCTCATTTCTGCCTCTTACTACCTGGTCATGCGGATCCTGTGGGCCGAAGCTAACACTGTAGAAATACCATCGGAGCGAGAGGTCAGAGCGTTCGCTCAGGCTGCCATTGCGTTCCTGGCAACCCAATCGCTTACCTTCTGTGTGATGTTGGATGCATATTGCTGGCCCCAATCCGCCACCGCTGGTGAGACGATCGATCTGATGGTGACTTCAGATCGATCGTCCAGCTTGCTTGAGATCGTCAGAGTCGGCGCTCGCGAACAAGTCGTCGACTCAAGACAGCTTGACGACTTGTTCGAGCAGCCCGTGCCAGACGATGTTGGACGTAACGGCTGCGGCTGGCAGGCAACGTTGCAGATCGAGATTGACCCGACCTGGACGTCGGGCTTCTACCTGGCACGGCTCAGCAACAACGCGGACACCACCGGTGCGTTCTTTGTTGTTAAGGCGACCGAACCTGGGGACGCTCTGCTCGTGTTGTCGACCAGTACGTATGCGGCGTACAACGACTGGCAGTCACCCAGCTTCTACACAGGAGGCCACGAATCGTCTATGAAACGGCCGTTGCCGCATGGATTCTTGATCAATGAGGATCCTCGGCGATACCGAGCGGCGAGCACTGTCGAGCTGCCACGCGACGAGCGTCGAGTGCACTTCTCGACACACTCGGTCTGGTCGGTTGCTGCGGGTTACGCCAACTGGGAACACCTCTTCGTTACGTGGGCCGAAGAACAAGGTCTCGTTCTCGACTACGCAACCAGCCTTGATTTGGCGACGGACCCAGCGCTGCTCGACCCATACAAGCTCTATCTCAGCCTGGGTCATGATGAGTATTGGACGGCCTCGATGCGAGACACGGTTGAGTCGTGGACCAACAGCGGGGGAGCGGCAGTGTTCTTGTCAGGCAATACCTCGTTCTGGCAGATCCGACTTGAAGCTGACAACAGCCGGGTGATCGGTTACAAGTTTGACTTCGAACGCGACCCGGTCGTGGGTACTGATGCCGAACGATCGGTCTCGACCATGTGGAGTGACCCGTTGACCGGCCGCCCCGAGAACGAGATGACCGGCGTGAGCTTTACTCGCGGGGGCTACGCCAACATGGCGTCTTCGCCGCCCGGTGGTGGTTATACCGTGCACCAGCCTGAACATTGGGCGTTCGCCGGCCTCGATCTGCACGAGGGGGACGTGGTCGGAAGCAACCCCATGGTCGTCGGATATGAGTGCGATGGCTGTGAGATGACGCTCGTCGACGGACGACCGGTTCCGACCGGTGCAGGTGGTACCCCAGAGTCCTTCGAGATCTTGGGCACCGCACCGGCAAAGCTGTGGGAAACCCACGAGCTTGCACCAGGGCTGAGCGGCGATTACGTGGGCGAACTCAACTGGGTTGCAGATCGGCTGGGTGGAGCCGACACCAAGGAAAACCGCGACTTCTACGAGGCGGGCGCTGCAGTCATGGGGACCTACGAACGCGGCGATGGCTGGGTGTTTACGACCGGCTGCACCGACTGGGCGTACGGTCTCGTTGACCCCGTGGTCTCTCAGATCACCCGCAATGTCATCAACCGTGCCTTGGATGCGACGTAGCTGAGTCGGTCCTGATCGCTCCCGCTTGGCTAGGGCACCGCGTCACGTTCGACGAATGTCGGCAGATCAAAGGCCGTGACGGCAGGAAGCGGTTCGTCGAACCGCTCGACTTCGACAAGGCAGCTGTGAGCGCTGCATTGCTGGGCCAAGGTCGATGTGCCGACGTCTCGTGTCAGCACATTCGGGTTGCCATGCACCTCGAGGCTGGCTGGGTCGCTTGCGTCGAGCGGGTCGTACCAAGCGCCGGTCGGCAGGACGACGACGCCCGCTCGAATCCGGTCGCTGAGTGCAACACCAGCTAGGCAGGCGCCGCGATCGTTGAAGACCCGCACCACGTCTCCGTCGACGATGTTGCGCAGAGCAGCGTCGGTTGGATGGATCGTGATCTTCTCCCGACCATTGATCTTGGCGCCGCGGCTGGTCCGACCAAAGTCGTACTGGCTGTGAAGCCGGGTAACGGGCTGGTTCGAGTTGAGGGCCAACG
>MEHZ011540321.1_pt1 | contig 14707 bp, 17 predicted proteins | sample 897221 | NCBI WGS metagenome assembly MEHZ01 (sample SAMN05514161, study PRJNA337945) | marine metagenome | isolation source: marine surface water | place: Arctic Ocean | collected 2007-12-13
ACACGGATGATCTCGTCGAAGTTGCGGCCGGTGGACTTTGGGTACGTCAGCGTGAGCCGAACTTTATTCGCTGGGTCAATGATGAAGACCGAACGGACCGTGGACGTGTCACCTGCGCCAGGATGAATCATGTCGTACAGCTCGGCGATGGTCTTGTCGGAATCTGCGATGATCGGGAAGTTGAGCTCATTGCCGGTCGCCTCAGCAATGTCCGGTGCCCAGCCGTGGTGATCTTCAATTCGGTCGACCGACACCGCTATCGCCTTGGTATTACGCGCTTCAAAGCCCGCCTTGAGCGCTGCAGTCCGACCAAGTTCGGTCGTGCAGACCGGAGTGAAGTCCGCTGGGTGGCTGAAGAAGACGGCCCAGCTATCAGCCTTCCAATCGTGGAAGGTGATCTCGCCCTCGGTCGTCATAGCGGTGAAATTTGGGGCTTCGTCGCCCAGACGTAACGACATAATTACTCCTGTGTTGATGTACAAACTACTAAAGCCGACCTTACAGGTAGGATTTCCATATCGCTACGGGCATACGTCTCACAAGCGACAGACTTGCTATCCGAGCGCCGCATAACTCGGGCCAATTTCGCTATTCAGAGAGTCACCTTTAAACGAAGCTCCTCGAATGGCCTAACCATCTTAAATCCGGTCGGCAACGTCACACAGACACCCTCTGAGAACGTACAGAACAGAGCCCAACGCCGCTTAGCGAGCTCTATTCACCGCACACACCGCCGAAGCTGCCTAATCTGGGCAAAGGTCAGAGCAGGCGTCAAACGCGCAACCACGGAACCGCCCAGGATCGACTCTCGAATCCGCCTGTGCGACTAGAGGTCGGCTGGCGGAGCCGCGGGCTATTCCTCCTGGGGTTTGGTGAATTCACGGGAACCCACCACCTCGATAGCGTGGCCCGCGTTCGCCAGATTCCATGCTTTTCGGAGCTTGTCGAACATGCTGTCGTCGCCGATCACAAACAGCACGAGGCCGCTAGCCCGCCGTTCATGTTTGAGTTGGATTGGCCTCGCCGAACGGGGTCCTATTCGGAGAATATGGTGCCGAAGATCAGTTCCTCGCATACTTTGGCGAATGCTTCGGGGTCATCGCTTGCGGGGTCGTACCACTTGTGGAGCCAGTTGACCAGGCCGAGGCGATCCTGATCGACGTGACTCCGCTGGGGTCGGCGAGCAAAGCGGGCTTCCTGCCGAAGCTGTCCGCGAACCGAACCGTCGAAGACGTACCATTTGAGCACCGGCGATTCACGGGCGGTGCTGCGAACACAAGGGTGCCTCGGCCCCCTCTACCACCACGCCAAGTAGCGCTGCGACCACACCACGTGGGGTACCATGTTGCTCGTGACTCAGAGTGAGATGGCCACGACGCAGGAAACTACGACACCGTGAGTGGCCGCACCTCACTCCCAGCCGATCTTGCGGACGCCGTTCCGGGGGCGCTGTACCAGATCGTCTCCTCACCGAACGGCGACTGGACCTTCTCCTTCCTGAGTAGTGGAGTCGAAGCGCTCTACGGGTTCAGCGCCGATGAGGTATTCGAGGACCAGGAGCTCCTCAACCGGTGCATGTTCGATGCCGACGTGCCCAGCTTCGCACAGGCGAGCGCCCTGGCCGCCAAGAACATGTCCGTGCTCAACCACGAGTACCGGATCACGCCGCGCTCCGGTGAACTTCGTTGGATCGCTGTTCGGGCGGTCCCTCAAAGCATGGGTGACGGTTCAGTTTCTTGGTCGGGAATCATGCTCGACATCACTGAACGAAAGCGAACCCAGGACGCGCTGGCCACGAGCGAAAGGCGGTTTCGGGCACTCATCGAGGCCGTTCCGCAGGGCATCGTCCTGCGGGACCGCTTTGGCAATGTTGTGGATGCCAATTCTGCAGCAGTCCGCCTCCTCCAGACGTCGTTGACCGAACTGCTCAACACCCCCGCCATGCATCCGCTGTACGACGCGATCTGGCCGGATGGAACACCGGTTCCCGAGGATGAGCATCCCAGCCTCGTGGCCCTGCGGACCGGAGAGGGAGCCGAGAACGAGATCATTGGTTCGGCGGTGGGCCTCGGTGGTAGGAACCGCATCTGGATGCGAGTGAACGCTATGCCGATCGTGAGGCACGGAGAGATCGACCGAGTGGTTGTCACTCTGGTGGACGTCACCGATGGTGTCGAACTCAATCAAAAGATGCGGCAGGAGGCCGAAACGGACTTTCTGACTCAAGTGTCAAATCGGCGAAGCTTCATGGCTCGGCTTTCCGTCGAAGTCGATCGGCTGCAGTTCGACCCCAACCGTTCCTCCGCTCTGCTGGCGATCGACCTCGATCATTTCAAGGCAGTAAACGACACGTTCGGTCATGCCGGTGGTGACGCTGTACTCGTGCACGTAGCTGCCATGATGGCAGAGTCCATCCGCCCCACCGACGCGGTCGCTCGTTCCGGTGGAGAAGAGTTCCTCGTGCTTGTCACTGACACGACACCGGACCATGCCATCGCGTTCGCAGAGCGACTTCGAGCAGGGTTCGAGGAACGCCCGACTTTTCATGACGGGCATGAGATCAGGGTCACTGCCAGCATCGGCCTGACTCTCATCGCCGACGTAGACAGCGCTGACGCGGAACTGTTGGCCAGAGCCGACGGCGCTCTGTACGACGCGAAGAGGGCTGGACGCAACGCGGTCAAGGCCGACTGGCTCTGAGAGAGCAGACCAAACCGGCGCCGTACCGCCAAACTCTCCTAGTCACAGTCTGGAGCATCGTGGGCGCCCCAACTATGGCGGCGAGTTACTCAACACAGTTTTGTGAGCGTGAGAGAGGTCATCGTTTTTATCGTTGGCGGGCAGTTTCCTGGAGCGGGGCCGGTCAGGCTTCCTGGTTGATCGCTAGATGGGGTGGGTTGGCGTTTCAGCAGGTGGTCTCATCGACCAGAGTTAGATTGGGGTTGATGAGGTGGGCTGGGTGCATGGTGAGTCCCCTAACCCAAACCGGTTACCGCCAATGGCGAAACAGCAACCCTGGTGTCGCTTACTCGAGAACGATCTCGGCCCCTGTCGGCTGGCAGACCACGGTGTAACTCGCTGGCTCGTTCAGTCACTCAACTGATCGACGCCAGATTTCAGTTCATCTGGCCCGACGAGTCGTTACAAGCGCGTTGCTAACCCGGAGATACCTGCCCGTACTAGTCGGGGCAGGTATCCAAAACCGATGTAGATCAGTTCAATCGTCGACCAATCGAACGCCCAGTCATTACGACATTGTTATCGGTCAAGAACTTAATTTGATCTGGGTCTGCCATCGTCTTTGCGGTACCAACCATCAATTCGTCCACCGAATCAGTAGATGTGCCTATTATCCACGTGCCAGTCTGCGCTCCGTTAGCGATCATTTGCCCCCAAATTTGTCCCTTTGCTCCGTGGTCCGAAGAGTTTGACCAAGCCCGTTCTGCAACGACTTTTAGGTCTTCTGGGGTGCTTTGATTGCCTGTGGACGTGAGCACAGTGGCAAAGCTGCCGCTGCTCATATCCCCAAAACTATTGTCGATTCGGGCAAGACCTCTGCTCATAAATTGTGCCCCCGAATCAGCGAGAGTGGAAAGGATCCCTTTGTCCTCCCTAAGAGCAACCACGCCATTGATAGCCGAATCAATCGAATCCCACAGGTAGACAACGTTCACTGCTCCGCTTCGCTCGCCGCCCATAATGATCTGAGTCGCCCATGCATCTGTCGCTATCGCACGCGATGTGGCGAGACCATTGTCTTTCCACCCAGCGACAAACTTGTCGAGGCTTGCAACCCTCATAACCACATTGCTCATATAGCTCATATTTACTCCTTCAGAGATACTAGAAACCCATACGGGTCGCCAGCTGATTCATGGCTAACAGCTGCAGAATGAGTAACCAAAACGCTATTCGCTCATTGGGAGGAAGCCATTTATAGAGAACCACTCTGTTCCGGCTGCGGCGGGAGCGTCCGATTCTGTGTGTAAACGTGTGATGGTTTAGGTGGCTGGAGCGACTCGGTCGCCGAAGTGCATTGTCAGGGTATTTAGGAGTGATTTGCAGCCGGTGATTCGGCCAGTTGGGTTTGTCCAGTTTTTGCGTCGTTCAAGCGCGGTCCGATAGAGGACCTTCATCGCTGCTTGCTCGGTGGGGGAACTGCCCCCGACGCCGGGTCGCTTTTGGGAACCTGGCATTGAGCGACTCGATCGGATTTGTCGGGTACACAATCTTTCGCAGATCAGGAGGGAAGTTGCGAAACGGCACGAACTCTGGCCGCGCTGTTTCTCAGGATCTGACCATGGCTGGATACTTCTCGCGCCATTGTTCGGCGAAGATCTCAAACTCAGCCTCCTCAGCAGCCGGAGCGGCGCGCATCAGCTTCAGTTGCTGGGCGATCTGACCGCAATGCTTCTTTGACGCGTAGCGCAGGCTGTTGCGCACAAGATGCGCGACACAGAGTTGCACGTCCGCCTGGGGCCAGTTCGCCCGGATCGCGCCCGGCAGGCCTTTGGGGCCATCACGACATAGCACGAGTGCATCAGCCACACCCCGGTTGGCGACTTTGGTGAGCACGCTGTGCCAGAACTTTGCGCCCTCGCGGCCAGATGGCCCAATCCACATCCCGAGGATGTCGCGTTCACCGCCAACGTTGATACCCACTGTGAGCTAGACGGGCCGGTTCGTGACCTTACCGTCGCGTATCTTGAGCACGATTGCGTCGACCAAGATCACTGGGTAGATCTCATCAGGTGGCCGGTTCTGGCGAGCCACCATGTCGCCCACGATGCTGCCGGTGATACGACTGATCATGTCACGGGCCACGTGCTGGCCAGAGATATCGGACAGATGCGCGGTGATAACGCCGGTGGTCACACCTTTGGCGTACAGCGAGATGACCATGTCATCACGACCCGATAAACGCCGCGAGCCCTTCGGCACACCGACCGGTTCAAAGGTTGAGCTCGGTCCCGTGGCACCATGACGTCGACGTCGCCAACATCGGTGCGTACCCGTTTCGGATAGGTCCCGTTTCGGCTGTTGCCAGAGTCGTAGCCATCAACAGCGTGCGGCTCATAGCCCAAGTGGCCAACCATCTCGGACACAAGAGCGCCTTGCAAGACACGCTGGATCAGTCCGGCCAACAGGCCGCGCTCGCCCGTCAGTTCCAGCCCGTCAGATCGGGCCTAAACCACCAGCTGGTCCGCCAGATCGGCGAGTTTCGCCTCGCCCGGTTCCGCCGGCACAGCCAAAGCTGTCGACTTCACATCATCATTCATAACGTCAACCTTGCTGGACCCGATCGTTCAATCGAGGACCCCGGCTAGATCACGCGTTTACACACTTCCTAGGACACTCCCGGTGAGGGCTGCAGTGTTGCGTGGATGGGGCTGCGGTCGTTGAGATTTTGGGCGCAGTTATCGAGCACGGCACATCTCGCGACTGATCCAGTCCCGTCCCCAACAACGCGGCATACCCGCCGCAGCGATGGCAGCGCATAGTGTCGATTCATGGCTTCACACAAGGAACGACTTGCTGCCGCGAGCGATGCCATCGAGTTCATCTGCAGCCGCGACCCAGACGAGATGTCGACAGTGGTGCCGAACTGCCCGGGTTGGACCGTCTACAACGTGGCAGCGCATATCGGTCGCGTCGGTCTCGCCTGGCACTCGATGATAGACGCGTCGCCCGATGACCCAGACTCTCGCGCGCGCGGCTACGCGGATGCCGAATCACGCGGTTCGGGGCACTCGCCCAAGGTCCTGGCCTCCTGGGTACGCGGCGCCGTCGAAGCGCTCGATGGCGATGTCGACCATCCCGCGTACTTCTCGATGACGGGCGGCGCCGGGACCGTCGGGCTGTGGGGCTGGCACGCCGCCTCTGAGCTCGGTATCCACCGACTCGATGTCGAGCAAGCCCTTGGAACGCCTTACGCGATCACCGATCATCTGGCGCTCGATGCGCTCGACTACACCTGTCGATTCTTCCTGCCGGCGATGGCCACAGTCACCGATACTGATCCAGGCGTCCTCCGGGCCGTGGCCGCCCGAGATGGCACGGAATTCAGTGCCATGGCACTTCGGGCGACCCAAGGCACGTCGGAACCCGAGGCGACCATCACCGGCCTGCCCATCGACGTACTGCTCGCGCTTTGGGGCCGTCCGCACGGACCGATCGACATCGCCGGCTCCCACGAGACGCTCGATCGCTGGTGTTCACTGCCCAGCACCGCTTTCCAGTTCGGCACCTGGGACTAGCGGCCAAAAGCGGTGTTCTGCAACGCACGCAGTCGGACCGCCGTTGAGATCAGCGACGTCGGTGCACCGACGTGAAGTGCCAAATCGGGCCGGCGTCGCCGATAGCGGCACTTCCTGATCAGGACCTGAAGGCCGCTGCCATTAGCCAGATAGCCGCCCGATATTCGCGAGGCGGCATGCTCCGCAGAGCACTCGGTATCCGGCGAACTGTGGGAGGTCAAGCTTCGATCGAGCCGAGATGCGAGTGGATCTCAGATCTGGCCGCTTCGACTCGCTAAGTTGGTGACGTGTCGAACCCGTTAGCCATCCGTGATGTCGTTGTGAGTGGATCGGCCAAGTTGATTGCCGCCACGCCTGGCTGGTTCACGGACGAGTATTTCGGGATCGAGGTCGAGCAGTACATCGGCATCGGTGTGCTCGCAGTCATCGCCATGGTCGCTCATTTTGCGCTGTTGCGAATTATCGCCCTCGTCGTGCGTCGCCGATACGCCGACGATGATCTGACGTTTTGGGAAGGTGAGCGGGGTCTACTTAACCGCGGCATCCTGCTGCTAGCGATCGGAATCACGCTGCTGGTGGGATTCCCGATGCTCGATTTCGATTCGAATATCGAGAACATCGTGAATCAGGTGACCAGGCTGGTCGCCGCCCTGGCGATCATCATGGTCGCCTACCGCGCCATCGACATCTTTGTACATGCGCTCACGAGACGCGCCAGCGAGACCGAGACGAAGCTCGACGACAGCCTGGTTCCGTTGTTGCGCACGTCGATGCGGCTGTTCGTCACAATCGTCGGGATCCTGTTCGTACTGCAGAACCTGAATGTCAATGTCTCGTCGCTGGTTGCTGGCCTGGGTCTCGGCGGTCTAGCGATCGCGCTCGCCGCTCAAGACACGGTCCGCAACGTGCTGGGCGGAGTCACGATCTTTGCCGACAAGCCGTTCGAAGTCGGCGACTGGGTGGTCGTCGAAGGCGTGGAAGGCACCGTCGAGAGCGTCGGTTTTCGATCGACCCGTGTGCGCACCTTCTACAACTCGCTCGTCAGCGTGCCCAACGGCAATCTGATAGATGCCGGGATCGACAACATGGGTCAGCGTCGTTGGCGTCGGTACAAGACCACGCTCGGGGTCGCCTACCACACCACGACGGATCAGATGCAGGCGTTCGTCGAAGGGATCCGGGCCATTATCCAGGCCAGTCCCGGCATGCGTCAGGACTACTACATCGTCGAGTTTCACGGCTTCGGCGCCACCAGCCTTGACGTGTTGGTCTACTGCTTCATCGATGCTGCTGATTGGAACGAAGAACTACGCACCCGACACGTCCTCAATCTCGACATCATGCGGCTCGCCGAATCGATCCAGGTCGACTTCGCCTTCCCAACACAGACTCTGCACATCGCCGAGATGCCCGGCCAGCCCCAACAGTTCCCGCCGGTCCCCGATCGGGCCCGCCTCCGCGAGGTTGTGAACGCATTCGGCCCGGGTGGCGAGAGCGGCCAGCGCGTCGACCAGCCAATCGCGACCGACCCCGAGAGCGGGCGTTAGAACTCCTATACCCAACCCACGAAGGTGGCTGACAGGGCGACCCAGGGCACCCCGTCAGTCGAGTTGGATCATTCTGGCGACATGCTTGGCCCACTGGTAGCCAACCGGGTTTGCTGTGCTCTTCGAGCACCCGGGCTCGAGATAGCAGCACCAGGTGATCTCAGAGTCTGCGGGCTAGGGGGACAACTTCGGTGAGGTATGTCTCGAGGGCTGATTCGTCGACCGGGAGCCGCAGCGCAATGTTGACCATGTCTGCGCCGGCATCTCGATACTCGGCGATGCGCTCGACGGCGCGATCTGCGGTGCCAGCGAGAGCACCCGCAGTAATTCGCTCCGCTTCGGGTCCCCATTGCGTTGCGATCTTGCGCAGCTCGATGTCGGCGGCCTCGGGAGTTGCGCCGATATGGAAGGCCAGATTGATCGAACGTTCGAGTGTCGCCGGGTCACGGCCGATCGCCTCGCAGGCCTGGTCGAGTCGGTCATTAAGCTCGCGGTACCTATCTGGCGCAACGTACGGAACGTTCCATCCCGAGCAGTACTTTGCGGCGATCGCTGGTGTCCGCTTCGGGCCGCTTCCGCCGGCCCACAGAGGAATCGGACCGTCGTAGGGTCCGGGTACAGCGCTGACTTCCTCGACCCTGTAATGCTGGCCGTGGACGGTGGTGGTGTCCTCGGTGGAGAGCATGCCACCAATGATCGCTAGTCCTTCTTCGAGCATGTCGAATCGCGTGCCAAGCGGATCAAACGCATAGCCGTGCGCCACGAATTCGGGCTTATGCCAGCCAGCGCCGAAGCCAGGCTCGAAGCGCCCCTCGGCAATGTGATCGATCGCGATGATCGACTTCGCCAACAACGCCGGGTTGCGATACGGCATGCAGAACACGAGACAACCAAGCCGAGCTTTCGATGTGACCGATGCCAGGGCGCCGAGTGTCGCCACGGCCTCGTAGTGCGGTGTTGTTCCACCCGCGGGTGGCGCCTCGTATAGATGGTCCCAGAGCGAGATCCAGTCGACGACGTCGTCGAGTCGGGTCCACAAACCAATGAGCTCGCTCATGGTTGCGTTTTGCTGGCCAAGATGTACGCCGAGGCGCAACGGTGACGTGGTCATCTTTCAATCATGGCACTCACGCCTGGCCAAATGGTTCTCGAACGTGTGATGCGACGCTCGACGGCAGCGAAGCCTCAGACGGTGAGTGTCTTTGGGTAGTAATCAGCAGGGGGTGTTGCACCGGCTTCGCTTGTGAAGGTGCCCTCGAAGGGCCAATCCTCTTCTTGACCGGGAAGCGGACCCTGGTTAAAGCGGCCCATCTCGCCGCCGCCAGCAGCTTCGTTGCCAACCAGCGACCATGCTTGGCGCTTGTAGGTCCAGTTCTCGGGTTGCAGCCGATGGGCTTCACGAAAGTGAACGATCGCATCGTCGCGATTGCCTGAAGACCACAGGTGGTTTGCGAGCTCGAAGTGGGCGGCGGCCGCCGACTTTTCTTTAGGCCGGTCCGGTGAGCCTGCAATGACCTGGTCGGGGTTCATGACGAAGCGGCTCTCTTTGCCATAGGCCGCCCAGTCTCTGATGGCGTCGGCGTAGCTGTCGCGGTCCTGGCCGCCTCGGAGCTTGGCTGCGAGTTCGGGATCGCTTGCTTCGACCTCTGTCGCCTTTGCTTCGGTCGCAGCGGCGCGTTCGTCGACGCGTGCACGCAACCAGTCGGGGTAGTCATCGCCTGGGGCCCAGCCAGGCTCAGCAGGACGAACGATCGTGCCTGCTTCGTCGATCCACACGATGTTGGGAATGTTGATGACCCCGAACAAAGCATCCATCTGGTGCATTGGGTCGAGCAAGGATGGATGGGTCGGGTTCGCGGCGTCGATGAAGGGCTTCGACGCATCCGGGTCGCTCATTTCGAGCGACACGGTCACGATCTCGACACCCAATGGTGCGAGTTCTGCATGGAGCGCCTGCCACCCGGGCAGGTCATAGCGGCATCCTCAATAGGGCGCCCAGGCAACAAGCACGACCTTCTTGCCTCGTAACGATGACAGTCGAAACTCGTCGCCAGCGAGGTCGTTGAGTACGAGTTCAGGCGCCGTGGCCGACACGAGCGCTTTACCCGTCAGCGACGCGGGGCCGACGGCCCAGAGTCCGGAGGTTTCATCGGAAACAATCGCCATGCCCAACCGGTCTGCTGTCGATTCGAGGTCGAAGCCTGACGGCAGGGGAACGCACACTTCGCCCTGACACGCACCTTCGGGTTTTATTTCCCATCCCGTTATGGCGTGGAACGCCTTGGCGTCGATATCGAGTGAGTCAACGAGCATGCGGTGAGTATCGCAGAGCAAAGGCCGCGACCCGAAACCAGCGTTCGCTCCTAGCCCGGCGCCATACGTCTTTGCGAACTGGTGGACCTGCGTTTTACAACGAATCTGGATGCGACCGGTTTGGCCGACTCGGGCATGGCTCTGCTCGGTGGTGCGATGATCTGGTTATGACACACCAAGAGCGATGGCAGGTGTCGGGCTCGCTGTAGATCTGTACCAGCGACATGTTGCTTCATGGTTTGCAACATGGGCGGTCGACCTGGTGGTGCGAGCACGTATCGTTACTGGGTCAAAGGTCTTGGATCTCGGGTGTGCACGGGCGTTGTTTCGCGTGCGCTTGGACCAGTCCTAGGAGCGACAGGTGCGATCACGGCGTCTGATCTGAACGGGGCCATGCTCGGCGAAGTCGAGCGGCTGGGCGTCGAGGGTGCTTCGATTTATTCACTTTGCTGAGCTTGGTCCAAGAACTCTTCAATCGCGAGGAGTCGCTCGGACTGTTCGGTGTAATCGGGTCATCGTCGAGGCGACCTCATTGCGAAATTCGACCTTGGGCGTGGGCTAGTTTTTGTTGCGTTCACGCTCCGGCTCGCAGCGGCAGCGCACACCGAAGTGTCGAACGGCCGGGCACCGGATAGAGCTCATGATGGGCAGGCAAGGCATAGACCTCGCGCCGCGAGTCTTGGATCTATTCGCGGCGGCTAAGGGTCACGCGGTAAGCGGTTGCACGTTCCGACGTTGGACTGAACATCTCGGCCGTGCCGGCAATGAGCAGGGTCATCAGGCGGTAGGTCTTGTCGTCGGATGCGGCGATGATCTCGTCGCGTTGGGGTAACCAACGGTCCATGCCTTTCTTCGCCCACAGGTGGTAGTTGCGTCGATCGTTCTCGATGTTGACGATGTCGAACCCAGACTTTGATGCTGCGGCGATGAACTGCGGCATGTAGACGAGCCGGAAACGTCCCGGCCAGATGTGCTTGGTCACGAACGACGTGATTCCAAAGCGGTCACCAGACGCAGCAAAATCGCAATACACCCGGCCCCCAGGCTTTAGCCACTTGGCCAGGTGCGGCATGACCTTTCGATACGCGGCCAAGTCCTCCATGACTCCCATCAGACTGATGCCGTCGAACTTCTCGACCGGCTCGTAGGCGAAGAAATCCTGGTACAGCACGGTCGCTTCGAGCCCGTCGTTCGCCAGGCGCTTCATCGCGTGCTCGCGTTGATGTTGGGACAACGTGATCCCCGTGGCGTCGACGCCCCGCTTTGACGTATAGCGAAGAAAGCCTCCCCAGCCGCAGCCGATATCGAGCAGCCGGTCGCCCTCACTGAGTTGCAGCGCGTCGAATGCCGCGGCAAGTTTTCGCTCCGCTCCCTGTTCGAGCGTGTCGCTCTCGTCGAGGTAGATGCCGGGCGTATATACGCCGTAGTCGCGGTCGACGGCGTACAACTGGATGTTGTCCATGTCGTAGTGCGTCGCAATCCATTGCTTGTTGGCGCTGGCGCGACCCTTGACGAGAGGCAGCAGATGGTTCTTGACAATGACTGGAGCACTGCGGGTCGTCAGATTGTCGCGGGCGGAAAGGCCAGCGATGAGGTCCCCCTCGAAGTCGATTGAGCCGGCCATGTACGCCTCGGCGATCATGAGTTCGTCGCGAGTGTCGATCGCTTCGACTCCGACTTCGTCGTTAGCGGTGACCGTCATCACTGGTTCACCGTTGCCGACGAGCATCTCTGCGCCGTCAGGTCCGCGAACAAGAACGGGCACCGGCCAGCTGAGATTGGTTGCCGCGAGGTTTGGGAACACCGCAGCGGCGCTCGTCGGATTAATGGTCGTCATGTCAGAAACCTATACCTTGTAGGAAAGCGGCGGGCCTGATTCACCGATCGGTCATGCGTGCTGCTGCGCGATGACGATTCGAGTCCGGGTTGCTCGTCCATCGGTTAAGGGTCTGAGCCCGAAGAGCGTTGGTCAGCTAGCTGTGTTCATAGATTACGAGGAAGCTGGTTCTGGCACTCGTTATGACCTAGTGCGGCCAAGCAAGCGAGTTCCTCGTGTGAGTCAGCGACTGCCTTCGATAATGAGGCCGGTGTCTGCATCTGGCTAGCCCCACCAGCGGAGCGCCGAGGGAACGCTGTCACGACATGAACAACACCGTTAAGCAGGGTGCTGAAGAATGCAGGTGGTGCGCAGCGGCGGCCAGTAGTGCCGCTCGCACGGCTGCAGGAACGGTCACTGCGTGACCTGGAACGCTGGTTTAGAGAACGGAGTGGGCGGTGATGAATGCTCGTTGAGACGTGCGGTACGCGTTTTTAAACACCCTGCTAACGCCCTACCCGGCTAAGGCTCTCGTCCTGGCAGGTACTGCTGGTTGGCCCATCCCTGTTCGTATGGCGTGAAGAAGGCTACGTCGATGACCATTTCTGACACCAACCACTGGTCAGCCACCCGGCGGTACCGGTCGTGATAGGTGGCTGCGAGCCACAGGGCCTGGGCGGGCTGGTCACCTGTTGCGGGGATGGTGCATGGCTGGAAAAGGAGCCACTCTGCGGTGGCGTCGTCACCATCGACTTCAATAATCGGATTCATCACCTGGTGCCGAGCTATCGAGATGCGCTGCGCTGCTGCCTCGAAGTGTCGGTGAATGGCAGCCCTGCCTTCGCTGCGTCCGAATGTGCGGCCTCCGTCCCAGACTCCATCCTCGGTGAACAATGCTGCGATGCCGTCGGGGTCATATCCAGCATCGCAGTATGCGCAGTAACGGGCCTTCACTACCTTGATCGCTTCGATGTCCTCGAGATTTCGAACACGTGATGCAAGATCTTCTATTGATGTCACCTGGGCCTCTTTCCTATTCCTGTTTTATCAACTACTGGAACCGGTTGCTGAAGTTCCCGACACTCAGGTTTCGGTTCGCAAGATCTGTCGTCGATCACGACCGTTTGTTCCTATGGTTCCACCGTTGCCTTCCTGCTAGTACGACGCATCGAAGACACCATGGGTGTTGACCTCTCGATCGTCTATGGCCAGACGGAAGCATCGCCCGGCATCCCCGGTGTCAAGCTCGGCGACTCGCCGGAAGACAAAGCGAACACGCTTGGGCCGCCGCTGCCCCAGATCGAGATGAAGGTCATCACTGCTGACACCGGCGACAGTGTGCCCGTTGGCGAATCTGGAGAGTTGTGCTGCCGGGCGTATCTGGTGATGCTCGGCAACTTCGAGATGGCAGATAAGACCGCCGAAACAATCGATGCCGATGGCTGGCTTCACACGGGCGATCTGGTCTCGCTTGACGGCCGTGGCTAGGCAACCATCACGGATCGTCTCAGGGACATGAAGATCGGTGGCGGCAAGAATATCTACCCGAGTGAGATCGAGGAGCTGCTCTTGGCCGACCCAAAGGTCGATGACGATGCCGTATGCGGCCTATCTGACGACAAGTGGGGCGAGAAAGTGGGAGCGTTCATCCGCGCCGCCAAACCTGCGGATCAGCAACCGACGCCGAGTTCCACACCTATTGGCGCAAGTACTTCTCCCCGCACAAGACAGCCCGCTCGTGGTGTCGGGTTGATGAATTCCCCGTGACCGGCTCGGCCAAGGTTCAGAGGTTCGCCATCGTCGAGGCATGGGAAAAGGCTTCCACGATAACGGAGACGAGTCGTTAAGTGATGCCCCTCAAGGTTTGATGGACTTGGCCACCAGGACACATGTCTTTAGAGACCTGCGCTCGTTGGCCAAGCTTGGGGTGGGAACAGCGAACCCTGCATCTGGCCCTGGGGCCAGCGGGGCTGAACAAGCATCTCGGTCCCAGCCTTGGACTTTGGCCGGAGGTCTGCAGCATCTATGCTTAGCCGTCTTAATAAGCAGTAGAAGACGAGTACAAGAGGGATTTCCGATGCAAGACACAATGTGGAGCGACTTGGGCGACCAGACGGCGGCGAATCAACGTGGGAACCAACTCACCTACATGATCGCTAACTCGGCACTGACTGCCACGGTGGTCTTTGGCGACGCATCGAATTACACGTTCCTTCTCGTCGTGAGCGCTATCGGCGTTGGTCTATTTGGTGTGCTTAGCTTCGAGAATTCGCAGCAGAGTTTCATGGGTTTGGTGAAGAGCATGCCTGCTTCAGTGGAGGCCACACCGATGGGTGAGGCAACCAAGAAGACGCCGTTCACCTTGTTTCGGGTCGCGAACACCGCCCTCTGTGGACTTATAGCAATCGCGCAAATCGTTGCTATCGCCGGCTGAGACGACGAAGGACCTCTTACAGGCCAGGCGACAAGGTCGTCCTAGCCTGTAGAAGCGTGAAAATATCAGACAGCTAGTCTGAGAGGAATAGCTGGTATGGCTGTTGGGTCTGGCAACACGTTGGTTGCAGTCCCGTTACAGGAATATCAGCCGGGTCGGACGATTGTTTCGAACCTGACTGGGGTTAGTTTTTCGGGCCATCGATTGTGCGATCTGTCAACTGTTAGCTACTTGATCACCCAGCATTTATGTTGCCGAGATCTCTTTCGCTAACAATGCTGCATCACTGTTGGTCAGAGCTACTGGCCACCGTTGTGTAGCCCCCAGATACCGGGCGGTG
>MEHZ011511472.1_pt1 | contig 14705 bp, 9 predicted proteins | sample 897221 | NCBI WGS metagenome assembly MEHZ01 (sample SAMN05514161, study PRJNA337945) | marine metagenome | isolation source: marine surface water | place: Arctic Ocean | collected 2007-12-13
GACCCTCCGAAAAACCCTTCTGTCGTAGAACCCATATCGGTACTGCCATTCACCACGTTGACGAGGGTTAAGCAATTTTGGTCAATGTCTGGGTGCTCACCAAGATAGGTATAAATGTCTTTTTGGATAGCTTCAAACTTGTCAAAATCGTCATATCTCAGGCCGATGTATTGCAATATTCTACGATTTGACATCCTTGAGGCATTGACGACTGCTTGTGTAATTAAGATATTATTCGGCGTAAAAATCAATCTTTTATCAAACGTCCGAATATGCGTTAGACGCCAACTGATTTTTTCAACGGTGCCTTGAATTGTACCGTCTATCGTGTAAATCCAATCGCCCACCGCATAAGGACTATCCAAATAAATAATGAGACCACCAAAAACGCTCGAAAGGGTGTCTTTAAAGACCAGTGCGAGAATTGCCAGTCCCCCGCCTAAGTAAGCGATACCCTGCGAAACTTTAAGTCCAAGAATTGAAGCAAGGATAAAAACCATAATGGCAACCGTCAGCACTTGGCCTAGTTTATGTATTTGCTCAATTTTTGCGAAGTTGTCATATCCGCCATCTGTTCGCGTTGTTTTGGTTATCGAATAGCCTTTCAATCGTGATAGAAATGTATTCATCAGCATAAAAAAACAAAGCGCCAACGCGATATTAACCCCGGGTGTCACAACTTGATCGAAAAAACTGGTGAATCTAAACCAGGTCAAAACATGCATGGCTATAAAGTAGAAACCAATAACAATGGTCGCCAGTTGTAATGGTTTATCAAAGGATAGATAAAATAAAATCTTAACCGTTTGAGAGTGGTGTATTGATTTTTCATAGCGTTGAAAAAAAAAGCGAACTCCTAGGTATACCGCTATGGTCACAAAAAAAATTAGTGCGACAATGAGTAGCTGTGATAATGAAATATCATAGGCCTTAAAAAAATCGAATAGCTTGTCCATAATTCAGTAGCTTGCCTCGATAGAATATTCTTAGGGTTTTTATACGTTCCAGCTGTAATAAATGCAACTCAAACCTAAATGGCTCACGACAACATAAATAGCGCAGGGTCGTAATTCTCGGATGCGCATGCGGCGGTTAGTAATCGTGTCGATTGAGATAGGCGCCCCATTACACCTCTAAGTATTTGTCGGTGACAGCGCCTTCACTGGCTGAGCTGACGAGTTTGGCATACTTGGCCAGTGTGCCGCGTGTTGCATAGGGCGCAGGTGCGGTCCATGCAGCGCGGCGAGTTGCCAATTCCGTATCGTCGACATGCAGAGTAATCTCGGCACTCTCTGCGTCAACTGTTATTTTGTCGCCGTCCTGCACCAGTGCGATAGGGCCACCCAGATGAGCCTCTGGCGTGACATGCCCGATCACAAATCCTCTTGACCCCCCGGAAAATCGTCCATCAGTGAGCAGCGCCACCTCCTGAGAGAGACCACGGCCATTGATGGCACTGGTGGGGCTCAGCATTTCGCGCATGCCCGGCCCGCCCTTGGGGCCTTCGTAACGAACGATCACCACGTCACCCGCCACAATATGGCCAGCCATAATTGCGGCCATTGCCGCCTCCTCTCCCTGGAAACAGCGCGCAGTCCCGGTGAAGGTTAGACCTTCATGCCCGGTGATTTTAGCGACCGCGCCTTCCGGTGCCAGATTGCCGCGCAGTATGACTAGGTGGCTGTCTTTTTTAATGGGGTCTGACAGTGGGCGAATAATTTTTTGGCCGGCGGGATAATCCTCGACAACCGCGAGGTTATCCGCCAGCGTTTTCCCGGTCACAGTCATGCAGTCACCGTGTAATAGACCCTCTTGAAGTAACATTTTCATCAGCGGCAGAATGCCGCCTATCGCGATCAATTCACTCATTGCATACTGTCCGGCAGGGCGCATATCAGCCAACACGGGAACACGTTTGCCGACGCGACTAAAATCGTCCAGAGACAGCGGAATATTGGCGGCGTGGGCGATGGCGATTAGATGCAGCACCGCGTTGGTAGACCCCTCGAGTGCGATGGTAATCGTGATGGCATTTTCAAAGGCCTCGCGGCTCAGCATGTCACTGGGTTTGAGGCCCAGTTTGATAAGATTTCGAACCGCGGCTCCGGCGTTGTAGCTGTCCTGTTTTTTATCTTCACTGATGGCGTTTTGAGCCGAACTGCCCGGCAGCGATAGACCGAGTGCTTCCATCGCAGAGGCCATCGTGTTGGCGGTATACATTCCACCGCAGGAGCCAGGTCCAGGGATGGCAGTGGTTTCAATCTCGGTCAATTCAATGTCCGATACCCTGCCAGCGGCGTGCCCGCCTACCGCTTCAAACACGGAAACTATATCGCGTCGCTCGGCACCCGGTAGAATCGTGCCTCCATATACAAAAACACTGGGGCGATCCATTCGTGCCATAGCAATTCCACAGGCCGGCATATTCTTATCGCAGCCACCGATGGTCACAAATCCGTCAAATCCCTGCGCGCCGACCACGGTCTCGATCGAATCTGCAATCACCTCACGTGATACCAATGAATAACGCATGCCCGGTGTGCCCATGGAAATGCCATCTGACACGGTAATGGTGTTAAACAATACCGATTTGGCGCCCGCCTCATCGGCCCCCGCAGCCGCGGCGTCAGCCAGTTCGTTGATGTGCATATTGCAGGGGGTCACCATGCTCCAAGTGGAGGCGATACCGATCTGTGGCTTATTGAAATCTTCGCGCTTGAATCCGGTAGGGTAAAGCATCGCGCGACTCGGTGCCTGCTCAACACCGTCGACAATGATAGAGCTGTAGGGCCGTTCGTTGGTCATGGAGATTCCTTACGTTTAGTCTGGGGTTTCTAACGGGTGCAGAATAAAACGCTGGGACCTTGAGAGTCAAATGTCGAAGCGCTCTTGCGACCGTGCCGCAGACTTTGCCAGCAATGCTACTTTTTCGTTTTATGGCGCTTCAGGTGAGCCTGTGTGGTGCACTCACAAGGCCGTTCAGGCGTGCCCTTAACCCTACGCAATGGGCGAGGGAGTGGGGCAATCCATCACCGCGGCCACGCTGACGAGAATATCTCGTTCCGTTGGGTTGAGTGCGCCATCGCTGCTGGCGGCGAGGGTCATGGCTTTTAATAAGCGTGGCTTCTGCAGGGGGTAACAGTCTGCTAATTTATGCACCGCTAGCCCGAAGGCCTCAACGCTGGCGTGTTCCCGAGTCATAATGGTCATATCGGTGAAACCGAGGGTATTGGCACTCAGGCGGAATAGCGCATGTGATTCACCGTCGCCTTCATGGGCGATCATTGACAACACGGTTCGTATCGAGTTGGCTACCGTTTGCAGCCTGCGATAGCGTGCTCGGCTGGGTTTAACGCGGATGAATTCCGGTTCCAGGTAGTGCCGCACTAATTGGAATAAGCACCATTCGTGCAATTCTATTTGATGATCGGCTCGGATCAGCTTGACTAGGGTGTCCTTGAATGTCTGATATTGCTCGGCGGATATAGACTTCAGTGCAGGCACACACATCTCCAGTAGGGGCAGCCGATGTGAGGCATCCAGTGCACGGACGCCAGGGTGAAGTGTGTTGACTAGGGTGTTTAGCCCAGTTATTCCCGCAGCGGTGATGATGTTTAATTGGGCCTGTTGCAGCGGCTTCTGTTCACCTATCAGCAGAGAATAGACCAGCGCATGTGCACCTAAAGGCTCGTGGCTATGCTGTACAAAGACCAGCGGGATTGTCTGCTTCCTGGCAGCCTCCTGATCCAGCTGGTCGGGGCCAGCTTCAAAGTCTGCATCCTCTAACAGATGTTCATATATGGGTTCGTCAGCAAGCGCCCCGACGATAGCGGCTGCAACGAGGGCGGATCGCCCGACGCCCGCCTCTGCTGCTGTCGACTCAGAAGGTTGCTGCGCGTAGCGCACTGTCTCGCGCTCAATGTACCGCCCGTCCCATTGCGGATTCACCCGCTCAATGCGCTTATGCAGTGGTGGATGGGTGGCAAAGGCCTGCCACAAGCTGTGCTCGATCTGCCCGAAAAAAATATGTGACATCTCGCTGGCGCGAGCGGCGTGAACTAAGGTGCCGGGTCTGTAGCCGCCAATCACTTTCAGCGCATCGCCTATACCATCGGAACTGCGGGTAAATTGTACGGCGCTGGCGTCCGCCAGATATTCTTTTTGTCTTGAAATTGCTGCCTTAATAAAGTCCGCTGCAACGCCGCCCAGCCACCCTAAGAGCCACAGGGCAAGACCGGCGAGGGTTAAGCCTCCACTGAGTTTGCCGCTGCGAGCGCTCGCCCCCGTGCGCACCCGGCTGCTGCGCAGCAGAACATAGCCTACATCGCCGATGAAGGTGATGCCTTTTAAGAGGGCGGCGAGACGAATGTTGAGGCGCATATCGCCGTTGAGTATGTGACTGAATTCGTGGGCGATCACGCCCTGCAATTCATGGCGTTTAAGATGCTCGATGGTCCCCCGGGTGACTGTCACCACAGCATCGGCTGGGCTTATGCCTGCGGCGAAGGCATTAATACCTCGTTCGCCGTTCAACACATACAACGGCGGCACGGGCATATTCGCGGCTAGCGCCATCTCTTCAACAACATTGAGACAACGTCGCTCAGAGGCATCCCTCGATTGTGACAGAATTCGTGTGCCACCCATACTTTCGGCGACGGCCTTGCCACCGGTAGACAATGCTATCCACTTGATTAGTACAACCAGTGCGACGGTGGTGGTTATTAGCAAACCAATATTCCCGAAACGTGTCCAGCTAAAGTAGGACAGAAAGTCGGCCATTCCTTTCTGGTTGCCACTGTAAGCATTGTAGTTTTGGCTGAAAAACAGGAATGCCGCAACTGCGGCGTTGGTAAGAATGACCAGCAGCAGGACCGCAAGCAGGAAAAACAGCACCAACATTCGCGTATTACGCCGGGCGAGGTCCTGTTGCGCAAAGAAATCCATGGGATCTGCTGATCAGTAGGTTAGAACGTGACCTGCGGTGCGGCCTGTATTTGAGCGGAGTCGTCGAAGTTCAACAACGAGGCATCCTCCGGGTGGCCGAATTTCCCGGCGAGCACTACGGGCGGGAAGCTTTGACGGTAGCTGTTGTAAGCCATAACGGCATCATTAAAGCCCTGTCGCGCAAAGGCGACACGATTTTCCGTGGTGATGAGTTCCTCAGAAACCTGCATCATGTTTTCGTTCGCTTTCAGATCCGGGTAGGCTTCCATAGTGACATCGAGTTTGCCCAAGGCACCGCTCAGTGTGCCTTCGGCAGAGGCCAATTTTCCCAATTCAACTTTGCTCAGATTGCCATTGCCCATCGCCTTCAGAATCGCCGCCGCATCGTTGCGGGCGTTGATGACAGCCTCTAGTGTTTCACGTTCGTGCGCCATGTAGGCTTTAGCCGTTTCCACCAGATTGGGTATCAGGTCGTAACGCCGTTTGAGCTGTACCTCAATTTGCGCAAAGGCGTTGAGATAACGATTTTTGAGTGTCACCAGTGTGTTGTAGATGGCGATGGAATAGATCGCCAAGCACAGCAAGGTCAGCCAGAATACGATGGTGGATATTGCCATGTAATATTCTCCTAGTCGACGTGGTGTTATTGCAGTCTCAAGCGCGGTGCTAGTTTGGATAATGCGGCTCTAATTTACAAACACTAAATTTGTGATGGGAGAATGAATTCTATCGCAGAGAGTCTGTGCTTGCATAGGCTCATGATCAATACCTTTCGCTTAGCTTGTCATCGCGCGTCTTGGATACCTTGTTTTTACGGAAATGCTGTAAACGAGGTTAATCTCTATACTTAGAATAATCCTTTCAGTGCCGCACAATACACAATATACCCATCATTTCAAGAATACTTGCCCATGTAATTTGTAAGGATGAATCGTTATCTTATGGGTATCAAATAAAACACTAATAATGGAAACTACACTAGATCGTAAAAAATGTTTTGGCAGCAAGTGCGGCAGAGGTCATGTCGAAGAAATAGCGTTCTAGTATGTCCCACACTGTGGGCTGCGATTTTTTTGGTTGACGCTTGGACGACTTGCGGCGAAGACAAATAACAGAGTAAATGGCTGCGTGGTAATAAAACTATGACAATACAAACTGTTTATCTTTCGCCCGGATTCTTCATCACCATGGGGGAGAAGCGTCAGTCATACATCTTTTCACAACTGCCCGGGTTACTTAAACGCGTTAGTCCCGCTCGGCTTATGCTCATTGATGCTTTTAATCGAGGCTTCAACGGCGAGCTGGATGAACTTGTCAGCGACATAGTAGCCAAGAGCAACGGGCAGCGTGCTGGCCTTAATAGTTTTATTAATGAACTACGCTCTGCCGGCTGTCTTACCGATTCTCAGCCCCAAAATCGTTTTACAGGTGAAGACGACGGCGTTACAGGAACAGTCAACTTTAGCGAGGTGATCATTGCTACGCCCACTAGCCTGATTTGTCAGGGTGGCAAATATCTTTGGTACAACCATGAAGGTACATTGCTGCTGAAGCTCAGTTTGGCTGAGGTCACCGCGACGGCAATTTTTACAGAGGCTACGTCTGTCTCAGCTGCCAAAGAATTGTATATGATGCAAGAGGTTTACGAGAGCCTTAACTCCGAGGATTTTGATATGCTCGTTGCTCGCCTGGCTGGCGCTAATTTATTTTCCCAGCCTCCCGAAAAAAAGGAGCATGAAAAGCCTGTCTTGGCAGTGCGAGTGGATGCCGCCAAAGTGCAGGCGATGGTAGATGCCAGAGTTGTAAAACACGATGAAAAGGCAATTGACAGTGGCAAAAACCTTGTACAGGTGGTGCCGGTTAACACTCAGGCAGGCACTGCACCGGCATCGCTTGGCCTGCTAGTGGCCTACGCGAAGGAATATCAGGGCGGGCGGCTCAATGACCGTTACGATTTTGTTCCTATGTTTTTAATCGACGAATCTCGCATTGTAGAGCGTGGCATTACACCCGGTGTGTTTATTTTTTCTAACTACCTTTGGACCGTAGAAGATAGCCTGCGTCTTTCTGCCGCAGTGAAGGCGGTTAATCCAGCAAATATTACTATCCACGGTGGGCCCAGCACTCCCTCTTATGAAAAAGACTGCGAGCAATTTTTCCTCGACAACCCTCATGTAGATATTGCGGTTCGCGGCGAAGGTGAGCTAACTTTCTCGGATATTCTGGATAAGCTTGACATCGAAAACGCGGGAGGTCTCGACGTTCTCAAGGATGTCGAAGGGCTTACCTACCGCGGTGCTACTGGCGTTGTTCGCACGGGTAACCGAGATCGCATTGCTGACCTCAACACTATTCCGTCCCCCTATCTTACTGGACTATTTGACGAGTTTGGCTCTGTCAGCGCGGGTGCCGTAATCGAGACCAATCGCGGTTGCCCTTACGGGTGTACGTTTTGCGACTGGGGTTCCGCGACATTATCTAAGGTGCGAAGATTTGAACTTGACCGCGTGTATGCCGAACTAGAATGGTCTGCTAAAAATCAGATTCAAGACGCCTCCATAGCCGACGCAAACTTTGGCATGCTAGCGCGCGATGTGGCTATCACTGAGAAAATTGCTGAACTGAAGAGCAGCTATGGTTATCCCCGTTCAGTTGGTATCAATTACGCCAAAAACCAGGTGAAGTATTTGCGTGATATCATTCGGATAATGGCGGAAGCTGGGATTCTTACCGAAGGAAAAGTATCGCTGCAATCCATGGACGAAACCACACTGCAAGTTATCGACCGGGCTAATATTAAGCTCGATAAGTATAACGAACTTGCAACTGAGTTCCGCCGTGCAGATTTGCCGCTGGCTGTAGAAATAATGGTTGGGCTGCCCGGTGCAACATCAGCCGCCTTTCATAACGACCTGCAGCAGTGCACAAACCGTGACGTTCGTGCGATGCTGAACAACACAACGCTTTTACCCAATAGCCCAATGAATGATCCGGCTTATCGTAAAGAGCACGCCATTGTTGCGGCGCCGGGCGAAATGCTGAAAGAGACCGCTTCCTACACGCGTGAAGAGTGGGAAGGTATGAATCGACTTAAAATAGCGTATTACCTCTTCGATAGTTACGGCTTGCTGCGCTACGTGGCTCGCTTTATTCGCAGCGAAAAAGGCATTGGAGAAGTCGAGTTTTATGACAGCGTGCAGAAGGAGGCGCGTAAAAATCCTGGAAAATGGCCAGTCATATCTACCTTGCTCAGTACGCTGGAAGAATATATGGCACCGCCAGGTTCCTGGGGCCTCTACATTAACGAGGTGCAACGTTACATGGTCGATCATGTAGGCATGAATGATGACTCTGCGTTGCGCACTGTGCTGGCTGTGCAACATGCTCAATTGCCCGCCGCCGATCGCCAATTTCCAGATTTGCTGGAGTTAGGGCACGATTTTTCCGCATGGTGGGACACGATTCTTGTTGCCCGTGAAGAAGGCCACCGAGATGACTGGGAGCAGCATGCTCCAAAACTCTCTGAATTTGCTCCGGGGACGTTAAATGTCGAGGATCCCAATGGCGTTTGCCTCAGCGAATTAGGTAAGCCATTGAACTCGTTGTTGTATAGCCTGCGCTCTTGGGAGCTTGATTCGTCTGTGGCGCGTCCTCGGCTCGGACAATCTTTTGCGAACTGGGGTTGAAATGACAAATGGGGGCCCCGTTCTCTTACTTTAAAGATCACGCACACGAATATTACGATACCAGACAGGATCGCCATGATCCTGCAGTACGAGATAGCCCTCTTCGAATTTCCCATAGCCGGGCATGTCCGCGAATTTGCTGGCCGCAGCCAACGCGTTCCATTCATCGCTACCGCGCTCAATACTGACGACTTTAACCCCGTTTAGCCAGTGCTCGATGTGATTGTCCTTTACCCGAAGTAGTACATCATTCCATTCGCCTGGTGCTCGCACGGTCTCAGGATCAGCGGCTACCATACCGTAGACGCCGCCTGCTCTGTGGGTCTTGATCTTTCCATCGCGATGGCTTTCGTTGTCCAGTACCTGCATTTCAATGCCGGTGCGCCAAGAGACATTCTCCGTTTCATCTTTCACGAGATAGAAAATGCCGCTGTTACCCCCAGGGGAAATCTTCCATTGCAGACTGAGCTCGAAATTTTGAAATGTCTCACGATAATAAACGAGGTCGCCGCCAGGGCCGCCGAAGACGGCGCTTTTGATCATATCCCACATTGGGAAGGGCCCACTCTGCAACAGAGCCAGTGTGCCATCCTGCGCTTCCCATTTGCGCACAGCATTGGCATCGCCCCCATAGTTGCGCCACCCCGCGAGTGTTTCGCCATCAAAGATATCTCGCCAGCCGTCTTCGGCTATCGCGCTTACCGATGCGGCGGAGACGCTTTGAGGAATTACATTCAGTGTGTACCACGCTTCCGCGGTCCAAAGTGACGTGCTAGCGTCGGAGCGAAGCCGATCGTCGAGTCGCAGGTAAATAACATATCCCGCCTTCAGACCTGGAATCTTCAAGCGCAGACTGCGCCGATCAGTGGCGACTTCTAGAGTGGAGACCGTCAGCACGGTTTCATCGTACTTAGGGCCGCCATACTGCTCGTCGGGGTGATAGAACCACTGCTTTACGAGTACATCCGAGGGCAATACTTTCTGATCAGCTGCCAGCGGTTGCGTTAGTTCGATAAGAAAGCCATCGTCCTGGGCCTTCATCGCCACTATTTCGAAAGCGATATTGTCGATCCAAATCATACGCTCCAAGCCGTGCCAGAGTTTGTCGTGCTCGCCCCAGTTGGGCGGGTTACCCACCTCGCCCAGGTATATGGCGCCATCTGGGCCGCGCGCCAGCCGGTTAACACCGCCCTGAAATCCTCCGCTGAAGTGGAATGCAGCGCCCTGTTGCCATCCATCGACGGTTTCCAAAAATAGCCGCTTGATGCCACCGTTATATACGTCGCCATGGATCATTTGTCCGGCATACGGTCCCTCCGTCAGCAGCAGCGGTTGTGTCGGTGAATTACCGACTTCATCCTGCGGCAACCAAACGGTAGGAGGGGTTTCTTCCCGTCTGATCAGGCCCGCATCCGGCACTGTTCTGGAGCCGTAAAACTCGCCCTCGCTGACCTGAATGACCTTGCTTGAGGGCAGCCAGTCACCCTGATTGTCGGTGACGTAAATGTCGTCATTCGGCCCCAGCGCAATGCCGTTGGGCGTGCGGAAGCCGGAAGCGTAAGTTTCCACTTTCCCAGCCTTGTCTACGCGCAGTAATTTACCCTGTGTTGGAAGTTGGTCGGGGCAACTGGCACCACCAGGCAGGATGCAGATCGACAACAGGAAGTAGAAGTAGTCGTCTATGTGCAGAAGGCCAAAGGCGAAGGAGTGGAAGTTAGTGCTGCTGGGCCAGTCATAGCTGACCGTCCGATAACGGTCGATCACGCCGTCGCTATTGTTGTCGATCAGTTCCGTCAATTCCTGCTTTTGCAACACGAATAGCCGATCGTCCACAATGGTTAAGCCTAGCGGCTCGTGCAGCCCCTCGGCAACACGCTGCACCTTCGACTTTCGGTCTGCCTTGGGGTCAATCAGGAATACCGCACCGTCTTTGTCCCAACTAGCCACTACTAGCTTGCCGTCATCGCGAAAGGCTAGCCCCCCGACTTTGGGCTCAAAACCTTCAGGTGCTAGATTCTCTAACCGGAAGGAAGGATGTTGCGATGCGAGCCGAGGCAGCACATCGTAATCCAGTGTGGCGATATAGGGGCGGCCAATCCCATCTTTAGGCAGATTCCGCTCGGCCCGCTGCTCAGGCACGCTCAGAATATAGACGACCGCGGCAGCAGCCTCATCGTGAGACAGTTGCGGATGGGCCGGCATAGGTACTTTTCCCCATTGGCCAACGCTGCCCTCGAGTACGCGTTGAGTTAACGATGCTCTGACCGTCCGCTGCGCCTTACCCCTGAATTTGTCGGCAATCTGTGTCCATGCAGGACCGGTCACTTTATGATTAAGCGCATGGCACCCCATACAGTCACTGCTGTCTATGACCACCTTGCCTTGCACCAGTTCAGTGTCTGTCGCACTGGGACTAAGGTCGAGCGATTTTTGTGCGGCAATGGATGTGGTGGCCTTGAGTGGTAGTTCTAATGTCGACTGTGCAAGATAACGCTCTCCGTTGCCGCTGCGAAATCCCGCTTTAACCTCTGCCTGACTATCGATTCGTCTAAAGTGTCGCGAGAGGTGGCGCACGCCATCACGTTCGGTAACTTCAGGTTGTTCTGTTAACTCCAGACGATAGTCTCCTGCCGAGAGTGCAAAACGCATGGCAGCAGTTTCTTGTCCTGCGCCATATTCGTGACCGAGATATTTCACGGTCGCGGGTATATCCTCTCCCTCGAATTCGATAAACCATTTGGCGCCCTCAGTGTCGCGAAAGTACCACGCGCCTTGGCTGATGGGTTGCGGTCCATGCTGGTAATCGTAGGCTGCACCCTCGAACAATACATCACCCTCCCAAGCCTGATAGAGCGATTGTTTTTGTGTGTCATAAGCCGCCCATAGTCTGGGCGCGAGAGCAAACTGCAGCATTCGAGGACGACCATCAAGATTGCCGCGGAGTACCCAGGGTGCATGGCCACGCCCTGCGATTTGTGTCCTGCCATAAGACGGGTCAGCGCCGGAAGCGGAATCCACCCCGTAAACCTGTCTTGTGATGACGTCGACGATCGCACCTGGCCCATGGCGCTTCCCAAGGTCGACCAGAAAGCGCAGGTCAGATTTGGACATTTTATCCTGCTGTATGGCGACCCCGATGAGGGCTGCCAGCAGCAGCCCCAGGACGATGGGAAGTAACCCCAGCGTGATGAGCAGTTTTTTCATATTCTTCTTTTCCCGAAATCGCAGTAATGGTTTTCGAGTCCGTCACGAGTGTCCCATGTTATACCCGTTATCATGCGGCGCAAGAGGGCCTCATAAATAGTGGGGCGCTTCTGTCGCGGGTGAGCGCGGTGACGGGCAAGAAGAATAATATAGCCCTGGATCCGCGCTAGTCGTTAACGGGCGCATTTGTGCGCGATGGGTGAATTACTGAATCTGTTGAACGAAAAAAGTGATTTTCTAGCGTGCCTTGCGTCTCCCCATCTGGTATATACCAAGGGTTACGTTATGATCGCAGTTTATCGTCTATAAGGACTACCCGAATGACAGACACTATTCAGCCCTTTACCCCAAAGCAAGAAAAAATCGGCAGCTGGATCATTAACAAGGTTGGTCGCTGGCAGACAACCGTCTATGAACTCACTGGTGGGCGTCTATGGAACACCTTTTTAGGCGGCCCAGTTGCTATTTTGACCACCGTTGGGCGCAAAACCGGCGCCGTTCGGAAAGTCCCATTGCTGTTTTTGAAACACGGTGACAATGTCGTGATGACGGCTTCGAAGGGAGGGATGTCCAAATTGCCGATCTGGTACCACAACGTGGTGGCAGCCAGCACTGTCGACATTCAGGTACGTACGGAAAAGAAAACCTATCGCATGCGCGAGGCCAACGTCGAGGAAGAAGCGACGCTTTGGCCTCTGCTGGAAGCGATGTATCCGGACTATAAAGACTATCGCGCTCGCACAGAGGGCGTGCGGACCATTCCAGTACTGATTTTCGAACCAGTCTGAGTGGAGTCTGACGCGGACGATTCGGGGCGAGACGGCGCGGCGGTGCTGAGACCGGGAAAATATCGACACTTCAAAGGGGGTGAGTATCAGGTGCAGGGCATCGCCACACATTCCGAGACAGGCGAGCAGCTTGTGGTGTATACGCCACTCTACGGAGAGGGAGGGCTGTGGATTCGACCGCTGTCGATGTTTCTCGAAGCGGTTGATCGAGATGGAAAGCAGCAGCCGAGGTTTGTCTATATTGACTAGCGATTCTGCAGGTCGTCAGCTGACTTGATCATAATGTAACGGAGATGTCCCGCCACATGGTCCAAATAGTAGAGTCGTCCGTATGCAGTGATCAGGAGAATACAATGCAATTCCAATCATCAGATATCAAGGCAATGGATCCGCGCCACCGGGCGGCGTTTATGAATTCGGTATCGGGGTTTAAATCTGCAAATTTGGTAGGCACCGTGAACGCAAAGGGCCAGACCAATCTAGCGATTATGAGCTCAGCCGTGCATTTGGGATCAAGTCCTCCACTGCTGGCACTCATTATTAGGCCCAGTAGTGATGATCACCAGACACTTGCCAATATTTTAGACAGCGGTTGCTACAGCCTCAATCATGTTACGTCATCCATTGTGGAGCAGGGTCACCAGACGGCAGCACGGTACCCTGAGGATCTGTCTGAATTTGACGCCACGGGTCTTTCGCCAGTCTGGCATGCGGGTTTTGGCGCGCCGATGGTGGCCGAGGCCGGTATCAAATTAGGCCTATCGCTGCGAGAACATCATGAGCTGGCGATAAATGGCACCAATCTGGTCATAGGCGAGGTGGTGCTGGCGGATCTGCCGGCTGGGTGCATGGCCGAAGATGGCGCCCTCGATTTGGTGAGTGCGGGCACTGTTGCACTCAGCGGTTTGGACACTTATTGTCAAGCGGTCACCTTTAAGCGCATGGCTTATGCTAAAACTCATTTGCCTCCCGAGGTGTTATGGGATGCGAGCGCGCAGTAGGGGTTATTAGGCAGGCTTCTAAAACAGCGGATCCCGATTTGAATGAGCCGCTTTCCCCCATACAGGGGATGTGCCTTTATTCTTAAGGGGTAATCTAGGACACAGATGTAAATAATCGGAGAAGAACCATGAACATATCTGTAGATACTGAAGCGCTCCGCGTCGCTGACGAAGGGGCCGCTATGCTGCAAAGAGTGGAGTCTCTGCATCCGCTGCTGCGAGCCAACACCGGCAAGGCACTTGAGGATCGGCGTGTGCCCGCGGAAAATATTGATGCCCTCAAAAAAGCAGGGTTTTTCCTTGCGCTGCAGCCGTCGCGATGGGGGGGCTACGAGCTCAATCCTCAGGATTTCTTCCGTATGCAAATGTCTATTGGTGAAAGTTGCATGTCCACGGCCTGGGCTAGCGGCATCGTCGCTGTGCACGCCTTCCAAATTGCGCTCATGGATCCCCGGGCTCAAGAGGATGTATGGGGGAAAGACATTCATACTCGGGTCTCGTCCTCTTATGCGCCGATGGGCAAGGTTGAAAACGCGGACGGTGGTTTTCGATTCAGTGGCCGCTGGGGCTGGAGCAGCGGGTGTGATCACTGTACTTGGGTGCTGCTGGGCGGCATTTTACCGGACGGCACGTACCGTACATTCCTCCTTCCCAAGAGCGATTACCGTATTGAAGATACATGGAATTCCATGGGCCTCACGGGTACTGGATCCAACGACATTGTGGTGGAAGATGTTTTTGTGCCTGATTACCGCACCCATAAACAAACCGATGGGTTTGAAGGGACTAACCCCGGAGTGACTCACGATAGCGCGCCTTTGTACCATCTGCCGTGGGCACAATTATTTATTCGAGTGGTTTCCACACCTGCTATAGGCGCTGCAAGGCACGCCCTGTCCCTTTACACGGAATTGGTCAAGGGAAAGGCCAGTGGTGATATCACGAAGCTGGCGCAGGATACCGGCACGCAGGTGCGAATTGCTGAGGCTAAAAACAGCATTGAAGAGATGCCCACGATTCTACTGTCGAACTTCGATGCGATGATGGATACCATGCGCCATGGTGGAGTCATTCCTCTG
>MEHZ011475942.1_pt1 | contig 14687 bp, 17 predicted proteins | sample 897221 | NCBI WGS metagenome assembly MEHZ01 (sample SAMN05514161, study PRJNA337945) | marine metagenome | isolation source: marine surface water | place: Arctic Ocean | collected 2007-12-13
AACTATATAAAAAGTATGCAAATGATAATCTAGTAATTGCAGATAGCGCAGAGCCTAGGTTAATCAATGAGCTGTCATTAAGTTCTAACGTCAAAGCAAGTATAAAAGGGCAAGGATCGGTGCTGTACGGTATTAGCTTGATGCTTGATTACGATTTAATTATTGATCCTGAAAGTGAAAATCTAATTAAGGAATTAAACAATTATAAATGGCTTGAAAAAAAGAGCCAAACACCAATAGATAATTTTAACCATTTGATTGATGCAGCTAGGTATGCGATAGGGTATCAATTGAAAAACCCGAGAAGTGGCGAATACAATTTAATATGAATTTAAAAATGGTAGAATATTATAACGATGTATTAAAATATGCTAAAAAGAAAAAGCATAGACAATATCTTAAAATAATGAGGGACTATTACTTAGGATTAAGAAGTAGACCAGTAATTAAAGATGGAACAATAACTCAAAAGTATTTAAGATCAATTTCCTAGACCCTAAAAAGGTTTATGATTTGTATATATAATAAGGGATGAAAAGACAGAATATAATTATACCGAATAATCTAAACGAAATTACTCTGGGGCAATATCAAAGGTTTGCGAGAATAAGCGAGGATGAAAAAGAAACAGAGTTTTCTGAAAGAAAAATGATAGAAATTTTTTGCTCTATTGATTCTAAAAATGTAGATAAGATAGAGTACAAATCTGTAAAAAAAATAGTCAATCTATTAAATCAAATGTTTGAAAAAAAACCTGATTTAATAAAGAAATTTAAAATAGAAAATAAAGAGTTTGGATTTATACCAAAGTTAGACAATATGAGCTTTGGGGAATTTGTTGACTTAGATAGTTCTTTAGCTGAATGGGATACTATGGATTTAGCGATGGGCGTATTATACAGACCTATAAAAAGCAAGTTGTTAGATACCTATACAGTTAAGGAATATAATCCGGATGATGAAATTGATATGAAAGAAATGCCATTAGATGCGGCTCTATCAGCTATTTTTTTTTTGATGGATTTAGAGAAAGAATTAACAGAACATATTCGCAATTATTCCACACCAATGATACAGGAATGGATGCAACAGCGGAAGGGGCTTTTGCCGAACAATATGGGTGGTATTCTTCAATCTATGCTATAGCAAGGGGGGATTTAACAAAGTTTGATCAGGTAACGAAAATGAACATACACAGTTGTTTTACTTTTTTATCATTTGAAAAACAGAAAATAGAAATAGAAAGTAACAAGATTAAAAATGCGAGATAAGATTGACTTAGTAGAAATGCTATACGAGAGATCATTTTTAAATGATGATGAAGAAATTATTTTAAGCGATGGATTTGAAAGCGCATTAATTGGAATAACTGCAGGGGAAAAAATAGCAGTGTATGATTTTTGGAAAGCTATTGATTGCCTTTTAAAAGCAGATGAAAATTTAAGCTTTGATGAAGCTCTGGAATGGCTAGAGGATTATTCTTTTGAGAAAATAAGCCATGCTGAACAACTGACACCCATTTTCATAAAGACATTATGAATAATTACTTTAAAATATTAGATGATTTGCAGGAAGCTGCTATTGCTGAACCATTTATAAATACTGTAACGCAGGGAGACATAACCGAAGTAGACCTAAACAAAAACACAATTTTCCCTTTATGTCATTTGATGCTAAACAATGTTTCTTTAACATCTAATACTTGCGTTCTTAGTATGTCTATAGTATTAATGGATTTAGTAGACTTTTCAAAAGAAATTTCAACAAGTGATATAAGGGGAAACAATAACGAACTGGATGTATTAAACACACAGCTATCAGTTGCAGGGAGACTTCAAGCATTGCTTTTAAGATCATCAACAATAAGAGACAATTACCAGTTGGACAGCCCTTTTAATTGTGAACCATTTACTGATCGGTTTGAGTCTAATGTAGCAGGATGGACTGTAACATTTAGCGTAACAATGTTTAATGATTCAACATCCTGTTAATGCTTGATTTAAAAAATGTTAAATCTGTTTTAAATGCTTTCGGTAAAAAAGTAGTATTAAATTCTAAGAACAATCTTAAAAGCAAAGGAAACCTAGAAAAATCTATTACGTTTTCTGAAGTTGAAGCTAATAAGAATAGTATAGCGATACAGTTTATAATGGAAGAATACGGATTGTACCAAGACAAAGGGGTTAAGGGTGCTATAAATCCTTATACAGATTCAGATAAAGCTGCAGTAGAATATAAACCAGGCAAGACATATCAATTTGGAACAGGCTCAGGCAATGGGCGTGGTGGTGGATTAAGAAAGAGCATACAAAAATGGGTAGAAGCAAAAAGGTTTCAATTTCAAGTTAGAAATAAGAAAGGAAAAACAGGGCAGTTTATGTCCTATAAAGCAACAGCTTCTTTAATATCACGATCCATCTGGAGTAAGGGAATTAAACCCACGTTGTTTTTTACTAAGCCTTTTGAAAAAGCCTATAAAAATTTACCCAAAGATATTGAACAGGTTTTTGGTTTAGATGTACAAAGCTTTATGGAGTTTACATTAAAAGATTTAAAAAGTAAAAAATGAGTACAAAAATAAATGTTAGAAGCCCATTTTATCTAAACCTTACTGAGCCTCAAAAACCGCTGCCTCTATATGATTGTAGTGCAGCTTTTCCTAATTTACCAAATACAGGCAATTTCTCAGTAGATAACGAAGGTATTTTAACAATGCCTAATCCTGATTTTGGTACAGTGTTTTCTTATACAAGTTCGGCAGGAGATTTTTCTAATGGCAAATTTGCATCTGTAACTACAGATACTGTAAGAACAGTAGTATTTACATTGACAATACCATCTGAATTTAGTAACGCGGCTGATTTGTATAAAACTTGCACACAGACAGCTACACAAGCAGGAAAAACAATATCAGTGGTACAACCTTCGGTTTGTTCAGGAGGACCATCAACATCAGGATCAATACCTGCACAAACATTAAACAGTGGGGGTTCGACTGTAGACATTAATTTAAGTGGATATTTTACAAATGAAACAACTTATGATGTAAGTAACAATAACCCATTATTAATTACGACAGCTTTAAGTGGTAGCACATTAACATTAATATCTAATGCACAGGGAGGCAGTGCTGTAGTTTATGCAATTGCTAGAGATGGCAGTTACCCATCAACTTGTGAGGCAGTACAGGCTATTTCTGTAACGGTAAATGCAACTGGTGTGACTTGGAGCTGTACCTTTCCTGCTAATCCTGCTTTACAGGGAGGATCGATAGCAGCGGATGGCACATTGACAGACCCTCAAGCAGCCGGAGATATAACATCACGAAAGTCCGGCAGTTGTACAGGTTCGACTTATTCCAATGATGCGAATGGAACTGGATCTGCTAGAGATGTGACAATATATTTCGATATAGTTGTGCCTAATGGTTATGATAATGGAGGGGCAACAGTGTGCTGTAATAAAACATTTTCCCAACCTCCTACATCAGCACCTGATCCAACATTTACTTGCGGTATTGCAGGATTGACCGGTCAAACAATAAGCAAAAATGGTGCGGTTAATTTAGGAGGAGCAGCAAATGGAACAGTAAAAAGCTTTACACAGCCTTCTACACCTTTTGGAACAGTAAATAGTATTACAGATAGAACCATAGAATTTCAAATAGAAATACCTAATGGTTTTGCAAATTCAGGAACTATTTTTAATTGTAGTAAAGTGGTAACACAGCCTGCTAATTTAACTGCTTGTTCTACAGCTGTTAATTCGTTTTTTCTATCTACCGGAAAATTAGCAGTAGGGGATTTTTGTGACACAATTTATTCAACACCTACACCAGTAGATTCCTCTGCAACTTCAATAGCGGCACTTTTGGGGACAGTAATTTGTAAAGGCGGAAATGCTTTTGATGGGGGCAATTTATATTATGGCGTAATGATGAGCTATGTAGCTGCAGCAATCGGTATCACAGGCAGGGATTATTATGCAATACAAATAGATAGCTCAGGAATCGTTACCGATGTAAGGGTTGGAAATTGTCAGGGATCAGGGGGACAAAGAGTTAATATACAAGTATAAATTATGGCATTAAAAAGAATTGAAATGAGCTTATATGTTTGGGATGGCTTATTAGGTGATCAACCCACTACCCCACAATATAAAATTAATAAATCACGAATTACAAATAATACAAACATTAGTCTTGAAATAGGCGAATTAGTGCGTGATTATTTAGAAATAACTTTTAATGATTATGCTTACACTTATAATATAGGCAATGTGCCTTCGGAATTAAAATCACATACCAAATGGGTTCGTGCTTTGGTGGATTATTATGATGAATCAGATAACTATTATACGTTTGATAATCCGAAAGAATTTACGTTTATAGCTACAGATGGCTATGGATATTTTGAAGATGGGAGCAACCCTGAGTTAGAGCGAGATGCATTAATAAGTGCAGACAATATCTATTTGCCAGAAAATACTACAGGAAAATTACCCCTATTTGCAGAAGGTGTTGGCAAGGTTGTTATTGATTCTACTACTACTCAGATAACAGATAATTTAAATACTAACCAAAAGATACAGTATTTAACTATACCGCAAAACAGTAGCGTTATTCAGGTTTATGATACAGATGATGCGACCTTAAAGAAAACAATTACAGTAACAAATATATGTGAGCCAAAATATACTCCATATAAAGTGACATTTTTAAATCGGTACGGAGCTTTTCAAGATTTATATTTCTATAAAAAGACAACAGAGGATACAAGTATAACAGATGAAGTTTTCAAAAGAAACATAGTGCTTAATCAAACATCTAGTTATCAAACCTATGAAAGTCAAAACCAAAGGTATAACCTAAATTCAAAAACTAAGTTAGTCATGAATACAGGCTTTGTTCTGGAGGACATGAATAAATCAATAGAAGAACTTTTTTTTAGCGAAAATGTTTGGATAAGATACAATGGTAAAACATTGCCAGTAATACCATCTAGCAAAAACTTAGCATACAAAACTAAACTAAATGATAATCTAATTAATTACACAGTCAATTTCGATTTTGCTTTTGATAAGATAAATAACATACGTTAATGTTACAGGTACAAGTTTATTTAGAAGGCAAACAGATTGAGCTTTTCAGCGATGAAAGCATAGAAATGACTCAATCTATTCAGGATATAAGAGATATTTCTAAAATTTATACTGATTTTACAAAAACATTTAATGTACCTGCTAGTAAAATAAACAATAAGATTTTTAAGCATTTCTATAATTTTAATATAGAAGGGTTTGATGCGAGAAAGAAAAAGGATGGCGAAATATTAATTAATTATAAGCCTTTTAAAAAAGGCAAATTTAAGTTTGAAGGTGTCCAGTTAAAAAACAATGAACCTCATACATATAAGCTAACATTTTATGGTGACATAGTAAATTTAAAAGATACTTTAGGAGATGACAAACTATCTAATTTATCTCAATTAAGTTTTTTTGATTTTAAATATAATGATGCGAATATCAATACTTATTTATCGAATGGCTTAGATGTCGATTACTTTGGCGGTAGTATTACAGATGCTATTATATTTCCAGTAATTACCCATACAAGTAGAATTATTTATGATACCAGTTTAGCAAATAATGTAAGCACTAAAACATATAACGCTAATGGTACTGGCACTAATTATGGTGTGCCGGTTAGTGAATTTAAACCTGCAATTAGATTGTATGCAATTATAAAAGCAATTGAAAACCAAGTAGGTTATACCTTAAAATTTAGTGAGGAATTTTTTAATAAAACAAATTTATCTTTTTTCAACCTTTACATGTGGTTACATAATGCTGAAGGTGCTTTGTTTCAAGATACTGTATCACAATATCAAATAGAAAATTTTACTAATATTATTGGCTCTAGAGCTGCTCAAAATAGAATAACAGGCGTTAGTAGTAAAACATTTGTAAATGAGTTCAGGGCTCTAGTCAATAATAGATTTTTAAAAGTAGAAATTACTCCATCAGGAAATGCTGCTTATAATCTTGTAATAAAAAAGAATGGCGAAGAATTTCAAAGGTTTGATAATTTAACAGGGAAAACAACTAATGGTTTAAGCAGTAATATAACTGATATTGAATTGCCTAATGGGACATACACTTTTTTTATTGAAACAATTATTTCTTCTAATTATGGCGTAGTTATTTATGTGAAAGAAAAATCTAAAAAGTATTCATTAGGAGGCGTTGAATTATCATTTACAGGATCAACATCATTTGTTTCTGACAGAAATGTTAGTATTAGCAGAATAATACCGGACATGAAAATAATAGACTTTCTTTCTGGAGTCTTTAAGCTTTTTAATTTAACAGCTTTTCAGAACAGAGATGGGATTATAGAAGTAAAAAGTTTAGATGATTATTATAAAAGCAGTACAAAGCATCATGATCTAACAAAGTTTATAGATAAAACACAAACTACAGTTGATAGTATCTTACCATTTAAGGATATAAATTTTAAATATAAAGGCACAAAAAGTTTTTTAGCTAATCAACATAATGAATTTGCTAATAATGAATGGGGTGCTTTAGATTATAAAAGTACTGACAAATTTGATGGGAAAAACTATAGCGTAGAAATACCCTTTGAACATTTTAAATTTGAACATCTTTATGTAACAAATAATGGTGTTCCTACAAACCAAAATAGCCTTATTCAGTATGGTTATTCAGTAGACAAGAGTCAACAATCTTATTTAGGAGAACCATTAATATTTTATGCAGATAAAACCTTGGGGAATATGAGGGTGCTTTCATTAGATCTAAGTACGAATGTTTTAATATCTGCACCATATTGCCCCAGTAATGGACTGTTTCTTTTAAACATTTTGTCAGGCGGTCAAAATATAAACTTTAATGAGGAATACGATGAATTTACTAGGAAGCCTGCTCTTAAAACTCTTTTCAATACTTACTACAAGTCATATGTCAAAGACATGTTTGATGAAAGGAAAAGAATAACAAAACTGAAGGCTTATTTACCAATGGAAATAATATATAATTTGTCTTTAGCAGATAAAATTATTGTTTATGATAATGAATACAGGATAAATAAAATAACAACCAATTTTGAGAATAACCTAAGCAACATTGAGTTAACAAATATTTTCGAGGAAATTAATTACAAAACATTTACGATTGTTGCAGGTAATTTTCTAACAGTAGATACAATAGATAAAACGGCAGATGATTTAAATATAACAGTAGATGCGGCAGCGGATTCACAATTCACTATTCCGGATTTGTCAACTGTAGTTCCTAATACTATACCAAATAATAATCCGGTTTCACAATACGATGGTGTACCATTAGTAATAACAGCTCCAAAAATTGCTGATTACCAAATTACTGTACCTACCAATACATCAGTATTTTTTAATCATGAAATTACTGAAATGGGAAAATTAGGAGACACACCAAAACTTGATGAATATGGCTATTTATATTCAGAGACTAAAAGTCTATTAACTGCTAGTGATGATGTAGATATATTGAAAGGAACAAACAATGTTTTTGCTGTACCCTATTTAACTACTTCCTTTTTTACTGCTCCACATGTAGTTAATTATGAAAAAAGTGGATTGACTCATCCAAAGACCTATTACTGGAGATTTTACGCTAGAACAAATACTAATACAGCTAATTCTTTTGCAGATGTTATTTCAGATTGCAAAACTGTATCTACTGTAGCATCGGCAGTAAGTCAATATAAAAATACAAGTGGCGAAATTTTAAGAAGTTTTATTACAGATTTAAACATAGTATTGAGTGGACAATTTTCTGCCTTAAGTAGTTATGGAGGGGAAACAGGAGTGACTGGCTTGGTTTTATATAATTATGTTTTTACACCTTTCCTGAGTTTGTCAGCTGCAAAAGAAATAATACAATGGTTTACAAGCCAAGCAGTGGTAGATACAGATACTTATTATAACCTATCACATACATTTAAATTAATTGATCCTAATGGCAATGATGATAGTGGAGAATTGAATTTTAGTAATATATCAGGGGCACAAGCTAAAATAGTAATGTTTTACAATGCTTACCCTGTTATAATGATAAAAGGGGGATCGCCTACAGGTTCAGTAGTAACACAGGGATCATTTAAAATAGGCGGAGCAGAAGGGACATTAGAAAGCACATCATGATAAAAAATATAATAGACATGCTCGATTTTATAAAAGATGTAAAGAGCAAAGGGAAATTGACTAAAATCGCTTTAGGGAGGCATAAGAGACCTTATTTATTTAAGGAAGTAAGTAACTATATAAAATTAAGATAATGGCACAGGAGGTAGCTATAAATTTAAAGGTGACGACTAAAGAAGCAATTCAAAACATTAACAAGTTAGATGTGGAGATAAAAGAAGCTAAACAGTTGACATCTGAATTAAGAAGCGAAAATGTAAAATTAGAAGAACAATTATCAAATACCAAAAACAGAGCCGGTATTGATAAGATCAATAAACAGTTAAAAAGAAACCGCATAATTATAAAGGAAAATACTCAGGCGGTATCTGAAAGAAACATGAAACTGGCTGATAACAAAGCTGTATTAAAGCAGGTAGCAGTTACTAAAAAGTTAAATAAACAATTAATTGATAATACAGGAATAACAAGTGCATTAGATAGAGCTACAGGGGGTTTATTTTCTAGGTTTGGGAATGGCGTGAAGTCAATAAAAGCAGCTACGAAAGGAATGAACCTTTTTAAGTTTGCTTTAGCTAGTACCGGTATAGGTTTAATAGTGGTGGCATTGGGTTCTTTAGTGGCAGCATTTAAGTCGACAGAGGAAGGTAATGACAAACTTACTAAGGGGCTAGAAGTGGTTAAATCTGTTTTTAATAACCTTGTGGATTTGGCAGCTAGTTTTGGGAATGGGCTTATTAATCTTGGCGGTGTAATAAAGAAAGTTTTTAGCGGAGATTTTAAAGGTGCTATAAAAGATGCAGGAAATGCATTTGATGAATTTGGAGAAAAGGCTTCAGGATTTACGGAAGAAGTAAAAAGCGATATGGAGGCTACTGCAAGAATAGCAGATCAAATTGCTAAAGCAAATCGTATTGATCGTGCGCTATTAGTAGAAAGAGAAAAAGCAAATGTAAAGATCAATGACCTTAGAATTAAAGGATACGATATTGAAAAATTCGCTGTTGAGGAAAGAATTGGTTTTTTAAAAGAAGCATTAGAAGTTGAAAATGAAATAACGGACAAAGAGATTGAAGCAGCTAAAATTAGAAGGGATGCTAAAATAGAAGAAAACAAATTATCAGGATCAACAAAAGAAAATAAAGACGAAGAAGCAAAATTAACAGCTACTGTGTTAAAACTTGAATCAAAAAAATTAAGTAGACAAAGGGAGGTTATAAGTTCGTTAAATGCTCTTAGGCGTAAAGATCAGGCGGAAAAAGAAAAGCTAAGAAAAAAGGATTTTGATGCTTTCAAAAAAGACTTAGAAGATAAAATGGCTTTAGAAAGGGGGCAGATGGATTCTCTTTTTGATATAAGAAAATTATATGCTGATAAGAATTTAAAAGCAGCTGATTTATCTGAGCAAGTTAGATTAGATATGCAAAGGCAAAAGGCTTTAATTGAATTAGATGAATTAAAGATAGCTGATGGATTAAAGGGAATGGCAAGGCTTGAGATAAATACTTTTTTCGATGGGGAACAAACTAAACTCAATGAAAATAAAATAATTGAAGAAGAAGAATTATCACAAAGAAAAAAACAATTAGCCTTTAATGCTCTAGATGCAGCAATACAGGTGGCAGGAGAAGAAACAAAAGTAGGTAGGGCATTATTTATTGTTAAGCAGGGTTTATTAATAAAAGAACAAATTGAAAAAGCAAAAGCTACTCTTGTAGAACTTGGCTTAATCAGTGCTAAAGCAGGTGCAGATGTAGCATCTGGAGCAGGAGCAACATTAAAAGCAGGGTTTCCACAAAATGTACCATTGTTATTAGCATTTGCTGCACAGGCTGCAGGTGTTATAATGTCAGTAAAAAGTGCAGTAAACGCAGCAAAAGGAACTGCAAGTAAAATGGGCGCAAGTGGTGGCGGTGGCGGTGGTGGTAGCCGTTTATCTTTACCTACTCCTGCAGTACCTTCTTTTAATGTCGTAGGGGCATCGGCAGAGAATCAATTGGCAGAAACACTTAGTGGGCAAAATAAACAACCTATAAAAGCTTTTGTAACATCTTCGGATATTTCAACAGCCCAATCATTAGAACGTAACATAATTGAAAACGCAGCAATCGGATAAATAAAAAATATGAAAATAATAGAATTAATACTAGACGAGGAAAATGAAGATGGCGGAATAACAGCTATTTCATTAGTAGAAAACCCGGCAATTGAGGAAAACTTTATTGCTTTAAAATCTGAAAAATATGAATTAGCAGAAGTCGATAAAGAAAAAAGACTTTTAATGGGCGTAGCTCTAATTCCTAATAAGCCAATTTTTCGAAAGGGTGACCCTGAAGATTACTATATATTTTTTAGTGCAGATACAGTAAGAAAGGCAAGCGAAAAATTCTTCATGAATGGTAACCAAAGTGAAAGCACTTTAGAGCATGAAAAAGCAATACAGGGGCTTACAGTTGTCGAAAGTTGGATAGTCGAGGGGGAACAAGATAAGAGCAGAATGTATGGCTTAAATGCTCCTTTGGGTTCGTGGGTTGTTAGTCTGAAGGTAAATAACGATGAAATTTGGGAAGACTATATAAAGACCGGAAAAGTAAAAGGCTTTTCAATTGAGGCAATGATGGCAGACAAAATGGAAAGACCAAAAGATGCTGCTATAGACAATGAGGAATTAGAGGCACAAAAGTTTTTAGATACAGTAATTGATATATTAAAAAAAGATGTTTAAGAAGCTATATAAGTCATTAAGTAGGATTACGCCAAAGGGTGGCAGAAGGGGCTGCTTATGTAAGGATACAAAGAAATATGATGTCAAATGCTGTACAGGAGAAATGCATGCTCAGGGTATGGGAAAAAACCAAATATAAATTGCTTAAAAATATGACCTTATAAAGTTTTCTGGATTGTATATATAATAAAGACAATAATAAATGAAAGCGACAGAGATGTTAGATAAGATTAAAGAAACTCTAGGCTTAGAATTAAGCAAAGAGGACATGCAACTGGCAAAAGAAAAACTTGATAACGGGACTGTTATTGAGGCTAACGCTTTTCAAGAAAATAACGAAGTTTTTATAGTTAATGGCTCAGACAGAATACCAATGCCGGAAGGTAGTTATACTATGGAAAATGGACAGATTTTACTTGTAAAAGAGGAAGGCGTAATTGCTAGTCTAGGAGAAGCTACTGAAGAAATTAAAGAAGATGAAGTAGCGGAAGAAACTGAAGATTTGGACGAAAGTAAATATGCTACTAAGGAAGAATTTGAGGCTTTAAAACAAATGGTCATGGATATGAAAGGACAAGAAGCTAGTTACGAGGACAAAGAAGATGAAACGGAATTATCTGAAGTAAAAGCTGAAGTAAAAGCTGAAGAAAATTTAGCAGAAGTTGAAATGAGTGCAGAAATTGTAGAACCAATTGCTCATAATCCTGAAGCATTATCTGCTCCTAAAAGCAATCTACCACAAAATACTAATTCTCAACTAGATAGAATTAGAGAAATGATATACAACAATTAATAAAACAAAATAATGTCAAATACAATTAATACAAGTAATGATGTTTTAAGAGCTAGATCAAAGCAAACAACTTTGACAGAAACTCAAGATGTCAAAGCAAACCAGGCAGGAGGCGAATTTAATATTGCAACAGATGCAAAAGTAATTACACTACCAAAAATAGATGCTAATAATATTGGGATGGAATTTACATTTAGAAATACTGGAGCTGATGGAAACAACATCATCACATTAAGTCCTGCTTCAACAGATGCAATTCATGGAGCAGTGGCGGCTGTATCTTCAGGAGGAGTAGTGAACAAAGACTGGATCAACACAAAAGCAACTGCAACAAAAGGTGACTGGGTTACTCTAAAAGCAGTAGCATTAACAGAATATTACATCACAGGTGGTGACGGTGTTTGGGCATCTGAAGCATAATAATTAATAAATAAAAAAAAAAAGAAATGGCGACTACGCAAAATATTACAACAACCTATTCTGGAAAGAATGCACAAGGTTATATGCAAGCCAGTTTATTGACTGGAAAAACACTAGCATCAGGAGCAATTGACATTAGAGATAACATCCAATTTAAAGAAGTTATTCAAGTTATTGCATCAGACGCAAATTTAATCAAACCGGGAACTTGTGACTTTGATGCCACTGGAACTCTTACCACTACTGAGATTATACTTGAACCAAAAGAAATTCAAGTTAACATGGAGGTGTGTGCAAAAAATTTCCGTAGCTCATGGGAATCACTACAAATGAAAGGTATCAATTCTAAATTGCCTCAAACATTTGGACAGTTTATCTTAGAGCATGTAGTACAGAAAACATCAGCTGCAATGGAGACAGCTGTATGGCAAGGGACTGCTGCTTCAAACTCAATTCCTTTCAATGGTTTTGAAGTTTTGGCTAATGCTGATGGGTCAGTAGTAGATGTGGCAAAAGCGGCTATAACGGCAGCTAATATTACAACAGAGCTTGGAAAAGTAGTAGACGCAATTCCACAGACAATATACGGAAAAGACGATTTATTTATCTATGTACCTACAGCTATCTATCAGGCTTATGTACGTGCGCTTGGTGGATTTGGAGCAGCCGGTACTTCAAACTCAACTACTGGTGTAGATGACAAAATGAATACTTGGTACAGAAACCAACAAGAGCTTTATTTTGATGGAATTAAATTACTTCACTGTCCGGGCATGACATCAACTGATATGATTGCTACAACAAAAGAAAATTTAATTTTTGGTACTTCTTTATTCAGTGAATTAAACCAAGCAGAAGTTATAGATGGAGCTTCGTGGGGTTCACAAAATTCTAGAGTTGTATTAAGAGGCTCTGCAGGTGTGACTCTAGGTATAGGCTCAGAGGTTGTTTTATACTCATAATTATTAACCAATAGAAAGGGGGGGCAACTCCCCTAACTATTTAAAAATCAAAAAACATGGCGTGTTTAGTCACAAAAGGGAGACAGATTAACTGCAACGATGTTGCCGGTGGTATCTCTGCCCTATTTATTACAAACGGAGTGTCGCCATATGGTGCTATTACAATTGCCTCAGATGCGATAAGCGATATGGCAGGCACATTCACAGCATTTAAATATGATGTAAATGGAGCAGGAAACAGTTTTACTACCACAGCGACAACCAATAAGGATACAGGAACTACTTTTTATAGTACAGTATTAACTGTGACTTTACCTAAATTATCAAAAGAAGACAATGCTGAACTTAAGCTAATGGCTTATGGTCGCAATTCAATTGTTGTACAGGATAGAAACTTAAATGCGTTTTTATTAGGTAAGGAAAACGGAGTAACAGTAACAACAAGTACTATGGCTAGTGGAGATGCACGTGGAGACATGAGTGGATACACTATTGAATTTCTAGCAGAGGAAACAAGTCCACCGGACTTTATTAATGGAGCAACAGCTGTTTCACCATTTGCAGGAATGAGTTCTGCTACCGCTACAGTTACAGTAGGTACTAACTCTTAACTTTTGTGTTTTGTTTGGGTTGTTTTCTCAATGAGGCAGCCCTACAAAACATTTTAAAACAAACACAATGAAAGACAAAAAATCTGGTTTCACATTTAAGCCTTTACATGATTATGATTTTAAAAGTGTAAGCGAAAAAAATGTGCTTCAAATATTGGACAAAGATCAGTTTGAAATATTAAAAGAAAATAAAATTTACAATATCGGTGCAGGCACTTTTAAAATGCTGTAATGATAGTACTTAACAGAACACAAGCAAATAACACTATAAATTTTATACCTAGAAGCTATGAAAGTACTGGGGCAAATATATTTAAAATTGAAGTGAAAAAAGAAGCACAAAATGTGGTGGCATATACCGCTACAGTATCTAGTTTGACTAAGGTAAAATACTATTATAGTTACACAGCTAATTTCAATTTAGATCAAACAAAAGACCAAACATATTTATTAGAAATAAGTAATACTGCAACTAATAAGGTTTTGTATAAAGACAAAATCTTTGCTACTAACCAGACAGTGGCAAATTATTCAATAAATACAGGAAAATATACAACTAACACTACTGGTGCAAATGACTATTTAGTATATGGATAACGGAATACACATATTAAATCTTGAAGCATATAGCACACCGAGTGTATATGAAATGCCTTATGAAGATTTTGTTGCTTATGGAGATGACAATAATTTTTATAGCGAGTTAATAGATACTTATTTAAATAGTCCTACTTCACAAAGTATTATAACAGGGGTGGTTAACCAAATTTTTGGGAAAGGCTTTTCTGCATTAGATTCCAGCAGAAAGCCAAATGAATATGCACAATTCAAAAGCATTTTTAGTAATCAGGATTTACGAAGAGTTTGTTTAGATTTAAAATTACTTGGCGAAGGTGCTTTTCAAGTTACCTATAAGGGCAAAAAAGTACAAAAGGTAACGCATTTTAATAGGGAAACTTTAAGGGCTGAAAA
>MEHZ011661251.1_pt1 | contig 14685 bp, 12 predicted proteins | sample 897221 | NCBI WGS metagenome assembly MEHZ01 (sample SAMN05514161, study PRJNA337945) | marine metagenome | isolation source: marine surface water | place: Arctic Ocean | collected 2007-12-13
GGTATCATGAGCTGGTTGAACATGCCGTCACCAAAGTTACTCTCAACGATGATTTCGTTTACGTTCTCTTCTTTAGCAATCATGGAGAGTTTCTGCAGGGCTTCTTCAGAATACCCACCAGTCACGCCGCCGCATCTACGGATATACAAGAAACCGTTGAGCATCTTAACAACTGCGTAGCCTGTCTCGTCTTTACCTCTACCTGAAGGGTCAATAGACATTACAGACCCGCTATATTCTACGAACTGGTCCGCGATATACATAGGTTTGTGGTAGTGGTCCCCGTTGAACGCTACGTTCGGTAGTTCCTGTACGACATACTGTTCACCAGATGCCCACACGACCTTCTCAGGGGCCTCGTCAGGGGGTATATCCATCACTACTAGGTCAGACACCTTGAGAGGGTATCTCTCGGCATCAGAGAGCCTCGTATCGAGCATAAACTGCAATGCGAAACCTGATCGACCGTAAGATGCTTCCCGTTCCATCAAGTCAAAGTCTGAGAAGCGGTTAGGGTCTGTAGATTTCCCTATGATTTCTGCATCATCTTCCAGTTCTCGCCGTACCTTTGGGGCCAGCTTGTCACCTAAAGACACCAACTGGTCTTCGTTAGGGTATCTAGCGGGCCAGATGCGTACTTTGTAGCCACGATCCGGTAGTTTGTTATATAGGCTCTCTTGGTTCTGCGGTGTACCAAGGTAGATGATACGTCCGTGAGGCTTCAAGATAGCGTCAAATTCTTTTACAGCTTCTGAGAGCTTATCTCTCATGCCCTGTGTGGCAGAGTTGTTAGGTACTTCGATGTCATCGGCAATCAATACGTCAGCACGAGAACCTGCAAGCTGTCCTGTAACACCTACAGACTTTACTGAAGGTGCGTGAGACGCTGCGGCTGGGCCTACATCAAAGCTAATCTTAGATTGTCTTTGGTCACCACGAGGCATCAAGTGTTGTAGTACTTCCATCTCGTTAATGAGGCGAAGCGTAAAGGTCGTAAAGTCATCTGAACGTGTCTTAGATGCTGAGACGACCAAGATGTTAAGTTGAGGGTTCATATACAGGAGCCAGACTACATACGCCGATGTAATCCAAGATTTCCCCACGCCTCGGAAAGCCTGTACGATAATACGTCTATCACCATTCTGAATATGCTTGGCAATGTCGTATTGAACTGGGGTAGGGTCTGGAAGGTTTAGGTGCTTCCAACAGACGAATAGGAACTTGCGGAAGTCGCTTAGAGGGTCTTGATCTGTTGGTATTCCTAAAGAGGTTGTCTCTTTAAACATGTGGTCTCCTGAGGGGGTCGCAGAGGGGTGGTAGAGAGCCTTGGGCACCCTACACACCCGACACGATTAATGACGCATTTCTGAGGCGTCTGCGTCGTCGTCTGCGAAGTTTGGAAGGGTCTTCACGAGGTCTCCGAGCATGGAGTTCTCTGTGGGTAATCCTTCGATGTGATTGTCCTTTAGAAACTGTCGGGCCACGTTAAGGTCTGACGACTTAGCTTCAGGGTCTTGAACCCGTAGTAGGAGGTTTTCTGCGAGTGCTTTATGCAGAAGCTCCATCATTTCTTTCTCGGTCATTTGGATGCTCCTTTATATTTCTCAAAAGTTCTCATGCCACCCAAACCGAGCAGTGAAAGAACTAAAGTCATGAGTTGGTCACCCTGCAAACTTGGTAGTTCTGCGGGTAACTGAGCGTAAGCGTTGATGAGGCCAGCGAAGGGTAAGATGAGGAACTGATAGCCCAAGCCAAGGGCAGCGACCCAGCCGATAGCTGGACGCCACCCAGCCACAAATATCGAGCGATGCTTGGCACCTTCAATATTTGCGACTGCTTGGAGCATGTGCGGTTGCTGCATAAGTGTAGCTAGTTTTAGCTTTGCAGCTTCCCGCTCTTCATCAGATGTGAAGAGGTCATCTAAACCTTTCGCAAGCCCATCGACGATACCGCCGATAGGATTGAGGTTCATATAGTTTCCTTAAAGTTGTGATTTGATAAAAAGTACAAAGTAGAAGAAGCCAACGAGGCCACCGAGAAAAACACAGACGGCAATGCCAATCGACACTTTAACCATCAGTTCTTCTCTGTGACGCTCTGCCTCTTTCTCAGCTTCGCGACGGTTGACCCGCGCTTCTTTCTGAAACATGAGCCAACTGTCCCAAAGCCCCGCGCGTCCAGTATAAATCATGAGTTGCTTTAGGTCGGCTTCAGCTTCCTTTATGGACTCAAGCGCCATGAACTCTTCCAAGTCCGTAGCCAGTTGAGGTCTCAGCGTTCCCATGAAGCCTGTGCGCTTCTTCTGTACTTTTTTCTGAAGTTTGTCTTTGCTCTCGGCAATGATGCCTATCTGCTTCGCGCAGTCAGCGATACTTCTGCCATTTTGCACGAACTTTTTGACAATGCCGAAAGCTGCGTTACACGCGGCTAGTTCAGCAAGCATAGAGTTCTCCTAGCGGCTCTCTGCCATCTTCTCGACAGCGCCACGGATATGTTGGATGTTTTCGTCGATACGAGCCATGCTGATTGCTTGGCTTTGTACCATCTGCTCGACTTTAGTCACACGCTCTGAGAAGGCATTTAGGTTCTCAGTGTTTCGGTCGATGTCGGACATCATCATGCTGACTGTCCAGACAATGGCGGCTGCTTGTGTGATAAGGCCGAGCAGGAGAGTTGCGGGGACACTTCGGGATATGTGCCAACCGTCTTGGTCTGCCACTAGTCAGCAGCGTCCAATACTGTCAGTGTACCCGCAGCAACCTGCTTGGATATTTCTGCGTAGTGGCGGTTGGCTAAATCTAACGGCACTGACATCTCTTGGCCGTCGATGGTGGCTTGGATGCCAGAGTTTTTGCCGTCCATGTAAGTTGTGTATTGGGCTGATGTGATGTTCATATTATCCATGATTATAACTCCGCATCTGCTACATAAAAGTTTGGATTTGCATCAAGATGTCCAGCATTTCCAGATACAAAACCGCTTCCTTGAAGGTGGTGTTGAAAACCCTTTGGGTCAATATTTTGGGGGGTAAACGCAGTTATTGTTCTTGTTGATCCAGCTACATAGAAGTTTCCATAAGTATAAGTCATTGAAATAGAGGGTGTTGATCTCATTGTAACGGGGAACTGAACATGCGCAAAAGCCGACCCTGTGCTATTGCAGCTGTGGACAACGCCAAATGCCTTAGTTGCAGTATAATACCTCATGCACTTCTGAAGCTGATCACCATACGAAATATGCTCGAAGCCCGTGCTTGTGTCGCCAACTTCTAGCTGGACGCCTGTGATGTAAAAGGTATTACCAACGGTATCCATATTGTTGACTGCGTTAGACGTTGAGAACGTACTGCTTGTTGTCCAAACATCCGCCCCACCTGCTGTATATGCTGACCCGTATTTTAAAATCCATCCAATTTGAATACCAAGTCCATTATCATTATTAATAGCACCAGAGGATGCAGTTAAAGGTGGGAACGTAATTGTTTTATATTCCCATGTGTCAGCTTGGTTTATGGTAAACTCCCGTACAAACCGCCATACGGTGCCACTGTCTTTCGACAGGAAAACAGTATTAGTTCCCGTCTTGGACGCTCGTACCCAAAAAGAAAATGTCATATGTTTCGCAGAACTTGTACCATACTGTAGTTGTTGTACGTCCTGTGCTTCTATTCGCTGCAAGAAGGAATAGTAGTCCCCAGCCGCAATGCTTGTATCGGCTGTTGTTACAGCTACCTTTAAAGCAGTATCGTGGCCTGTTTCCGCAAGATGTCCTGTCGATCTTTCTGTAGTGTAAGCCCCTCCAGTTCCAGATGTAAAGAAACTCCATCTGTCAGCCGTGCTACAGGTAGCGTTTATTGCAGCAGTAGGGCCATTTCCCCTCTGCCAGACCGTCATACCACCATTGAGAACCATGTTACGATTAGACAAGGCACCGTCACTGTTGCCGACCTGATCCAGACGGGTAGTTACCCCACCGAGATCGGCTATATCTCTTGATCTGCTCATGGCTTATACCTCCTGAGAAGCTAGGTGTGCAGCATACGCAGCTTTGACATCATCCGTATGTACTGCTGTGCAGATAGCCTGTAGCTCTGTGGACTCGCCTGTAATGTCTGCATCTGGTGCAATGACACGGCGTGAGAAGCTGCGGCTAATCTCTGTGCCATCGTCGTAGATAACCCGTGCGGTGCGAACCTGTATGAATTTAAGGTCTGAAACGATTTCGATCTTATCGTCTAGTGTTGTTTCTGTAAGTGCCATAATGGCCTCCTGTGTTTATCGTGGCGTTGTTGCCACCTGTCCGACCCCTTGGTGTGGGGTTATGGGTTTGTTATATAAGTAATGCTGAATATTAAGTTGTGACCTGCATTCGCAAAGGCACTATTGACTACAGCAGCTCCTCCATTCATTGTGTGGAAATATAAATAATTCCCGTTGTTATGCTGAACTAAAGGGTCGCCCCAATTAGACGTATTTAACGCCCCAGAATAACCAAGGCTACCAGCACTGTAAGAAGAAGCCCCTGCGTGGGAAACAAACGGTATACCCCCTATTATAAACATAGTGCTGTTATTGGGAGGGCCAAAAGTAACCTGAGCCTGAAGGTGTACTTGTTGACCAATTTTAGTATACATCGCTCGCTGGACGGTAACACCCCCGCCGTTAGGTAAAGTAGGAGTCCAACTTCCAAATTCATAATCCGTCAATTTATTAGCCGCCCCAGTTCCGCCCAAGTAGACACCGCCTGATAGGTAGAGGTTGTTGTACCTATTACCAGAAGACCCCAAGGTGCATAACGCATCTGAAGGTGCGCCTGCGTTGTCGGTGGGTATAATAACATTGCCGCCACTGGTAAGGCCTGCACCACCTGTGCGTGGGTCTAAGATGAGTGTTGAGACTAAACCCGCACGGGATTGGATACTCCCCACCGTGGTGCCGTCCTTGCGGAAATCCATAACTTTGCCGTCTGAGCCAAGCCGATTGAGATACAGAGGCTGTCCAGTTGCGGTAAGTTGAGTTAATCCAGAGGATAAGAACTGCATACCAGCAACCCCTATATTCTCTGAGGTTTTACCTATAAACACGTTGCCCGATGAGATGCGCATGGCTTCTGCGTTGTTGGTTGCAAACTGAAGCACAGGGTCACCAGCGTTTGTGATACGAGCCATTTGGGTATCACCCTTTTTAAACTCTAAAATGCCTCCATTTGTGCCATTTAATGCAATAGTAGAGTAACCAGTATAAGCTGTAGGCGAACTCGTCCCAATGCCTACATTCTCTGAGCTATCAATAGTAATAGCCGTGGCGTTAGCGTTGTCGTCGATGCCTTGGCTAGTGAAGCTGCCAGTGACAGTGATGTTACCAGCAAACGTACCACCAGCCGATGCAGACACCGTGTCAGCTACAGTGAAGCTCTTAAACGCATACACGTTCAGCAAGTCTCCTGTCGCTGCACCAGAGGCTAAGACAATGCTAGTACCTGATGTTGAGTTGTAATCTGATGGATCAAGGATGACACCGTTTAGTACGACTATCTCGTTACCTGCAATGAATGAAATAGAGTTACCGTTATCATCAGCACCTGTGAACGTAGTCTGACCAGATGTAGCTGTGTACTCATACAGGTTCATTGATGCTACACCAGCCGCTGAAGCAGCAATCCAGTTAGCACCATCGTATACCTGCATAGCATTTGAAGTAGTAGCAAAATACAAAGCACCAGATACAAGAGCATCGCCGTCATTGTCTAAAGCTGGTTCAGAAGACTTCGGACCTAAGTAACGATCATCAAAGTTATCTAAAGCAGCAGCAGCAGACGCAGCAGAGTTAGCTGAAGCTGTAGCTGAACCAGCAGATGCAGCAGCACTTGCAGCAGCGTTGGTTTCTTCATCCGTAATAGACGCAGCACTTGCAGCAGCAGCAGTTGCCGAGGCAGACGCCTCACTGGCTTTGGTTGTAGATATGCCAGCTTGTGTGCTTGCAGTTGCTGCCGAACCCGCAGCGTTACTTGCCTGTGTTGTGGCTAGGCTAGTCTGCGCTGTAGCTAGAGTAACTTGTGCTGCCCCGTTAGTCGTAGCCAAGTTAGCTTGGTCAGTAGCTAGTGAAACCTGATTGGTAGCTAAAGCAACCTGTGTGGCACCGTTAGTTGTAGCTAAGTTAGCTTGAGTAGTCGCAGTTGCGGCTGAACCTGCAGCGTTTGTTTCAGAGGTCGCGGCTGAATTTTTAGAAGCCAAAGCAGAAGCGGCACTTGCAGAAGCCTCACCAGCTTTAGTAACACTGATGACTTTAGAAGCCTCAGATGCTGTAGCTGATACCGAAGCCTCGGACGCTTTGGTCGTTGCTGTTGCAGCATTAGTATCTGCCAGCAACACTTCGGCCATATTGGTGGCCACGGTGTTTACGTTGGTTATACTGCCAGACACGGTATTAATGGCTACTGTGTCTGTAGCTACCGTGTTGATGTTTGTGATATTTGCATTCAGCGTATCGATGGCGCTATCAGCTCGGTCACTACTTTCTTCAGCAATGAACCTGTTCTGCTTGTGAGCTAGGTCTAGGTCTGCCTCGAAGAGCGTAGAGCCATCTGTGAAATCTACAAGCGCACCTACAGGTGTCTCACGTTTCACAGTTATTTTTAGACCCGAGGTGGGTGTTGGAGAGATACTGAGCTGCGCATCGTTTATGAATGTAGGGGTTATTGTTGTACCATCTACAGTGACTACGACATGCGCTCGGTCAATAAAGTTGAACGGGATTTGAAAAGTACTCGTCGATCCGTCAGCGACATAGTTAATAATGGACGACATCCATATCTCCTAAAGTATATAGGGGGAGGGTAGACCCCTCCTATGAGGGGCCTGTAGGTTATTCAGGAAGTTCTAGGCGACCATTGCGGTTCGCGAACCCTGCATCATCAGGCATGACGCCAGCTTTGAGCATGGCATCAACTTCCATTAGCTTGTTAATTTCGTCCTTTAACTCCGGATATTGAGTAACAAGGTCTTCAAGTGCTTTACTTTTAAAAGATTGGACAACGCTCTGTAAGAGATTGCGACGAAACGGCGTCACGTTGTAATCTATCCGAGCGGCTTCTTTGTCATATACCGGATCGTTGATTACTTTATGCAATGCAGTCATGAGGGTATCGCCCCCAATCTTTGTAGTTCCTGTTAGTTGGTTCAGGCGTTGATGTATCTCAGGGGAAATCTTACGCTGACCAAGGCGTTTGCTAGGGCCAGTTAACCCACCCTCAATCTTCATCAGTTCTTCAAATACCTCATTCTCAATTATATCTGTATTTGACTTAGATTTCTTTAAGAAACCCCCTGCTAATTCAGGGGTATCTAAGGGTTGGCCTGTTAGGAAGTTATGCTTAAATGGTGCATCACGCGTAGCGCCATACATTGTTAATGCAAAGGAAGGTAATCGTGATTTTATCTTTTCAATATAATCAGTAGTATCTCTAACCATTCCATCAGTTTTCTTATTAGCATTATAGTTATAAGAACTGAGGGGTAACATAGCTACAGAACGATCCTCTGCCCACTTCTGTGCAGCTTCCCAGCCACCGTTGCCATTTAGGATTTCCATCACTTCTCCAGCCCCAGAGAAAGCTGATTGTGTCGTAACTTGTTCAGCAAACACCGCAATCATAGAACCAAATAAAATACCCGCTCGGGCATCGGCATCGTTTTCAAACTCTTCGTGATGGCGCTGAAGTGTTTCATTAATTGCAGCTACCATCGTGAATGCGCCAACGTGAGGTAAAAGCTTACTGACATCAACAAATTTCTTAGAACCGTCAGGTTGATCGAACACCCAAGAGTTTGCTTGCCAGTTAGGGTTCTCGCTCCATAATTTTGCCTCTGCAGGTTCGTCTGACCAGTTTGGTCCTGGACCTGTCATTTTATTGTAAGATGCCATCCCTAATGCTAGGACCGCAGTAGTGTATCCGTATATGAATTTACCACGGGCCAATGCGCGAACGCTTGGGTCTTCAGATTTTAAGTCCCGCTTTAGGTGTTTCATGAATAGGTTCACAACCGGAAGTCGTTCGAAGTTTTCTCTTAGAACATTAGTAGGAGTGCGAATAAAGGGAGCGACTTGTTTAAGGGCCGGAGATGCATTTGCCCATTTCTCAGCACCTTTCATAAACGCGTCAGGTTCTAAAGGTGTTGTGAAGGTAGCTGCGCGGGCTTCAGTTAGGGCGTCCCTAGTGTATTTACCTCCTACATTTGCGGAACCTAGACTTGCCTTGATGAACTCATCGCGCAAGTCATCATCATCTACAGCTCGCCCAGTCTTAACCAGTTCACGATAGCGCTCAGATAGGTTTTCATAGTTATTAACTGACTGACGCAAGTGATGCTGGACGTATTCTGATTTACTCTTAAAGCCTTGTTTGAGTAGCTCATCTGCGCCCATCTCTCTTGCATCCATCATCGCTCTTGCTTTGATTTGTGAACGGAATGAGACCTGTTTAAGTAGTTCGTCGGTAGTTCCCAAACCTCGACGAGCAATGTTAATTGTATGTCCGGTCCCGTTTGCCATCCAGCGAACTGGTGCGACCCAGCTATCAGGTGCGCTAAAGGCGTTGCGACCTGCTAAGTCTGCGTCTCCAAATTTTGTTTGAGCATCTAGTACAGGTCTATCCTGCTTAAAAGCTTTTCCAGCCATGACCAGTGGATTGTCTGTGAAATCGTTTTTCAAGGCAAGCCTACCGCCTTGGAGGTGTAAGAGGCGCAAGGAATCCGCGAGTGTTGTGAACGCATACACCATCTCTAATGCGGCCTGTTGTCTGATAGGCTTACCACCTTTAACCATTGCCCCCATGTATCTAACAACTGGACGCGATGTGATGTTTGCTGTTGTTGCCGCCAAGTTCAACATCTGAGTTGGGAAGCCAGATAGAATACCACCCATGAATAATTCGTTTGCCATACCCCATATTTTACTATGTTCTGTACGCGATTTACGGATGAGAGCTGCACGAGCTTTATCAGTCTTAGCAGCCTTTAATTTCTCAGCGAGTTCAATAGCCCGTTCACCAGCTCTACCAGCTCCACCAAGACTATCTAAAAAGCTCATGCTCTTTTCAGAGAGGTCTTCAGTAATCATGGCTTTCTGTAAACTTAGACCACGGCCAGTTCCTGACCGGATACCCTGTACTGCCTCTTGAATAGCAGCATGACGCTCTACTAAGTTTAAGTAACGCTCTGTTGCTTCAGGTGCGTCTGACTTAGCCGCACGAGCCGCTTTGACTTCAGAGATTGCCTCATCCATTAGTTTTGAAGTTTGGTACATATACATACGAGCGGCAGTTGCCATTTCGTTTGCCTCGTCCATGCCACCCGCTAACGCTTGGAGCTTGCCAATAAAGGCATCTGGGTCTGTATCTAACTCATCAGCTAGTCGTTTAGCGCCATTTTCCAGTACACCGGATTGGGCTTGTACGTCTGTGAGTTTCTTAACAACACCGGATTTCTGTAGGCTTAATGAGGTTGCCTTTAAAACAGCTTCAACCTGTACGCCTTCTTCAAAGAACTGCGATGGTAGTACCAGCTTCTCATTTAACTCGGCTTCGATTTTAGTTAAATTCTCAGGGGTAGCGTCTAAGTCTTCAAGGCTTTTAGATAGCACTTTAAGCTGCGCTGGTTTCAGCGGAGACTTAAAAGCTTTATCAACTTCTGAGAGTTTAGGTTTAACTGGTACTGTAGATGTTCCTATAGGCTCGATCTTAGGAAAGATAACTGTTGCGCTTGAAGGCTTCAGCTCACCAGCACGAAGATTTAAAGTTGGAGGTGTTGTATCTGTGACAACTTTAGCCGCTGCGTCCACTGCTTTAGGGGCCGCATCAACGTCAGGGGCTGTAGGAGCATCTGGTGTTTCTACACGCTGAACCTCCTGTAATTTAGCTGTTTCAAACTCTACATCACGAGCGCCAGACTTAGTATCGAAAGCTAGTCCGTCTTCTGTAACGAACCGACCCTCTACGACCTTACCTTTTGGTTTGTTTTGTAAATCAGAGAATGCCTTAATTTCTGATTGAACTGCTTCAATTTCCAGTTCGGTCTCAGGGCTTAGTTTACCAGTGTCGGCAATTTCTGCCTTACCCTTACGAACCGAACGTAAAGCTTTAAATCCTACAACCGCTGCAGCTACTACGGTCTCACCAGCTATGCCCAGCATCCCATCAGTGACGGCGTTTTGAAAGCGGTTTACTGCTTCACTATCACTGTCGTTAGCTAGGAGTTCAGTTGTGAGGTCACTACCAATATCGAATTGCTCATCAAGAGTTCGAACAAAGTTAGCTTCATCAGGGTCAAAGAATATACCGCCAGCAGTGAAGCTAGTTGTTATCCCGCCAGCCATTGTTGTTATCGATGATTTACCGCCAGTTAGTAGCATACCTGTTACGGCTTGAGACATGCCCTGCGTTAATGAACCTGCGATAGTATCGCGTTCAGCGCCAAATATTGATATGTTATTTAATGTCTCTTCTCTATCTTCGATAGCTTTTTGACGGCGATCTTCGATAGGCCCCTTAACCGCTTGTAGCGCTTCTGGGCGAACTAGCCCGTAGTGCGCAGGGTCTGATGGGTCTAGGTTTTGATTACCCGTTGCGTTAAGGGATTGCAGACCTTCTCTAATTGCTGAGACTGGACCTTCAACAAGCGCCTTGGCAGTATCCATCAACCAGCCATCGCCGTCCTCTTCAGGCTGTTCTTCAGAAACTGTTGGTTCTGGTGCGGCTATTGGTGCGGCTACTGGTGCCTTGTAAGTACCCGCCAACACTGCCTCGGCAGCACCTTCGCCATATTTCTGATTGAAAGCGAATGAAGCTTTCCCAAGGTCTTCTTGACCTTGAAGCCACTCCCCAGCCGCCGTTGGGTCTTGAATTATATCTGTCATTTAATTGATCTCTATCTATTTTATGGGGAGTTAGAAGGTTGGTACTGCGGCAGGCGGGTCAAAATAATTGAAGATTTTACCTTTGATAGTCCTGTCATAAGCCTCTTGACGGGCAACCGCTGCCTTACGCTCTTTTTCTTCTTTCAAAGCTTGTGCCTGTGCGGCTGTTTCTGCTTCAATCTGTGCTTTAAAGTCTGCTTCTTCTTTAATTAGTTCGGCAACCTTAGCTCGAGCCGCCATTTCTAATTGCCTATCCGAAGGTGGTTTCTCGTTCTCAGCTTCAAATTCAGCTATAAAGGCATACATGTCATCAACTAGCGCTGTTCGTATTCTACCCTGTAATTCTGCCGCTTCTGCTTTCTGCACACCTTGTAGGTAGCTGGTTTCGCCCTTCATTAGTCCGATACTGTTATTGAACATGCGTTGGACAACGCTATTGCTGGCTGAAACGCGGGCATAACCACTATCATCTTTTGAGGTGTAACCTTCATTATGTAGGGTCTTGGCTTGGGTTTTGTTTACAACGCCATCTTTCACAGCTTGCGCAATCATCTCAATTCGCGTGGTATTGTCTGTCACATCTTGCAGTTCAGTGACTAATTCATAGTAGGCGACTGCATCCCCAGTACCTTCCTCTTCATCGTTATAATTTAAAAATGTTTGACGAAGTTTCTGGAGGTTCACAATTTCTTTTGCAGCAACACCAGTATCGTCTTCACCTACAATTTTTTCTAATTCGACTATTGCAAGGTCAATATCTCGGTTTGCCTTTGCTACTTCATTTGGGTTGTCGCTAAGTAAGTTCTTCAGTGCCACTTGGCCTATTTCGAGCTGAGTTGTTACTCCAACATCGATAGATTCCTGACGTTCGGCGTCCGCTGTCTCTTCTGCTGTAGTAATTAAACCTGCAACAGTTGCTCGTGTCTGTAAGTTTTTCAAACGGTTCTCAGGTGTACTAGCAAGTGGTGCTGTGCCGAGTTTGATTGTGTCCATTAAATCTAAAGGAGCTAAAGATTTGTTCTCGAGAGCGCTTAGACGAAGTGAATTACCAATAATGTTACCAATTTTGGTTCTATCTAAACCGTCAATATCAGCTTGAGCTGCTTGAGCGGTGATGAACTCTTGTAAACCTGCAGCTAACTTTGTTCGCTGTTCCATAGGAATTGTTTGGTCTGTTATAGAGTAGGTGTAAGCGTTGATGTTATTAGCAAAAGCGTCGTAAATTTTCGTAGTCATGTAGCTAGCATGTTTAGTGCGCCAGCTAGACTTAAAAGCAATATTGGCTTTCATCGCGTTTGGTAGAAATACTTCAGCAGTCTCAGTTTGTTTAAAGTCTGCTAATCCATTCTTATCGGCATAAGAGGCTTGAAAATTCGTGATGAACTCTTCAATCGCTGCGGGGTTACCATTCCTATAGAGCTTCTTTTTCTCCATCTCAGCTTTTAAATCGTTAGCGTAGTTAGCGGATAAGACGTTTAAGTTCGCCATCCGATAACCCTTACGGAGATAGGGACTTTCTCCCGCTTCAATGGTTCCATCTTTTACTGCTTTGCCAAATTGAACTCGGGTATCAGCCCATAGCTGCTGCCCTTCCGCATATTCAGCTTCCGCTCTACGCTGTTGTTCGCGCTGTAGGGCAGGGATAGCTTTCTTCTCTAAGTTGCTAAGAGTATTTGATAGAGCCTCAAATGGGCTGCTCTTTACTACACCGCGCACGTAGGTATCTACAGGGCGGGCAGTTGGCGCTACCGTTCCGATTTGTCCATCGAACGGATTACCTACTACTGGTCTTGCCATTTCTTATCCTTAAACTGCCGCTCGCTCGGCTTTGCTGTCGTAGTAATCGATGCCGAAACCAGCGATGGGTTCAGCTACATTGAATAGCGTCTCTGCAAAGCCTTGAGGCTGCATAGAATTGATGCGGTTTTGAGCTTCACTTTGAAATCCAAGTACCGACATTGCTGCTTGCGCCTGAACACCCTCAAGTCTCTGCTGAACTCTATCGGTCATCAGACCTTCAGAACGCTCAAAGTCGTTAAGGAGCTGGGCTACGTTAGTGCCTTGAACTCCCGCACCACCTGCGGCTGCTATAGCAGTACCTTGCGCTCTCATCGATTTAAGGCCAGCGTCCTGCTTCTGTTGTGAAGCTTGGGTCTGTTCTTGGATGACGCTCAGTTGGTTCTGCTTAGACTTTAGAAAGTAAGCATCGAGGGCTGCTTGATTGTTCTGGGCCGCTGCTTTGTTCTGGCGACCTGCAGCATCCAGAGCGCCCAGCGCACCGATACCTGCTGTGACACCTTGAATGGCTAGCATTGTATTAGATGCTGCTGCAGCCGAAGCTGTTGCTGCTGTTGCTGCTGTTGCGCCTACTGCTGCTGTTGTTCCCGCTGCAGCGCCTGTGCCTAAAAGAGTAGTCCCAAGCGTAGCCAGTGTTACTGGTTCACACATTATTTTATCCTCACAAATTCGTAGAAGGGCCGTTGTTCGGCTCCGTAATTTTCGTGCTTTTTGATGAACGTGAAGCCCATCCATTGAAGCCACTTGATGTGGAGGGAATTTCGGGCATCGACACAGTTATAAAGGACTAGATAGTCCTCAGAGAGATACTGTAAGGCTCTCTTTGAATTACGCAGAAATGTTATCTGGTGCTGATAGATGTCATCTGTAGCGACCATCCAAACAACTCCCGCATCGGGTAGGGAAGCTGAAGGTACAACACCACACAGACCCACGCGGTCACCATTAGGTGCGCGTAGGGTCAGGTTGATGTCCCCAAGATTTAAACCTTGCTGCAGGATACCGAGAGGTTCCTTACCTGTAGAGGCAAGGCACTCATCTTTATCTGCTAGGCGTAATCTTGGGGCTATGTACTCAACATCTTCCACCGTAGTTGGTGTAAGAAGTTTATCCATTTACTCGTCTTGATCTAAGGTGCATTGAACCTTCCCATTCTGCCGATAGGAACTGGCAGGGAAGGTGGCTATTACTTTCGATTATTACTCGAACACGGTCAGATTTCGCCATGATAGGGAACCTGAAGTCACCTGAAGCTAGTGTGGTTGAGCCTAATACGTTGGCACCACCGCCGATAGTTCGTCCAGTGTAATGGTATGTGTTACCATCACCACCAAAGTCTCGAGGCTTAACGATGATATTGAAGTCACCACTATCCTGATAGCGTAGTAACCAGTGTTTAATCTGTAGGCGTCCACCAGCAATCGCTACACGACCACCTGATGATGTAGCTTCTTTGAGTGTTGGCTCAGAGAACTCATATTTCATCAGATATTTCTCACCGATGTAGAACTCAGTTGAGGTCTTATCACCAGTCAGAATGAACACACCGTTTGAGTGGGAGGTAGGTTCTATTACTGTGCCTTGAGCTGCACCGCGTGTAACAATTAACGGAGAGACCAGCGTGTAAGGCGTGGTTACTGTCGTTTGATTTGTTCCAGAGTTGTAAACCTTTGTCACATCTGTCTCATCAAAGCGGAAGTCTAGGCGTGTCACATAGTCTTGGTTAACGTCTGAGCGGCCAGCGTCGAACTGTATCTTTAGTAAGACAGTCTTACCGCTCTTATTACCTACAATGTATAGAGAGCTTTCGATGAACTCTGCGCTGATTACAGCAACACCATTGAGGCGATACTTAAACCACGCTGATTGCATCTTCTCGCGACCTGCCCAGTGATACTTGTAGATATACAAGGTACTCTGGTCCTCTGTCGTTAAACAGACTAGGGCGTTCTCGGCTGTACTTGAGGCCATCTCATAG
>MEHZ011516603.1_pt1 | contig 14673 bp, 13 predicted proteins | sample 897221 | NCBI WGS metagenome assembly MEHZ01 (sample SAMN05514161, study PRJNA337945) | marine metagenome | isolation source: marine surface water | place: Arctic Ocean | collected 2007-12-13
GATGAAGAATTCCCTTATGGAATGAAACAGCCACCCTCTCTGAATAATCCCCTTGGTCAAGTTAAGTTTATGTTACCAAATAGACATAATATCTATTTACATGACACTCCTTCGAAACATTTGTTTCTTGAAGAGGAAAGAGCATTTAGCCATGGTTGTGTAAGGGTGCACGAACCGTTTAAGCTGGCTTACGAGATACTTAAAGATAACATTGAGGATCCGAGTTCTGTGTTAAATGATCTTTTAGAAAATACAAAAGAATATAAGTTGACTTTAAAAGATGATATTCCTGTTCATTTAGTTTACTTAACTGCTTGGAGTGATAATGGTGATGATGTCAGCTATAGAAAAGATATCTATAGACGGGATTCTGAAATTTATCAGTCATTAGAAAATATAAAGCAGACGCTAATGATTAAATAACTTACTTTAAATAACTGCACTGCGAGATTAAAGAGGAACGTATGAGCTATTCTATAGCAGAAATTGCGAAGGCACTTGGTGCAAACTATGTAGGTGATGGTACTCTTAGGGTTACTAATGCTTCGGAGCCGATAGATTCAGATGTGAATTCTTTGGCATTAGCAATGAGTGGTAAATACTGTTCGGACCTGGCTAGTGGAGACGCACGAGCAGCTGTTTTACTAACTGGCATGTCTTGGCAGGAACTGGGTTTGTCAGCTGCTATTTTAATAGACAGGCCTAGACACGCTATTTCAAAAGTAACTGAGTTTTTTTATAAAAAGCCCGGGTCCAACGAAGGCATTCATCCAACTGCACATATTGACCAAAGCGCTAGGGTTAAGGAAGGTGCAAGTGTAGGGGCTTTTGTTTTTATTGGAGCTGACGTTGAGATTGGCTTTGGAGCTAATATTGGATCACATGTATCTATAGGAAATGATACGAAGATTGGACAAAACTCGATAATCGGTAATGGTGTTAAAATAGAAGAGCGCATTATAATTGGAGATAACTTTCGCGTTCAATCTGGCTCTGTTATTGGCTCAGATGGCTTTTCTTTTGTAACCAAAGACGAGGCTGACGTGGAGGGAGTTCGAAAAAATCTTGGTAAGCGCGATACATTAAATGAACAAACTTGGCTTCGAATTTACTCATTGGGCTCAGTAAAAATTGGAGACAACGTTGAACTTGGATCAAATGTTTCTATTGATAGAGGTACGATAAGAAATACAGTAATAGGTAATAGAACAAAAATAGATAACCTTGTTCATATTGGCCATAATGTGCGGATAGGCGATGATTGCTTAATTTGTGGACAGGTTGGAATTGCTGGATCTTCTGAGATAGGAAATCGAGTTATTTTAGGTGGCCAATGTGGAGTTAACGATAATATTTTTGTCGGAGATGATGTGATTGCTGGAGGTGCAACAAAAATATTTACAAACGCACCCAAAGGCCGTGTTTTATTAGGTTACCCAGGAGTAAAGATGGAAACCCATATTGAAATGCAAAAGGCTCTTAGGAGGCTTCCAAGGTTCATGAAAAATAACGCTAAGTAGATTTTTTCAATGTAAATAGACTTAAAAATTGACTATAAATTTGATAGGTTTATTTTTTTTGCATGCGTCCCTCGTTCTCTATATGGTGTAGTTTCGTAATGTGAACGATAGCATTTCGAAAAATGTGATGGTGAAGAAAACCCACATGATAAAGCAACATTTATAACACTCATATCTGTTTGCATTAATAAGTTTCGGGCTTTTTGCAAACGAAGTCCCATGTAGTATCTTTTTGGACTTTTGTTAAGATACCTGCGAAAAAGGCGCTCAAGCTGTCTTGTGGACATTCCAACATTAGAGGCCAAATCCGAAGGACTTATCGGATCCTCAATATTAACTTCCATAGTTTGTATTACCCTACTAAGTTTAGGGTGACGTACACCTATTCGAGTTGGTATGGATAATCTCTGTTCGTCTTCATTTGTCCTAATGGATGAGTAAATTAATTGATCAGCAACGTAATTTGCTTTTTCTTCACCAAGATCATTAGCAATTAGCTGTAACATTAGGTCGATAGAAGATGTCCCTCCCGCAGTGGTCATTCGATTACCATCAACAACAAAGACTGTTTTTGTTAATTCAATTTCTTCAAATTCCTCCGAAAAACTGTCTTGGTTTTCCCAGTGTATGGTCGCTTTTTTTCCATTTAAGAGACCGGCTTTTGCTAAAGAGTAACTGGCAGTACATAAAGCTACCATTTTTACACCTTTCCGCGCTTCCCTGCGAAGCCAGTTAAGTAGACGCTTTGTTGTGGCTACTTGAATGTTTACTCCTCCGCATAGAATGATAGTATCATCTCTCCCGAGCTCTAAAAAACCACTATCAACGTTGTAACTAATATTCGCAGAGCAACTCACAGCACTCCCTGTTTCACTCGTAAGGGACCAAGTATATGACTTAGGAGCTATTCTATTAGCAATACGTAGGGCATCTACGGCCCCTGCAAACGATAACAGAGAAAAGTTCTCTATTAATACAAAAATATAATTCCTAGGTTTAAAGGATTCTGGATTTTTTGAGTTTTTAGTCTCTGAGATCAACTGCATTAAGTTCGCTCCCTAAAACAACTTTTTAGTATTTGCTTACAGTAAAACTATTTTAAAAATTACTTTAATGTTAACGGTTTATTGTAATAAAATTTTTTGTAACTCTACTGTTTATCTCTATCTAAGAATTCGGCATTGGCAAGAGTAAAGAATAAGGTTTATAAAGTAAGTCAGTTTAATTTTTATATTGGGTTTAGAGGTAGTGAAATGATTACAGATTGGAATAAAGCTAGTTGGCGTTCCTTCCCAAGAGTTCAAATGCCAGATTATCCAAGTAAAAGTGAATTAAGCGAAGTGGAACGAACTCTATCAAAATACCCTCCATTAGTATTTGCCGGTGAGACTCGGACCCTCAAAAAGCAACTGGAAGCTGTTTCGAAGGGAGAGGCTTTTTTATTACAAGGTGGTGATTGTGCTGAAAGCTTTAATGAGTTCTCGGCGGATAACATAAGAGATACCTTTAAGGTCATGCTACAGATGGCAATGGTATTGACTTATGGTGCAAAAGTCCCAGTGGTTAAGATTGGTAGGATAGCAGGACAATTTGCTAAACCGCGATCTGCTCCAACAGAAAAGATTAACGAAGTTGAACTTCCTATTTATAGGGGCGATATAATTAATGGACTTGAATTTAATAAAGCGTCAAGAGTTCCAGATCCAAAAAGAATGCTTCAGGCATATACTCAGTCGGCAGCATCGTTAAATTTACTTCGTGCATTTTCGAAAGGTGGTTTTGCCGACATAAATCATGTTCACTCATGGACATTGGGGTTTACTGATGAAGAGAGGGCATCTCGTTATAGAGATATGGCGTCTCGCATTCAAGATAGTATTGATTTTATGTCCGCTGCAGGAGTAAGTGGAAGTAATAGTTCGGAACTTAATTCGGTTGATTTTTACACTAGTCATGAAGCACTATTGTTGGAATATGAAGAGGCCTTGGCACGTATTGACTCAACAACAGGGCTTCCTTTGGCAGGGTCAGGCCATATGATTTGGATTGGGGATAGAACTAGACAACCATCAGGAGCCCATGTTGAGTTCGCAAAGGGAGTACAAAATCCAATTGGATTAAAATGTGGTCCCTCCACCACAGTTGAGGATCTGAAACTACTATTAAGTATACTCAATCCTCAAAATGAAGCTGGCAGAGTAACTTTAATTGCTCGCTTTGGTGCTGGGAAAGTTCAAGATTATTTACCCAAACTTATAAAATGTGTAAAGGAAGAGGGAGCGAAAGTGGTTTGGTGTTGTGATCCGATGCATGGAAATACAATAAAGTCGGTCTCAGGATATAAAACTAGAACTTTTGATAGTGTGATTAAAGAGGTTAAAGAGTTTTTTGAAATACATCGCTTAGAAAATACAGTTCCCGGAGGAGTGCACTTCGAAATGACTGGTCAAGATGTGACAGAATGTACTGGGGGTGTTCGAGACATCACAGATGAAGATTTATCTGACAGGTATCATACTGCCTGTGATCCTAGACTTAACGCTTCTCAGGCTCTGGAGTTGGCATTTCTTGTGTCAGAAGAGTTGGCGCTTTTAAAGCCTAATCGGGGTAATGCTGTAAGAGAATAGGCCTTAATTTTTTCAAATTTTTTGGTAATTTGTTAATAAAGACGAGTTTAATAGTTTAGTTTTAAATGTTGGTGGAAAAATGCAAAAGCGTAGAGGTATATTATTTATTCTTAGCTCTCCATCAGGGGCTGGGAAATCTACACTTGCGCGGCGTTTAATGAATTGGGATAAGACTTTGTCTTTTTCTGTTTCAGCTACAACACGCAACCCTAGAGCTGGGGAAATAGAAGGACGAGAGTATTTTTTTCGTTCTCACACAGAGTTTGCGCAAATGGTAGATAATAATGAAATGCTTGAACATGCGGAGGTATTTGAAAATTTTTATGGTTCGCCACGAGAGTCAGTTGAAAATACAATCCTTGAGGGCAGAGATGTTATTTTTGATATTGATTGGCAAGGAGGTCAACAGATTCGAAACTCAGGATTGGCGAGTGACGTTGTTTCAATTTTCATTTTACCGCCTTCATTGAAAGAACTCCAAGAAAGGTTGAAGGGAAGGGGGCAGGATACCGATGAGGTAATTCAAAATAGAATGAAAAAATGCCGAGAAGAAATAAATCATTGGGCCGAGTACGATTATTGCTTAGTCAACAGAAATTTAGATGAAACTGAAGAGGATTTAAAAAATATTTTGAAAGCAGAGCGTCTCAAGAAATATCGACAATTAACTTTAGAAGGTTTGGTTTCTGATCTTTATAATGAAGTTGAATTTGGTTCATAATGCCACTTTTCTCTATAAACTCCACTAAACCTACGGTTCCAAATAGTGGTAATTACTGGCTTGCCCCAGATTCGAATGTGATTGGAAATGTAGAAATACAAAATTTGGTGTCAATTTGGTTTGGTTCAACTGTTCGAGGAGATAATGATCATATCTCTATTGGTTTAGGAAGCAATATTCAGGAAAATTGCGTTCTCCATACAGACAAAGGCTTCCCGTTGAAGGTAGGAAAGGAATGTACCATCGGACATAAAGCTATTCTTCACGGGTGCTCTGTGGGAGATGGGTCGTTAATTGGAATGGGTGCAATAATTTTAAATGGAGCAATTATTGGTAAAAACTGTTTAATTGGAGCTGGGACTTTGGTTCCCGAAAATAAAGTAATACCTGATGGAAGCCTTTATCTTGGTTCACCGTGCCGCTTTGTGCGGGAGCTTTCTGTCTCTGAAAAAAATGATTTAATTTCAACAGCAATCCATTATCAAGAAAATATGAAGAGATATAAAGATAATCTAAAGACACTCAGGTATTAATTTTTATTTCATTGTTTCAGCTGTAGAAAGAGAAGTAAAAGCCAGTAAACATATTTTGAAAATACTAAATAAGTAACGAATGATTGAATTAGGACTTCGTTAGAGTTATGTAATTACTCCTGTTAGTTTTATATGTATAATTTATCGAAATGGCGGCTTTATTGGAAACATTTGAACCAGAGTTTGAGATTAAGATAGCTTCAACAGAGGAAGATATTCTGTCGTCTCAGAGGTTGCGATATAAGGTTTTTGTAGAAGAACTTGGTGGAAATGGAGAATTAGTCGACCATACTAACATGTTAGAAAGAGATGAATTTGATCCCTATTTTGATCATTTAATTTTAATTGATAACGCGAACCCTTCTCTTGGAGTAGTTGGCGTGTATCGAGTCTTAAGAGATCAAAAAATGCGAGATATCGGTCGTTTCTATAGTGAAGAAGAGTATGACCTAACTATGCTTCATAAATCTGGTTTACGGCTTCTTGAGTTGGGAAGGTCATGTATTCATCCAAAGTACCGAGGTGGTACAGCCATGTATCATTTGTGGCAAGGGCTTTCAAAATACATTACAGAATATAAAATTGATATTCTATTTGGGGTGGCAAGTTTTCATGGAACTAATATTTCAGACGCTGCACAGCCTTTGTCATATTTATATCATAATTATATGGCTCGAGACGAACTATGCCCAAGGTCGTTGATTCACGAGAATATGAACATGTTAAGTGTAGACCAAATTGATCGAAAAAAAGCAGTAAAAAACATACCACCATTGATCAAGTCTTACTTGCGTTTGGGAGGACTGGTAGGAGACGGTGCATTTATAGATAAGGACTTTAATACGATAGATGTTTGTCTAGTAATGGAATTGTCTAAAATGTCTAATAGACATAAAGAAATCTATACTAAAGCTCGTTAAAGGTGACTGATTTTGATCATATTACTCCAGAGCTGATAGCCCCTGATCTTAATTTCAGGGCTTATGTAAGAGCAATAATAAGGTTAGTTCTTTTAGTTAGCCTTTTGGTGTTGGGATCAGCAGTTTATATTATAATTCGGATGTTTGAGTGGCCATTAGTTGGTAAAAACCGTCCTGTATCCGGTTATATAACCAAACTTGTGTGTAAGGGTTCATTGCTTGTTATTGGTCTCAGGCTTTTTGTATCTGGTGTGCCAATGAATAAAAAAGGGGCGATTGTATCTAATCACATATCTTGGTTAGATATTTTTGTTCTAAATTCTCAGGCGCGAATGTATTTTGTTGCTAAATCTGAAGTTTCAGGGTGGCCAATTATAGGGTGGTTAGCAAAATTAACTGGGACAATCTTTATAAGAAGAAACAAACTTTATGCAAAAAGCCAAATTAAGTTATTTGAGGATTGTTTAATTGAAGGACAAAGAGTTCTATTTTTTCCAGAAGGGACAAGCAGTGATGGACTGAGAGTTTTACCATTTAAGAGTACATTATTTGAATCATTTTTTGGAAAAAGTGTAAAAGATTTAACATTTGTTCAACCTGCGTCAATCAGCTATTTCGCTCCACATTCAAAAGATGCCCGCTTTTATGCTTGGTTTGGAGAAATGTCTTTTGCTAAACATTTTTTTTGGGTTTTATCTGCTAAAAATAGAGGTCATATCAAATTAAAATTTTACCCTGCACTTAAAGTCAATAAATTCAATAATAGAAAACAATTGACCGATGCTTGCTTTTTTGAAGTACAAGAAGGCTTTATGCGTCAGTTAAAGGAGATAAAAGGTTATTAAGGCTCAACTCAAAGTCGTCAGCATCCCAGATCTCATTTCCGATTGCTATAAAGTCTGAGTACTTTAAAAGAGCTTTTACTGTTATTTGATCAAGGTTCCCTTCTGCAACAATGGGAATTTCAATTACTTCCGACCACCATTCAAAAGTTTCAATTGAAGCCTTTTCTTCATTACCAAATTTAGTTTCAGCAAGTGGACCGATTGATACGTAATCTGCACCATTTTCTGCTGCTATGATCGCTTGATGTTTAGAGTGACCGCAGAATACTCCAATTATGTAATCTGAACCAAGTTCTTGCCGAACTTTTGCAATTGAGTGACCACCATCTGTCAGATGTACACCATGTAATCCTAATTGAGTTACTATTTTGTAATGATTTTCGATTAAAAGCGGTATATTCCACTTATCTAAAAGTTTTTTTACTAGGAGTGTAGTTTCTATAATTTCTTTGTCTTTTGTAGATGAGAGGCGTAAACGGACACAGGAAATTTTATTTTTTTCGATAACTTTTTGTAATTTTTCTAAAAATTTTTCTAAATTAGTTATTGGGGGTGTTATTAGGTAGATTTCTGGTAAAGCTGAGTTGAACATAGAGGTTCTCCAATTTAGTGGGGAATAGTAACAGTGAACAAAATACTAATACTACTGTATACTTTTTTACAATTGTATCCAAAAGGTTTTGTTTGAAGAGGTAAGATATTGAAAACTAACCAGTCATTAGCGGAACGCACAAATCATCGTCAACCCATAATAATTCTAGTGGATCCACAACTTGGCGAAAATATAGGGTCAGCTGCTCGAGGAATGTGGAACTTTGGTTTAAAATATCTGAGACTTGTTAATCCCAGGGATGGGTGGCCTAACAGTAAGGCAACAGCTTTAGCCTCAGGTGGAGGTGTGGTTCTTGATAATGTAAAGGTTTATTCCAAATTAGAAGAAGCAGTTGAAGATTTAGATTATATATTTGCCACAACAGCCCGTCATCGAGACTTGGATAAAGAGGTTATTTCCCTTGAGCATGCTATCAAAAGGGCTCACAGCAAGGGCAAGCTTGGTTTGAAAGTAGGTGTATTATTTGGACCTGAGAGAGCTGGCCTTGAAAATAAACATATTGCTATTGCAAATAGCTTGATTTCAATACCTGTTAATCCTGAGTATGGGTCACTTAACCTAGGCCAGTCAGTGCTTCTTACATCGTATGAGTGGACAAAAAATAATCTAAATAAGGAAGAAGTTAAAACTTTTGAGCATGAGGGCGCCAGTCATAACGAAATTCAAAAGTTATATGAACACTATTTAGAGAGACTTGATGAATCGGGTTTCTTTTTTCCGTTGACTAAAGCGGAGCCAATGAAAATAAACTTACGAAACATGTTTAGCCGACTGCCGTTGACAAAAGCTGATGTTAAAATTTTTTATGGTATACTGAGACAGTTTGTTAAGTGGAAAAATAAGATGTGATTAGGTAAGGGAATATAAGATATAAAAAATTTCACTTAATTGAGTAGAGAGTATGATGAAAAAAGGTTTTGTGTTTGAAGAGATTGGTCCTGAAGAAAAAGCTAGTTCTGATAATGGGCAGGTAATTAAACCTGGAATTTTAAGTAGATCAAAAAACAATAAACTTAATAAAATGATCTTTTTTTATCTGATTTCGTTACTTACATTAGTTTTTTTAATGATACTCTTGGGAGGTTTGACCCGCTTAACTGATTCAGGTTTGTCTATTACTGAATGGAAGCCATTGACTGGAGTTATCCCACCATTAAATGTAACTTCCTGGTTAAATGAATTCTTAAAATATAGTGAGACCTCAGAGTTTAAATTACAAAATATTAATATGAGCTTGGAGGAGTTTAAAGTTATCTATTATTGGGAATGGGCCCATAGGCAGTTAGGTAGATTAATTGGTTTAGTTTGGTTTCTAGGGTTCTTTTTGTTTTTAGTATGGTACAAGATTTCTGCTTCTTGGAGGACACGGTTTCTTATATTAGGTGTTCTAATTGGTGTGCAGGGCTTTCTAGGTTGGTGGATGGTTTCTTCAGGTTTGGAGAATATGATGGTTGATGTCGCATCTTATAGATTGGCAGTTCATCTAACCACCGCGTTTACTATATTTGGTTTAATTTTTTGGTACACTTTAAAATCTTCTCGAACAGAGGCAGATCTTATACAATCTCAACGATACTCTAATAAAAATTTAATGATTTTGATCTCTGGATTATTATACCTTTTATACATTCAAATTTTTCTTGGTGGATTAGTGGCTGGTATTGACGCTGGTACAAGTTATACTGATTGGCCGTTGATGGGAGGTGAGGTGTTCCCTTCACTTGCGTTTGAGTTTCAACCTATCTGGATTAATTTTTTAGAGTCAGAGGCATTAGTTCAATTTAACCATCGTGTTGTTGGATATATTATTGCGATTTTAACATTCTACATTTGGTTGAAATCCCGACACTTGGGTAACAAAAAGTTAAGAGTTTTCTATACTTTGACCCTTATAGCTATATTTTTACAGATCCTTTTAGGAATTATTACGGTTAGGTACGCGTCGCCTTGGCAGTTAGCAATAGTTCATCAGTTTGGTGCGATTGTTCTAATCTCAATTGTACTTAAGTCAAGATTTGAAACAATGTTCCCTAGTTTCCAATCGGTTAGAGGATAATGGTGTGAGCAATAGTTTGAGGTAACTGTGCGGTTAGCACATCGTCGCAATCTGCTACGAATGGTTTTAAAGAGCCCAAACATAACTAGATTATAGAGTTATTTTGCTACTGATGCTAATTTGAACGAAAGTGATAAAAAGCGATTCCAGAGACCTGGTTGAACCATACTTGCGTCCTGGGAGAACTTTTTAGCCACTCTCTTAGAGAGCCCGCTGAACTACCAATAGACCGAAGATAAATAGCGTAACCACTACCCTTAGGCTTCAAGTTGATAAAATTGAGCGATAATTGATCCATTTTTTGGTATAACAAACTGTGACAAGAAAGCTAACAAGAAGATTGTAATTTTTGGGTCGACTATGCAAAGCGTAAATTCACGAAAGGAATGCCTTGATACCGTCTCATAACATGATTGCTTACTTATGACTTACTTGCAGAATTACATAACCTTTAACCAGAGTATTTGAACTATTTCATCCTTATGACAGGCTTCATGGAGTTTAAAGTCTCTAGATCCAAGTGACACATTATTTTATGTTGATCAGAGATTACTTTGTAATGAGGTAACTGCGTTTCACACAAATCTTTCCCAGCTTGTTCTTTCCATCTGCATCGAGTTTGAAACGGGCATCCCGTTGGAGGATTTATAGCTGAGGGTACGTCTCCTTCTAACACGATATGTTCTTTTACTACTTGTGTATCAGCAATTGGAACTGCACTTAGCAATGCTTCGGTGTATGGCTGATAAGGTGGCGAGAACACTTCGTCTGTTGTGCCAATTTCTACAATATAACCCAGGTACATGACCATTACTCTATCCGATAAATAACGCACAATACTTAAATCGTGTGAAATAAATAACAAGGTAGTTTTATTTTCCCTTTGTATTTCCATTAAGAGATCTGTTACGGCGGCTTGAACAGATACATCTAATGCTGAAACTGGTTCGTCTGCTACTACAACATTTGCGTCGCCTGAAAATGCACGTGCTATTCCAACGCGCTGTTTCTGACCTCCTGATAGTTGCCTTGGCATTCGTGTGGCAAACTCTCTGGGTAATTTAACTAAGTCTAGTAATTTAAGCATTCTTTGGTGACGTTCAGCATCATTTTTTCCATAACGAAATACCTCTAATGCTCGTATGATTTGTCGACCAACTGACATAGATGGATTTAAGGTATCGAAGGGGTTTTGAAAAACCATCTGAATATTAGAAATAGTAGAAGTATCCCTCTTTTCAATTGGTATATTTTCTACGTTTTCTCCGTCTAGGTTAACTTTACCACTAGTTGCAGTCTCAAGCCCCATTAATACCTTGGCTAAGGTTGATTTCCCGCACCCAGACTCTCCAACTATAGCCAGTGTTTCACTCTCTCTTGCTTCAAAAGAAAGTGTCTCATTTGCTTTTACAACTTTCCTGTTGTTTCCTGCAAAAAGTGCGTTTGCGTTGACTTCGTAATACTTTTTTAATTGATCAACTTTTAGAACAACCCTTCCTAAATCTGCTTTTTGGGTTCGAGTACTTTGTTCAGGTAGGGTATCCCAATCTATCTTGTCAATTCGTACACACCTAGAACTGTGTGCTTCGTTTGATTCAAGGTTCTCCATGTTTATTTTACCGGCATTACATGATCCTTCGACGAAGTAATTACATCTTGGACCAAAATTACAGCCGAAGGGCCTTTCATGGGGAAGTGGAAAGTTCCCAGGAATAGAAACTAAAGGCCGCGAGGTTTTGTCGGCCCCCGGCAATGGTATGGATCTAAATAAAGCTTGTGTGTAAGGATGACGCATTTTATCAAAGACTTCGTTAATTTCACCAGTTTCGACTGCCTCACCTGAGTACATCACACATATCTTATCGCAAGTTTCCAAAATGAGGCCAAGATTGTGAGAAATAAATAACATGGAAGTTCCATATTTTTTGCCTAACTCTTTAACTAGTTCTATTACGGCCGCTTCTACAGTTACGTCTAAGGCTGTTGTTGGCTCATCCAGTATAAGAAGTGATGGTTTGGACATAAGTGCCATTGCTATAACAATTCTTTGTTGCTGGCCTCCTGAAAGTTGATGCGGATAACTATTCAGAATCCTTTCTGGATCTGGTAGCTTTACATCAATTACAACTTCGAGTGCCCTCTCGTATGCCTCTGTCTTTGATAACCCTTCATGGATGATAGGTACTTCCATTAATTGCTGAGCAACTTTCATAGATGGGTTTAATGAAGCCATAGGTTCCTGGTAGATCATTGCTATTTCAGAACCTCTGATTTTCTGCAACTCTTCAGAATTCATTTCATTTAAATTTTGACCTTTGAAGTTAATAGTGCCGTTTACAATGCGTCCGTTAACACCCAAATCCTGCATTATCCCGAGTGCAACAGTGGACTTTCCACATCCACTTTCCCCTACTAACCCGAGTGCTTGCCCTGGTAACATCGTACACGAAAAGTCCATAACGGCTGGAATTTCCCGTAAGCGTGTAAAGAAGCTTATTGAAAGATTTTCTATTTCTAGAATTGGAATACTAGATTTTGACTGATTTTTTGATATATCTTTCATTTTAATCCTTTAGAGATTCCTCTCTTAGTCCGTCTGCTAGTAAGTTAAGTCCCAAAACTAAGCTCATTAGAGAGAATGCTGGCACTAGGGCAGGGTGAGGGTAAATGCTTAATAAACGACGGCCTGAGTTGATGGTTGTGCCCCAGTCAGAGCTCTCTGGTGAGAGACCAAGACCAAAGAAGCCTAATGTTCCTAATAGTATCGTGGTATATCCAATACGTAGACAAAAATCGACGATTAATGGTCCTCTAGCATTTGGTAAGATCTCCCAAAGCATAATATACCAAGGCCCTTCTCCTCGAGTTTGTCCTGCGGCTACATAATCACGAGTTTTTATATCTAGTACAATTCCTCGTACTATTCTAAAAACTGTGGGGGAGTTAACAAAAACCACTGAGACGAAGACGATTAAGATATTTGGATCTATTGATATTAAACCCAAAGGATCTGCATCCCAAGCGAGACCGAGGTACAACCATCCACCAAATAATACCGTAAACCCAATAAGCAAATTTCGTTTGTTTGGTTGGGTGAAGTATCTGGAGTTAAACAAAATAATTGTGAAGATAATGGGAAAAATAAATAAAATGGATGCCATTATTGTTGGGATAGTCCATGTATAGGTTCCGATTTCTATGCCCGCCAACCTAATTTCGGGAGTTACTAAAAGAAAAAATAGTAAAATTACTGGAAAAGCTAACACTAAATTAGAAATAAAACTTAAAGTCGTATCAAAGCGGCCACCATAATAACCTGCTGGTAGGCCAAGAGTTATCCCAACCATAAAGGCAAATGCTGTTGCTGCTGGAGCGATTATTAAAACAATCCTTGAACCAAGAACTACTCGAGAAAAAACATCTCTAGCCATTCTATCACCGCCAAGGAGGTAATGTTGAAATACGCCTTCCTTACCCGCTGAACTCATAGGGTACCCTGGTAGTTTATTTTTCATACCGGAAACCTGAGTTAATGGGTCATGAGTCATAATTAAGTCAGCAAATATAGCTGTAAACACCCAAAACATAACAATTCCAAATCCAACCATTCCTAGTGGACTGTCGAATAGTTTTCCATATAAACCGGTACGTCTCTTTAAGTATATTGATATAGAGAAGGTGAGTGCCAATGATATCCAAACAGGTATAAAACGAATTAAAACTTCAACAATGATTTGGCCCCAAGATAAAGATTCCATGTTACACCTAATTTATCCGAATTCTTGGATTGAGAACTACATAACCGATATCGGAAATCAGTTGTGTCACTAGTACGACTATCACGGCAATAACAGAACACCCTAGAAGTAAATCTATATCATTATTTGAAGCAGCTTGAACCAACACCCACCCGAAGCCTTTATAATTGAATATCGTTTCAACTATAACAACTCCATTAAGTAGCCACGGGAATTGAAGCATAATAACTGTAAATGGAGCGATTAACGCATTTCGTAATGCATGCTTAATAACTATTGAAGTGAAACTGACACCTTTAAGGCGAGCAGTTCGAATGTATTGTGATGTCATAACTTCTGCCATCGACGCTCTTGTCATTCGTGCAATGTAACCCATACCGTAAAGAGCAATTGTCATAACGGGTAAAGTGAAATTAGCCCAAGTAATATCATCCATTGCGGAGGTTGCTGATCCCTTAAACCACTTCAATCCAAATGCAGAAGACGAAAAAATTGCAATAAATACGATACCTGATACATACTCCGGGGTTGCAGTTGACGTAATTGAAAAAACCGACAAAGTCCTATCGAGTTTCGAGCCCTCACGCATTCCTGAAAATATTCCAAGCAGTAATGCAGCAGGGATCATTACTAGCATAACAGTAAGCATCAGCCAGCCGGTAAGGCCCAACCTTTTAGTCAATATGTCTAAAGCGGGTTCTTTGAAAACTGTTGAATATCCCCAGTAACCTTGAAGAACACCACAATATTTTGGAGAATCTTCTATTGTCACTCCGGGTAACTTACAACGCCCAGTTATCTTGCCATCTTTATCTGGTTCAGACACGTAGCCTGGGATAACACCCAACCACTGAGCATAACCAATCGGTGTTGGCCTTAGGTAGCCATTTCTTTCCAAATAACTTGTGACGGCGTCATCACTCATACGAAAATTAAGTTGAGTTTTTGCAAGTTTTTCTAAGTTTGGGTATAAGTTTGTGATGAAAAATACAATAAGTGTCAGACACAAGGTCGTTAAAATCATAAGGCCAATGCGGCGAATTATGAACTTTACCATTTTGACCCTCAAAATAAAACTTA
>MEHZ011555526.1_pt1 | contig 14668 bp, 9 predicted proteins | sample 897221 | NCBI WGS metagenome assembly MEHZ01 (sample SAMN05514161, study PRJNA337945) | marine metagenome | isolation source: marine surface water | place: Arctic Ocean | collected 2007-12-13
CCCCTCATTTTCCTTCTAGAAATGAGCCAACTCTTCTGCTTTTGCCAGCCGCACAAAAGGAGAGCACTTCGAGTTAGAATAGTTTCTTCTAAAAATGAGGGGATGTTAGAAGCCGGGACACACTTTTAGAAATGCGAGCACTTGTACACCGAGGCTACGGGTCCTGGGGCACATTCTCCTTGTCTGCCACTGCATCGGGCAATGCTTCGCCAAGGCACTCGGCAATCGACCGTTTCGGCCACCAACACTGCACACCAGACTGCGTGGCCAGGTTTTGTTCGTGCATGCGTGGTTCGCGGTCGAGGGCAATGATCCCCACCATGTCCACAATGCTGGTCGAATGCCCCAACCGATAGTAGTAGCCGTGGCGCAGCACCTCTCCCAGCGCATTCATAAAGTTGCGCGGAGTGTGCAGCGTGCACACCACGATGGCAGCCGTTTTCGTTTGCGCATTCAGGCAGAGAATGTCACACGCAAGGGAAGACTCTGGAAACCCGGGATCAAACACGGCAGGGATCTCGTACTTGCGATGCAGGAGCCAGTGCCGGGTTGCCAATTCTTCCACCTTCCATTGCGACAGAAACCACTTCGTCACAAAGTGGCCAATGAGTGGTTGCATCGTTGCCGGTTGCTGTGGCACCAGTTGTGATCGCTGATCCCTGAGCTCGCGCGCGCGAGGGTCTTGCGGAATCAGCGACGGGCCAGTGCGCAGGCGCGCCAGACGCTGTCGTTTCGCATCTTCGTCTGTTTGCACTCCAGTGGTGACATCCACTGGCGGACGCATGCTGACGTGCAGGCGTGCAAACGAGGGCAGCATCCGTATTCACCGTGTTCTTTTTAAAACAAACACCTCACACGTTATGGTGACTGATTGAGGTCTTCGTCGCGCACGCCCGTGGCGGCGTCGCCAAATTCAAAGTCGATCGAGGGTACCAAGTTACCATTGGGCTTCATATCGACGCGATCGGTGTCACTTGGCACGTCGAGCAGCGTGCAGCACCCAGCTGCCGAGAGCTGGAAGACGTGCGTGCGGTCGTGCTCGTAGGCGAGCGCGCAGCACTGCTCAAAGGTGAGCCCGCACGGCTCCTCGTAGACGAGCAGCAGACCGTCGGTGAGCGTGGTCGCGTCGAGGCGCTTACGCTCGTACTTGGTGCACGTGTGCGCCGCGGGCGGCGACGGCGCGTCGGGTGGCGCCACCGGCATTGGCGGTGGCGACGGCGGCGCCGGCGAGGGTGGGGGAGACGGCGGCAGCTCTGTAATGGTTCTCCAAATCACTTTGAGTCGATCGATAAAGATCATGCGGTAGGATCCCCGCAGCGTGAGGCGAACGTAGCGCACGCTGCGCATGAGCGCGTAGGTCTCGAGCGCGGCGCTCGCGCCGAGGCAGACGTATTGAAAATGGACCAGGCCGGTGGTGTAAAAGTCAACCGATTGCTCGTAAAACGGCTTGCACTGCGTAGACAGCGGATTGTGCGTCTCGTCGTAGACTGTGACCGTGTAAGCGGTGTCCTTGTCCTCGTTGCTATTCGCGCTCGCCCAAAAGAGGCGTGCAAACTGCTCCTCGTCGGGAAGCGTAATCGCGAGTCCCCAGAAGTAATAGTCGCGCAGCGGTTGGTTTGGATCCTCGGTCAGCTGCTCGAATGCGTCGACCATGTCAATCTCTAGCCACGGCGACTCAGTGTTCGACTCCACGGTGCCGCAGTGGCGGTCGTAGCCGTCGAGGCAGCGCTCGGGCGTGTCGCCCGTGCGGCAGGGCAACACGGCTCCGTTGGCGACCATGCGCTCTGAACATGCCACCCACTGATCCGGCGCCAGCGAGCGGTTTGTAATGCTCTCTAAGACGGTGTCGCGAGTTGCATTCTTAAGATTTGAAAGCGGCATATTGAGTCCAATTTCCATCGAAGCCGTTTCGGGATCGCGCTCGTATCCTCCGATGAAGTAGGTCGAGAGTTTGACACTCTCGGGTTCATAGTAGACGATTCTGTCACTTTCATTCTTGGGCAGCGAGGGCCGTGGTGGCGAGGGCGGTGGCGGCGGCGAGGCTAGCAGATCCGATTGCGGAAGGAGCGGTGCTGGACTTGGGGGCGCAAAAGAGGCGTCAAGCACAAAGCGCTGGAACATTGAAGTCGCCAGCGCCGTGCATCTCGCCTCTGAGCTTTGGAGATATACAGATTCGCAGAAGGCTCGCTCCATGTTGAAGGCGAGCGCCTTGCCCTCGCCCGTCGAGATGGCCACGGGCGGCGAGGGCGGCGGCGGCGGGCTTGGTGGCGAGGGTGGAGGCGGGGGCTCGGGCGAGGGCGGCGGTGGCGGCGGCGAGCCGGGACTGGCCAATCTGTCGAGGTACTCGGTTGCAAAGCTAACCGATCGGATGTCGTCGAGCTCGAGCGCGGAGGCCGAGCACGTGTACTGGGTGTAGGACGTGTAGGGCTTGTACGGATTGGACGTGGCCTCGCAGCTGCGCAGGTAGGCCATGACCTCGTCGTCGGCCGAAAGTTTTCCACGCAGAAATGTCGAGCATCGCTTTGAAAGCAGTGCCTGTTTGCCCGTGTGGAAGGCTGTTGGCGTCGTCTCGGCCTGTTCGCCATGGATCATTGTCGTGTAAAATTTGGGCCGAATTCTCTGACGTATCATCTGCAACTTGATGGCCGCTTCGGTGCGCGTCAAGCCCCAGATGAGCCCACTGTCGGGACCGAGCACGAAATTAGGTCCCCCATCTCGGAGCATTTCATCTAGGTTGAATGTGCCATCTTCCCCAATGTACGTGAGCCGACGCTGCCCGGGCGCGTCGGCCAAATTGCGGCGCACGCGCGCGGCGGCAAAGTACTTGTGTTTGTCCAATTCCTCGCCGGTTAGAATTTCAGAGCCCTGCACGCCATCGATTATCGCATTTCCGACCTGGCTGCGAATCGCCGATCTGGCGGCCGAACGACCAATATTAGCCGCAAGGGTGCCAGCGCCCGGCATTGCCATCGACGCTGCGAACATCCCCACACTTAGCAGGGCCATTCCCAAGTTGCCCTCTGCATCCTTCATCTCCTCTTTGAACTGGGCGGCCACGGCAGAGTCGAGGTCGTAGTTTTCGTTGACTTGAGTGGCGTGGCTATTGCAGATTTGCTTTGCATTGGCGTCGCACGCGCGGTCGGGAAAGATTGGCAGGTGTAGCAGCCGGTGCCAGCCCGGGTTGACCTCTTTTAAATGACTGCTGGTCACGTAGACCCACTGCCAAAGCGACGACTCCTCGTAATTGGGGCTCCGGATCTTGTCGCACGAATTGGCGTCGACGCCCAGCCCACATCCCTTGTGGTAGCGCGTCTTGGTGTCAACGGGTCCAAGATCCGAGTTGGGCACGTGCATGTCGTAACTCTTCTTTTTGCGATTCGACGCGTCGGTAATCTTGTCGCGCGCTGTAACATACGGCGGGTCTCCAATGGCGTCCTCGATTCCGTACTTGTACGTGGGATTGCAGATGCGGTCGCGAAAGAGTGCCAGCGCGCTGCGCTGCGCCTTGACACTGCGGTCGCCGGTAAAGTGGCAGTCTTCGCCACGGCAACTGCTAGCATGGTGGTTGATGTAGTCCTCGGGATAGTCGGACTTGTCGAGTCCGGCATTGATCGTGTCGCGCAGCTGGCGGAGCGAGCCGTAGGTGCGCAGCGGGCCATAGTCGGTAAGTGGAACTTCATTCTGGAGCGCATCCTTGACGCCGTAGACTTGGCGGTCGCGCCGCCACGTGGCCGTGGGCAGCGCGCTGCGCTCGAGATTGGGACTTTCACAATTTTGTTGCCAGAAGTCAAAGACGTTGGCCTCAACCTTGTGCCCCGTCTCCTTGAAGAGCGACTCGGTGTAGAGCGCGGCGGCCATGACTAACCAATTGCGGTCCCAATCTGCAGTGTAATCGTCGGGCCGCTCCGAGCCCTCGGCGGCCCGCGTGCCCGCGGCGGCGCGGTCTGGGATGTTCATGAAGTTTTTCAGGGCGATACAGGAGAAGCGAAACATGCCCGTGAAGCGCGCTTGCACCTGTGCACAGACATTTGCATGAGCTCGCGCGAGTATGTAATTGTTACCCGGTTTGAGCGCCAGAGGCTTGCCATTCGTGCCGAGAGCGAGTCTTGGTCGCGAAAGTGCGCCGTGGCCAGGTAGGCCGTGGACATTGTGTAGCGCGAAACGTGACTGCACAAACAAGAGGAGGGGGTGTTAGTGGACAATGCCAGCGCCAATCGGTTCGAGTGGCAGTGGGCATTCTAGACGGGTCCATATCCGATTCCCTGAGGACTGTCGTCGCGACCGACGTTTGAGCCATAGGTTTGCGAGGCCACGTAGGTCAACGACGGCCAGAATTCGAGCAACATTTCCCGCAGCTCCTCCATGCCATCCGGATCGGCCGCCACGAGGTCGTGGAAGCTGCCAAAGGTGCTTGGTGGAGGCGGAGGGGGGGACGCAGTGTAGTCCCAACGGACATCTGGTAGTTTCCATTGGACTTCCCGGAGGTAGGTGTCGAGGTCGTCGTCGTCCTTGGCACCGGGGCAAAAGGTCTCAATGTTGTTGAAGATGCACGATAGAATTATCTCGTCTAGCGTCATCGAGTCTTTGAGCGAGCCGTCGCACAGCGTCGCCGCCGCCCGGTTGAAGCCCGTGTCTGTCGTGCCCGCATCCTTGAAGGCTTGCAGCATCGCCGGTGGGATGCTGTCGTAGGTATCGCCCACGATTTCCTTAAACTGCTGCTCGAGCTCTGTCGCCGTGGGTGAGTCGAAGAGCTCCTCGTAGCGGTCGCGCGCATCGTCCTGGCCGAGGCAGATGGCGCGCTGCCGTTCGTAGAAACAGCGCTTGTGCGCCTGTGGATTGTTGGTCGAACATCCAAACATAGCCTCGAGCGCCTTGGGGTCTGAAGGGCACAGCTTCTGGTCCTTGTACGGGATGCAAATGTCGTTGATCTTGACCCCCATCCAACTCATGGCGTTGCGCAAAAAGGACATGATGTGGTCGTTGATGATGCCCTCGGCCGCCTCGATGATCATGATGAGGATGCGCTCGACGAGGAGGCCAAACATGTCGCCGGCGCGGCACTTTAGCATCTCATTGGGCAACGAGTCGATCCACGCGGGCTTGACCATCATAAAAACCTGTGTCAATGGAAGAGGGCGACTGAGATTGCATTGGGGTTGCAAGGTGAAGGGGATGCCACACCTGGCATACACATGCCACCGGGTTGAGGCAGATGGCCGCGAGCCGCAGCGCCGTTGTAATGTCGTCTTGGATTGCGTCGCGCACGTCGAGCACCCACGTGATGACATTGGAAGGGACTTGGGGATCGCACAGCGTGCACGCGGCGGGCTCGGTCAGCCCGCCGTCGCGCGAGTGCGTGCGGAAAAAGTCGCACTTGCGCTCGCAGTCCAAGGGGTTCCAGCACGTGACCGCCGACCGCTCGACGCCGTTGACCTGTGCCGCGTGCACGAGCGTGCGGGGGTAGAGGAGCGAGACCTCCGAGATGCCCACATCGGTGAAAAAGTCGCTGTCGCCGTGCTCAATGAGGATGCCGCAAAACATCGACTTGAAGTTGGCATTGTAGCGCATGGCGGCGCCCACGAGGGTCATGGTCACCGAGGCGCCCACCGGATCGAGGCAGCCCGAGTTGGCATAGTCCATGTGCACGTCGGTGCACACGCCCATCGAACCGTCCTTGGGGTCCATGATGTCGTCGCCAGGCTCGTCGACAAAGTAAAAGTGTGGGTCCTGGTGGCTCGAGCGCCAGACGCGCCGGTGCGGCTTGCCTGCGGCCTTTTGTGCAGCCTCCTCGGAAACGAGGTGCTCGTAAGCGTCGCGTCCCTCGCCGGCGTAGCTGTAAAACTCGGGATTGTGCGTGCACACGTAGGCGTTGCCCGAGATTGGGTGTTCTGCCACGGAAAACAACAAAGTGGTGGGTGGGTGCGTGTGTAGTGCAAGCGTGTTGTTTGATGCAAGCGTCTCAAACCTCCACAGCGGCTGTAGCAATCCAAATCGGTATTGCAGCCCACCATGAAGCCCGTGCGCCGAATGTACGCCCCCTCGTCGTTGAGCGCCGACTGGAAGCCACCCGTGATCGATTCGACGTGACTTTTGCGACACGACACGCCGCCACGCGCAACACGCGGCCGGTCGACGCTGTTTTGCACGAGCGTTCGGTACTGCTCGACCCACGACTCGTCGGGCGTGCCGATGAGCCCGCGCTGCCGAATGGATCCCCAGCGATTTTTTACATCGATGCCTTGGTCGGAGACGCTCATGGCCAAAAAGGTGCCCATGATGGGCAGCCCAACGGAGCAGCGCCACGCGCTCACGAGCTCGCGCGCCGCCTTGCTCGTGCACTCGGCCGCGCAGCTGTCGCACGTGAGCTCGCAGCGGTCGATGCGCGCCGTCAGGTTGGTGCGGCAGGTTTCAATGTCGGCGCCCGACTCGGGCGCGAGGCGCTCGCGCGCAAACTGAGACTCGCTGCGCAAAAAAACGGCCAGGGTTGGGGCATGGGTGGAGTCTAAAAAAAACTAGAATTGGCGCACCAAAAATGCCGGTCGTCGCGCACCATGTACTTTAGGTCGTACATGCCCGATCGCTGCGTGCGCGTGGCATTGGACGAGCAGTAGACGGTGCTTCCGCCTTCGGCGACGCAGTAGGGACCAACCTCGAGCAGCTGCTTGCGCAGCTTGTTGTCGGCGGCCATGGGGTTCACTTCGCTGTCCCAATCTGCAAAGGGTGGACGCGTGGGTAACAAGGAGATGTAAGATTGGCAGAGTGGTTTGAGTAGCACACATCCGCAAAAGTCGCGCTCGCGCGCCGAGCGCGTGTCGTAGCCGCGGCACTTGACGCCGTTGAGCGCCATCCATGGGTCTGGCGCCTCCTGACTTGACAGCCCGCACACGACGCCCGAGGGCCGGTCGGGCACGTAGCAATCGTCGAGACTGGCCACGAGCGCGTCGCGGCGTGTCTCGAGGGCCACTAGCTCGTCGGCGAGGCGCTGCGTCTGGACGGCATTGGACACCTGCTCCGGCGGCGCGGGCGGCGCATTGTGCAGCACGGGCGGCGGCGGAGGCGGCGGCGACGGCGAGGGCGGCAGCACGGACCGAATGAACCCGGTGGTCGGATCAATGCTCACCATGGCGCGGTTGTTTTGCACGTGGTCCCAAAAGGCAATGAGCTCTTGCTGCGTGGCAATGGCGGCGCGCGTCTCTTGCAGCTCGTCGCGCACATCCTGGCCCACGCGATCGCGCTCATAGTTTTCGAGGAGCACACGCGAGTTGCCGCAGTTTGTGCCCACCGTCTTGACGTCGGGCGCGCTGCCCAAGGCCACGCTGTAGTTGACCTCGACAAAAAAAGGATCGCTCATCTTGCGACCCGCCGCCATCATCTCGTCAAACATGATGCGCTCGCTCTCGGCCGCGAGCACTAGGACCAGGCAGCGCGGCTCGAATGGAATGCCGTCGACGAGCTCGCCAGGCAGGACAATGACGCCACAATCGCCGTCCATGTTTACCAAGTTGAGTCCATCTTCTGGTATCGGACTGCCAGGCAAGAAGACAAGCCAGAAATGAAATGTTGCAGAACACCGCGGCGTAGCGTGTGTGTGTGTGTGTGTGTTAAAGGTTCAAGTAATGAAGAAGCGTACTGAGCGCAGTTGGGCTTCTTTGGATTAACTTCGAAGTTGACAGACGCGCGCGAGACGTTGGAGCCATAGCTGTTTAGTCCATTGTCGTACATTTCAGGACACGAGAGCTTGGCCACGATGATTTGCTCAATGTAGGGCTCGTCCAGGAATTGGTAGGCGCCCGAGCGCAGCACGCGCGCCGACTCGGGAATCCACGCCGTGCCCTCAGGACCGCGAATGTCGGCGAGCAGTGGGTCCAAGTCGAAGAAGCGCAGGCGCGAGTCCTTGGTGTCGGCAATGGGTGGCATTCCCGGAATCGGTGGAGGAAAGCCGGGTGGAGGGGGAGGCGATGGAGGCGAGGGTGGCGGCTTTGGTGGCGGCGGGCGCGGCGGCGGGCGCGGCGGCGGTGGCGGCGGCAGCGGCGGTGGCGACGGCGGCGGTGGCGTTGGAGGCGCGGGCGGCGCTCCAGGTGGATATGGCGGCGGCGAGGGAGGCGAGGGCCGATTGGGTGGCTGAGGGGGACTCGGCGGTGGGCACGGAGAGGTGGGAGGGAGATTGAAGTTGGCATGAAGCGTGCACAGGCCGACGGCGCGCAGAATCCTGCCACGCGTGCTCATATGTGAGAATGTGGTACAGTGTCTACTTGTTCAAGGTTGCATTTGGCGCACGGAAACGGCGGCGAGGGCGGCGGAATGTCGGGTGCTGGCCAGGGCGGCGGCGCCGGCGGATCCGAGGGCGACGGCGGTGGCGCTGGCGGCGACGGTGGAGGGCCTGGGCCGACCATTAGATCATAGTGCGGTCCGCAAAAGCAATAGGTGGGCTCGGCCTCGTCGTCAGCGGCCACGTTTGTGTGGAGCACCTCAAAACCGTCGTAGCCGAAGCGGTTTTGGCTGTGGCACCGCTGCGCGCACGAGCCGGGGGAGGGCGCGGGCGCGTGCAGGAAGAGGTCCATCTTGCCGTCGCTGCCAAAGTCGGCGACGAAGATTTGCTGCACATTTGGAAGCAGGACGGCCGTGTCGCGCGCGTCGCCCGGAAAGCGGGAGTAGGCAGGATCTTCTTCGGCCAGCCCCCTGCCAACGTCGTCGATGGCACTGACCTCGTCCTCGTCCAGTCGCCTTCGAGTATCGCTGACTGCGCAATAGCCGCCATTGTCGAAATCGCAATAGGCGTGCGCGCAACCCTGGTATGAGTTACCAAACGACCACGTGCAATAGCGGTCGTCGTTGCAGGTCATCCCACCTGTGTACATTTCTGGGTATTCTCCCCTGCAAAAGAGATCACCAAGCATTTGGCCAGACAATAATTCGTGGCCGGGCCCCAACCAGCCATTCGTATGTTCTGTATACGGAATCATGCCACTCGAGCCGTATCTTCTGATCATCGACCAGTAGCCGGCCTCGCCATTATCGTGGTGGCATTTTTGAGTTCCACCTCCACTGATAGAACACGGCGCAGGGTTTCCGGGCGGTGGCGGTGAGGGCGGCGGCGAGGGCGGTGGTGGCGCAGGAGGCGGCAATATCTCTGCCAGTCTTCTGCCCGAGTTTGGAGTACCGGGGTCACAGTCGTTATACGGAACATTGAGACTATCTGCGTTTACGCATCGACCATGCCACTTTCTGCCGGAGCTATATGTTTCGTAAAGAGCGCAATAGGCGGTTGCGCAACCTTGGTATTCGTAAGAACCCCACGAGCAAGTGCTAGTCACCGAGTCGCAATTTCGTATCGATTCCACCAATTGTCCCTTGCAAAAAAGATTGCCTCGTGTTTGGTCTGGACCTCCGCTGAGACTGACCCAGTTGCTATCACCAAGAGTGTTGAACTCATCACCTGTGCATAATAGTGTAGCCGTTCGAGCGGCACGACCTGCGCTGGACCCTGAGCAGGGAGGGTCTGTGATCAAGCACGGTGGCGGAAAAGACGGGGGGGGCGGCGCGGGAGAGGGAGGCGGCGGCGACGGTGGCGGCGGATCTGGAGGAGGCGACGGCTCCGGGGAGAGAGACGGCGGCGTCGGTGGTGGGCTGGGAGGCGGCAACGGCGGAGGACAGGGCGAGGGCGGCAAGCTGGGAGGATGGCCTGGTGGTACGGGTGGCGCCTGGGGAAACGGCGCTATGGGTGGCGGCGGCGTCTCTGGTGGTGACTGCGGAGGTGGCGGAGGGAATGGTAACGCGTCCTTGCCCAAGCGCAGCGTCTCGGGCACGATGTCGCTATAGTCTCCGGATTCGTGCGAATGCTTCGTTCCTCGGTAGACGCGCACGTGGTCGTAACCGCTGCTCGTAATCACGTCCCAATAGTCGTTCTCGTCCAGCTTGGCAATGGCAATGTCCGAAGTGTCCTCGTTGACGTCTCCAAACTCGTAATGCTCGCTCACTCCTCCTCCCGGTTTGGTGCCACAATCGCGCGCGAATTCGATTACGCCATAACCATCGTCTGTACAGCCATAGTGATCCACAAGAGAGCTGAATCTCCCATCTTCGCCTGTGTTGCGCGTTGAGTGCATGTAGCACCGCACGTCGTCGGCGTTGTTGTTGGGGAGAAAATTGCCGTTGCACCGCGCAATGTAAAGAATGTAGTTGCAACCAAAAGTTGCTTCGCACACCTGCTTGCATTCCTCCTTCCTGTCGTCTGCCAAGCCCGAGGGTCTGTAGTATAGCTCGTTCTCGACCCCGTGCGGAAGTAGAGCCGACTCTTTGATCAGCATTGTTTCGGTGAGCGCGTCTATCGGATACGGCCCTTTAGCCTCCGCATAATTGCACCTATCTCCATCATCGGCCAGTCTCCTGCCCGAGTTTGGATCATTGGCACCGCAGTCGTGCCACGGGACATTGACAACCTCTGCGTTTTCGCATCGACCAACCTGGTAGATGTCGGATATTCTTTTTTCGTAATAGACACATCTGGCGTATGGGCAACCTCGGTATTCGTAAGGAAGAGACCCCCACCCGCAGATGCGAGTCTCCGGGTCGCAACCGCGTTCCGCCAACGTTCCCTGGCAATATTCAGTGCCCTTGTCGCTGTTTAGCCCTTTGGGTGCTGCGATACGGTCTTCGTCACCAAGATTGTTAAATTCCTCACCTGTGCATCTTAGTATTTCCTTTCGATCGGAACTGGACCATACACACGGAGGGTCTGTGATCTCGCAAATCAACGGGGAAGACGGGACCGGCGGGGGCGGCGGGGGCGAAAATGGAGGAGGCGATGGCGGAGGCGGCGATGGAGGCGGCAATGGCGGAGGTGATGGTCGAGGAGACAGAGGCGGGATGGGCGGCGGCGACGGGTTTTTTAACAACGATACGCCCAAGTCGCCCACCACCTTGTTTTGTCGATCATTGTCCCTGTCCACTTCCATGCGTATGCAGAAATTCTTGGCGCCCTTGTTTGCAAAGCACAAGAGATTGACGCCGACGCGTACAAAAGTATTTTCGATTTGCAAACCGGTGTCCATTCGCTGTGCCGCCACCGCCACCGTTTCGACATACCGGTCTTCCTGACCCACGTAGCGCTCCGTGAAGCCCTCGACGCCCAAGTAGGCGAGCGCATTGGGGCTCTCGCGCCCCGTGCCGATGAGCAACGCCTCGTTCTTCTTTTTCATGTCGGTGAAAAAGTGCGCCGAGCTGAGGGTGCGGTGCTTGGTATTGGTCAATGGCGAAAAGACAAAGGAAAAGTCCATGCTCCTGTATCCAGAAACGTTGGCGTTCACGGGCGACACGAAAATGTAGTCGTCCGTATCCTCGGTGCCGACAAAGATGGCGCGCTGTTCCGTGGAGTTGCAGCCATAGTCGTCGCGACAGTCGGTGCCATACCCCTTGAGCGTGCGGATGAAATTGACCGTGGTGATCTTGTAGCCCACCAATAATGTATGCACGCCCATGGAGTGGAAGCCAATACCTCCCGAGGCGTCGAGCTTGGGGTTGCCAATGTCGTAAACTGTGAGAAAAATCTCAAACGACCCGTCGTCGTACACACCCACCACGTCGTCAAAGGTGTCCCCATTGATGTTGCCCGCGTACACTTGCACAAAGTCCCTGGGACCGATGGCGACGCCATTCTTGTAGTCAAACCCTCTTGCCTGCGATGACAATGAGGAATTGTAAGGGTACAGCCGGTTGCCAATGACAATGTCAGTGTGGTTATCATCGTTGAACTTGCCAATGGCGGCCACGCGCGAGGTGTGCACCGCCGTGCCTACAATGGTCGAGCGAGCAAAGCTCTCGGACACCGAAGCGCCGCTCATGCCGGGATCCTGTGTCCACAACCGACTCGCCGGCGCCTCGCCGCGGTGCAGCATACAGCAGCCACCCTCGTCCGTCTCGTCCTCGCATCTCTTGAAACTGTTGCTTTGCGACAGGTCCCACGAATAGACGGCGGGCTTGGGCATGTCAAAGTAGCCGGCACATGTGGCGTTGGACGGCACGAGGTCGGTACGAAAGGCCATGATGGTCTTGTAGAGTGGGTCTGTAACGTCAAAGTGGGCGCCATGAAAGGGTCGGATGGTCGGCGTGACCGGATCGGGCCAGCGCCAGGAATCGTCGGCCTGCATGCGGCGCCCGGCGGTGTTGCTCACCGCGGCCCACCCTTCGGTGCCGCGCTGCGTATAGGTGCCCGCGCCGATGAGCGACTCGAGCTTGGGTCCGCAGATGCACTGCGCGCTCACGACAACCGGCTCGTCGGCCGGCCATTCGTCTGGCGACACCCAATTGTTGCACTCGGGCACGTCGGGCATGCACGTGTCGTCGTCGCCTTCGCGCTGAAAGGCGGCGGCGCAGTAGTCCTTGCACCCCGTGGGCGTGTGAAAGTGGGACGTTTGCTGGGCGTCGCACGGAGTATCCGACGGACTTACGGGGTAGTTGCAAAACGTTGCCGAGGTCGGGTCCGTATCACCAGTCGTGCCGCTCGTGCTTCCCACCACAAAGTCGTGACGCACGCGGCAGCACTCGTAGTCGGCCACGTCGAGATCGAAGCAGTCTTGAAAGGGTGGACCCGTTGGCTGCTGAAGCTCATCGAGCACTTTTGTCCGGTTTTCGAGTGGCTGGTCTTGCACGAGGTCCTCGTCAAGCCCGCACGCGCCCACGTGCGTGCCACGAGTGCACACTGCATTTTCTAACGAGTACAATCCCATCGAGCCATCCATGCAGTAGCGTGCGTCGGTCTCGTAGACGGCGCGTAGGTTTGAAGCGATAGTGTCCAGCTTTGAACAGCTGTTGTTGTTGCCGTAAAAGGGATTGTACACGGTCGCCTTCAGCTCCGACTGTCGAAAGTCGCCTTCCCATTGCACGCGCCGCGTCCGCTGAATCTCGTCCACACTCCTCGTGTACGCACGCGCGCACCGAGGATCATCTTCGTAAATGTCCCGGTGCACCACAAACGGAGGCCAATTCTCCTTGACATTCCAGCGCCAGCACTGCACCGGCACGTAGTCAAGTTTCCCTGCATCGGAGCGTGTGAAGTCCGTCTTCCGGTACCTTGTCGAAGGTACCGTACCCAGCTGACACCGAATCGATCCTGGTGGCGGCATCGGAATCGGAGGAGGCGAGGGCGATCCTGGGGGCGGGGGCGACGGTGGTGGGTAGCGCACTTGCGCATCGGAGAGGGCGGCAAGCAACACGGCGGGCGTCACAATGTTGGAGCCGTCTTGTTTGGGTCGGCAGCTGAGCTCCTCTCGATCGAGCTCAAACTCCGACCACCAGACGCACACACGGCTGTTGCTGCTGTCGCAGTCGCCCTCGGCCGAGGTGTGCACGGCCGCCGCCTTGATGTGATCGTCCACAAAGGCCTCAAAGTGGCCCAGGTTGAGCACGAGCCGCGCATACCGGTAGAATGCGCGCCAGATTTTGGCGTCCACCTCGGAGCGCGCGCCTAGGAAGAGCCCACAGTCTCCGAGGCGTGCCGCCGACGCCGCCTCCGTCTGGTCCGATTCGCGAATGAGCCACACGGCGTGCGGGGCCAGCAGCTGGTGCGCACGCACGATGCTGTCGCATTGGTCCATGGTGACATTGTGCTGCATGTGCAGTGGCACAAGTCGGTCCTCGTCCGAGCCGCTGGCACTGGCAAAGCGCGCAAATCCATGGCCCGAATCCGCACGTCCCGGATATAAAAAGGCCTCGCCATCGAGGCCGGCACCAGACAGCAGGTTGGCCTCATTGGTGGAGGTGACGCTGTGCCGCAGAATGGAGCGGCCACACTCAAAGGGGCATAAACTTGACGCGTAGGTCCCCTGGTCGATGAGCTTGCGCGCCGTGTGCAGCACTCCCGTCTGCGACAAGGAGCTGTGGATGCTCGCGCGCCACGACTGCGCCACGCCGTCGGTGTCGGTCCACTCAAATCCACAGTAGATGTGAAAGAGGCCGTCGGAGGCGTCGTCGGTGCCCTCGGGGGCTTCATTGTACCCAGCGGGCGACCAGATGCGGTGGCCGAGGGCTCCGTCGGGCGGGGGCGCTGGAGGCATTGGCGGCAGAGGCGGCACGCCCGGTGGTGGTGGTTTTGGAGGCGCCGGGGGACTTGGAGGCGGCGGCAACGCGTGGGCGAGCTGTTGGTACTCGAATGTCTCAATCATCTGCGCAGCGCGCACACACGCGGTGTCAGAATGGGCAGGTGTTGAAACGGGGCGAGTGCGCGCGCACCGAGTGCGCCATTGCACAGTCGGGGTTGGCATCACAGGCCGCGCGGCACTGCAAATCGACGGGCCGCGTCACGGAGCCTGGGTCTTGGGCAAAGAAGATGGAACCATTTGAAAGGATCATCCCAGCGCTCGAAGGCATACCGTGGCACACTGGCAGCGGATCGACGCCAGGGGGCATCTTGCGGTACACGACGCTGCGCGACGAGCCACCACTGACCCCTGCACAAAACTGGACGCGGTAGACCAGTGCTCTGTTGGCATCCGTGTGCTGTACGTGGACAATGCTGTCGTCGTGAGCGGGATCGAGCCAGTTTTTGGTGGTGCACCAGCACTTTTGCGCCACCGCGTCGTGCACCATGCTCTTGACGTCTTGGCGCGGGCGCATCTCGGCATCGGTGCCCCCGGCGTGCATGGCGCACTCGCGCAGGCAGTCTTCGCGCGTG
>MEHZ011533563.1_pt1 | contig 14663 bp, 20 predicted proteins | sample 897221 | NCBI WGS metagenome assembly MEHZ01 (sample SAMN05514161, study PRJNA337945) | marine metagenome | isolation source: marine surface water | place: Arctic Ocean | collected 2007-12-13
GGAGAAGACCAACCCTCCTGCTTTTTACCGAGGGCTGCTGGGTGAGATAGACGACGTGCGAGAAAAAATTGTAGCTACTACGGCAGATCTTGCAGAGTTCAAGGCCGCAGACCAACTCTTCGGACGTTATGCTAAACTAGCCGACACTGACGAGGGCATAGGACGTTTCTTTATATCTCCAGAAAAAGCTATTTCCGACCCTGCTGTGCAGAGGGGACTAGCCGATGGAACCTATGTTACTTTGGGTGGGCCAAATGGGGCGAGTCGAATAATTCAAGGCGCAGCGGAAGAAACGGTGAAGAAAGGCGAAGAGTTTGCTGTGTCCGGTTGGGGGCCTTTGTACAACTACGTTGTACCAAAACGTGTGTACACAAGCCTGACGGACGCTGTTGTTTCGGGCAGTGAACACGAGCTTGTTAACGGGATCCGCGCAGCATACTCTGGATTTCTTCGCGGCAAAGGTGCTACTCAATACGGCAAGACAGTTCTTTCTCCTATCACTCAGATCCGAAACGTAAGTACCGCCGCGGCTTTTGCGTTGGCACAGGGCAACGTGGGCAAGGGCGCGGACTTAGGGGAGAGTGTTAGAATTGTTTGGAACGGGATCAGTGAACTACCAAGCGACGAAGTTCTAGATGTCTTGGAGGACATGCAGAGACGTGGCGTCGTCGGCACCAACGCGCAGTTGCGAGAGTTGCAGGAAAACATAAGCGTAGGTTTGGGTTACTCTGGGTCAGACTCTGCTGCCCAGCAGCAGTCCACTGCGTTTGCAAAACGTCTGCAAGACCAAGGGTTAAAGTCGTTCTTGGGAAGTACCCTAGGTAAAGCCCAAGATTTGTATCAAGCTGGAGACGATATTTGGAAAGGCTACAATTACGTCTTTGAGCAAAACAAATACTTTAATGCGTTAAAGAATGCTACGCCAGAGGAACAGGTCCGAGAGTTAATCAAGGGACGTACTATGACTATGTCCGAAGACCAGCTTCTACGATCAATCAACGATCCTACCACTGGGCCAAAAGTTCTTGACGATTTGTTAAAGGACCGTGCTGCTCAAATTGTTAGAGATACAGTTCCAAACTACAACGCTGTTCCCGAAGGTGTGAAGATGTTGCGGCGCACTCCGTTTGGAAACTTCATTGCGTTTCCCTATGAGATTATGCGGACAGGATCCAACACTATTTCAATTGGCTTCGACGAATTGATGAGCACCAACGCAGAGATCCAGAAGATTGGTATGCGCCGTTTAATGGGGGCCTCGATTGCTTTCGGCGGATCGGGCATGGCGATGAGCGAGTTAGGGTATGCCTTGTCCGGTGTAACCAAAGAAGAAATGGATGCATTTCAGAGGTCTTTTGCTGCTCCGTTCGAGAAAAACTCTCGATTGATTCCTGTGGGCAGAGATAAGAATGGCCTGCCTATTTACATAAACTACTCTTACTCGAATCCGTATGGCATTCTTGACAGCATTCTTAACGCCGCCATGAATAAAATGGATGAGGGAAAACGTCTTGGTAAAAACGGAACTACGCAGGTTATAGAGGCAGGGAATGCGGCACTTGTGGAAACTTTTCAACCCTTCATGGACGAGTCAATTTTGTTTGCTTCCATGAAAGATGCAGCGGATCCAAACACTGAGAGTTTCTTAGGTAAAGCATTTAACATCGCAGTGTTTGGTGGCAGAGGCGGAGACCCTGAGATGGGTGCCCCTGTGTACAGGCCACAGGATTCGGCAGGAACTAAAGTTGGCAACAGTCTCTTGCATATACTAGATTCTTTTGTTCCTGGCGGGGCACCCTTCTCGTTCAAGTCTGGAGAGGTTGAACCAGGTCGATTAATTCGAGGACTTATCGGAGACGAAGAAGGCACGATTCTCAGCAACAAGACCAGTGGTGGCCGTCAAAGAGATGCAAAGACCGAACTTCTTCGCGCTTTCACAGGGGTTACCCCGCTAGAAATTGACGCAGAAAAAGCTCTTTATTACCGAGGCATTAAGTTTAGAAACGATCTCCGTGGGTCAAGCAACTTGCTCAACGCTACACTTAGAAAAGAAAACGTCACTGCGGGAGAAATTGTGGCGGCGTATAGAAAAGCTAACGCAGCGCGGTTCAGAGTTTCAAACCAAATGCATCAAGCAATCGAGGACATGAAGACCCTTGGCTTGTCCAAAAGAAAGATAGACAAAGTTTTAAATGAGAACAACATCGGTGGTGTAGACGGGATCCTATCCAATAAGTATGAGCCTTTGTACCCGAGTGACACTATGCTCGACATCATGAAGAAGAATGGAACCTTGGATCAGTACCCCAAGAAAGATATTCTACGTCTGTACCGTGAGTTTAAAAAGACGAAGTTCACTGTGGACGAACCGCAGACCACGGCTCCTGCACCCACAAAGATCATTGATCCCTTTGATCAACAAGCTCCGAGACAAGCGCCTACGATCATTGATCCTTTTGACAGACAAGGCAGTCTACCGCAGCCAACGCCTACGATAACCACGGCCCGTGCTCCAGGGCCCGTGAACCCCGCCTTGTTGGGCGGGACTCCGGCGGAACGTGCGGCTAACGCCTTCTTACAAGGCTAGTCTATAACATAGTTTAGAGAGACTCCGTTGCCCCCGAACATCCGGACCAGTTCGTCCGCGGACTGCTCAACGTCGGCTAAGATCTCTTTGTCCTCGGTCATCGCAGCTAGGTTCAGTGCGTCCTGCACAAACATCAACAGGGCCTCTACTTGAGCTTGGTGCATTTGTTTAAAACCCATGGCCTTAATATCTTCTACGTGCATCATTCGATTTCTCCCCAATCTTCTTTAATATCAACGTCAATCTTCGATGGTATAGAGAGCTTGATCCCCGTCTCCATGATCTCTTTGATCCGAGCGGTTTGCTCCTCACTCTCTATGTTAAAGCATAGCTCGTCATGCACCGTCAGCATAGGGGTGAACCCCTCGTTGTAGCAATCGAGCATAGCTTTTTTAGTTTGGTCCGCCGCCGATCCTTGGATCAACTTGTTCAGAGCCTTGTATGTAAACGCACGGCGTATGCCTCTTCCACCAGCACCCCCGTAATGCTTCACAGCTTCGTCGTAGGGCAGTGGTTTGCCTGCGCCGAAGGTGATAGGCTCCCAGAGGTGGAAGCGGCTCTTACGGCCCATCAGAGTGCGTATCTGTCCGTTCTTATCACCCTGCTTAGAGGCCAAGTCTGCCAAACCTTTAACGAATGGAACTTTAGAGTGGTGTCTTTCGATCAGATCCTTGGCATCGGCCTTGGAAATGCCCAGCTGATCCGCCAGTTTCGCTACTCCCATGCCGTACATAATGCCGAGGTTCACGGTCTTGGCTTGCTTGCGTGTGATGTTAGCTAAGTCCGCCACCATCTGGTGCAGGTCCACGTCTCCGTTGTTGAACTCCTCCACGATCTCATCCACAACAGGGTGCCTAATCGCAGACGGGATCATCGATGCAAAGTGGACCAACAACCTCGGCTCTTGGCTCGAGTAGTCAAATGATCCCCACTTGCTGCCCTCTTCTGGGATGAACAGGCCACGGATTAAACGCTTGATGTCAGGATCTCGTGCTGGAATCTGCTGTAAATTAGGATTGGACGACGAGAATCTACCCGTCACCGTGCCGCCCTGATCCCTCCGAGTGGAGTGTAACTCAGTGTGGATGCGCCCGTTGGTCTCGTGCCGCAGGATGCTGTCGATGAACGTGCTGTCAGCTTTGTCAAACTCGCGCAGCTTAACTAGAACCTGTGCGATCTTAGCTGGGTGCTCATTGAGGAACGACTTGGTGAACGATGGCGCACCCTTCTCGGTCCTCGGGTATTCCAGCTTTAGTTTGTCAAACATCTTCTGAATAGATGCGGACGCCCAGATATCCACCTCCATGTTAGCTTCTTTCTCAAGCACACCACGCAAGTATTTACTCTGCTCACGGAGAATATTCTTGTTGCGCTCTGCTTTCTCAAGATCCACCCGCACACCCTTGGTACGCATGTCCAACATGCAGGGAATCAGATCTATCTCGAGGTTCCAAACATCCCACAGTTCTTCCTTGTCAATCAGCACCTTCAGAGCTTGCCACAATGCCAACGTAGCAACAGCGTCCATCTCAGCGTAGCCACCAACAAACCTCGGCGGAAGCTTGTACATCTCTGACTTGGGGTTCAGACCACGATCAAGAGCAGCAGCCTTCAGCAGCTTCTCGTCCTTGCGGATACCAGCGTAGTCTTTAGCCATCGCATCAAGGCCAAAGGACCAACGGTTCTCGTCCACCAGAGCACCCGTCACCATCGTATCGATGATACGCCCCTTGATCTCCACGCCCTCGGCCCGTAGCCATCCCGCATCGTAGGTTGCGTTGTGCATGATCACGTTCATCTCAGGCACAGACATCTGTTTCTTGATCCACTTCATTGTGATCCGTGGGTCTAGGTTGTGTCCGTTCTCGTGGCGGATAGGGAAGTACCCCTTGTACTCTCCCGCTGCCACAGCAATGCCGATGATGTGACCATCATTCCTAGCCCAGCCTGGGCCAAGCGTAGTAAGGTTCGGGTCTTTGGTTTCCAGATCGACGGCAACTTCTTTGTAGCCCGTCAGATCAGGGTACTCAGTGGGGATGTTCCAATCCTCTTCAATGATGTCCATCTCGCCTTTAATATGAAAGGTAAGGTCGCTGTGCTCATTGTCCTCTTCGGAGAATAAATTCTTCTGAGTCATTCGTTTTCTTTCTTCAAGTACACATCCAACCGTGCTTGGATCTCTTTCTCACGGTCCGTAAACTCTGAGCCCAGCGCACTATACCCACACTTGTCGACCCATGAATCGGCCTTGTCTAAATCGTTGAGCAGTCGTGCTGTCTTCAACCAGTCCATCATCAGTGCAACGTGCCGCTCGGTTACATGCCCGTGGCTACCCATCGCCTCTTTGATGATGGCGTTCCAGCCTACTGCAATCCGAGAGAAGTTCTCGAACGCATCCCCGTAGTCCTTGGCCCTCGATCCATTGATCAGTTCTTTTGCTGTGTCTAATACTTCATCACGTTTCATCTTCAAAATCCTCGGCAGTGAACTCGTATAAACCTAAAGCGTCTTGCAGCGCACTTGCACGGCGTCGGGTTCTAAAAAACCCTGCATGTTCTGGGTTATGTTCCATAAATCTACGAGCATACCAAGCACGGTAGTTGTTGTTTAGCTTGAACGTAGACTTGCCATCTACATCTGCTTGGTCTGTCTCCCAGCGGATTCGCTCAAAAATAGCACTGACTGAGTAGTGCTTGAACCCTCGGTTAATAATCTCTGTAGTGAACCGAACAAACAGTTCGGTAACCTTGGGGTGTTTATTAGAGAATACTGCCGCCTCGGCATCGATCTCGTGTTTTCTAGTTAGTTTCATCTGAGTCTCCCTTTTGGACGGATAAGTTACCAACCTTTTCGTAATCTGACCCGAAGATTGCATCTAGCATCGGCTCCAGCATTTCTGCCATCACCCTCCGCTCATCCTCTGGTTTAATATCAGGGTTCTCTGTGACAAATATCAGGGTTCTTGCAATGGCTTCAGTTGCTTTCATAGCGGATACCTATACTTGTTGTCGGATTGCAGGATGTAGAGGTTCTGTCGTGCTCGGGTAACGCCGACATAGAACGCACGGTGCTCATCGTCAGGAAACTTGCTGTGCTCACAGGCCTTGGTTGATGCTGTCCAAACCACGCAGTTGTCGTCCTCCCCGCCCTTCATAGCATGAAACGTGGACACCTTGATACGAGGACTAGACAGAAGGTCTTCGCCTCGGCGGAAGATCGCGTCAATGTAGTCCCGCTCAGAGGACGAAACATTCAACGCATCGTATGCGCTGGTTGAGGCATCTCTTTGCAGACCGTAGTCCTTGATCAGAGTGTCCATGTCCAACATGTCGTCAGGTGCCAACGCATCCAGCAGCTGAGTCGATCCTCTGCGGACAACAGCATCTTCCCCCTGCTTCTTTACGCCAGAATAGAGCGCCTTGAGTTGTTGCACACCAACAGACTTGTCTTGGCACAGGGTGTCCCATGTCAGTATGTTTCCGACCATATCATCTGACAGGCTGGACTTACCATTGCGAGAAAACTTGAACCCGTTGGATCGCAGGTAGTTCGCCATCTCCGAAACGTACCCGTTGGTACGAGCCATCAAAGTAAACGACCCCGAGGACAGTGGAACCTCGGACAGGTAGTTCACATACTCAACCTTCCCTTCTTCTTGGCGAGGCTTAAACATCTTGATGTGACGGTCCACGATTCTGTGTGTAATGGTTCTCGCCACTCGCCACACCGACTTGGGTATACGGTAGGACTGGGACAGCACCTCGATGTTGTCAGAGCTTTTGTTAAAGAGCTTAACATCAACGCCTGTCCAACGGTGGATGGCTTGGTCGTCATCGCCAGCGATCCACACGTTTTCCGCAGACGCAGCAATCTTCTTTGCCATCTCCCACTGCAACGGTGTGAAGTCTTGGGCCTCGTCAATGAACAGATAGTCCAGGTTGGGAACATCCCCGTGCTCAATGTACTGCTCGATCATGTCAACGAAATCGTACTTGTCCACTGCGCGTTTGTACTCGACTAACTGAGCAGACAATTGCTGTAGCTTGGCAAAGAACAGATTCCAATCAGCCTCTTCGTTGTACTCTTGCTCGATGTCGATCATCCGCAGTCGCGCACGACTGTCCAGTTGCAGGTAACGTGCCCCTGATCCACCAATCGTAGGTAGAGTTATGCCGCCGTCAACAGACGTGAAGTCTTTGCCCTCAAAGGTCAGGCCAATCTCCCTGCCAATGTTATTGTAGTCCTCTGGTCCCATGATGTCTGTGGTCTTGAGCCCAAGTCCATGGAACCCGAAGGCATGGCTGGTTTTCATGTACGGAAAGTCTTTGGCCTCTAGGTCGAACTCCGCGCAGGACCGAGCGATCATCTCTTCGATTGCCTTGCGGGTGAACGAGATCACGCCGATGCGAGACGGGTGTGTCCCTGCCTGAAGCGCGTTCTTAATCTCTTGTATCAGGCGATGGGTTTTCCCGCAGCCTGGTGGTCCTAGAATTAGCTTTGAATTAGGTATCATAGTCTTTACCCCTTGGCCTAGAGTTTACCCAATCCTCAATCTCAGACAGAACCCAACGGCTCGAAGATCTCTTCTTGTGCTCTGACCCCAGAACAATAGGTATCGGGAATGATGGGTCGGTAGACGCCAGCTTGTAGACGTATGACTTAGATACCCCGAGCAACTCTGCTACGTCTGATACCCGCATCAGTTTGTTAGAATGGGATGTCATTTGAGATCTCCTTAACTGGTAATTCTATTTCTTCTTCCTCGAATGCAGGGACAATCCAGCAGCGCAACGTGGACTTAACTTCTCCATTCGAGGATCGCTTCATGACGTTCTGGATCCCAGTGTCGCCACCAAGATCACGGATCATCTGCATGATCTGCCCTCTGGTCAGTGAATTGAACCTACGGTGGTGCAGATATTCCAACAGACCCTCAAGCTTGAACTTAGTGGTTCCGCCATCGGTCCACGGTTTGTTCATGTTGATCTCTTCTGGTGACATAGCCCTGACATGGCTCGTGCAGTACGATCTTAGGTGATCCTTAAACTGGCCTGATATCGTGAGCTCTGGCGGTACATCCAAGAAGGTAGCACCTTGCATCAAACTGTTAACCAACTGCTGCCACTTCTGAGGCTTCATCGTGGGCGGCATACTGTTCGTCTGATCCATACACGCCCGCTGGAACAACGTCTGGTTCTGCAACTGCTCGGTGCTCAGTTGAATCCGTTCCCCATTAACGTCCATGAAGAACAGTCTTGGTTCTGACAGCATGATAGTCAGCCCGCCTACAGCCACAGCGTCTGGGCCGTCTGCTCCGATGCCGTGCTTTCGCGTGGCGCATATTGCTGGATCGCAATAGCTACGCATGGGTTCTTCCTTGCAGGTATACAGGTATTCTTTCTTCTCGTGCTGCTTACTCAGGTTGACGACCTCGCTGGACGGTAGCGGAGGGCTGGATAAAGTCCGGTTGTAACCCTCGAACTCTTTCTGCCAATCGTCGGGGCTCTTCATCTTGCAGTACCGAGCCACGTTAAACAGGGTGTTGTTGCGAAACTCAGAGATGGGGCCGTCCGCGAACAGGTGCTCGAGGCAGGGTGGTCCGTCTGTGAAATGCTTGCGAGGCTTGGACAGGCGCATACCCTCGAGTTTGGACAACGAAACCCGTGCCTTGTCCACCGCATCCAAGAACTCATCTAGCTCCATAGCTTCGCACTTCGCGTTGAAGGCATACCGCTGCGGTAACTCTGCATTAAAGTAAGGCATGTTGATGAAGTTGCCCACGTCTCCACGCTCCGCGATGATCGTGTCTTGCTTCGGGAATACTTCGCAGCCGCTGTAGCCTAAAGCTATAGACATCTCGGTCAGGTAATCTCGGATGTCCGCAGCCTGTTCCATCTCTTTCATGAAGAGGTACAAGTGTGCGCCGCCAGACTTTGATCGGCAATGGATCAAGGGCAGCTTCATCTTTTTTATCTTGGCTTGCACCTCGTTGTGGTTGAGATCGTAGATGTCGATATCCAACGCACCAAACTGGCACTTGTTTTCCTCGTTGATTGGGATCGCTCCGACACCTTGCTTGCCATCTATGTGGCCTTGAACAAGTTCCTCGGTCAAAGGTTCACGAACAATCATACTTTTGGATTCTGCTTTACCGTTCCGTCCAACACGCCCCACTGTGGTCGTGCCATGTGCAGCTTTGGCACCAACGAATACTGCAAGCAACCTCTTTGCCTGTGTCATGTACTGCTCCTGTTGTGAAAAATGGGAGTGGCGTGGAGAATGCGCCAACAGTCATCGCCACTCCCGAGGCTGCTTAAAACGGGATGTCATCATCCTGTTGGACAGAAGAGGCAGTGGGGACACGCTCCTCTGAAGCAGCTTTCACTTCGCCAGCAGCGACACTGTCGCGGAAGGCTTTGGCTTCAAGCATAATATCGCGGCTCTCTACAAGACCGACCTTCTCGACAGACGGCGTGAACCATGTGCCTTGGTCATTGCTCTCTTCAACAGTGGTGATCTTCCACACTGTAGCGAACAGCGGAGGTACAACCATGGCCCCCGTCTTAGGGTGCTTGATCTTCTGCATTGCAATCTGGGTCTTCCAGCGGCGGCTGACCTTTAACTGCGTGGACTTCATGTCGATGACAGCAGGTTGATACGCGCCGTCTCCACCCAACACCAAGCAGTAGTGCTGGTCTGACTTGACCAACTCGTTGCCTGTCGGAAGGATTTCCTTGGAACCCTGACGCGAGGTGCGCTGTAGGATTGGATCAGTAGGGCTGATCTCGCCGCGGAATCCGCCGCCTTGGTCACGAGGTGTGAACTCAAGGTACTTGGTGGTCTGGTAGCAAGGGATGATCGTTACGCCGTCATCGCCCTTCCAGACTTCGCCTGTCACAGTGTTGAACATATCACCCTGCTCCGCACCTTCGATGTACTCAGGCTTCTTCTTGCCAAGCTGTGGGGACAACGCTTGTAGTGCCCGAACAAACGGGATCTGCATTTCATCTGCGCCGAAGGCAGCGCCCTCGCCTGCAAATTCTAGGATGTCGTCCATTAAGTCTGTGCTTAACTCTGCATTCTTTTTTGTTGCTACTTGATTACTCATTGTTCTTTGCCTCATACTTATAGTCACTAATAATATTTTTGATCAGAACGACACGCTCCTTTGCCATCATCATTCCCTCTGACAGGTGCGCGTATGCAGCCTTCTGCTCCGTGCTCATATCAGCCTCAAGCTCGTTGAGAGTTTGAAGTTCATCTTCGATTGAAGTCTCTATCGCTCGTTCTTCGCAATCCTCATCAAAGGAATCATTGTCCATGAAAGCACCATACTCATCCGTGTGGTCTTCATCTTCCATTTTCTCTAACATCTTCTGCTTATACGCGCCCATTATGCTTTCCTTTTTATAACTGCTGTGTTTGAGATGAACGCCCCGAACAGGTCGAGGTCGATTGGTTTGCCTTCAGTGATGCGTTCCTTGACGAACGCCTTCAACGTGGACGGGTGAACGTGGGTCTTGGTCTTCGGATCGAAACCCTTGTCACGCAAGATGCCGATGACATCCCCCGCCACGTTGTCTTCTCCCTTACCAAACGAACAGGTGACATCGTTCTTGATGATATCGTCCAGCCCATTGGACCGTAGCCACTCAAACGCTTGGTCCTTGTTGGCAACAGGAATGCTTGCCGCAACAATCATCCTACGCTCCACGGTCATGCCGTCTACATCTAGACGCTCGACCCCCATCTCATCCATCAAGGCTGGGATGTTCTCCACCGAAAGCTTGTGCTTCTCTTGCTTCAAAGTTTTCAAGTGTGTCTCCGCATCCTCGATGTCTTGCTCTACAGTGCGGAGGTTTCGGACCAGTTGGCTTAGTTGCTTTCCAGTTCCTGTGTCAACTCGACTGACCGCGTCAGCCTCATCGAACATGTCTTCAAATATGTCGCTCATAAAGTTTTTCCTCTTCAGGGTTGATTTATCTGATAGCCTCATGCTATCCGTGTAAAGACATTAGTGGAGGTATGTGATGACTGTCAACTACAAATATAAATTAAAACCATTCGACCACCAGAAAGATTCTCTGAAGTGTGGTTGGGACCGCACCGAGTTCGGTTACTTTATGGAGATGGGAACAGGCAAGTCCAAAGTTCTGATCGACAACATGGGTATGTTGTTCCTGGCGGGCAAGATAAACTTCGCTTTAGTCATCGCACCAAAGGGTGTGTACCGTAACTGGGTAGCCAAAGAAATACCCGAGCACATGTCTGATGACGTGCCGCACCGTGTGATTCGCTGGGTCAGTGGACCTAACAAAAAGCAGAAGGAAGAGATGCGCTCGGTCCAAGATGACTTCGATGGGCTGACAATCTTCGTGATGAACGTCGAAGCTTTCTCCTCGCTCAAGGGGCAGAAGGCTGGAGAATGGATGGCTCGTGCGCTTGGCGATTATGGTATGATTGCTATCGACGAATCAACTACGATCAAGAACCACAAAGCCAAACGCACTAAATCTTTAATGAAGATCGCAGCGCAGTTCAAGTACAGAAGACTGTTGACAGGGTCTCCCGTTACAAAAAGTCCAATGGATATCTTTGCACAGACAGAGTTCCTCCGCCCAGGGCTCTTGGGTTACGAATCCTACTACGCTTTCCAAGGTCGGTACGCTGTCACGCAGCGCAGATCGATGGGAGCACAGGCATTCCAACAGATCGTGGGGTACAAAAACCTTGATGAACTGACCTCGAACATTGATCGTTTCTCTTTCCGAGTCCTGAAGAAGGACTGTCTAGATCTTCCAGAGAAAATCTACACTGTTCGGTACGTTACTCTGACTGATGAACAGGCCAAGATGTACAGCTTGCTGCAACAACAGGCCATGCTTATGTTCGATGACGGTGAGATGGTGTCAGCCCCAGCCGTAATCACGCAGATGCTACGCATCCAGCAGGTAATGTCAGGCCACCTCAAAACAGACGACGGTGAGATGAAGTACTTCCCGTCTCGCCGTATGGATGCGCTCGAGGAAATAACAGAGGAACACCAGGGCAAAGCAATCATTTGGTCACGGTTCCGGTATGACATCATCCAGATTACCGAGATGCTGAACAAAAAGTATGGCAAAGGCAGCGCCGCTGCATACTTCGGGGACACATCAGATGATGATCGTGCCACCGCTGTGCTAAACTTCCAGAACCCTAACCACCCGCTACGTTTCTTCGTTGGTAATCCAGCCACCGCAGGCTATGGTCTGACTTTGACCGAGGCTAACCTTGTGGTATACTATGCCAACGACTTCAATCTGGAGACACGCATCCAATCAGAGGACCGTGCTCACCGGATCGGACAGAGAAACAACGTGACCTATGTAGACCTGATCTCGGAAGGCACATTGGACGAAAAGATCGTCGAGTCCTTGCGTAACAAGATCAACATCGGAGCAAAAGTATTAGGGGAGCAAGCAAGAGAATGGCTGACTTTGACGCCAAGAAAGTAACCAAGATCATGGAGGAGCGAGCCACTGGCTACGCTTCTCGTGATACCGCAGCGAAAGAACTGATGGAGCTAACAGGCCTAGACTACGATGTAGCCAAAGCTTTCTGCTCCAACCTCAAGCGCAGGGGATCCGCAGGGATTGCCGAGGTTCGGGGATACAAGAAGGGTGAGTTCCCAGCCAAGAAAAAGACCCCCTAGTCTGGAGACAGGGGGTCAGTTGACATTGAGGTGGTGTGGAGAACAGGAAGAAACCCAACATCGAGCAATGTCTAAACAGTAGACTGATGAATTTCTTTTTGCAACGATCTTTCTGCAACCTCTTTTCGTATCAGCACCGATAGTTGTCGGGCCATGGACCGCTGATCAGCACGAGATATCTGGAGCAGCAGTTCATGGTCCTCTTTTAACAAGCCAATGTTCTTGAATTTCTGTTTGTCTTCGTCGTCTAACTTCTGCCGTGCCATGTGGGCCTCCTAGTACAAGAGTAATTGTTGTCCGCTTATACTCCACATGGTGGCGCAGTGCAAGCGTTAGCGGAATTGATCCACATTACGGGACCAAAGGCAGAATGTCGCCCGCTCTTGGTCGGGTCCACCGTGAACATCGGCCTTTGCAATCAGCGACTTGTTGAACAGGCGAAGGCATGAGTTGCCCACGGTCTTTGTGTCGGCGTCCACCGCATCTGCAAGGTCGGAGCTTGTCCAGTAGGACACCTCCTCGTCTCGCAACAGGTGAAGCACCTCCTGATCCAACTCCACAGCGGAGCGCACCTTGGGTTTTTCAACCTCTGGTATCACCGCATCGATGTTTGATTGCTTTTCCGCGGATACTCGGATCGCCCGCCATGGTGTATCGGCTCTCTTGTCCTCGTAGTTCGCGATGGTATGAGCCTCGACGATATCCCCAACATCTAGAGATACCCGTTCCACAAGACGCTGGTTAAAGAACACCGTATCTCCTGCCTCGTTCGATCCGAACGCACTTCCCGTGTAGGTCAGGCCCTCGATCATCACGCGCATTTTGTTTGTCTCGAATGATGTATTAGTTTCCATAGTTTTATTCTCCATTTGTGCTTGCTACTTCTTCCGCGGTCCTCGGTAATCCATACCGTTTCTTCGTGTCGCTGACCGCCTGTTGAGTGATGCCCAAGATATTTGCTATATCTTTGAACAACATTTTCTTGTTTATCAGGTTGTTTATGATCTTTGCTTGGGCCGACAACTTTAGTTTCTTCCGCTCTTCAGTTTCCGCATCTCGTGGCTGACGTTTCTTAGGTTCTGCCGCCATCGGGTTGAGCTTCCGGTCAATCAATAACTGCTTGAGCCAAAGCTCTCGGTAATGATCCTCGTATCGAATGCGTTGTTCCTCAGTCATATGTTTACCCCTTCTTTTCTTAACCTACTTGTAAAGTCTTTGAGCTCCCAGGTTGCCTCGCGTAGTTCGTTTGCTATCGAAGGACGTGCATCGGTTCGATAGCGTTCGTCCTGGAGCCGATCTACTTGCTGTCGTAAGTGTCGTAGTATGGCCTCGTCTGATGGTGATAGTTTGTTTTCCATATCAGTTCATCTTCTTCCTAGCTTCCGATTGAGCCCTGCCTTTAGCAATGCTCTCCGAAACATGCGCCAGCATCTCAAAGCCACGCACCATGTCCTCCGGATCCCAGTACTTCGCAGCGAAGTTCATCAACGAGGCACTGACCTCGCCATGATCCATGGCTGGCATCATCTTCGCTAAGTTGTCCATCAACCTAGCCTTCTCCAACGTACCCTCGGGGTAGAACTCAACATGCTCTGGGTTGCTGCCATCGCAAACAACAGAAACAGTCCAGTACCTAACACCCTCCGCCTCATCTATCTCGGCAATCCAATCAATCACCTCGGGCCATGTGTCCACGAAGTTATGACCGCTCTCCGGCAAGGATTTGTCCTTGCGCCACGTTACTTGGTACATTATTTCACAACCTCCCACACATTCTCTTCTGACGGACCTGATGAGACTGTGGTTCCCGTGGCACGAATCAAATTCTTCTTGTGAAGAGTGGATAAGTTTGTCCGAACAATCGATAGCTTGATACCAGAGCGATCCGCCAACTGACGGGCGGTCCCCTGACCTCGGCTCAGTTCAGAAAGCACCTGCTCGGGCCGCGTCAACTTCTTGTTTGACACGCGCTTGCCAACCATCTTGTTCCAAAATTCTTTAATCATCGTTCTTCTCCTTAGTTGTTTTACCATAAGTCCCCGAAAACCTTCCGGAATACTTCGTCTAATATATCATCCATCTGCTTGTTTGTCATCTTGGTCCTCCCTCCATAAATCAAACTGATACGGGTGCGTCACCATCTCCCGCTGCGCGTCAACAACCCCAACCTCATCGCTGGGAATGCCCTCTCGTTCCGATATCGCTGCTTTCGCTAGCTCCTTCGCTTCAACCCCGTGCCTCGCATCAACCCAAACAGTGCGCGAAACAACGAACTCACAGGTTACCTCATACGTTGCCATCTTCATCCTCCAACGCGATCTCCCCGCTCCCGTCACAGGCCTCGCAATGCCGCATCTCTTCATACGGCTCACCAACATCTCG
>MEHZ011580478.1_pt1 | contig 14650 bp, 13 predicted proteins | sample 897221 | NCBI WGS metagenome assembly MEHZ01 (sample SAMN05514161, study PRJNA337945) | marine metagenome | isolation source: marine surface water | place: Arctic Ocean | collected 2007-12-13
TACGCATACAGGAACTAGGTAACCAGAAACGGTGGATTGATTGGATTTCCAAACATCAAGAGGATATCGGAACCCTGTCGGATATGAAGATGGAAACCAGAAAAGATTACCTCGAAGGTATCCTCGACAAAATTACGGTGACCTTGAATGAAGACTCGACCCATCGACTTACGGTAAAATTCAAATATCCAATCGTTGGTGATCAACACGAATGGAATGACTCCACGAAAAAATCTGATGGATATCAAATCCACGATGGGTCTACAGATATTGAAGTTTCTGGAACCCTGACAAAACGTGGTGGTGCACCCATCAAAACACAAAGTAACGTCAGTGGGGTGGATGGCACTCTAACACCCACGTTGGAAACACCGATGTCACGGTGGAGCAGGGGCCTGGCGTCCTGCGGCTGACTCGCCTCAGTCGTGCCGGTATACTCCGCCCAACAACGACCTAATTAACAATTCTAGATCCGGCCGCCGGCCGGCAAGAGGGAGCACGACACATGGCCGCATCGCTTGAACTCAAAGACCCGACGCTTTTCCGGGAAGCCTGCTATATCGACGGAAAATGGGTCGGAGCCGATTCAGACCAGACCGTCGATGTCACTAACCCGGCCTCCGGCGACCTTCTTGGCACGATCCCGAAGATGGGCGCAGACGAGACCCGGCGGGCGATTGAAGCCGCCAATGCCGCTTATCCGGCGTGGCGCGCCAAGACGGCGAAGGAACGCGCGACGATCCTGCGGAAATGGTTCGATCTGATGATGGAAAATCAGGAAGACCTTGCCAAAATGATGACGGCGGAGCAGGGCAAGCCGCTAAAGGAATCCATGGGCGAAATCGTCTATGCGGCGTCGTTCATCGAATGGTTCGCCGAAGAGGGCAAACGCGTCTATGGCGACACGATCCCGCAGCACGCGCCGGGCAAACGTATCGTTGTGACCAAGGAGCCTATCGGGGTCTGCGCTGCAATCACGCCGTGGAATTTCCCGGCGGCGATGATCACCCGGAAATGTGGCCCGGCGCTGGCCGCCGGCTGCACCATGGTCGTCAAACCGGCTACCGCAACGCCTTATTCCGCGCTTGCTCTTGCCGTGCTCGCCGAGCGCGCGGGCGTTCCGGCAGGCGTGTTCAGCGTCGTTACCGGCGCTTCAGGTGCGATTGGCGGCGAGATGACATCGAACCCCATCATCCGCAAGCTGACTTTCACGGGCTCGACCGAAATCGGCAAGCTGCTGATGGAACAATGTGCGGGGACCGTCAAAAAGACGTCGATGGAGCTTGGCGGGAATGCGCCTTTCATCGTCTTTAACGATGCAGATATCGATGAAGCTGTTCTGGGCGCGATGGCATCCAAGTTCCGCAATACCGGGCAGACCTGCGTCTGTGCGAACCGGCTGCTGGTACAGGACGGTGTGTATGAAGAATTCTCCATGAAACTCGCCACCGCCGTCGAGGAAATGCGGGTCGGCGACGGGCTCAAGGGCGAGACCGAACAGGGGCCGATGATCGATATGGCGGCTGTTGAGAAGGTCGAGGAGCATATCCAGGACGCCGTCTCGAAGGGCGCCAAGGTCATCTCGGGCGGGTCGCGCCATGATCTCGGCGGCACGTTCTTTCAGCCGACGGTTCTGGCCGAAGTAAACACCGATATGAAGGTCACCAAGGAAGAGACTTTCGGCCCGGTTGCACCGCTTTACCGGTTCGAGACCGAGGAACAGGCTTTGCAAATGGCGAACGATACCGAATTCGGTCTCGCTGCGTATTTCTACAGCCGTGATATCGGCCGTGTCTGGCGCGTCATGGAAGGCCTCGAATACGGTATTGTCGGCGTCAATGAAGGTATTATCTCCACGGAGGTCGCACCTTTCGGCGGGATGAAGGAATCCGGTACCGGCCGTGAAGGTTCCAAGTACGGGATCGAGGATTACCTCGAAATCAAATACTGCCTGATCGGTGGTATCGGGGCTTAAACCTTCTGGCGCAACCGGGTTTTGGGACGACTGGATAACCAGTGTAGGCCGCAGCGTGGCCTGCATCTGAAAGGCAATTGATATGGCTGACTATGATTATGATCTCTTTGTCATTGGCGCGGGTTCGGGCGGGGTCCGCGCATCGCGTATGTCCGCGTCGCACGGCGCGCGGGTGGCGGTTGCCGAGGAACGCTTTCTCGGCGGCACCTGCGTAAATGTCGGCTGTATCCCGAAGAAGCTGTTTTCCTATGGTTCGCACTATCTGCATGGGGCGAAGGAGGCATCGGCCTATGGCTGGGACTTTCCCAAGCCTAAACTGACCTGGTCGCGCCTGATCGAAAACAAGGATCGCGAGATCGAGCGTCTCAACGGGATCTACCGGAACATTCTCGCAAATAACAACGTCACCCTGTACGAGGCCCGTGCCACGCTGATCGATGCCCACACTCTGGATGTCGGTGGCCAAAAGGTAACAGCGGACAAAATTCTGATCGCGACTGGCGGCAAGCCTCAGGTATGGGACACGCCCGGGTTCGAGCACGCGATTGTATCGGACGATGCGTTTTATCTCGAAGACCGGCCCGACCGGGTACTGGTGGTCGGTGGTGGCTATATCGCAGTCGAGTTCGCCGGGATTTTCAATGGCTATGGCGCAGAAACGAGCCTGGTCTACCGGGGCGACAAGATCCTGCGCGGTTTCGATGTTGACGTACGCACCCATCTCGCCTCCGAGATGGAAAAGAAGGGCATCAATATTATCTGGAACACGGTCATCGATCGGATAGACAAGGTCGATGGCGGTCTCGATGTGATCATGAGCAATGGTGAAGTCCAGCAATTCGATCAGGTGATGTATGCCATCGGCCGTGTGCCGAACACTAAGAACATGGGTCTCGAAGAAGCCGGCGTGAAGCTGAACGGCAGCGGTGCGGTCGTGGTCGATGACTATTTTCAGACCAGCGTCGATAATATCTATGCCCTTGGCGATATCATTGATCGCTTCCAGCTGACACCGGTCGCAATCGGTGAGGCAATGAAACTGGCATCGAACCTGTTCAAGGGTGCCCGCGAAAAAATGGACTATGCGGATATTCCCACCGCGGTGTTTTCCGACCCGCCCATCGGCACGGTCGGTCTGACCGAGGAGGATGCCCGCGCCGAATACGGCGATGTGGAAATTTTCCGGTCGACCTTCCGTGGCCTGAAGGATACCCTCACAGGGTCAAGCGAACAGACACTGATGAAGCTGATTGTCGACAAGGCGTCGGACCGGGTGCTCGGGTGTCACATGGTCGGACCGGATGCTGGAGAGATCACGCAGGGTCTGGGGATCGCGCTCAAATGCGGGGCGACCAAGGCGCAGTTCGATGCAACAGTCGGTATTCACCCGACGGCGGCGGAAGAGTTCGTCACCATGCGTGAGCCGGTGCCCCAGCCTTAAGCTGCTGAAGCCGCCAGATAAACCGGCCTGTCTATACCGGCTTTTAAAGATCAGCCTGTCGTTTCTTCCGTGACGGCGTCAGTATTGCTTGTTTCGGAGGCGCCGGTCCGGTGTGCGTCGGCAGAAAGAATGATCGACACGGTCGTACCGACGTCGGGCTCCTACTTGATCTCCAGTTCTCCGTTGTGAAGCGTGATCAGTGCCTTCGCCAAAGGCACCCCAAGGCCGCTGCCTTCCTGTTCTCTTGAAAGGCTGTGGAAGGGTTCCACGATTGACGAGATTTCTGTGGCAGTCATGCCGACACCGCTATCGGTGATGGATATCTCCACCTCGCCTGTCGGCCGATGCATTGCGGCAACGTAAACGCCGCCGGCTGGCGTGAATTTGATCGCGTTGGAGACAATACGACCATTGGCGCGTCTCAATACATCGTAATCTCCGGCGACGAGTAATGCGTCCTTGGCCGCCCGTGCATCCAGTGTGATGCCTTTTTCGGCGGCCACTTGCCGCCTGCCTGTGACAGCTATCAGGGATTCAATGCGCGTCGAGCCCATGGGGCAGGGATTTCCAGATTGCAGGAATTACAGCTAGACACTGCCGGAAAGCGGTTAATCTTCGCCTACCACGCGAATTCGGGTGATTGCCTTATCCTGCGGTTTTGCTGGAAATATGTACTCAAACGGCGTATACGCGGGCCTTCAGGAAATAGCATAATGTGAGGATTACCATGTCGGGGAACTGGTCGCCCGATAGTTGGCGAAAAAAACCGATTGTACAAGTGCCCGAATATCTGGATAAGGATGCTCTGGACGCCGCGGAAAAAAAGCTGGGCAATTACCCGCCGCTGGTCTTTGCCGGCGAGGCGAGGAAGCTGCGCGCGCAGCTCGCCGACGTGGCCGAGGGTAAAGCCTTTTTGCTGCAGGGCGGCGATTGTGCCGAGAGCTTTGCCGAATTCCATCCCAACAATATCCGCGATACTTTCCGGGTTCTGCTGCAGATGGCGGTCGTTCTGACCTTCGCGTCCGGAAAACCCGTGGTGAAGGTCGGCCGGTTGGCAGGGCAGTTCGCTAAGCCGCGTTCGTCCGATGTCGAAGAGATCGACGGCGTGACGTTGCCGAGCTATCGCGGCGACATGATCAACGACATGGCGTTCACCGAAGCTGGCCGGGCCGCGGATCCTGAACGGATGGTTCAGGTCTATAACCAGTCTGCGGCGACGCTGAATCTGTTGCGGGCGTTTGCCCAGGGCGGGTATGCCGACCTGCAGGAAGTTCACCGCTGGAACCTCGAATTCGTATCGTCCGGCGCTCAGGCTGAAAAATATAGCGAACTTGCCGATCGTATCGACGAGGCGATGACATTTATGGCGGCTTGCGGGCTTACCCCGGATGTGGCTCCGCAATTGCGCGAGACCGATTTCTACACCAGTCACGAAGCACTTCTGCTGGGTTATGAAGAAGCGATGACCCGTGTCGATTCCACCTCGGACGACTGGTACGACACATCGGCGCATCTGCTGTGGATCGGCGACCGCACCCGTCAACTCGATAGTGGGCATGTTGAATTCATGCGCGGTATTGCCAATCCGATCGGCCTGAAAACCGGGCCGAGCCAAACCCCCGACGGATTGCTCGAACTGATTGATGTGCTCAACCCGCAGAACGACCCCGGCAGGCTTGTACTTATCTGCCGCATGGGCAACGAGGCCGTTGAGGAAAAGCTGCCCGAGCTCGTGCGTGCGGTTGCCCGTGAGGGTAAAAACGTCGTCTGGACCTGCGATCCGATGCACGGCAACACGATCAAGGCTCAAAGCGGTTATAAAACCCGTCCTTTCGATCAAATTCTTCAGGAAGTGCGCGGTTTCTTCGCCGTTCACGAAGCCGAAGGCACACACGCCGGTGGCGTCCATATCGAACTGACCGGCCAGAACGTGACTGAGTGCACCGGCGGCGCACAGGCGATCACCGATGAAGGATTGTCGGATCGCTATCACACCCATTGCGACCCGCGTCTGAACGCATCGCAGTCACTCGAACTGGCATTTCTCGTCGGCGAACACCTGAAGTCGAAGCGAGATAGCGAGCGGCAGAACGGTTCCGCCCGCAATGCGGCTGAATAGGATCGTTTACGCTCCATATGACTGACACCCTTACCATCGCGCTGGCACAACTGAATCCGACAGTCGGCGATATTGACGGCAATATCGGCCTGATCCGGGATGCCCGTGCGGACGCTGCCGCGGCCGGGGCCGATCTGGTCATTACCAGCGAACTGGTTGTGTGCGGTTATCCGCCCGAAGACCTGGTTATCCGACCGATCGTTCAGGAAACCATCGAGCGTGAAATTGCAGCGCTCGCATCGGAGACGGCGGATGGCGGGCCGGCCGTGCTCGTCGGAACGCCCTGGGTCGAAGACGGAAAACTATATAATGCAGCCCTGCTGCTCGACGGCGGTGAGATTGCCGCGATGCGGTTCAAGCACGATCTGCCGAATTACGGCGTGTTCGACGAAAAGCGCGTCTTTGCGGCCGGGCCTTTGCCGGGGCCAGTCAATTTCCGCGGTGTTCGGCTGGGTGTGATGGTCTGCGAGGATATGTGGACTGTTGATGTCGCCGAATGCCTTGAAGAATCTGGCGCCGAAATTCTGACAGTACTGAACGGATCGCCCTTCGAACAGGATAAATGGGATACGCGCCTGAACCTTGCGGTTGCGCGCGCGACCGAATGCCGGATGCCGCTGATCTACGTCAACCAGGTCGGTGGGCAGGATGAGCTGGTATTTGATGGCGCGTCTTTCGTGCTCGGTGCCGATGCGTCGCTTCGCGCGCAATCACCTGCCTGGGAATCGAGCCTGCAGATAACTGAATGGTCGCGCGATGGCGATAATGGCGACACATGGGCATGTGCCGAAACCGACCGCCATCCGCCGCCGGACGGCGATCCCGCGATTTATGCCGCGATGGTTCTGGGGCTTCGGGACTACGTGCGCAAAAGCGGCTTCCCGGGCGTGCTGATCGGAATGTCCGGCGGTATTGATTCTGCGCTGACGGCGGCGGTTGCCGCGGACGCGCTGGGCCCCGAAGCCGTGCATTGCGTGATGATGCCGTCGCCCTATACGTCGCAGGAAAGCCTGGACGACGCCGCCGAGGCCTGTGCGTTGCTGGGCGCGCCTCTGGATTCGGTGTCGATCGGCCCGGCGATGAAGGCGTTCGACGAGATGCTTGCCGACGCCTTTGTCGGCACCCAGGCAGATGCGACTGAAGAAAACATTCAGGCGCGATCGCGCGGTCTTACGCTGATGGCGCTGTCGAACAAGACGGGTTCGATGGTCGTATCGACCGGCAACAAATCCGAGATGTCTGTTGGCTATGCAACGCTCTACGGCGACATGTGCGGTGGCTATTCAGTCCTGAAAGATGTTTACAAGATGAAGGTGTTCGAGCTTTCGCGCTGGCGCAACGAGAACCATCCGGCGGGCGTGCTGGGTCCAGCAGGGATGGTGGTGCCCGAAAACATTATCTCGAAGCCGCCGACAGCAGAGCTGAAACCCGACCAGAAAGACGAAGATACGCTGCCGCCCTATGACAAGCTCGATGCGATCCTGACAGGGCTGAACGAGCGCGATCTGAGCATAGATGATGTTGTCGCCGAATGTCATGACCGCGCGTTGGTCCTGCGGATTTGGCGGATGTTGCTGGGCGCGGAATACAAGCGTCGCCAGGCGCCGCCCGGCGTCAAAATTACCGGCCGTTGCTTTGGCCGAGACCGTCGCTATCCGATCGTCAACGCCTTCCGGGGGCGGGCATAAACATCTTACCTGCCGGGCCGGTTCTGATAGGCCTTCCCGGATTTTAGTCGGAAAATCTAGTCAGAAAATCTAGTCGGAAAATCAACGCCATGGCGGACAATACCAACCGAGTATACCTATTCGATTCAACGTTGCGCGACGGGGCACAGACGCAGGGCGTCGACTTTTCAGTTGCCGATAAGATGGCGATCGCGCGTGCGCTCGATTCAATCGGTATCGACTATGTCGAAGGCGGCTGGCCCGGTGCCAACCCCACCGACGATGCCTTTTTCCGCGATGCGCCGAAGCTAAAACGGGCAAAGTTCACAGCCTTCGGCATGACCCGCCGGCCGGGCAGGTCGGTCGAAAACGACCCCGGGTTGGCGGCGCTTCTGAATGTGGAGCCTGCGGCCGTCTGCATGGTCGGCAAAACCTGGGACTACCACGTCGATGTCGCGCTGGAGATTCCGCGTGACGAGAATGTGAAAATGATCTTGGATTCAATTGCTCACGCGAAGGCCAAGGCCGGCGAGGCGCTGTTCGATGCAGAGCATTTTTTCGATGGCTACAAGGCAAGCCCGGAATACGCGCTGTCGTGCATAAAGGCGGCGTATGAAGCCGGCGCACGCTGGGTTGTACTGTGCGACACCAATGGCGGCACGCTGCCGCATGAGGTTGACCGAATCGTGCGTGAAATCAGCAAATATGTACCGGGTTCGCATCTCGGTATTCATTGTCACAACGACACCGAAAACGCCGTCGCAAACTCGCTGGCCGCCGTCAACGCCGGCGCGCGTCAGATTCAGGGCACGCTGAACGGCCTTGGTGAGCGCTGCGGTAATGCGAACCTGACGGCGATCATCCCGACGCTGATGCTCAAAATGGGTTTCGATACGGGATTAAACCACGACGATCTGCGTCAGCTCACCCGTGTGTCGCGCCTTTTGGATGAACGCCTTAACCGGCCACCGTCGCGCAATGCCGCCTATGTCGGCGAATCCGCGTTCGCGCATAAGGGCGGGCTGCATGTCTCCGCCGTCGAAAAAGATCCGGCGACGTATGAGCATATCGATCCGGCCGTGGTCGGCAACGAGCGCCATATCGTGGTCTCTGACCAGTCCGGGCGGTCGAACATTCTGGCCCGGTTCCGTGAATTCGGCTTCGACATCGACCCCAAGCACCCAAAGCTGCCGCGTCTGCTCGAAATCGTGAAGGAGCGTGAATTCGAGGGCTATGCCTATGATGGCGCGGAAGCCAGTTTTGAGATGCTTGCCCGCCGGACCCTTGGTGAAGTACCGCAGTTCTATGACCTGCATTCGTTCCGCGTACTCGATGAGCGTCGCTGGAATGCTCGTGGCGAGCTGGTGACCGTGTCTGAAGCCACGGTGAAGGTTGATGTCGGCAAGGAGCAACACATGGCGGTGGCCGAGGGCAACGGCCCGGTCAACGCGCTCGACAACGCGCTGGGCAAGGTTCTGCTCGACAGTTACCCCGAGCTCGGCGATATGAAACTGGTGGATTACAAGGTCCGCATTCTGACGCCGACGGACGGCACCGGGGCGATTACCCGCGTGATGATCGAAAGCGCGGACGGTCAGGACCGGCGCTGGTCGTGTATCGGGCTCTCGACCAATATCATTGATGCGTCTTACAACGCGTTGCAGGATTCAATTACCTACAAGCTGTTTCGCGACGGCGCGAAGCCAGCCTAGCGGAAAATAACGTGTCCACACCTCCGGTTATCATACTTGTCGGCCCGACCCTCGGCGAAAACATCGGCGCCGCAGCACGCGCCATGATGAATTTCGGCCTGTCCGATATGCGCCTGGTCTCGCCAAAGGGCGTCTGGCCGAACCAGAAAGCAATCAACACGTCCTCCGGCGCCGAGCGCATTCTGGAACAGGCAAAGGTGTTCGATACCACCGAAGAAGCGGTCGCCGATCTGCAAAGGCTCTATGCGACGACGGCCCGTGTGCGCGATATGGAAAAACCGGTTCTGGCACCACGCGGTCTTGCCGGCGTCGTTCGGGAGAATGCCGTGGCGGGTGAAAAATCCGGCATCATCTTTGGGCGCGAATCCAAGGGGCTGGATAACGAGGATGTCGGCATGTCCGACGCCATCGTCATGATACCCGTCCACCCGGATCATACCTCGATCAATCTGGGTCAGGCCGTTCTGCTGATCGGGTATGAGTGGTTCCAGGCAGGCGACCCCGAGACGATTTCAGAGGTGACCCGAAAAAGCGGTCAGCCGGCGTCCCGTGAGGAGCTCATTGCGTTCTTCGAGCACCTCGAGAGGGAGCTCGATGAATGCGGGTTTCTCTATCCGCCCGAAAAGCGGCCCCGCATGGTGCGCAATATCCGCAATATGTTTACCCGGACCGGACTGAGCGATCAGGAAGTCAAAACCCTGCGCGGTATTGTTGCCGGTCTGTCCGAACGGCGGGAGCGAAATCGGACCTGAGAACGTCTGAATTCTGCTGAAAATTGGTATTTTTTGGCACTGCACCAAATATTTGACATCGGCCCGCCGATCCATATACTTCGCCGCGAATTCCTGGGAATGTGGATGTCGTCCATTTGGTCGCGCCATCCCGCCACCGGCAAGGTCCGGAACTGGACTACCGGGACAATTATGAAGGAGAAAGCCGCATGTCGAAACGTGTGCGCTCGAAGTACAAGATTAACCGACGCCTCGGCTGTAACCTGTGGGGTCGTCCCAAGAGCCCTTGGAATACCCGCGAATACGGCCCCGGACAGCACGGGCAGCGCCGTCGCAAGCCGACCGATTTTGGTATCCAGCTGATGGCGAAGCAGAAGCTCAAGGGCTATTACGGTAACATCACCGAAAAACAGTTCCGCCGCACTTATCGGGAAGCGGTCAAGCGGCGCGGCGATACCGTCGAAGCCCTGATCGGCCTGCTGGAACAGCGTCTTGATGCCGTAGTCTATCGTATGAAGTTCGTGCCGACCGTCTTCGCGTCGCGCCAGTTCGTCAATCACGGCCACATCAAGGTCAACGGCGTGCGTGTCACCATACCGTCCTACCGGGTCAAGGAAGGCGACGTCATCGAAGTTCGCGAGAAATCGCGCAACATTCCGCTGGTTCTCGAAGCCGGTCAGCTGACCGAGCGCGACGTGCCGGAATATATGGAAGTTGATTTCAGCAAGCTGAAGGGCACGTTCGTTCGGGTGCCGCAGTTCGCCGATGTGCCTTATCCGGTCCAGATGGAACCGAACCTCGTCATCGAATTTTATTCCCGTTGACGCGGTAGGTCATACCGAATTCGAAACGCCCCGGCTTTGTCCGGGGCGTTTTGCTATCTGCGGTACGTTATTTGCAGCGTCTCTATTTGCGGAGCCCCTATTTTCGGCGTCCGAGGAAATCGACGCGCATGCGCTCCAGCACGAAGCCCGCCGGGCAGGTTGCATCGCCGTTTTGCCGCCAGGTGATCTCGGTAATCTCGCTGTCCAAGAAAAGACTGTTCTTTGCGCCCCGGCATTCGCACTCCACCGTCTGACAGGCGAGGTGGAGTTGCGGCGGCCCTTTGGGTGTGTCGCTGCTGCCGCAGGACGCCAGAAGGGCGGCTGCCAGAAATACGCCCGCATGGCGCGCCGGTAAAAATTTTCTTATGAAAGACATCTTCGCGTTCCGAGCCGCCATCTGATTAAGTAAAAGTAGATCCAATATGACTGAAAACAGAGATGTCCGCTATGTCGATACCGGGAGCGCCACGCGCACCGAAATCGAAGTCGAGCGGATGGACGAAGAGCTCGGAATCGCGATGTCGCGGGCTGGTATAGGCCCCGGTGCGCGTATTCCAGAACTGGGGTACGGACACCCCCATTTTCTCGCCTGGGCCACGGCTCAGGGCTGTAACGTCGTCGGGACCGAGATCAATCGCGGTCAGCACGAAGTCGCAACTGCGGCCGGGCACGATTTGCATCTGGGCCCGCTGGACGATATCGATTTTGCGACCAGCACGGCCTTCGATGCGATCGTTGCCTTCGATGTGTTCGAGCATCTCACCATTCCGGAGCTGAAAGAGACGCTGATCCGGCTGCATGGGCTACTCGCCGAGGGCGGTGTCGGTTTTGGCTGGTTCCCGAATGGCGGCAGTCCGTTCGGGCTTGCTTTTATAGCCGGCGATATCGTCCACAAGACGACGCTGAACGGCAGTTCGATGGAACAGTTCGGCGCGTAGACGAGGTTCGGGCTGGGCTAGAACGTGAATGCGGCCCTTACGGTTTCGGGGCGACGTGCGAAGTTGCTCAAGCGCGTCGCGTTTAAAGTCTGCGATGTGACCGAGGTTGTGATCGGGTTTCTCTATCTTCGTGGCCGGCGGATGCCGCTGGATGGCGATCTTGCCTGTCTTCTAAAGCGTGTCGAAAACCCCGCTCAGTCCTGACGGCTGATCATCCGGCCGAACCGGTCCGATAGCTTGTCCATCCCGCGACCCGGCTCCTTGAACCATCTGACATAATCTTCGTCGTTGTCGCGTCAGTGAAAGGCGATCATTTGGCGGTGTAACGGCTTGTCGTCGGGCAGGGTGTTGTGATCCGCACCTGGCGGTGCCGACCGGCCAGGTAACATCCGCTTCTCGCCAAGGAATCCTTTGAACGTATAGAACGCATCAGTCTAGGGTAGAAACCGCAGGTCGTAATCGACCTCAACCACCGGGTCGGTGATGTCGTCGGCGATACGAAACGGCGCATTCCCTATGGTGACAAGATAGTCGACGGTATCGGGTGACAGAAAGCTTGCGGCGCGGCGGATCGTCCGCTCGGGGCGGTGAGGATAGAAGTCGTTAGACCGTGCAGCGACATCAACCCCGACCCGGCCCTCCGCCGGCCATTCAAGGTCGACGCCGACTATGTAGGTCCGCCGATAGTTGTGCTGCTGGAACATGACGGGACCGGGCTATTGGTCTCTTCCAGTGCCAGTGTGACAGCGGTGAAGTGATCAAGCTGCTGCCAGTCGATCAGGCCCCAGGCCGTGCCGAGGAGGAAACCCTTCCATATCGAAACCCCTTCGTCGATATCCGACGATCGGAAAACTGCGGCCCTGTGCGATATAGTCCTCGTAGAACCGGATCGGTGGTTCCAGCCCGGGCGCCATGTACAGGCGGGGCCCAAATTGTTTGAGAAGCGCCTAGTCTAACGCATCGGGAATGCTGGCAGAGGGAGGGTTTGCGGCGAAATATGCGGCGACCCCGGGGCGTTGGGAAAAATTGATATCGCCCGCCCGCGCGCGGGCCGACAGCGACGTCAGAAGAAACGCCGCAGCCAGACCGGCTGCGGCGCGTTTTTTGTCTTCAGGCTCTCGGGCCCGGTGTCACTGCGGATTGGCGAGCTGGACTTCAATGCCGTTGGTATTGAAATACTCGATCAGTTCGCCGCTTTCGTACATCTCGCGCAGGATATCGCAACCGCCTACGAACTCACCTTTGACGTAAAGCTGCGGAATGGTCGGCCAGCTCGAATAGGCCTTGATGCCGTCGCGCACTTCCGGGTCTTCAAGCACGTTAATGCCTTTGAACGGAATGCCGAGATTGCTCAGCACCTGGACGCAGGTCGCTGAAAAACCGCACTGAGGGAACACGGGCGTGCCCTTCATGAACAGAACGACGGGGCTGTCGTCTACTTCGGTCTTGATACGGTCGAATACGGGGTTCTCGCTCATCGCGATGCTCCTTTGATTTGTGTAACGGTTCAGTCGGTTTTGGGGATGCTGGTCTGAAGCGCCAGCGCATGAAGTTCGCCGCCCATCCGGCCCTGCAGGGCCTGATAGACCATCTGGTGTTGCTGCACGCGGGTCTTGCCGGCAAAAGCACCGGATACCACCAGCGCCGCGTAATGATCGCCATCACCCGCGAGGTCCTGAATAGTCACCTCGGCATCGGGAAGGCTTTCTTTGATCAGGCTTTCGATCGCGCCTGCGTCCATTGGCATTGTGTTATCCCCGTTCGGTCTGTTTGCGGCGCGTCCGTCTGTCGGTTGTCACGGTGGCCAAATTGTTTTGTCTGCCAGACGTCAATCTCTCTCGTTTTTCAGACGCAAATCTCTCTTGTCTTTCAGACAGCGGCCATATAGTCCGGCAACCAGTTCTCGTGGGCGGCCCGCAGAGTTGAAAGGGATATAGAGTTGCCGTCTCCCACCGTCAACTGCGCGCCGCCCGTCATCCCGATCACGATTGCCGGAATGCCCGCAGTTGTCGCCGCCGTCAGCAAGTCATCCGGTGCAGAAGAGGTAATTAAATACCGCGCCTGGTCTTCGCTAAATAACCAGGCCAGGTCGGGCATATCGGTTTCCGGGAGTGTTATTTCTGCGCCGATCGCGCCCGCAAGCGCCATTTCGGCCACCGCTACGAGCAAACCGCCATCGGAAATGTCATGACAGGCCGATACCCGGCCATTGACGATCAGATCGCGCACAAAATCGCCATTCCGGCGTTCGGCGTCGAGATCCACCGGCGGTGGTGCCCCGGCATCGCTGTGGTTGGCCGAAAACTCCCGCAGGAGTATCGACCGGCCAAGATGGCCCGCCGTGTCGCCGATTAGCACGATCGCGTCGCCCTTGGCGGCAAAGCCGGTCGACGTTATCTCGGTGTTTGCATCCTCGATCAGGCCGACGCCGCCGATGGCGGGGGTCGGCAGGATGCCGGTGCCGTTGGTTTCGTTGTAGAGCGAAACATTGCCCGACACGACCGGGAAGTCGAGGACGAGGCAGGCTTCGGTCATGCCTTCGATGCAGCCGGCGAACTGGCCCATGATCTCCGGGCGTTCCGGATTGCCGAAATTCATATTGTCGGTGATTGCGAGCGGTTTTGCGCCCGATGCCGTCAGGTTACGCCATGCTTCGGCGACAGCCTGTCGGCCACCCTGGATCGGATCGGCGACACAATAGCGCGGCGTGCAGTCCGTCGTGATGGCAAGCGCCCGGTCGGTACCATGCACCCGCACGATCGCTGCATCGCCACCGGGGCGGCAGACGGTGTCGGCCATCACCATGTGATCGTACTGTTCCCACACCCAGCGCCGCGAACACAGATCGGGCGACGCGACCAGTTTTGCCAGCGCGTCGGTCGGCGAGGCATCTATGCCCTCCAGCGCGTCAGCCGCGGCCAGGAAGGGGGAGGGCGGTGTCGGTACCCAGGGGCGTTCGTATTCGGGCGCTTCGGCGACCAGCGGGGGTACAGGGATATCGCAAACCACCTCGCCGCCGGATTTGAGCACCAGGCGGTTGGTGTCGGTCACCCGGCCGATAATGGCAAAGTCGAGTTCCCATTTTTCGAAGATGGCCCGCGCCATGTCTTCACGCCCGGGTTTGATCACCATAAGCATGCGCTCCTGACTTTCGGAAAGCATGATTTCGTATGGCGTCATCGCGTCTTCGCGGACAGGTACCTGGTCGAGATCGAATTCAATACCGACGCCGCCCTTGTCTGA
>MEHZ011520897.1_pt1 | contig 14649 bp, 13 predicted proteins | sample 897221 | NCBI WGS metagenome assembly MEHZ01 (sample SAMN05514161, study PRJNA337945) | marine metagenome | isolation source: marine surface water | place: Arctic Ocean | collected 2007-12-13
GCGGTCTCAACCCTGGCCTAGGGTGTCTGTTTGCCCAAAAAATCGTCGGCGCAGGGCTCGACGACAACGACAATAGCTAGCTCTAGCACATGGAATTTACGAACCTTGAAACCTTGAAACCTTGAAACCTTGATACGCGATGGCGAACATCCACGTTCGCCGGTCTCTTGCCAATGCGGTCCGGCACATGTTTCACGTTTCCCCGTTCTGGCCGATGACGATCTGATCGGTATTTTCGAAGACAGTTCCGTAGGCTGGTCGCATCAGGCCATAACGGGAAAACGTCTCAGAGCGGGTCAACGCCGCCCTGTTTGATGAGGCTGCAGCGCCGGCCGTCACGCGTTGTTCAAAACCGACACCCCTGACATCGACGACCCAGCGCTGGAGACCATCGTCAAGCATGCGCTCGACGTCGAAAATTGATATGAACCGTTGGCAAAGCGCCCACGCCCGCCCTTCGGGCTTGCCCGTAAGATCGGCGGGTTCGTTAAGGCGACGCTGACGGCACGGAACGAAACATTCTCGGCATGGAAATGAGGAAATCGATGATGCCATCATCGAGATGACGCCCAATGCCAACGAACGGTAGTTCGTCATGGCGATGATTATTCCGTTAGCTGGCGTTCCGTTCTGACGTGTGGAGCGGAACGCCAAGAACGTGATCGCACTTTTCTGGAAGGCCGGCATAAAAATACGGTTTGCAATCGAGCTGCAGCACCAATTGGCGCGGGTCGTTCCGTCCAGCGTTATCCATGCACACGACGGGTTCGATTATCCATTTACCGAAGATGACATGCAGGGCCGGCTGGACCTCTTGCTGGCCTGACCGGCACCAAGGCTATTACAGCACACCCTTGCGGATCAGGTTTGCGGCGGCGAGCAACAGAAACACATATACGAACAGGCGAAATCGGTCTTCGGACAGACAGCCTCGCAGACGCTGGCCAATAAACATCCCAGCAAAGGCAGGGACCAGGCTGATGACCGAGACAATCGCATTCGTCTCACTGATGGCGCCTTTTTCGATCAGCGCCAGAATTAGCATCGACGCGCTGATCAGGAATGTCAGCGCGATGGCGCGCAGAAAGCTCTCCTTATCCACGTCTCGCGCCTGCAGGTAAAGAGCGATCGGGATACCGACCGATCCCGTCGTCCCGGTCAAAAGGCCGGACAGAATACCGAGCGGCGGTGCGGCCCAGGGCGCGGCTCGATCCGATATACGTATCCGGAACCGGGTCGCGTTGATGGCAACATACAGAACCACCACGCCCCCCAGCAGGGTTGTGAGGATACGGGGGTCGACGAGGAACAGTATCTGGGCGCCGACGATCGTACCGGCAACCGAGCACAGGTTAAGTATCCAGTACTTGCGCAGCATCTCCATCGCCCGTCCGCCTTCGAACGCCTGGTATAGGTTCGTGGCAACAACGGGGATCGCAACAAAGGCAATAGCAGTCCGCAGATCGACAACGGAACCGAGAATTGAGACAGCCGTCAGCGGAAGTCCAAGGCCGATCACGCCTTTGACCCCACCGGCCACAAACAGCGTGGCACAAACCAAGATAACGAGAGAAAGTTCCAGAACAGATCTCCGGGGAAGGACACCCGATCATGGCCGGATTACCGGGCTAAAACATTGATGACGCAATGCCGTGCTGACGGCGCAGACTTAAGCCTAAGCGTCCTGACCGCTGATGATCGAGCCGCGCTCTATCACGAAGATCCGATCGAGCAGGTTCTTGATATGTTTGTCATTGGATTCCGCGACAAGCACGGATTCGCCAGCTTCTTTCAAGCCTTCCATGATCTCGACCATACGCTGGGCAAAGACTGGTGCGATCCCCTCAGACGGCTCATCGAGCATCAGCAACTTGGTGCCAACCATCAAGGCGCGAGCGAAAGCGACGAATTTCTGCTGACCGCCGGAAAGCTCGGTCGCGCCGCGACTACGGAACTCCTGCACCTCGGGCATCAGCTCGTAGATCCATTCCAGCCGTTCCTGGGGCTTCTCGATCTTTGTGGTCCAGGATGGCAACATGATGTTTTCTTCCGACGTCAGCTGCGGTACTAGGCGGCGGTCCTCCGGCATAAAGCCGATACCCATATGCGCGCGCTGATGGGCCGCTGCTGCGACGAGATCGGTGCCGTCGAATTCCATTTGGCCATTTTGAGCATCGAGCGCACCCATAATGGCCCGCAAAAACGTCGTCTTGCCAGCACCATTGCGGCCGATAAGTCCACACATGGTGCCCGACGGCACTTCTATGCCTACACCGCGCAAAATGGGTGTCGCGCCGATATTTACGTCCAATCCTTCGACTTTAAGCATGTACGCCTCCTTCGACATGGGCCGGATGATATTCCTGCCCGATCACGAATTCCCGCACTTTCTCGTCCTTCATGGCCTCGGCGGTCGTTGCATCGCAGATGACCTGTCCTTGGTAAAATGCCCAGACGCGATCGACAAAGCGTTCAACGATTTCCATATCGTGCTCTATGAACATGACCGTGGTTTCTTCTTCTCGAAGGGCCTGCATGATGATGTCCATGAGCCCGAACTTCTCTTCCACGCTTATCCCACTGGTCGGTTCGTCGAGCATAACCAGTTTGGGGTTGCGCACCGTCGCCATAGCGATATCCAGTAATTTTCGGACGCCTTGCGGCAAGGCGGAGGCCGCCATGTCTCGGTAATCATCAATCTGATAGCGTTTGAGTTGCGCATCGACTTTGGCTGCCCGCTCCTCGGTATGAAGTGGCGCAAATAGGCCAAGCCCGGAGCGTTCTGCAATCCCGTAAGCGACCATCATGTTGTCGAAAATAGATTCCGACAGAAACACCTGCGGCACCTGGAACGACCGGCAGAGACCGAGCTTCGTAACATCGCGCGGCCGCAGACCCACAACGTTTTTGCCCATGAACTCAATCCGGCCGCTGGACGGTTTCAAATAACCTGTCACCATGTTGACGAAAGTCGTCTTGCCAGCCCCGTTCGCACCGATAATACCGATGGTCTCGCCAATTTCGACGGCGACGTTGATATTATGGGCGGCAACAACCCCCCCAAAATTCTTTTCCAGGTCGTGAACTTCAAGTACGCGGGTCATCGTCTCACCTCCGCTGCCCTGTTGTCGCTATCACGCTTCGCCTGTCTGAGCTCACGGCGGTTCCGCAATTCGCTACGGATAGACCAGAGGCCGTCAGGCAGGAACATAATAATCAGCAGGAGTGAACCGCCAAGGATGAGTTGCCAGAGGTGCGGTGCGAATTCAAATGCATAGGTCCTGAGCAGTTCGTATACCAGCGCTCCGATAAAAGTCGCGCCGACATTACCGGTACCCGCAAGGATGGTAATAAAGACAAAATCACCAGATACCGGCCAGTAGACCATAGAATCAGGGTCTACATGCCCTACGGTCACCGCCATGATCACTCCACCAACGCCGGCAAGCAGCCCGGACAATACGTATTTAACGTGGATTGCTTTTTCCGCTGAGTAACCGAGATACTCGACCCGGATCTCGTTCTCCCGCACCGCCATCGTCATCATCCCGAGAGTCGATTTAAGATACCAGTGCGCCCCCACTGCCGAAATATACGCAAAGAATGTGGCGCACACGAACAGGAGAGGACGATACATGTCATCGGCGGGGGTCATGCCGATAAAGCTGACCTGCTTGACACCGAACCCGTCCGTCGACCCGAGCCATTCAGCCTTGGCCAGAACGCCATACAGGATCATAGAGAACGCCATGTTGAGCAGTGCGAAGAAAATCGCCCTGTATTTGCGCAGCAGGAAACCGAGAGCAAATGCCAAGAATCCGGCGGTCGCCATCCCGCAGATGAGCAAAACGAATAAATCGTTTACACCGAGAATCTGCATCATTGCGACCGTATAGGCTCCGAAACCGAAAAAGAGCGCGTGCCCGAACGACACAAGACCGGTGCGCCACAGGATCAGAAGACCGATAGCGACGCAACCACGTGACAGCGATTGCAAGCCGATGCTCCGCATCCATTCTTCGAGGAAGAAATTGAGTACAAGCAGGCCGACGAGACCAATTGTCAGCCCCCAGAATGTTTTATCAAACAAGCGGTTCATATCTTCCTCGCCTTGATCGGGGCGAACAGCCCTTCTGGTCGGAAGATTAGTACAAGTGCCATGATCCCGTAGATCACGAACAGTTCGACTTCCGGAAAGAGGTGGACGGCGGCGGCGCGCGATATGCCGACGACGATAGCGCCAATCAGCGCGCCGGGGATAGACCCCATCCCGCCGATCACCACCACCGCAAAGGCAAGGACTATCACCTCAACCCCAATTCCGGGTTGAACCGAGATAATCGGCGCGTGATAAGCGCCCCCAAGGGCGCCAAGAAATGTCCCGATGATGAAGGTAATTAGGAATACTTTGGTTACGTTGATACCCATCGCCATACTGACTTCACGATCGAAGATCACGGCGAGGAGAATTTTGCCAAACTGGGTCCGGTTAAGTCCGTACCAGAGAACGAAGGCGACAACAAAAGTCAGCACGATCATAGTCAGCGAGTAATTATCGAAGACAAGGCCGGCGATCTCGCTGCTGCCCAGCAATGACATAGGCTGGAACGCAAGATACGGATCTGTTCCCCAGATTAGAAGGATCACGTCTTCAAGCACTAGGAAAGCGGCAAACGTGGCCAGAACCGCGATATGCTCATCGCGGTCATACAAAAACCGCAGCAGGCCGCGTTCAATGATGACCCCGAGCACGACACCCAAAATAGCCGCGCTGATAAATATTAGGAAAAAGCCACCGGCATCCGGCAGGCCGCCCTTAGCCCAGAGCCCAATAAGATAGGCCGTCAGATAGGCCCCGAATGCGTAGAATGCTCCATGGGTGACATTCAGCACCTTCTGAACGCCGAAGATCACCGTGAGGCCTACTGCCACAAGAAAAAGATATGACGAATAGACCAGTCCATCCACGAGGATGACGAATAATAATTCAAAATCCAAAGTAAGACCTCTGTCAGGATTCGCAGCGCCTCTTACGGACAGCTTCAGTGCGAATTCAGGCGAAAAAAAACGGGAGGCGGATCATCCACCTCCCGCTATTTCAGCAGTTGATTAGCACTTCGCGCCTTTCATGCCGCCTTTGAGCCAATCAGCCGATTTAACTCCGTTCGGCGGATTGACACAGCCTGGCGGAAAGATAACGACATCTTCGAGGACCATTTCGCCCTTTTTGTCATCCCACACGGTCACACCCCAGCGGTCGTCAGTAACGATCTGATGGCCTTTGGACAGACCCATCGTGACGTTACCGACGAAGGACGGAAACGTTGCACCCGTAAGCGAAGCAATAACCTGTTCCGTTGTCGGAAATTTGCCGGCTTTCTTGGCTGCATCATCATAAGCGAATTTCCCGGCAAGATAGCCCTGAGCATACTGATAGGACGGCTGTGACGGAGGTTCGCCATAGGCCTTGCGGTATTCCTTCTGGAACCACGCATTGATCGGCGACGGGTCGTGCGCAACATACATGCCGTAAGGACCACGCGTTCCAACCATTATTCCCTGCGGGAACTTCTTGCCAAGACGATAGGCAACCGTCTCACCGACCGTCAGCACGAACAGCTTTCGCTTGAACAGGCCACGTGCCGACGACTGACCGATGAAGGCTTCAAGATCGCCACCCCAGAAACTGGAATGCACGAGGTTTTCCTTCGCCCGCGACAGGGCCGAGATTTCCGTGCCGTACTGGCCCGAGAAAATCTTAGGGAACTGCGGCTTTTTAGTTGCCGTTACATCGGGCATTAGGGTCGCCATGGCCAGCCGGAAATCACGCCAGGAATCCTGGCCCCAGGCATAGTTCTGGTTAATGCCCGTGATACCCTTGACCTTTCCTTTCATCTTAGCCGCGATGTAGCGGGCAGCCGAGACGTTGTTCGCGGTCGCAGTGTTAATCGTGCGGAAAACGTATTTGGGGTCTTTATTAAGTTCTTCGAACACGCGCGTTGTTCCGCAAACCGTCTGGATCGTCAGAACCTTGAGTTCTTCGGAAAGCGCGGTCGTCGCTGCACAGGTGCCGGAAGAGATAATGCCGATGATCGCATCGACATTGTCTTTCTGAACCTTGTTGCGCATTTCCGTGACCTGCTTGGTGCCCCCGCCGGCTTCGTCATAAATCAGCGCTTCAACCTGACGCCCTGCAAAACCCTTGGTGTTATAAGGTGCCGGCAGCTCACCGTTGTTGATACCGCGAACGATCAGCTCGACGCCGTTTTTTGCCGGAATACCGAATGCGGGTGCGGCGGCGCCGGTGAGAAACGTCGGCGTACCGATTTTAACGGTTTGCGCTAACGCCGCACCGCCGCTTAGCGCAAGTGCGCCGACGACAGCCACGCCAACAAGGCGCACTGTGGATGTAGGTATAGCGAATATCATTCGGACCCTCCCAATTTGGTCATGTGGACGTATTTATTTGCATGTTACGACCTTATCGAGCCGTTACAAATGAAACACTATAGAATTCGTTGAAAAGGTCTAGCCCCTCAGTTTCGGTTCCAGATGCTATTATCCCTTAGATACCAAAGCATTGAGCAAGCTCTCGACAGACACCAATTCATCGAATTTCCGGACCACCATTTCGATGTTTTCGATCCTGCCTTCAGGGTGCCCCGAATACGCCGCGCAACTTCGGTATTTTTCAGCAACTTCATCAAAACCCATCGGTGATTTCGTACTGCCTCGCGCGTGATTGGCCCGACCCGAGAGCGTTCGACCGTCCTGCAAGGCGACGTCGATCAGCGTCGTCACGTTGGTATAGCCTTCGCCGATAGTCTCATACGCGGTGTAATCTACTTTACGCATCATTTCGCGGACGTCAGACCTGTTCAACGTCGCGGTCGTGAATTCGCCAAGACCCGCACGGCGGTCGAGGGCGACGATCGCGAGCGTAAACTCCATCGAGAATTTTGCCTGCATGCCGTCGGCGGGATCGTGATGGATAAGTGTTTTCAGTACCCGGTGATTGGTCTTGACAGAAATACCGGCAATCTGCCCAGACGTAACATCATGCTCTGTCAGCAATGCCAACAGGCACCCCGCACCCGGATGTGTCAGTGCACCATTGGGGTGGGGTTTTATCCAGACACCTGGGTCTTCGAACACCCAGGGAGTTCCCAATTTTCCAACGATCCCGGCGGCATCATAACCACCTGCCGCCGCCGCGAAATAACCAACCGGACCGTGCAATGAATCCCCTGCCGCCGTCAGGCCGCGCGCCGCCAGATCTACTGCCGTGATACCCGCCTGGGCTGCCTGGGCCGGATGCAGCACTTCGGCCATCGTGCCGAAGTTGCGGCGAATGCCCGACGCGTGGCTGGCAGCGATTCCAATGGCGTTGACAGTCTCCACCCGGCCAAGCCCCTTAAGCACAGCGGCAGCGATAGCCGCGCCAAACACATTCATCGTACCGGTCGTGTGAAACCCGTCACCATAATGGCGCGCCGCAATCGTGTGGTTGAGCCGGGACGCCACCTCGACCCCCGCCAGATAGGCCCTGAGGATCTCGCTCCCCGAAGCACCGCAGGACTGGCCAAGCGCAAGCACTACCGGCAGAACAGCGCCGCTCGCATGAATGCCGCCGGTGCGGTCGGCACGGACCTGCGGGGTCGTATCGTCAAAATTGTCAGCATGGACCGCCGTCGCATTTGCAAAGGCGGCAAACCGCGGCGGAGCGGACAGTGCCGTGCCGATAATCACGCTCCCCTCTCCGCCCAAACCCTGGGCGACGATATCTTCGCGCACGATGCGTGCGGCGTCGGATACGGACCCGGCAAGCGCCAGGCCCAGCGAATCGAGAATATGAATTTTTGCCCGCTCGATAACGGTGTCGGGAACCTCCGCCGTCGGAAGCGATCCGGCAAAATCGGCAATAGCCGCTGTTACGTCGCGTTCAGTATTGCCTTCTACATCACCCGTCATACCTATCTCCCCTTTCGTCACGGATGAAACATACTAGTATGCCGACTCCGTAGACAGCCTGACCCTGATCGGACCCGCCTTGAACTGTTCTGACGTCATTACCCGGTATCTCGAAGCCGCCGGCATCAAGCACATCTTCGGCTACCCGGGCGACCCGAGTGTCGAGCTGCTGGAGGCGGCCCGGCGCAATGGTATCGAATTCATCCTCGCCCGCCGCGAAGGGACCGCAGGGCTAATGGCCGCCGCTTACGGTCAGATCACCGGCAAACCAGGTGTCTGCCTGTCGACACTCGGACCGGGGTCGTCGAACCTGGTCAATGCGGTCGCGTCGGCAAAGCTCGACCGGACACCGATGATCGCCCTGTCGGGACAGATCGACGGCAAGCGGGAACACACGTTCACCCATCAGGTGCTGGACCACAATGCGATGTTCGCGCCGATCAGCAAATGGGCGGCGCCCATCCGTATAGATACCGTGGCAACGGTGATGCGCCGCGCATTGCGCACTGCCGTGGCTGAACGGCCCGGGCCGGTGCACATCACGACGGGTGCCGATGTCGTCGGCGCGGAGGCAACGGATACTGAAATTCGCCTGCCACCCATGATGCGCCAGAGCGGCGGCTTCGAGACGTTCGCGACCGACGGCGCGCCTGCAGCAGCAACCATGATTAAGGAAGCACGACGCCCGGTGATTGTCGCCGGTATAGCCGCAGTCCGCGCCGACGCGACCGAAGCGCTGACGCGGCTTGCCGAGGAATATGGCTGCCCGGTCGTGGTGGCCCCGATGGCGAAGGGCGTGATCACCGAGGATCATCCCTATTTCGCGGGCACGCTCGACATGGCCTGTAACCAGTTCGTCTGGGATTTTCTGGCCGGCGCCGACCTGATTATCGCCGCCGGGTTCGACCCCGTAGAGCTGATCAAACCGTGGACGCCGGACGCACCGGTCATCCATGTCGACACCACACCGAACACCGACCAGATTTACCGGTCGGACATCGAAATGGTCGGTGATGTGTCGGCCGCACTTGATGCCCTGCGGGCCGGCATCGGTCAGGGCGCACGCTGGCGCGAAGCGGAAATCGCCGATCACCGCGCCCGCCTGGACGAACTTTACTATGCCGGCAAGACACCGGGAAAACTGAACCCGACCGATGTGGTTGATGTCACTCGTGCCGTGATGCCGCGCGATACGGTCGTCACAACCGATGTCGGCTCCCACAAGCTGCTGGTCGGTCAGGGCTGGACTACCTATGCCCGCAAGGGCCTGCTGATGTCGAACGGGCTGTCTTCGATGGGCTATTCACTGCCTGCCGCGATGACCGCAAAACTGCTGATGTCCGACCGCGAGATCGTCTGCTTCACCGGCGATGGCGGGCTTGCCATGGTGCAGGGCGAACTGCGTCTCGCTTCAAGCCTGAAGCTCGGGATGAAGATTATCGTGTTCTGCGACAACAGCCTGAACCGCATCGAGCTTAAACAGATGGCGCGGCAATATCCGTCATCCGGGACGACGATCGATCCAACCGATGTGGTCAAGCTGTCGGAATCCATGGCGTGTGACGCCGTCGAGGCCAATACAATCCACGAGCTGGAAACAGCCCTGAGCGCCACGCAGGCGCCGGATCGACCGCTCGTTATCGCGGCAAATATCGATCCGGCACAATACGCGGCACAGTTCTAGGCGGTTGCAGTTTCAGACGGGTTAAAACACCCCGGATATTATTTTGTGTTCGCCCGCATGCGGTCGGAAGCGCCATCGGCGAAGCCCCAATTGTCACCCTGAAATTGGGGCGGCCGCACCCAGTCGTCCGGCATGCCAACCTTGTAGCTGTCATCGACCTGCTGAACCTCTGCCGTGTACTCGATGACGTAGCCGTTCGGATCCACGAAATAGGCGAAAATATTGTCGCCCGGGCCATGACGCCCTACACCCCATTCGGTGGGATAGCCCGTCTGCTTCATCCGTCCCGCGCCAAACATCAACGCGTTATGGCTGGGCATCTCGAACGCACAGTGATTGAACGTCGGCGTGTCGATCGAGGTATAGGCAAGCGCATGGTGATCGTTACTGCAGCGAATGAAATCCATGAACCCCGTGCGGTCACTGAGTTTGAACCCGAGCAGGTCGATGAACTGTTCACTCTGGGCCTGCCGGTCCGGCGCATTCTGCACCACATGGCTGAGCTTGACCGGACCGTCCGGCGCGTCAGGTTTTTCAGCATGCGTCGCCAGCCCTGCTGAAATACGGTATTCGCGTTCGTTCATATCGCGGAAAACAAAACCGTAGCCGCCTGCAGGACCGACCAGATCGCCGGGAGCATCAACTGAGGCACCCAGGCCCTTCGCCTTTTCATAAAGACCATCGACGGTCTGCTTGTCATCAGCGGCCAGATTTACGTATAGAAGCTCTTTATCGCCACCTTCGTGAAGCGCCAGACAATGGTGCTCACTGCCGGTACCGCGCAGATAGACCGTATTGCCTTCCTCCGCCGCGGTCTCTAGACCCCAGCACTCTTCGTAAAATTTCTTTGCTGCCGCGAGATCCGGGACCCGGAATTCGGCGCTACGCAATCCTGTGACTGTGGGGTTGGCCATCTTGATCATCTCCCTAATTCTTGCGGACAGTATATGCCTGATATCTTCTCAATCGTAATATCATGATCGACCGGGGTGAAGGCCTCTTACGCGATCAACGCACTCCAGAACTCATTTTACTTTATTATTCCGTACACGGAAGATTAAATCAGCGCAAGAAGACAGGGTGCGGCCTCATGCGCCCGACACAAAAAAGGAAAAACCAATGAAAATTTGCCGATTTAACGACGACCGACTTGGCGTCATATTGGATGGAACAATCCGTGACGTGACCGCAGCACAAGATGAAATTCGCGCCGCACATCCTTACGTTTCTTATTCGGATGCGGTCATTGCCGCTTTGCCCGAATGGCGCGGCAAACTGGAAGACATGGCGGCCAAAGCCGCCCCGATCGCCCTCGACAGCGTACACCTGCATTCGCCGATTGCACGCCCCGGCAAGCTGATGGCCGCCCCCGTAAATTACAAAGCCCATATCGACGAAGCTCAGGCCGATCCCGGCATTCGCCATGTCGAGCGCACGATGAAAATCCGCGAAGCCGGTATTTTCCTGAAATCGAACACCGCCCTGATCGGCGCATCGGAGACCATCCCGATCCGGTTCCCCGACCGCCGCAACGACCACGAATTCGAATTCGTGATCGTCATCGGCAAGGAATGCAGCAATGTTTCCAAGGAAAATGCGCTTGATGTCATCGCCGGCTACACGCTCGGCCTTGACATGACGGTACGCGGCCCCGAAGACCGCAGCGCCCGCAAATCCTGCGACGGTTATGCCGTGCTCGGGCCATGGTTCGTCACCGCGGACGAGATTGCCGATCCGGATAACGTCGCGTTCCACGGCTCGGTCAATGGTGAGCTCAAGCAGGATGCGAACACATCCGACCAGGTATTGAGCATCCGTGAGCTGATCGAATACGCGTCGCAGTACTACACGCTGTATCCCGGCGACATCATGTATACGGGTTCACCCGAAGGCGTCAGCGAGGTAAAGGCCGGCGACGAGCTGCACTTCGTATGCGATCAGATCGGCGAGTTTAAAATCGGGATTACAGCCTAGCGTTACAGCTTCGGATCGGGACTGCCATGGCCGAGCAGAATATTGCCGTAGAGCCCCGTCTGAAGATCCCAGACCAGCCCGATATGCTGGGAGATAGCATGCACGTCGCGCCATGCCCGCTGCATCGGATGACTGGTTTCCAGCCCTCGTCCACCGGTCAGGGGCAGAAGCGTATCGACTGCATCGCAGCAGTTCTGCGCGACATGCCCGAGATTGAGCCGGTAGCGCCCGCGCTCGGCCATCTCGAACGCCTCGCCCGTCTTCCTTTTTGAGACAATCTCGCTACGCAACTGCGCCGTGACGGCATCCGTGGCATCAAGAAGCGCCGTCGCCTTGCCGATGCGCTGATGCACCGTGGCAACACGGGACAGGTCGGCGCCGGTCACCGACTGGCGGCTGGTCAGATCGACGATCACGGCGTCCAGAGCACCACGCGCGGCGCCGAGGGCGGGACCGATAATATTGAACGGGAACACTGCGAATAGCGGCAGGCGGTACAGATAGCTGTTATGGGCGTCGGAGCCCGGCGTCGCATCACCACGCAGCTCCAGCACCCGCATCATCCGGTGGGGCGGGATCACAGCGCTTTCGACCACGATGTCGTTACTGCCGGTCGCAGCCAAGCCGGCACTGTTCCACGCGTCCTCCACCCGGCACTCAGCCAGATCGACCAGCGCAAAGACCGGATCGGGCGGCCCGTTGCCGCCCTCCGCCGGGACAAGCACCAGCAGGATCGCCCAGCCGCAAAGATCGACGCCGCTAGAAAACCGCCAGCGCCCGCTGATGTTCAGCTCGGCCCCGTTACGCTCGACCGAGACGCCGACGGGCAGAAAAGACGTAGCGAGGGCGATATCCGCATCATCGCCCCAGATCTCGGCCTGGGCCTCGTCGGGAAACATACCGGCCATCCAGCCATGACAGGCAATAATGCCGCCGACCCAGCCGCTCGATTCGCAGGCGCGGCCCAGTTCCCGGGCAAACGCGGTCTGCGCCCCGTACTCGAGCTCCATGCCGCCGTAACGCGCCGGTTGCAGCACGCGGTAGAAGCCAGCCTCGCGAAAATCGCGGTCGGTGTCGGTCGATATCCGTCGGTCCAGCTCGGCCTGACGCGCGCGTTCGATCAGGACCGGACCCAGATCTCGGGCGCGGTCGACAAGCTGTTCTTCAAGGGCCGCTTTGTCCGCCATCGGTTCAGGCGTCTGTGGTGGCGTTTACCGGGAAATACCTGGCCAACCAGTCCTGGATAATGTTGATCACACGGGTGTTCGATTCCGCCATCATGAAATGATCGGTATCGGCGGTCAGGTGCAGGTCGGTCGGCTGCCCGGCGCGCTTGAACATCTCTACCGATTGTTCGGTCGGCGTCACGGAATCGACCGAGCTGTGGAGCAGCAGAACCGGACGCGGCGCGATATTGCCGATCACGTCTTCCGCGGTGAAATCCATCATCCCCTGCGCGGTGTCCGCCGTGAATTGTAGCACCGAACCCGACGGCATGTTTCCCCGCAGATGCTCAGGGATCGGCACGATGGCATAGCGGTCAACGAACAAAGGCTCACCGGTTTCTTGCCGGTGCTTTTTGCCTTCCGCCAGCATTTTGGTGAAGGCGTCCCACATCTCGGGTGTCGGATGCTGGCCACGGAACTTGCGCTCGCCGTTACCCCAGCCACCCGACGAGATCACCGCTGCAACACGGTCGTCCACGCCGCCGGTATAGACGGCAACGGCCGCACCGAAGCTGGACCCAACAAGACCGATCCGGTCGGCATCGACCTCGGGCCGGGACTGCAGGAAGGTAAGTGCCGAACGCGTATCCTCGACCTGGTCAAGGCACAGCAGATGGCCAAACACACCGTCACTGTCGCCGCAGCCGCGCATATCGAAACGCAGCACCACATAGCCCCAGCGTGAGAACATTGCCGCAGGCCCAGTCACGTTACCCGCGTTTTTGCGGCTACCAAATCCGTGCAGAACGATAATCGCCGGACGGCGTTCGACGGCTGCGATATCGTCGGGAATGTGCAGGACGCCCGATATATTCAGATCGCCTGATTTAAAAGTGACCGCTTCTTCCATGTATGCCTCTGTGGAGTTTTCACTTTTATAAGCGATCATGCAGCAGCCGGGCAACACTGGACCATAACCCACGTGCTTGATAAACCCGTGCGCATGGAAAACATCGTGCACATCGTCACCGAAGCCGCTCTTACGCGTTTTGCAGCAGGGCTTTTCGCCGCCAGCGGCGTGCCTGAAACCGACGCTGAGCTGATTGCCAAAGTGCTTATCTGGTCGAACCTGCGCGGGGTCGATTCCCACGGGGTGCTCCGTATTCCAGGATACCTGGCGCGGATCGGCAACGGGCTCAACAACCCGACCCCCGATATCAGGATCCTGACAGACCTGCCCGCGGCGACGGTGTTGGATGCCGACCGGGCGTTCGGCCAGGTAGCTCTTGGCCGGGCTTCGGCGATCGCCATCGACAAGGCAGCGGCGGCCGGGATAGGCCTCTGCCTGGTGCGCGGTGCGACACATATGGGCGCCATCGGCTATTTCGCGCTTGAAGTAGCGGCGGAAGGGATGGCCGGAATCGTCATCAACGTATCGCGCCCCAACATGGCCTATCCCGGTGCGCGTAGCGCCGGTATCGCCACCAGCCCAATCGCCATCGCCGTCCCGGGGGCCACTCACGCGCCGCTGATGCTCGATATGGCGACCGCAACGCAATCCATGGGCAAGATCCAGCTCGCGCGCGACACCGGCACATTGTTGGGCGAAGGCTGGGCCGTGGATTCCGACGGCAACCCCACGACCGACCCGGAGAAAGCCGCCATCCCAACCGCACTTGGCGGGCACAAGGGCGGCGGGCTGTCATTGATGTTCGAATGTCTGACCAGCCTGATGGTCGGCAACCCGCTGATCGCGCCCTTTATCGAAGGCGCACCTGATGGCCGCCGGCATTCGCAGAACGGCCTGATGATCGCGATCGATATCTCGAAATTCGGCGATGTCGGCGATTACGC
>MEHZ011606665.1_pt1 | contig 14647 bp, 11 predicted proteins | sample 897221 | NCBI WGS metagenome assembly MEHZ01 (sample SAMN05514161, study PRJNA337945) | marine metagenome | isolation source: marine surface water | place: Arctic Ocean | collected 2007-12-13
GTCCGCCGGCTTGTCGCCCATCCAGACCCAGATCAGGGTGTGCTTCTCGATGACGGTATAGCTTTTCACCTTGAGCGCGTCGGATGCCTTGCCGCTGCCGTGCGGGTTCAGGGCGCATTTCCCGTCGGCGCCGAATTCCAAGCCATGATAGATGCACTGTATCCGGTCGCCGGCCTGCAGCCTGCCCATGGAGAGCGGGACATGACGGTGCGCGCACCGGTCGGCAATTGCGGCAATGCCGCCGTTTTCCTTTCTGGAGCTTACGATGGGCTCATTCATGATGGTGCGATGCTTCAGCTCGCCTTCACCGAGTTCGGGAGAGAACATCGCCACATACCAGGTGTTACGCAGGAATCGCGGATTCGGCGATGGCCGCTTATGGGTGCTGGAAAGCGGGATCAGGGTGGGTTCAATGCCTTGTAGGATCGGTCCTGAATCTGAATCGGGGGCCATCAGTATTCCTCTCTAAACGGGCTATTTCTCGAAATTTCAGTAATTATATTCGCACTGAAAGGTCCGCAAATCAAATACGGCGTTTCCCAGGGAGCCGCGCGGCATACATCTGCCTGGTTATCGTTATGGCAACTTTTTCTATCGCGAGCTCCGTAACTGAAACAGCACGGCACCAGCGACAATCAGCGCGACCGCCACCGCAAACCCGTCCGGCAGGGTTTCGCTAAAATACAGCACTGCAACCGGAATGCCGACCGCCGCACCGACCGAGCCTATCTGGCTTAGATAAACTGGTCCCGCCACATGCTGAAGCTGGAAATACGTCACGAATTTGAACGCGAAGGCGACGATGTTCACGACCGTCAGGGTGAGCAGTGCCGGGTTCTGCCACAGCGCGGCGGCAGCGGCCGGCCCTTCAAAAGTCAGAGAGGCGGAGACGGTGAGGGCGGATGCAAATATCAGCATCAGCGCGGCCAGCAGCAGGGGCGGTGCGTCTTTGGGCCAGAACCGCGTGCGGTAGAGATTGCCCCCGGCAAGAATGAACGGAATGGCAGACGCGGCGATGATCCACCCCAACGCGCTGCCGTCTCCGCCCTGATCGTCCGCAAGGCCGGAATATTTCGACAGCGCGATCATTAGCCCACCGGCGAGCCCGACCGTGACGCCCGCAGCTCGCAGCCAGGCGACGCGTTCCATGCCGACGGCAAGTGCGAGCACATAGGTGATCAGCAGCGGGAAGGCGAAGGCGAGCGAGACATAGCTGATCCCGACATGGGCGATTGCGAGATAGGCCGTCGCCATCGAGACCGCCTGGAAGATGCCGGCGCCGAGGCTGTAGGCGAACAGGATCTTCCAGATGCCGGTGGCCTGGCCCGACAGCACTGCGATGCCGAGCAATATCATACCGCCGCCGCCCATGCTGACGGACACGAACCACAGCATCGGCGCGTTTGCGTCACCCGCAAGCCGGGACAGCACAATCGTCACCGTCAGCAGCGTGCCGGTCACGAGTAGCAGGAAAGGTGCCTGTAGCGGGGACCGTGCCGGAAGGGTTCCTGTCGGCGGCGGCGTCATGATGATTTCCAGTGGGGTAGGGCGGATGACGTCATCAATATATCTCTATATCAAGTATATCGATATAAAGACAAGAGGTGTAATATGAGGATGCAATGGCGAAAGATGAGGCGGCGCCGAAAATGACGTTGGATGCGGACAGCACGTCCAAATCCAATCCGCAGGACCGCGCGGCACGTGCTGTTGCACAATGGGCCGCGGAATTCCACGACTGGGACCTGGCGCCCATGGAGGCCCTCGGGCGTCTGGACGAGACCGCGACGGTGATCGATGCGAAACACCTGTCGCCGCTTTTTGCACAATTCGGCCTACAGAGTGGCGAGTTCGATGTATTGGCCGCGCTCCGGCGCTCCGGCGCACTGTATGAGCTGACGCCGTCGCGCCTGTTAGAGATCACTATGAGTTCGTCGGGCGGCATGACCGCGCGGCTCGACCGGCTGGAAAAAATGGGCCATGTCGAGCGACGCCCCAACCCCGATGACCGGCGTGGCGTGCTGGTGCGCCTGACGTCGTCGTCGGTCGACCTGATCGAGACGGTTGCGCGGGCGCATTTGGCGAACGAGGCGCGGCTGACCGATTGCCTGACCGGGAAAGAATTGTCGCAGCTTTCCGGGTTGTTGAAGAAATTGCTGCGTCACGCCGAAGAAACGGCCTGATGGCTGGTGCGGACGTGCCGGGGGTTGAGCAATCTGCCCCCACCGGGATATGACTTCATCACGCGGCCCCTCTCCGGGTCAGCGCCAATAAAACAAACAAGCGCAGAGGCAAAGTCGCGGAAATGACGACAACAGATACATTCGACTACATCATTGCGGGCGCGGGTTCCGCTGGGTGCACACTGGCTGGACGTCTGACCGAGGACCCGAACGTCAGCGTCCTTCTGCTTGAGGCCGGCGGCTGGGACCGCAATCCGTGGATACATATTCCGCTGGGCTGGGGGCAGATGCTCAAAAAACGGATGCATGACTGGATGTATTTCGCCGAACCGTCCGCCGAGATGGACGATCGGCGTATCGAATGCGCGCGCGGCAAGGTGATCGGCGGCTCGTCGTCGATTAATGCGATGGCCTATTACCACGGTCATCCGGCGGATTACGACCGCTGGGCCTCGTTCGGCCTGCCGGGCTGGTCGCATGCGAACGTACTGCCCTATTTCCAGCGCGCCGAGGACTGGGAAGATGGTGCGGACACCCATCGCGGCACCGGCGGTCCGCTGACGACGCGCTGGTCGACCTTCGAAGATCCGCTCTGCGATGCGTTCCTCAAAGCCGGGCGGGACGGACAATATCCGTATACCACGGATTATAACGGCGCCGAGCCGGAAGGCTTTGCCCGCATGCAGATGACGCTACGCAAAGGGCGGCGCTGGAGTGCGGCGGCGGCCTATCTGCGCCCGGCGCTGAAACGACCGAACCTGACGGTCCGAACCGGCGCGCTTGTCTCGCGCATCGACACCACCCGCAGCGATACAGGCAGCGCCCGTGCGACCGGCATTACCTATACCAAAGGCGGCAAGACAGTCTCGGCGAACGCAGGCGAAGTGATCCTCGCCGGCGGGTCGATCAATTCGCCGCAGATGCTGATGCTGTCGGGCATCGGTGAGGCGGGTCACCTGCGTGCGCACGGGATCGACGTCGTGGCCGATCTGCCGGGTGTCGGCAAGAACCTCAGCGATCATACGTCGTCGGCGCTGGCCTTCCGACGCAAATCGGGTGGGCCGTTCCAGAAAAACATGCGGCTCGATCGGGTCGTCATGGCGCTGGCGAAGGCCTATGTCGGTAAGGGCGGGTTTGCCGCCGATCTGCCGTTTGGCATCACGGCGTTCCTCAAATCCCGGGCGAGTGAGCCGACACCGGATGTGCAGCTATTGTTCTGGATGGGCGCGACGACGACCGCCTCGCCGTGGCTGCCGCCATTCAAGAAGGCGTTTCAGGATTCATTCTCGGTTCGTGCGATGCCCATGCGCCCGACCAGCCGGGGACATCTATCGCTGGTCTCCGCCGACCCGAACGACGCGGTTGAAATCCACCAGAATTTCCTCGGCACGGAGGACGAATGGGGGGTGATGCGGCGCGCCCTCAGGATGATCCGCGACCTAGTCGGATCGGATGCGTTGGCCGACTTCGCCGGTGACGAGCTCGCGCCCGGCGCGCAGGCACAATCTGATGCCGAACTCGATGCCCATGTGCGCAAAACGATGATTACCGTGCATCACCCGGTCGGCACGTGCAAAATGGGGGTGGTGGACGACCCGATGGCGGTGGTCGACGGCGAATTGCGGGTGCGCGGGGTCGAAAATCTACGTGTCGTTGATGCGTCAGTGATGCCGGACCTGATCGCGGGCGCGACCAATGCGCCGGTCATCATGATCGCGGAGAAAGCCGCCGATATGCTCCGCGGGCGCGACGCGCTGCCGGCAGCAACTGGGATATGATGGGATATAACAGGGGTTCGGAGGGATATGACGGGAAGATAAGGGGAACACCATGATCGATATCGAACCGCTTCTCCGCGATCTCGTCGTTGCCAACCGGATCCTTGCGAACGAGAACGTGGTCGACGCCTATGGCCATGTCAGCGTCCGTCATCCGAACAACCCGGACCGGTACTACCTGTCCTGTTCGCGCAGCCCCGAGCTGGTGCAGCGCTCGGACATCATGGAGTTCGAGCTCGACGGCACGCCGATCGACGGGGATTCGCGTAATCCCTATCTCGAACGCTTCATTCACGGGGCGACGTACGAGCTGAACCCCGACGTCAACGCGGTGGTGCACAGCCATGCCGAGGAAGTGCTGCCGTTCACGATCACGACCCAGCCGTTGCTGCCGGTAATTCATTCGGCGGGGCTGATGGGGCCGCAACCGCCGGTCTGGGATATCGCCGACCGGTTCGGCGACACCACGCTGCTGGTCGTGAACATGGATCAGGGCCGTGATCTGGCCGAAGCGCTGATGTCGCGCCGTATTGTGCTGATGCGCGGTCACGGGTTCGCGGCGACCGGGCGCAATCTGTCTGAGGTCGTGCGGGTATCGGTCATGCTGCCGCGCAACGCCAAGATACTGACCACGGCCCTGCAGTTCGGCGGCCTGAAGCCGCTATCCGCGGGTGAGGTCGCGTTGCGCCAGGACATGGACCCCAACCACAGGGCGTTCTACCGTGCCTGGGAATACTGGGCCACGCGGGCCGGCTGCGCGGACATGCTGGATTGAACGCCAGGGGCAGCTGCTCATCAAAATTCTACGCCCCCGGTCTTGTGTCGGGGACCCCCGACACAAGACCGGGGGAATAAAAACGGGTTGAGACGCTTTTCGCTGGCCCTCGCAGCCCTCCTTATCGCGTTGCCCGCCGCCGGTCAGTAGCGATCGCGGCGGGCAACTGGGTGCGTACGATTCATCGGTGAAGATGCATAATATCTGCGCGATTGAGCACTGGCTCGCCGCGCTGCGCTCACCCAAATAGCCTGAAAAGATTCAGGGTAACCTTGAGGCGGACAAGGTCGCGCGCGGCAAGGCGATCTATCTCGGCGGGACGGATACCCGGGTGAATTGCGCCGTCTGTCATGCACATGTCGCGCGAGAACAGCAGGGCGCGGCCTATCAGTCGCCGATGATCCCGGTCGCGGCAAATAATTTCATCGTGTTGAAAAACCCGACCAGCGGGCGGCGCTGGAAGACCGGGCAACTCAAGGGAACCAAAAAGCGCATCCTGCGCGGTGAGCGCTATGGCGACTTTTTTGCCCACCGTGCCGAAGCCCTGAAGACCGTCGCGCTCGGTGTCATTCTGGGCGACGCCTTCTTCGACGGGATTGAAGGCATGTATCGCAGCCGCTCAAACTCGGAACCAACCGATCCATCCTATCCGCAGAAAGACAAATTCCTGCGCTACAAGGCACGTCCGCTGACCAGGATCTGGGCCACCGCCTCCTAACTGCATAACGGATAGGTCGCCAGCCTGCGCCAAATGCTGACGCCCGAGGCTGAGCGCGCGTCTTACATCTGCGTCGGCAATCCGGAATTCGATTCAAAGGATATCGGGTTCGTCTCCGCGGTGGAACCGGACAATTCGTGTGCGCCCGACCGCTACGGCTTAACTCTGCTGGATACGATCAAGTTTGGAAATTCCAACAAGGGGCATTCGCGCCGCATCCAGGGGGTTCAGCTGTCCGATGCCGACAAGGACGCGTTGATCGAATTTCTGAAATCTATCTGAAACTGATCTGGCCGTTGCGCGCCGGTGTGCCGGGCGGGGCGTTAGTCCGCCGGTAACGCCGCCACTCGGCACATCCGCGAGCGGTGTGGTACCGACGCGCTGATCGGGTCGATATCGGCATCCGGGACCAGCCGGTTCAGATTTGCGCCGTAGGGGCCGAATGCATCATGGCCCGGCAGGTCAAGTTCGGTGCAGCGCTGCCACCAGCCATAGGGCGCGCAGATCACGCGGGGATGCATCGATGGTGTGAAGCGCGCCTTAAGGCGGGCGCGTCCGTTGGCGTTTTCAACCACCGCCCAGTCACCGTCGGCGATGCCGGCGGCTTCGGCTGTATCGGGATGAATTTCCATGAACGGATCGGGCTGCTTTGCGCGAAGGCGGGGCGTGTTGCGGTTCTGCGGCCCTATATACTCCATCACGCGGAAATTGGTCAGCACCAGCGGATAGTCGGCACTGCTGTCGTCCATCGGCCCGTCCATCGGCCCGTCGATCGGCCCGTCGATCGGACTGTCGACCGGCTCGGAATAGCGCGGCAGCGGATCGTACCCGGCAGCCGGGAATGGCGTCGCGTACAGTTCCATCCGGCCCGTCGGTGTTGCGAAGCCGCGCGCATTGCCGGTATCCGGATCGGTCTCGGCGTATTTCCGGTAGCGCGTCGTCAGCTCGGTGCGCACGCCCGATGGCTGCGCGCGGAGCGCCGCCATGCTCAGACCGGCGGGGGACAGGTGGTGATCCCATGCCGCGTCTTGGTCGCCGTCAAAAAATTCTTTGCCGAATCCAAGGCGCGCGGCGAGGTCGAAAATAATATCGAGGTCGGGACGGGAATCGTGCTGCGGCGGCAGCGCGGCGGCCTTGTACTGGCCCCAGCCCCAGGTGTCGCCGTCACCGCGAAAACTGGCGCGGGCCGTCGGCGATTCCCAGGTCGTGCTGGCGGGTAGCAGGATGTCGGCATAGGCCGCCCCCGGATTATCGAACATGTCGATATGAACATAGAAATCCAGCGCTTCGAGCGCGGCGCGTCCACGATCGGGATCGATATGGCCGATCAGCAAGTTGGAGCCGAACAGTATGAGTGCGCGTACCTTGTAGGGATCGCCGTCGAGAATGGCGCGATAGACACGGGAGTGCTGGACAAGGCCCGGGTCGCGCGGCGGGCCGAGCGGGTGTTCGGCGAGACCGAGCCGCTTGTCGGCCTGTCCGTGGGGCAAGAATTCCCCCGCCGTAATCGGGCGCACCGGTGGGGCGGGAAAATCGACATTGCTGCCCGGTGCATCGAACTGGCCGGTCAACCCGTAGAAACAGTGGATCGCGCGGTTCATCTGCATCGCGTCCGAGTGCATTTCCGTGCCGGTCCAGCTCTCATAGCCCGATGGCAGTTCGGTCGCGAACATGCGCGCGGCCCGCCGCACGTCTTCGGCGGCGACCCAGGTGATGTCGGCGGAGATTTCCGGTGCGTAACCGGCGGCGAGGTCACGCAAAGCCTGCGCCGTCGTCCGGCAGGAAACAGCCATGCCGTCCGCGAGGGCGACGTCGAACTGTCCGAAAATCGTTGGTTTTTCGGTCGTAGTGCTTGGTATGGCCATGTGAATTGCCGGTGCATCTGCGACCCAGACGACATGATTGTCGGCACTACCGGCCGGGTCGATGTCGGCGCCGGTCAGCAGCGCGCCGGTATCGTCACGGATGAGAAACGGCCCGTTGGTCCAGTCGCGCAGGAAGGTGGCGTCATAGAGGGCTTCGTCGAACAGCACGTGGGTCATCGCCAGTGCCAAGGCGCCGTCACTGCCGGGGCGGACACGGAGCCAGCAATCGGCTTTCTTGGCCAGCGCATGTTCGCGGGGGTCGATCACGATCAGCTTCGCGCCGCGCTTCATGGCCCTGCTGATGCGCATCGCGGATGCCGGCTCGGTTGCCTGTGGATTTACGCCCCATAGCAGGATCGTGTTGGTCCGGTCGAGATCGATCCGCGGCGTCGGCACACCATAGGTAAACTTGGATCCGAAGGTTCGGTTCCAGGTACAGACATGACCGGGCGCCAGATAATTCGGGCTGCCGAAAGCGCCCTGCAACCGTTCCAGCCACGGGCGCATATCTTCGGTCGCGGCACCGGCGGTGGTCGCACAGCCGAAGACCACGGCCTCGGCACCGCTTTCGGCTTTGATGGCGGTCAGTTTGTCGGCAATGGTCCGGAGAGCCTCGTCCCACGAGATCGCTTCCCAGCCCGGATCGGCATCGCCCTTCGGCCGGGTGCGCCTCATCGGCTTGCGCAGACGGTCCGGCGAATAGACCATTTCGGGCGCCGCCGATCCCTTGATGCAGATGCAGCCATTGGGATGATCGGGGTCCGCCGTCACTTTGGTGAAGACGTCATCCTCGACAGTCGCGATTACGCCGCAGCGCGATGTGCACATGGCGCAGTAGGTGGGAATTTTTTGGGTAGCCATAGTTGTGCCGTTCCGTCTTGGGTTCAGCCGCCCGATTTACCGGTCGGCAGATTGTACTCGGCGTCGACGGACTTGATGTAGTCGAGCGCTGTGTCCATCTGCACGACGTCGGCATATTTGGCCTGCATGTCGCATAAATTAATCGCGTGCGATGCCTGTGACCGGTCGAAACAGCCTTCCTCGACGATCACGGACCGGTAATTGTTACTGAACGCATCGAGCACGGAGGCCCGCACGCAGCCGGATGTGGTTGTGCCGGTAACAATCAGGGAGTCTGCGCCGAGGTTGACCAGAAACGACGCCAGGGGTGTACCGTGAAAGGCGCTGGGCTTCAGCTTTCGGATAACGATGTCCTGCGGCGCCGGCGCGATCTCGTCCATGATGTCGTTGCCGTCGCGGTTGGTCGCACGCGCATCCGGCGCACCGTCCGGCGTGTCTTCGCCTCCCCGCGATGTCTTCCACGCCCAGCTTCCCTTGTCCCAGCCATCGTCGCGCACCGTGCCGGTCGTATAGATGACAGGAATGCCCTTTTCGCGGCACCGGTCGATCAATGTGCGGATATGCGGCAATGCCTCCCAGGCTTCCTCGCCGCAGGACGTGCGCCATTCCTTTACGGCATCGAGGATCGGCAGGGATTTTTCGCCGCAGAACGCGTAATTGACATCGATGACCAGCAGCGCCGGTTTCTTGCCGCCGCCCGACAGCGCACCCCAGCCGCCCTGATCGAAGACCTGCCTATCGCGCTCGGTCAGAAATTTGTCCCAGATACGTTCCGCCATGTCGTCACCTTTTCTATTGGTTGTGGCACGGTGCCGGACACAGTGTTCCAGCTAAGACGTCTGTGCTTACGAACTCTGCGCCCCATAATAAAGCATGCTGACATGCTTAGCCTCGGCGAAAAACAGCCAGCGTTCGATGACCACGCCAAACGAGACGCATATCGCCGCGGCCAGCGTACCGGGGACGGCGACCGCCGGGGCGGCCTCGCTGGTCAGTAGGGTCAGCGCGAACGGGATCGCGCAATAGCCCAGAAAGGCGAGGCGCCGCAGTTTGAGCGAATGCTTGCGCGCGATGGAAAAGCCCATTTCGCGCTGCACGAAGGTTTCGGTCATCGTCGGGTTATCGAGTAGGCGGACCTTGCCGATATCGCCGAGACCGGTGGCACTTTCGGGCGTCGACGCGCCGGGGGTCAGATCGATCGTGCGCCAGTAGGACCGTTTGAGGAACAGCACGAGCAGCAGGCCGATCGCGACGATGGCGGCCTGCATTGGGGTCTGATAGCCGAACATTTGGGCCAGCGCGTGAAACCACATCGACCCGGTCAGCAGCGCAAATGACAGATAGACCGGCACCGTGCGCTTGTTATGCCAGGCGCTGATCGTGCGCAGGGTGGCGTAAATCATGGCGGTTGCATGAACCGTGAGCACGCAAAGTAGTGCCAGTGCGACGGCGAACAGCCCGAACGGGCCCTCCAGCGATCCTTCGACGATCCAACCCCATGCGGTGAGTGCCAGCGGAACGTAGGTTGCTGTCGCCAGCACGCCTTCGCGCGACAGCCAGGACGATTTCCACTGGCTGAAGGCGCGCCATGCGCGTTCCGGATGGCCGAGATGCGCGGTCGAGGACAGCAGCCCGCCGGTAATCAGCAATGTGCCGAGCCCGAACCCGATAGCGCCGAACCACGGGTCGAGCGTCACGCCGTTCAGCACCCCGAATAGCGCCATCGTTGCAATCAGGCCGTAGCCCGCGCCGGATGCGGTGGTAAAAAAGATGACGGAATAGGCTGGATGCATCGAATTCGTCCGTTAGCGTGACAATACGCGGTCGACCCAGCGCAGGAACTTGCCCGATCCTGCGGCCGCGCCCGGTGCGTCCTCGGTCGCGATCCGCGACAGCGCCGCGCCAACGCCTGACGGGCCCTGATTTTTCTTGGCGGCACGGGGCGGCAGGTAGCGATTGACCGGTTTGTAGCCCATCTCGGGCATCAGTTCATAGCCGCCGCGCTCGGCGACAAGCTGGGAGACGGCCGATTCCGGATCGCCGAGATCGCCGAAATGTCGGGCACTCGCCGGGCAGGTCGACACGCAGGCAGGCACGCGCTCGTCCTCCGGAATATTCTCGTTATAGATCCGGTCGATACACAGCGTGCATTTTTTCATCACGCCGGCATCGGTGTCATATTCACGTGCGCCATACGGGCAGGCCCAGGAACACAGCTTGCAGCCGATGCAGGCATCCTCGTTCACCAGGACGATGCCGTCGGCTTCACGCTTGTAGGACGCACCGGTCGGGCACACGGTGACGCAGGCGGCATCCTCGCAATGCAGACAGGAGCGCGGGAAATGAACCGTCCGGCTGTCCGTGCCTTCGCCCGCTTCGAATGTATGGATGCGGTTGAACCACACGCCGTTCGGATCGGTGCCGTAGGGATCGTTATCCGGCAGCGGCGCCGAATGGCCTCCGGTGTTCCATTCCTTGCAGTTCACCGCGCAGGCATGACAGCCGACGCAGGTATCCAGATCGATGACGAGGCCGAGTTTGACTTCCTGACCTTCCGGTTTGCGCGCGGGCAGCAGGGTCATGAATTGTCTCCTTTGGCCGGATTTTTTGCGGGACGCTTCGGCTTGAAGCGTGCGCCGTAGCGCAGAATGCGCTGTCCGACAGAGGCGTTATTGGTAGAGGGCTGGGCATCGAATTGCGGCAACGTGATTTCTTCTTCGGCCTCGGCTTTTTCGATGCGGACGCGGAGGTCGTACCAAGCGGCCTGACCGGTCACCGGGTCCGAATTCGAATAGCGGAACCCGCTTTCCTTGGGCGGCAGCAATTCGGAAATCACATGGTTCAGCAGGAAGCCCTTTTTGGCTTCGGGCGAGTCCGGATCGAGGTTCCATGCGCCCGAGCGTTTGCCGATCGCGTTCCACGTCCAGACTGTGTTGCGTTCCACGCCTTCCATCAGGCGGACTTGCACCTTGATGCGGCTGTGGTGGCTGATCACCCAGATCCAGTCGTCATCCTCGATGCCTTCAAGCTCGGCCTGGAAGCGGTTCATGTACAGCCGGTTGCTGGTATGGATCTGGCGCAGCCACGCGTTCTGCGAGCCCCAGGAATGGTACATCGCCATCGGCCGCTGGGTGATGGCGAAGAACGGGTATTTGTCTTCGCCGCCATCCTGAGATTCGAACGGGCGGTACCATGTCGGCAGCGGATCGAAATAGGCTTCGACCCGCGCCTTGTGCTCGTCGGGCGGTGTGATGTCGCCATGACCGCGCGCGGCTAGACGAAACCGCTGCATCGGTTCGGAATACACCTGGAGGACGATCTGGTCGGACGATCCGATCCAGCCCATGCTCGCCGCGTATTCCAGATAATCGCGGTTGGCGTGTTTGAAATAGCGCTGGTTCTCGGGGAATTCGTGGCTCCAGAAACAGCCGTTTTCGATATAGCGGTCGAGCTGATTCGGGTTGACCGCGCCGGTGCCGTGGCTGTCGCCGTTTTCGCCGCGCCAACCGGCCAGCGTGCCGATCCCCGGCATGCGTTCATGGTTCACCAGATAATCGGAATAGCCGCCGGGATATTTTGGCGAGCCGTCTTCATTGGTCAGACCGGGCAGGCCGATACGCGCGCCGAGATCGATCAGTACAGTCTGGAACGGTCGCACGTCACGGTCGGGTTCGACCACCGGCTGGCGGATCGCGTCGGCGGGTCCGTCGGCGCTGCAGATCGGCCGGTCGAGCATCGAGACCGCGTCCCAGCGTTCAAGATATGTAGTGTCCGGCAGGATGATGTCGCAATAGGGGACGGTTTCGGACCAGAACGCATCCGAATAGACGATGAAGGGGATTTTATATTCCCCCGTCTCCTCGTTGCGGTCGGTCAGCATGTCCATCACGCCGGACGTGTTCATCGAGGAATTCCACGCCATGTTAGCCATGAACATGAACAGCGTGTCGATCGGATAGGGATCACCCTTCCACGCATTGGTGATGACCATGTGCATCATGCCATGGGCGCTGATCGGCGCTTCCCAGGAAAATGCCTTGTCGATACGCTGCGGTGTGCCGTCGGCATCGACCAGCAGATCTTCGGGGCCGGTCGGGAAGCCGAGCGGCGGTCCCGGCAGCGGCGTGTTCGCGTTGACCTGGTCCGGGCGGCCGGCAGGTTTCTGCGGCGGCGGGCAGGGGCGCGGGAAAGGTGGTTTGTAGCGGAACCCGCCCGGTACATCGATGGTGCCGAGAAGCATCTGCAACAGATGGATCGCGCGGCAGGTATGGAAGCCGTTCGAATGGGCGGAAATACCGCGCATCGCATGCATTGCGACGGGGCGGCCTATCATCTTGTCTTGCTTGCGCCCAGCCCAGTCGGTCCATTCGACGTCGAGCACGATTTCTTTTTCAAACGCGGCTTCGGCGAGTTCGGCGGCGATGCGGCGGATATGGTTTGCGGCGACGCCTGATTTCAGGGCCGCGGCTTCCGGACCGTAATTCATGTCCATATAACGGTCGGCCATCAGCAGGAAAGACGGCACGGCGGTGCGCCCGTCATCCAGCGTGTATTCGCCGACCACTGCGGGCGCGACACCGGCAATACGTGCATCGGCAATCTGGCCGGTGTTTTGATCCCAGCACAGCGGTTCGCCATCGGCGCCGCGGGCAAAAAGCCCGTCATCGTCGGCGCCCGGATCCTTGATTACCAGCCACGGCGCATTGGTGTAGCGCACCAGATAGTCGAGGTCGATTTTGTCGGCGTGGAGTAATTCGTGGATCAGCGCGAGGACGAACGCACCGTCGCTGCCGGGCCGCACACCGATCCATTCATCGGCAATCGCCGAATAACCCGTCTTGACCGGATTGACCGACACGAATTTCGCGCCGCGCGCTTTTAGCGTCGACAGGCCCATCTTGATCGGGTTGGAATCATGATCCTCGGCAACGCCGAACATCATGAAATATTCGGTCAGTTCCCAGTCCGGCTCGCCGAATTCCCAGAACGATCCGCCGATGGAATACAGCCCGGCGGCCGCCATGTTCACCGAACAGAACCCGCCATGGGCGGCGTGGTTGGGGGTACCGAACTGGCTCGCCCACCAGCCGGTCAGGGCCTGGCTCTGGTCGCGGCCGGTAAAGAAGGCGAGCTTCTTCGGATCGTCGGCGCGGATTTTTTTCATCCGGTCGGCGACGATGGTGAGCGCTTCTTCCCATTCGATTTCCTCGAACTCGCCCGATCCGCGCTCACCGACGCGGCGCAGCGGCTTGGTCAGCCGGGCAGGGGAATAATGCTGCATGATGCCGGCGCTTCCCTTCCCGCACAGCACACCCTTGTTGATCGGGTGATCCTTATTGCCCTCGATATAGCGGATTTCACCTTCGCGCAGGTGAACCTTGATGCCGCATCGGCAGGCGCACATGTAACAGGTGGTGGTCTTGGTTTCGTCACCTATTATGGGCGACAGATCGATGCGTTCCTGCGGGTCTAGAAAATCGCCTGGCATGGCGGATATACGTCCATTCATGTGCTTGCGGGTGCCCCGAAAAGGCAACATAGAACTAGGTTAGAAATCATTTCGCGTCAAACCACGCATCTGAGCCAACCCATTGCGCGCTGTGCATACCTTTGGAACGTGATTCTTGTTATCGTCGGATTCGGGAAACGGCTGAACTAAGGGGAGGGAAGCGCAAATGCGCCCCGAAATCGTATGTTTTTTTGATGATAAAACGAATTCGGCATCTTATGTCGTACACGACCCCGAGACGATGCAGGCCGCCATTATCGACCCCGTGCTGGATTACGACCCCATCTCGGGCCGGACTTCGACCGAAAGCGCCGACAAAATTGCCGCCCATGTCACTGAGGTCGGCCTGACCGTCGCCTGGATTATCGAGACCCATGTCCATGCCGATCATCTGACGGCGTCGCGCCGCCTCCGGAAACAGCTCGGCGGCAAGTCGGGCATCGGCCACGGCATCACCGAGGTGCAGAAGACGTTCGGTGCATTGTTCAATGTGACCGACACCTTGCCGGCAGACGGCTCCCAGTTCGATGAGACGTTCGCCGACGGGGCGACGTTTAAGATCGGTAATATCGAGGCCCATATCATGGCGACGCCGGGCCATACGCCGGCCTGCGTCACCTATGTGATCGGCGATGCGTGTTTTGTCGGCGACACCATGTTCATGCCGGATTCCGGTACCGCGCGCTGCGATTTTCCCGGCGGCGAGGCGAAGCAGCTTTATGCCTCGCTGCAGAAAATTCTCGAACTGCCCGAAGATATGCGGCTGTTCGTGTGCCACGACTACGGCGCCGGCGGCACGCGTGATTTTGCTTGGGAAACCACGGTGGCCGTTCAGCGCGACACCAACATCCATATCGGCGGCGGGGCACTAGAACACGACTATGTTCAGATGCGCCGCGACCGCGACGCGACCCTGTCGCTGCCGCGCCTGATTATTCCGGCCGTGCAGGTCAACATG
>MEHZ011505685.1_pt1 | contig 14635 bp, 14 predicted proteins | sample 897221 | NCBI WGS metagenome assembly MEHZ01 (sample SAMN05514161, study PRJNA337945) | marine metagenome | isolation source: marine surface water | place: Arctic Ocean | collected 2007-12-13
TCTATTATTCAGATTAGTTTAAGAAAGCAGGGTGAAGCAATTCGATTGGCAGTGATTGACCAAGGTGAAGGTGTTGCTGAGGAAGATCAAGATTTAGTTTTTAAAAGATTTTTTAGAACAGCATCAGCTCGAGCTAATACTCAGCAGGGCAGTGGTCTGGGTTTAGCCATAGTAAAAAATCTAGTCTATAACCTTCAAGGAGATGTGGGAGTAGAATCTAGGCCAGAGGGCGGTTCTGAATTCTGGTTTACCATTCCAATTAAGTAACCTTTTTAGCGCATTTAATAAATTATTTAATATAATCCTTATTGAATTGACTGAAAATAGTTTTATTTAAAAAGAAAACTTTTGAGTTAATGAGCTAGAATAATTGGCTAGCTTGCTAAACATATGAACATTAACTATCCATTACTTAAGCATTTACTTATAGTTTTACTGTCACTATTTGCTGCTTACCAAATTTTTGCTTTAGTTAGTAGTATTCTTGCACGCCCAAAAATCCATGATTTAAATTTTAAGCCAATCAATCAGGTAATGATGCAAAGTTCCACTCAATCAGTTAGCCCAACCCCCACAACTGATTCAGTTCAATTTGATTATAGCGTTATTGGCTATAGGGCTGGGACTTCGAGAGCATCGATTATTGTTAAACGAAATAATAAATCTTATGTTGTTCAGCAAGGCGAATTACTTGAAAACAAATATAAACTCATTAGCGTTGGCGTTGATTCTGCTATATTTGAATATATGGGTGAACAATTCCAGCTAACAACAAAATTAAAGAATGAAAAATAACTTTAAAATTACTCTTAAGACTTCGGTGATCACCATCATCATAGCCTTTGCCCTAAATATTGAGTCTCAAGAAACCTTTACATTAAATTATCTCGATGCGGACATCAGCAAGGTTACCCAAGACATTGCTAAGTTTGCAAATAAGACTTTAATCCTTGATCCGCGTGTAAAAGGAAGAGTCACTATATTTTCTGACTCTATTTTAACTTCAGACCAAGTATGGAGTGTCTATTTAAGAACTATACAAGCTCAAGGGTTTACTGCTATTTCAGATGGAAACATTATTAGAATACTTCCAGAAAATGAAGCTACACGTGATTATAATTTAGCCATTAATAGCCCTGACATTACTACCAAAGTTCTTACTCTTGTTAATCGATCTTCTGGAGAGATTCTGCCTCAAATCAAACCTATTACGGGTAGGCAAGCGCATCTATCTAATATAGCTTCAATCAATTCAATACTTATTGTTGATAAAAAATCAAATGTTGAAAGAATTGAGAACCTATTAAAGACATTGGATAGGCAAAATACAGCCAGCATCAAAATTATTAAATTAGAAAACTTATCTTCAATTGAGGCTGTAAGAATATTAGAGAAATTAAAATCCCAAAATAATCCAACCATTAATAATTTTGTGGCAGTTCCATTTACTCCATCAAATTCAGTGATACTCTCTGCTGATGAGATAGTCTCACGCAACATCACCAAGACCCTTCAAACCCTTGATCGAGATGCTTTAACGGGTGGTTCTATTCACGTGATATACCTCAAATATGCTAAAGCAGAGGACGTGGCTTCAATTATTAGTGCTGTTTCAGCACGTTTTTCAAGTGAAGATGAAAGCAAGGCAGTCATTACTTCTCATCGTGAAACCAATTCACTGATTATTTCTGCAGAAGAATCCACTCTTGATATTATCAAGAATCTTGTAGCAAAGATTGATATTCGAAGAGCGCAAGTCTTGGTAGAAGCTATTATTGTGGAGCTGTCAGAAACAGCAGCAAAAAGCCTTGGAGTTGAAACTATTTTCAAAGGTGGCAGTGATTCTGATATTCCCATTGGTTTGACAAGATTCCAAGATGGTGGTCCAGATTTACTAGCCATTACAGGGGCTCAAATAGAATCTGGTAATGCAACGTTAAGCACTCAAGCAACTTCATCATTGCTTAATACCCAAGGGCTCATAGCTGGGATCGGAAATTTAAATGGCAGTGATAGCTTTGTTGGAATCATAAGAGCGATTGCTGAAGATCAAAATTCTAATATCCTATCCACCCCATCAATCATAGCCATGGATAATGAGCCTGCGAGCTTGGTAATTGGTCAAGAGATCCCAATTACAACCGGTGAGAGTCTAGGCTCAAGCAATGCAAATCCTTTTAGAACAACTTCTAGGCAAGAGGTAGGCATTAAGCTTTCTATAACCCCTCAGATTAATGAAGGAAATTCAGTAATACTTGAAATAAAACAAGAGGTTTCAGGGGTAGTCGGACCATTAACAGGCACTACTGATTTAATCACCAACAAGCGCAGCATAGAAACGACGGTTCTCGTTGAGAATAATCAAATGATTGTACTTGGGGGTTTGATTGATGATGATTTACAAGAAAATATTACCAAGATACCCATTCTTGGGTCTATTCCTTTAATCGGCAGGCTCTTTAGCTCATCAGCAGAATCCAGAGTTCAAAGAAATTTGATGGTATTTTTGAGACCAACCATTTTGTCTGATGCGGCAGATATCTCGGAGCTTTCAAATGCAAAATATAATTTTATTACCGCTGAGCAACTTCTAAGAGATCCTGACAGTAAGCCCATACTAGATTTAACGCAAGATTAAGATGCTTCAGGAGATTTCATCCAATGAAAACTTGCCCTTATTGCCTTATGAATTTGCAAAGAGTGTCAGAGTTATAGCTTTTCATTTTGATTCGGAACTTTTGGTCCACTCTGAGAAAAAGTTATCACTATTTTTATATTCAGAATTATCAAGATATTTGCTAAAGCCTTTTAAAGTTAATCTTTGTTCTTCTGTAGATTTTGATCAACTGCTAACTAAGCATTACTCTTTGGGAGAAAATGAGTCAGCTATCAGCGCAGAGCTATCAGAGAACTTTGATCTTCAGTCTTTTGCAAATACCTTGGCTCCAACCGAAGATCTATTGAGCGGAGCAAATGATGCGCCAATTATAAAGTTAATTAATGGTGTGATAAGTCAAGCCATTAAGTCCAGAGCATCAGATATTCATTTTGAACCATATGAAACAAATTTTATTGTTAGGTATCGCATTGATGGAATATTGCAAGAAGTATTGCTTCAGGATGCCCGGCTATCAGCTCCTATAATTTCTCGTTTAAAGATTATTTCACGACTTGATATAGCAGAAAGGCGAAAACCACAGGATGGAAGAGTTTCTCTTTCTCTGGGCTCTAAAAAAGTGGATGTGAGAGTATCTACTTTACCTTCATCTTATGGAGAGAGAGTGGTTCTTCGGTTGCTTGATAAGCAGTCATCTCAAATCAATATTGAGGACCTAGGTCTACCTGATTCTATTCTTGCCACTTATCAGCAAGCATTGAAATTTCCGGAAGGTATTATTCTCGTAACTGGGCCGACTGGCTCAGGTAAAACCACCACTCTTTATGCTGGCCTTCAGCATGTAAGCGATGCATCACAGAACATCCTAACCGTCGAAGATCCGATTGAATATACATTGCCAGGAATTGGGCAAACTCAGGTGAACCCTAAGGCGGGTTATGACTTCGCATCAGGCTTGCGATCAATTCTGCGCCAAGATCCTGATATTGTTATGGTAGGTGAAATCAGAGACATTGAAACAGCTAAAATTGCCATACAAGCATCATTGACCGGTCACTTAGTTCTCTCAACAGTTCATACTAACAGCGCTATTGGAGCTATTGCTAGATTAAGAGATATGGGCATTGAATCATACTTATTGGCTTCTAGTTTGCGACTTGTGATTGCGCAAAGGTTGGTGCGAAGATTGTGCCAAAAGTGCAAGATCCCAATAGATATATCCACTGCAATACAAGAAAAATTCAATCTTCCTGCTGGCACAGTTATTTTTCAAGCAGTTGGCTGTTCGGATTGCAACAATTCCGGTTTTAAGGGGAGGGTGGCATTAACTGAAGCGATCACCATTAACCATGAATTAAAAAAATTAATTCACGATGATTCATCTGAAGCTGAGTTAACAAAACAAGCTTTTAAAAACACAGCCTCAATTCAATCTTCTTCAACAGAGCTTTTGCTGGAAGGTATTACTACCTTCGAAGAATTGCTCAGATTGCAAAATACCAACGATGTCGAACTATAAATATTCTGCATTAAATGCTGAAGGCAAAAAGACAAGTGGAATTTTAAATGCTCACTCAGAGCGAGAAGCTCGTCAACTTGTTAAATCGATGAATTTAACACCTCTTAAGGTTGATCTAACAAATACCAAAAAATCAAAGACCGCAAAAGTTAGTTACAAAGACTTATTATTTGCTACAAGACAAATTTCTACCTTACTGGATTCCGGTGTGACTCTCGATGAGACTCTGCAGTCAATAGCAAAAGAGGTAGATAATAAAGTGCTATCCTCAGCCCTGCATTCCATAAGAGATGAAGTCCTTCAGGGCAAAAGAATAGATGTTGCTTTGTCATCTTTCCCAAATATTTTTGATCAAACTTATTGCTCTTTGATTGGTGCCGGTGATGCTTCTGGGAACCTCAGCTCAGCCTTTAATAATCTTGCAGACTATTTAGAAGAGTCAGCTCAAATAAGGCAACAAGTAATTTCAGCCATGACATATCCAGCGCTCTTAATGTTATTTTCTATTGGGGTAGTGTTTGGCTTGTTAACTTTTGTTATGCCCCAAATAGTTGATCAATTTGTTAGAGCTGGGGCAACTTTACCTCTTTTAACTAGGGTTTTAATGACAGTTTCTAACTATTCTGTCTTGATATTAGGCATTATTTTCTCTGGCATTCTTGCGGGTTACTTTTTTTACAAAAAAATGAATCAGATCCCTCAAACTGCTATCAAAATGCATCGAGCATTTTTAAAAATTCCTTTGCTGGGCAGCTTCTTTCTTAACGCCGAAGTTGAACGTTTTTCAAGCATCATGCATTTAATGATGAAATCTGGTTTAAATTTAGACATGGCGATGGAACAAGCGCAAGGAATTATTGGTAACAAGTACATAGCCAGCATCATTAATAAATCACGAAATGATTTAGTAGAAGGAAAAGATTTTATTTTATCTTTAAAATCAGCAAATATTTTTCCTTCATTATTTGTGCAATTACTTTCAAGTGGATATAAGTCAGGAAATCTTGTTTTTATGTTTGAGAAAGTAACTCAATATATGAAGCAGGAAATAGACAATAAGCGTTCAACTGTTTTGGCATTGCTTGAGCCTTTAATCATCATTTTTATGGGAGGTATTATCTTGGTAATTGTTTTAGCAATCTTAATACCTATAATGGAAATGAACACAATATCGTTAGGATAAATAATGAAAACAACAAAGTCAGGGTTTACTTTAATTGAATTAATGGCGGTTATAGTAATTATGGGTATTTTAGTAACAATTGTTGCTGTCAATGTTTCTCCATTCCTGCAGCGTGCAAATATCGAAAAATCACGAGCTGATATCTCGCAAATTGCCAAAGCACTTGAGTTATATAAATTCAATGAATTGACTTATCCAACAACTGATCAAGGCATAGAGGCCTTAATTACTCCACCAAGCGAACTTAAGCGGCCATTTTTATATCCATTAGATGGGTATATAAATTCAGTTCCAACTGATCCATGGGGAAGAAGGTACTTGTATTTACAGCCTGGAGAAAAGTCCAAAAAGTATGATTTGTATACATTGGGGGCAGATGGCATTGAAGGAGGGGTTGGTGAGAATGGTGATATAGGAAATTGGCTTAGCGAATTTTGAAAAATTTGCCTGGCTTTACTTTGCTGGAGCTTTTAATAGTTATGGCTTTGATAGCCCTTACATCGACCATAGTTCTTACCAATGCAAGTTTTTTAGATAGATACAACTCTGATCAAATTCCATCATATGAGGATTTTCTTAAATATCTGAATGAGGAAAGCTCATTAAAGAAAAAAAAAGTTGCTTGGTTTGTAGGGGATCAATCACAATCTGCTCGAATCCTTGTAAACAATGAATGGGAAGTCTTGCCGCTTGAAAAAGATTTTTTTCCAGTCGTCAATTTAGATGTTGTATTTAAAGATTTTTCTGGGTCTTCTTTTAATATCAGCGACGAAAGAACAGAGCCATTTATTATTTTCGATCCTATTGGGAAATCAAGTGGAGCCTCCATTGAATTTTATAATCAAGATATTGAAATGATACTGATAGTTGATCAGTTCTCAAAAATCACATATCAAAGCTTGAAATGACAAAAAAAGGTTTTAGCTTACTTGAAGTTGGCGTTGCCTTATTAATACTAAGCGTTGCTGTTACCGCTGTATTTCAATTTATTAGCTCAACCACATTGTCAGTTTTTGCCATAGAAAACAGAGCTTATGCTAGAGAAATTGCCAATAATCGCATGGCCCTTATTCAAACTCTAGAGCCGTTTTCCGGACAATCAAAGCGCTCTGGTGAATCTGAGTTTGGAGGTAAAATTTTTTATTGGTCAGAAGAAATTATCAACGCATCAAATGAATTTAATCAATTAAATATATATGTAGGAATTGATAAAGACTCTATTATTTATGAACTTAATACCTTTATTGAAAAACAATAACTTTTACAAGCCGGGGTTTACATTGATAGAGGTTTTAATCTCAATCGTGATCCTGAGTATCATAACGATTATTACCTCTAGCTTTCTTCAGTCTTCAATTGAATCAAGGGAATTAGTGTCAACTAAGTCAGACCAAACCCTGGAAATTAATTTACTCTCAAATACTCTAAGAACCGATATTAATAATGCAATTAATGTCCCTTTAATAAATTTCGATGGATCTTTAACCCAAGCAACTTTTAAGGGAGAAATAGGATCAAATGGATTTACATTCGTTACTAAATTAGGGAATGGTAATGCAGCAGATCAAATAATTGCAAAAGTTCAATATTATATTGATGACGGTGTTTTTGTAAGAAAGCAATTCTTTGCATCCTCGCCCTCTGACCCAGAATCATTTATTGAAACTCAATTAATGCAGGGCATTGAATATGCTCAAATAGAATTCTCAGATGGTAATAATTGGTTCTATACATGGCCTCAAAATGATATTACTGCAAGAAAAATACCAACCTTGATTAAAGTTTTTCTTGAAAAAGAATCAAGTGAAAATTTTACCTGGGTAATACCCCACACCTTACCTTTAGTTTATGAATAAGCCAGGCGTCATTCTTATTACCACTCTTTTAGTCATCTTAATCATGTCCGTTATTAGCACTCAAATTAGCAAGACTTTTATGCTGTCAATGCAAAGAGAAATGTACATGGATTTTTCAAACACGAGCTATCAATTGCTGTTAAGCGCGGAAGCCCAGGCCATTAAAAAAATACAGCAAGAGATGAAAATGTATAGCGCTAAATTGAAATCTCAAGATCCATTATTAAAAAATGGAATGTATTACCCCATAGGAACAAGGACACTTCAGATCTCTGTAAAAGACGCTGGTAATTGTTTTAATTTGAATAGTCTGTTTACTCCTAAGCAGGGAAAATATGAAGTGAATAAGTCTCAAAAGGAATGGCTTGAACGTTTATTAAGGCTTAAGGAGGTAGATGAAATAAATATCCAATCATTGTTAGATCAATTAATTGATTGGGTGGATAAAGACAATCAACCAAGAAATTATGGTGCTGAGAATTATTTTTATACAGGCCCAGGAAGTTCTATTAAGCAATTTACATCAAAAAGACTTTTAGCTCATCTATCTGAAATTAAGAGTTTGCCAATAATAGACCAGTTTGATTTCTACGCTTTAACCGAAGGAATATGTGTGCTCCCTTATTCTAATCGTCAGAATATCAACATTAATACTTTAAACGTTAGCAATGTTCTGCTTTTAGCGTCGTTCTTTGCTGAGAACAATTTAGAGTTCGTTGAAAGTGAAATTTTAGATTTTCCTGAGGAAGGTTATGACAATATTGATAGCTTTATCAAAAAATTTCCTGAAGCTAATAAATACCCTAGACAAGTTTTAGGCACAAACTCTCGAATATTCCAGTTGAAATCTCAACTGCATGATGAAAATATTATCGCTGAGCTTGAAACTCTTGTTATATTAGATATCTCAAATCAATCCAAAGTGCTAAATAGAAACTTTAATTTATAAAAGATGCTTACTTCATTTATACACTTCCATGATCTGCAATTAAGCACAGTAGATCTTTATTCTTATGATGAAAATGAGCTCACTAAAACTTCTTCAATAAGCATAGAGCATTTAAATGATAGTCTTCCACAGAATTCAAAATGCTTTGTTTTTCTTCCATCACAGTTATTTGGTTTTCACTATTTTCAAAATGAATTAGGGCTAAAAAATGATGAGCTTCAGGCCAATGTAATTAACGCGATAGAAGATTCAATCGTTTCCGATATCTCAGCCTTAAATTTTTCTTATGATTCATCTTTATCTATGGCCACCTGGATTGATAAAGAGCTTCTTTTAAGCATCAATAAGTCATTTAATGCTTTGTCTGGAGACTTTATTTTGTTACCAGAGCACCTATTGCTTGGGGTTGATAAGCCTAAGATATTATTTAGTTCTTCTGAATTTTGTATTTCTTTTGGTGATGGATCCGGATTTTCTGGCGAGCATTCATCATTCGATTCACTTTACGCATCTTTGAATGACAGCAAATTTAATGTAAATGCAATTCAAAGTTTTAAAACGGAATTAAATATAACTACCCCTGAGATGTTTGATGAAAAGATTCAAACAAAAGAATTAACTCATTTCCATTTAGATTTTTTGCAGAGTCACTATGCATATGACATCCATCTGTTCAAAAGAGAGTTATCGCTAGAGTATTTAAAATCACAGATGAGCATTACTTCTCGTGACTTGATTATCCTCTCAGCTATTTGCGTCACAATATTGATTGCCCCATTTTTAACTAACTATGTGCTGAAGACCTCTGCCAATATTTATTATGAAAATACAGTTCAGATTTTCCAGCAACTCAATCCAAACTTTAATAAATTAGTAAATTCTAAGGCGCAAATAGATGAGCTCTCAAAGAATGTTCCCGATGAGGTTGTTGGCTCAATGAGTCCAGATGAAGAGATTCAACTCTTAACATACCTTGAAAGGTTCAATGACCCAGCTTTTAAAAATATTGAAATAGATCTACTTCAGCAGAGAATTAGCATAAGCATTGAGGGTCTAACTAAATTTAAATTGAAAATAATTCAAGAGGCTCTTAAGCAATACCCTCTTTTAGCTGATGATACTGGTCTGGTTGAACAAAATAATGCATTCTTTGGAAGCCTGATAATTAGATATAAAAATGAATAGAATATTAAGTTTTTGGACATCACTTCAAGATCGTGAAAGAGCAATTATGAAAATTCTTGCCATTGCTATATTGATTGGTTTAGCTAGTCTTTTTTATACCAATATCCTTGGTTCCATAAATCAAAATAAAAATATTCTCATCGCTAAAAAAAATGAATTTGACTATGTTTATCAGCAAGCTCAAAGGATTCAATTATTCTCAAATTCACATCAGCTTTTTCTCGATGCTCAAAACCTAAATGAGTTTTTATTAGCAGAGTCTAATTCATTTGGCTTAGTAAATTTTCAGATATCTGAAGAGGGCGGCAAGAATATTATTTCCTTTTCCGATGCATCCATTGCTAATGCTTCAAAATTCTTAAATAAGGCATCAACACATCCATCCATAGAATTTACATTCATCTCTATTACTCCTAATAAAGAGGGGTTTAACTTAAAAACTACCCTAATCTATAATTAAAATTTAAACGTTTTTTTATAACACATCATTTTTTAGCTCAAATGCATTAAATGTGTTGATTAAGTGTTAAATTGCACGCACTAATTAAAATTTAAATTTTTATGAATAGATTCTATGTAAATCCTCTTAGTTTTTCTCTGTTATTTTTTCTTGTTAGTTGTGGTGGTGGAAGTGGCACCCCTGAAAACATTACGTGGCCTGCATTTTCAGAATTTACTTTAGCAGAGAACGCATCTGCACCCTCATGGGATGTTACAGCCGAAAGTAACAAGAATAATCCTATTACTTATTCTATTGCATCTGGGAGTGATGCAGCTAGCTTCACAATATCAGGCAGCACTTTATCGCTATCTGTAAACCCTGATTATGAAACGCCTGTTGATCAAAATAAAGATGGCGTATATGAAGTAACTCTTCGAGCTGCTTCCAGGAATATAACTTCTGATAGAGTTATTTATGTTCGCATTACTGATTTAGCAGAATCTCCAGTGATTTCAACCTCATCAATTGCAGATTTAGCAGAAAATTCCTTAGCAATTGTCACTATTGCGGCTGCAGACGAAGATTTGAGTAGTGTTTTAACTTATTCATTGTTTGATTCTGCGGGCGCTAAGGACGAAGGGTTGCTTGCTATTGATAGTGCATCAGGCGTTTTAACCTTTAAAACTGCCCCAAATTTTGAATCTCCAACCGATTTAAATGCTGATAACACTATCAGTTTAACGATTGTGGTCTCTGATGGAGCTCTTTCAGCTCAGGCAGATTACACATTTTCTATCACTGATATTAATGAAATACCAAATATATCAACAATTAGTGAGCATAATTACAATGAAGGCATTACCTCTCTTTTGACCGTTGAAGCCAGTGACGAAGATGCTAACTCAACTTTAACTTATAGTCTTAAATCTGGTTCAGATATTGTGGACGAAGCTTTGTTTGGAATTAATGCAACAAGTGGCTTGGTTGCCTTTCTCGCTGCCCCAGATTTTGAAAGTCCATCTGATGTAGGGTCAGACAATATTTATAATTTTACTGTTAATGTCTCTGATGGAAGTCTAACAACATCACAGGCAATGATTCTTTCAGTCAACAACATTAATGAAATACCTGTATTTTCAATTGCTTCTGCTCAATCCTATACAGAAAATAGTGGCGGAACTATTTCGGTCACCGCAACAGATCAAGATGCTGATTCCTCAATTACGTATAGTCTGTCAGGCGATGATGCTGCCAAATTTTCAATTTCAAGCACTGGAGTGTTAAGTTTCATTGCAGCTCCTAATTATGAAAATGCTTCTGATTATGGCTCAAACAATGTCTTTGATGTGTCTGTTTCAGCCACAGATGGATCTTTGAGTTCCTTAGTAAGCCTGGTAATTAGCATTGCTGATGACACTACAGATAATTTAGGTATTAGGCTGCCAAGAAATGTTAGCCTGGCCAAACTAAAACCGGAGGTTGAATAATGAATAAGCTAAATATTAAGTTTTATATTTTTGTGGCAATGGTGATCTCTGCTGCCCCAATATTCTCCGCTGTCCCAGCTGGCAGCCCTTACAACACTCAGGTGCCTGAGTTCTTTCTAGAAGATCAAGTGAACGATGAGCTTTCAATGCCTTCTTTTTTATTGTGCTTTATGAAAAATATGGCTGCAGATAAAGTAATTCAAGCCACTGGCGAGACTACAACTTATTTAGCGATGGTCGATGAAAAGGGTTGTGATGGCGGATCGCAAGTATCAAGTGGTCCTCAGGATACCAGTAAAGCTGCAGCAACTGCTGCCAAAGGAGCCGAAGGTGCAACATCCTACCAGCCTGTTGATGTAACAGTTTCTCAGGCTTCCTCAACTGACCCAATGATTGTAAAAGCTTGGTTAAAGTTGGAAGAAGACGGTCTCCCGGTACATGTTTATATCTATGGCTCTGCTTCAAAAGGTGTTTCTGATACTCTGCCCTACGGAGAATTTTCATTCAACTACACTCTTATTCTTCCTACATTATCCAATGCTATTCTCCAGAAGGGTCAAATGAGCTCATCAGGCTCTTCTCTGCTTTGGTCTGAGATAGGTCTTCATGGGGGGGGCTATGAAACCATAAGAGCCAAGCTGAATTATGATACAAGCGTCAGTGGAAACGGAGTTCTGGAATATATCGATGATGAGGAGGATGATTCCGTTGTTGCTGGCTATGCATATGATGCAGATAATTTTTGTCGCAAAGTTCTCCAAACCAATGGTGCTGACGTTACTAAGCCTGAGTTTTGTTTTTTTACAGATGAAGCCAAAGGCAAGAAAGAAGTATTTAACTATGGATTATATGATCCAATCACAGGCGATAATTTCGATCTTTCTGGTCAAATAGGCTTTGGTCTCAAGTACACCGATGGGTCCGAAGTAAAATACGGATGGGCAGATAATAACGGCGTCCATTTTGGCGAGGATGGAAATTTCTTTGCAGACGGTAAAACTTTTACAGTGGCCGATGGCAGCAGTTCTATAGACGGAGAAACTGTTTCATTGGATATAATATTCGGTAAATTAGAGAGATTTGATAACACACTTATTTCTTTAGATTCCCTTAAGGATTTAAAAGCTAATACTTATTTAAGCGATAGGGTCGCAAATACTTTTACAGGCATTACAGAAGGAGCTCACGTTGGGGCCTGGGACGGTGCTAAATTTGTAGTTACCGGCAAATTTGATTGTCAAAATAATAGATGCGCAATCTATCCCTTGGCAACTGCCGTTAACCTGTCAGTTGCAGATTGGATTGGTGCCTCTGGAGACAATGATTTAGATCAAATAAACGCATGGATTGAGGGTTTTGGAGAGGTTCAAATATCCGAGGCTGCGATGCAGGCTCCCACTTCAAGCTTAGTCATATTCACACTTGGATCACAGGTTAATCCTGAGGACTTTCCAGCTACCTTACATTGCTTTTCTGAGTGTATGAATTCTTCAAAAGTTGCAGCCGGTGTGGTCGCTATTGGTGATGGTGCAACTCCAGATTATGGCTCTCAGTATGTTCTTGGTGGAGGGTGGGGAATTCCAGCAGCTGACTTAGTTACCTATACTTTAAATACAACAACCAAAGCTTACGGCTCTGGAGATGGTGATATTGTGGTAGGCGCCGTCTCATCAGGTCTTTCTGACCAAATGAGTGCGCAGGGTTGGTCGCAAAGCTTGATTACAGGACCATTGGTGACCGATGCATCTGCGCTTGCTTGTACTGAGTGGGGCGAGAATAATGCTTATTGCTACAAAAACATTGTTAATGGATCTATTACTACATATTATCGTTGGAGAACTTCCCACAGACCTTGGGATCAAACCAAAAGACTCTTAGATGCTAGCAATAATCCAGTTGTATTTGCTCAGCCTTTAAATTTATACTTTAAAGCTCCAGATGATTCAGCTGCGTATGGTGAATTTGCCGGGAAAGAATCAAGGGTAGAGTTTGGAGGGGGCACCCGTCTTTGGGGTATTCCGGGACGCTGCTTAAATACAAATACAGGTGTTTTTGTTGAGGAATGTAGAATAAATGGAACGAATGATAGCGATGGTTATTGGCCTTGGATAGATTTATTTAAGATCCCAAAAAATGAAACAACAGGACGCCTTTATACAGGAAGAGACCAAACTGGAAGCTATTATCTTTCAGCTCCAATCGAGGGCGCAGTGTTGCTCGGATTGAATGATGCTGCCAAGGGAACTTTGACTCTCGGTGTGACATCTGATTTGCCTACCGTTACTATTTTGGATGTTAGTCCGAGTGGCGGCGCTAATTTTATTGGTCCATTTCCAACTCGTGCTGCAAAAGCAACAGTCATTGCAGGTGAGTTAATCGGCGACTAAATTTTTTTTAATTAAGCCCAGTGATGAATTTTATTCCTTCCTGGGCTCAGATTTTAGTCATTCAAATATATAAATGCTAACTAATATTTATTTTGCTTGAATAAAGCTCGTGAAAAAGTTTTACAGCCACAGAATCTGAAACCCCCCATTTTGTCGATGTGATAGTTTTTGCCTCTAAGTTTGATGAGATAAACTCAAACATTCTTAAAGCCTCGTCAATAACATCAGCCCTGTCATGAGAAAATTTGTACTTGGATATTTTTTCCTTAGCGCTCAATCTTGATAATTCTTTCGCCTTTTTGGTGAATTCTTTTGAGGTTAATTCTTTTGCATTATTGGCTTGAAGAAAGGACCGAATATTCCCACCAATGCCAATAATTTTTTTTCTGGGCTTGATGCTTTTAAGCCATTGCTCCATCCTGCTCCATTCTGCTTTTTGATCCTTCTTCAGCATATTTCTTACTGCACCCAGTTGAAAAGATCGTATTGTGATGCCTTCATCATTTCTTAGAAAAAACTCTGTACTGCCTCCACCTAGATCCACAAAAATTTTATTTTTACCCGTATTGCTTTTGGGATGAAAGCGAATGAGCTGCGCTTCTTCTAAGCCAGAGATAACTGTTAAGGGGTGATTGATTGCTGTTTCTATGTATCTTCTAGCATCCTCAGAGTTTGAGGTATCTCGAAAAGCAGAGGTTGCAACAATTTCATATCGATCAATTTTATTTAGTTTAAAAATTTCTTCATATTGTTGAATTGTCTCTATTACTTGCTTGAGTTTTTTCTTACTTAATTTACCGTCACTAAAAACTTCACTGCCTAGTCTTATAGGTGATCTCATTGCCTCTAAAAACTCTATGGACGTAGGTGTGGTCTTAAATATTTTTGATTTAATGGCATTGGTACCAATATCTATAGAGGCAATTTTCATTTATTCAACATCATCTGTGTATTTGGTTAAAATCATGTATTGGTCATAATCTAAATTATTGAATTCCACGCCTTCAAGA
>MEHZ011616657.1_pt1 | contig 14629 bp, 17 predicted proteins | sample 897221 | NCBI WGS metagenome assembly MEHZ01 (sample SAMN05514161, study PRJNA337945) | marine metagenome | isolation source: marine surface water | place: Arctic Ocean | collected 2007-12-13
TAGCGCTCGCCATCCTTGGGAGAGCGAATTTCGCCCTCAACCGTATCGCCGGTGCGCAAGGCAAAGCGGAGGACCTGATTGGGCGTGACGTATATGTCATCGGGGCCCGGCAGGTAATTTGATTCCGGCGAGCGCAAAAAGCCGAAGCCATCCTGCAAGACTTCGAGAACGCCGATGCCATTGATCGTTGTGCCGTCCTCGGCGAGCGCCTTGAGGATGGCGAACATCAGATCCTGGGTGCGCAGATTACTGGCGCCCTCGATCTCGAGTTCTTCGGCGAGAATCAGAAGATCCGCGGGGGATTTCTGCTTCAGTTGTTGAAGATCCATTGCTTCCATAGTGGAAACCTGTCCTGTGATGTAAATGTCAAAACGACACAGCGGATGCTTGTCGTCGGGAATTGGTTCGAAAGTGGCGTGGGGGCGATCTGCGGAATTTTCACGGGTCGCCGACGCCAGGCGCCGGTAAGAAAGGAACGTAATTTTTTGCGGAAGGTTCAGCGACAGCTCTTCGCTGTCATCTGCGCAACTTCATTACGCGCTTAGTGATGCCCCGGCGTCAAGTCAATCCTGTTCCATAAAATACGGCAAACAACCGCTTCCCATCAGCGCTGTATGGAACGGCATTCTAGAATGGCTTGGCGATCACCATGGTAACAATAAGAATCATTAGCAGCGTCGGCACTTCATTGGCCAAACGGTAGGTTCGGGTCGAGCGGGAATTCGCATCGGCTTCGAAATCCTTGCGCCACTTGCCAAAATAATGATGGGCGATGGTCATCCCGATAACCGCGGCCAGTTTGACCCAAATCCAGCCCGCACCCCAATCCACCGCCCCCGGCGTGGCCAGCAACAGCCCCCCGAAGACAAAGGTAAGGATCATTGCCGGGTTCATGATCGCGCGCAGCAGGCGGCGCTCCATCACCTTGAAGGTTTCAGACTTGTCCGAACCGAGTTCGGCCTCAGCGTGATAGACAAAGAGCCGGGGCAGATAGAGCATCCCGGCCATCCAGGAAATCACCGCGATCACATGAATCGCTTTAATCCATGGAAAGGCCGCGACCAGAAAATCACCCATATCGAGCTCTTACGCTGCATTTGCGATGGCTGGTGAAGCAGCTAAGACCGGACATTTTGACCATTCCGCACTGCAAATTCGGCTTCCGGTTGCGCTACAAATATCGCAACCCGCCGTGATGTTCTCATGCACAAGCAGGGCCAAGCCATCAATGAATTCCGGCGCGATCCCCACCGTGGGGGTGCGCAGATAATGTGTCACCCCGGACTGATCGGCGATCTCACGATACTCAATATCTAGTTCGACCAGTGTTTCGGAATGTTCTGAGACGAAAGCAATGGGCACGAGGATGATGTTCATGCCATCCGCTCCGGCGCGGGTAATTTCATCCTCGGTTGCCGGCCCGATCCACTCCAGCGGTCCGACCTGGCTCTGATAGCAATTGACCCAGTCCACTTCCCGGTCCAACGCGGCAACCACGGCCGCGGTACTCTGCTCCACCTGCCACTGATAGGGATCCCCAGCAGTGACGATTTTTTTGGGCAAACCATGCGCAGAAAACAACACCCGGAACGGGGCGCCCTCCGGCAGGGCGGCCATGGCATCAGTGACCGACCGGGTCACCGCGCCGACAAAGCCGGGATCGGTCGGGTAACAACACAAGGCTGAAACCGGGATAGTGAGTTTCTTCTTCGCCGCGAGCTGGTTCCAGACCCGCATCATCGAGCCCACCGTGGTGGTTGAGAATTGCGGGTAAAGCGGCAGCAACACGATTCGATCAGGTTTCGTGGCAATCACAGCATCCATCACCTCATCACAAAACGGATGCCAGTAACGCATGGCGACAAAGCATTTGAAACGCTCATTCCCGGACGAATTCAATGCATTTTCCAAGGCTTCGGCTTGGGATTTTGTATTGGCCAGCAGTGGCGACCCACCCCCAAGATGGGCATAAATCTCCGCGGCAACGGGCGCGCGGCGGCGCGAGACCAACTGGGCCAAAAGCCAGCGAAAGGGCTGCGGCAAAGCAAAAATCATCGGGTCGTTAAACAGATTAAACAAGAACGGCCGGATATCAGCTGGCTTGTCCGGACCGCCAAGATTGTAAAGCACCACTGCGGTATTCATCAGGTGGTGCCCCAATTCCGGATAATCTCGGCCAGGCGTTCCACATGGGCTGGCGGTGTTTCTTTGTTGATGCCGTGGGCGAGATTGAAAATGAACGGCCCTCCGGATAACGCTTCAAGAACCTCATGGGCGGCGCGTTCCATTTCAGCTCCTCCCGCCAGCAGATAGGCCGGGTCGAGATTTCCCTGCACCGGGCAAAGCGGCTGCAGGCTGGTCGCAGCTTCAGCAGGCGAAATAGCCGAATCCAGCCCGACTGCATCAATTCCCGTATTGCAAACATAGTCAGGCAAACGTGGACCAATACCACGGGCAAAACCGATGATCGGAATTTCAGGCGCTTTGGCCTTTACCCCGGCAACGATCCGCGCGGTCGGCGAGACCACCCAGGATTCGAATTCCGCGGCTGGCACCGCACTGGCCCAGGTATCGAAAAGCTGTAGCGCCTGAGCGCCCGCCGCAACTTGTGCCAGCAGATAAGCAGTCGTCGATTCAACCAGCAGGTCGAGCATGGTCGCAAACGCGTTACGATGGGTGATCGCCCAACTTTTGACCGTGTTAAAATCTCGAGTGCTCCCCCCCTCGATCATGTAGGTCGCCACTGTCCAGGGGGATCCGGCAAAGCCGATCAGGGCCACATCATCGGGAAGTTCGGCACGAACCAGGCGCACAGTTTCAAACACCGGTGCGAGATGATCGTGGGTCCGGCCAGGGTCCAGTCGCGCCAAATCAGCAGCGGTTTGAATCGGTTCAAGCTTGGGGCCATGGCCTTCGACAAAACTGACATTCTGGCCCAATGCGTGCGGAATGACGAGAATATCGGAGAACAAAATCGCAGCATCCGGTCGAAACCGCTCGATCGGTTGCAAGGTCACTCTGGCAGCCCGCTCAGGGGTATAGCAAAGATCGAGAAACCCGTCGGCCTGGGCGCGAAATTCCCGGTATTCTGGGAGAAAACGTCCTGCCTGGCGCATAAACCAGAAAGGGGGCCGAGGTCCGGTCTTGCCGGCGAGGGTGTCGAGAAAAAGATTGGTCACAGCGGATATCGGGGCCTAAGGCGAGAAATGTGATGTTCGAATTGAGCCCTGATTATGGCGGAGCAAACTGTTCGATGCACTTTAAAAGAAGTTAAAAGAACGTAGTGATAATTTGAATTGTAGTAGTAGATGTCCGGTGAATCACAGGGATAAGTCGATGCGCACAGGGTTCTCCCAAAGGGGTTTGATCCGGACAGAACGGGCGCATGATTATGTGGGTAATTTATCTATCCTCTTGATTGGAAAGCTTTACGCCAGCATGTGAGATGTGGATTGTCAGGGGAACCTCACGGGACAAGATGTGAACGGGATCATCTATACAGACAAGGGAGAACTCTGCTCCCCTTGGGATGACAGGGGGGTGAAGATTAGGCCTAGCGTTGAGTAAAATTTTGCACTTGGACAAAAAGACGATTTATCCATCTGTCCAGCCAAACGACCCACAGCCTGATTGGCGAAATTCATGAGTGAGAACGAAGAAAAATTTCATCTGCATCTGGTTTCGGATTCCACCGGAGAGACCATTCGCTCCGTTGCGCGGGCGTGCCTGGCCCAGTTTGAGGATACTGATGTGGTCGAACATTTCTGGCCCATGACGCGAACCGAGAAGGCGATGGATCTGGTTCTTGAAGAAATCAGCGATAAGCCCGGGCCGGTAATTTTCACCCTGGTCAATGACAAATTGCACGAACAACTGGTGCGCGGCTGCCGCCTTCGCCAGGTGCCATGCATCTCTGTACTCGATCCGGTGATCGCGACGGTCGGTAGTTTTCTCGGTCGGAAACCAACCAATGTCATCGGCGGTCAGCATGAGCTCGACGCAGCTTATTTCCAACGCATCGAGGCGATGGACTGGACCCTGTCCCATGATGACGGGCAGCGTGCCCACGAGCTCGACGGGTCGGACGTGGTGTTGATTGGGGTCTCACGAACATCAAAAACCCCGACCTGCCTTTATCTCGCAAACCGGGGGATCAAGGCCGCCAACGTGCCTTGGGTACCTGATATCCCTTTGCCCCCCGGGCTCGACAGTCTTACCACCCCGCTGGTGATTGGTCTGACCAATGACCCCAAGCGTCTCGTGGAGTTGCGCCGGGCGCGGCTGACCTCCCTGCACCAGGATGAAGAAACCGCCTATGTGGATTTTGATCAGGTCCGCGCAGAGATCACTGAAGCGCGACGTTATTTCGCGCGTAATAACTGGCCGGTGATTGATGTCACCCGGCGCTCGATCGAGGAAACCTCGGCCGCGATCATGACCCTATATAATCGGCGGCTTGAAGAGGGCGGCGAGAGTATCCTGTCGCGACCCAGTGATGTCCTCTCCTGACGTCATCGGCGAGGCTCCGAATTTACCGCTTGTGCTGGCTTCTGCCAGCGCCGTGCGCACCCGCCTGCCCACCAATGTCGGGGTGACCCATCTGGTGGATCCCGCCGATATAGATGAAGCCAGCGTGCGCGATAGTCTGCTTGCCGCCGGGGCGGCGCATTGCTACATCGCCGAGACGTTGGCGGAGCTGAAAGCGCAAAAGATATCCGACCGCCATGTCGGTGCAATGGTGCTTGGCGCCGACCAAGTGCTCTCTTGTGCCGGCGAATTGTTCGAGAAACCCGCTGATCTGGATCATGTGCGAAGTCACCTTGAGATCCTGCGGGGCCAAACCCATAGCTTGCATACAAGCGCCTGCATGGTCCGCGATGGGTCCGTGATCTGGCACGAAAACCGCGAATCCGTGCTGGATATACGAATGCTGAGCGACGGTTTTATTGAGGAATACGTGGCCACGGTGGGGACCGAAGTCTGCCAGTCGGTTGGGGCCTATTTTCTCGAGGGGCTCGGGGTTCAGCTGTTTTCGCGGATCGACGGCGATTTCTTCGATATTCTCGGTTTGCCAATGCTGCCTTTGCTGGAATTTTTGCGGAATAACGCGATGCTTAAAACATGACCGATTTCACCTCCAGCGCGACATCATTGCGTGCCGGGGTGATGGGTTGGCCCATCTCCCATTCGCTATCCCCTGTGCTGCATGGCCACTGGCTGCAACGCTACGGCATTGCCGGCAGTTACGAGGCGATCCCGGTGCGCCCGGAAGAGCTTCCTGCCGCACTGGAACGGCTGCGCAAGGAAGGCTATCGCGGCACCAATCTGACCGTGCCCCATAAAGAAGCGGCAATGGCGCTGGTCGATGAAATTGACGATACCGCCCGGCGCATCGGCGCGGTGAACACGCTGGTGCTCCAGGATGACGGGCGTCTGACCGGCACCAATACTGATGCCTATGGCCTGATCGAGAATATCCGTGCTGCCGTGCCGGATGCGCTGGACAAACGTTTTGGGGGTCGCCCGGTGGTGATCCTGGGCGCCGGGGGTGCGGCTCGCGCCGCTCTGGTCGGGTTGGCTGATTGCGGGATCTCTGAAATCCGCATCGTCAACCGAACCCGCCCCCGGGCTGAAGCCCTGGCTGAACTTATTGATGATCCAGAGATCAACATACAGGCGATGGATTGGGGTGATGCTGCGGCCGCGCTTGAAGGTGCGGGCCTGCTGGTGAACACCACCGTGCTGGGTATGACGGGGCAGGCCCCACTCGCTCTCGCTCTCGCGGCCCTGCCTGCAGATGCGGTAGTCAACGATATCGTCTACGCGCCGCTGGAAACCGAACTTTTGGCCGCCGCGCACGCGCGGGGCAATCCCGGGGTCGACGGGCTGGGCATGCTGTTACATCAGGCGCGGGCTGGATTTCGGGCCTGGTTCGGGGTCGATCCGGTTATCGATGATGAATTGCGTAATGCCGTGCTGGCGGCCCGATGATTATTCTCGGCCTTACCGGATCGATCGGCATGGGCAAGTCGACCGCGGCGAATATGTTCCGGGCCATGGGGGTGCCGGTGCACGACGCCGACGAGACCGTACATGGTCTGCTTGCGAATGACGGGCGGGTCCGTGCCGCGATCGAGGCGCGCTTTGTGGGGGTCGTTCAGAGCGGGGACATCGACCGGAAGGCGCTCGGTGCGGCAGTGTTTGGTGATACCGCGGCGCGGCTTGATCTCGAATTGATCTTGCATCCCCGAGTGCGCTTGGCGTCGCAAAAGTTCCTGCGCCGTCATCAGTTGCTCAACACAGATCTGGTGGTGCTCGATATTCCGCTGCTTTACGAGACCGGTGGGGAAGCCCGGGTCGACGCGGTCGTGGTGGTGTCGGCGCCAGCCTTTCTACAGCGTCGCCGGGTGCTGGCGCGCCCGGGGATGGACGCGGACAAGTTTGCCGGCATCCTGGCCTCCCAGCTCCCCGATCGCGAGAAACGCCACCGCGCCGACTTTGTCGTGGAGACGGGCATCGGCAAGGCCTATACTTTCTCCCGATTGAAACGGATCGTTACGGCGATCAGGAATGCCGCGCCATTTGGCTCGCGCGGAACCGACTAAATTTGTCTCCAGCGAAGCGAGCCGTGCCGTGCGTGAAATTATCCTCGATACAGAAACTACAGGCCTCGACCCGTCGAGCGGCGATCGTGTCGTTGAAATCGGATGCGTGGAAACCATGCACCATATTGCGACCGGGGAGACTTACCACGCCTATATCAACCCGGAACGTGACATGCCGGTGGGAGCCTTCAACGTGCACGGGCTGAGCGAGGAATTCCTGTCGGATAAGCCGGTCTTCGCTGAAGTGGTCGAAGACTTCCTGACCTATATCGGGGATGCGCCGCTGGTGATTCACAACGCTGAATTCGATATGAAGTTTCTCAATGCCGAGCTGAAACGTTTGGGTCGTCCGATGCTCGACCCGGACCGCGCGATCGACACGGTCGCCATCGCACGGCGGAAATTCCCGGGCGCCCAGGCTAACCTCAACGCGTTGTGCCGACGTTTCGAAATTGACCTGTCACGACGTGACAAACATGGGGCGTTGCTCGATGCGGAGTTGCTCGCTGACGTATATTTGCAGCTATGTGGCGGGCTGCAGCCCGGGCTCGAATTGGCCGGTAACGAAGCACGAGCGGACACGCCAGTCGCGGTTCAGCGTCAGGCGCGGGTAGCACGGGCCCATGCGCCGAACGCCGAAGAGCTCACCGCCCACGCTTTGCTGGTGGAAAACCTGCAAGATTCGGTGTGGAAGCCCGGGAGCTAAGCTGACTTAAGCTAAGTCCCGGGGTCAGACCCTAAAGCTCAAATTCGAACTTCTGGCCGTCATCCTTGGCGCCCCCTGTCGCACCATTGCCGGCAGCAGGTGCTGCTGCGGGGGCGGCGCCGTCGGCGCCTTCAGCTTCGGCCGCTGCCGCGCGCTGCTGAAAGAGTGCCACGAAATCGATTGGCTGGATCAGGAGCGGCGGGAAACCACCATCGCGGACCGCGTCGGCGATAATCGCGCGGGCAAACGGGAAGAGCTGGCGCGGGGCCTCGATATAGACCAGCGGGGCCATGTATTCTTCGGGCACTTCGCCGATCGAGAAAATACCTGCATAGACGATCTCGACGACGAACAAGGCGGTCTCGCCGGCCGTGCCCTCGGCACGTAGAGTCAGCGTGACCTCGAAAGCCTTATCGGCAACCTCGTTTGCGTTGACGTCGATGGCGATCTGCACATTCGGTTCGCCCTGCTGGGAAAGCGACTGCGGCGCGTTCGGGTTCTCGAAGGACAGGTCTTTCACATACTGGGCATTGACTAGCATCATCGGCTGGCCGTTTGGTGTGGCGGTGCCGCCAGCGGTGGGGTCTGCGGGTTGATCGCTCATGGGCTTGTCCGTCTCTTATCTTAGTATTGCGTTCGCTGAATGAAGTGGCGCACTGGCTAACATGCTGGTGGGGCGGGGACAACCGGCGTGCCGGGTCGCGCGTATTTCAGTTCTGTGCGCCCAGGCGTGGTGTGCCGCTATCGGGGTGCTCATCATCCCGCGCGACGCCAAACTCCTCGCCGTCAATCACCGGTCCGCCGGGTGTTCCATCTGGCGTACCTCCGGGTGTCCCGGCCCCGTTTCCTGCGCCATACACGGAAAAATGAACGCCGCGGGTGCGCTCGAGAAGTTTCCAGAGACCCCGGCCCAGGATGGCTCGGAGCGGAGGCAGCAGTAGCGAAAACCCCAGCGCATCGGTCAGAAACCCCGGCGTCAACAGCATCACCCCTCCGATGACCAGACAGAATCCGTTGAAGACTTCCTGCATGGGAAGCCGGTTCTGCTGGATTTCAGCTTGGGCTCGCGCAAGCATAGCGACGCCTTGCTGACGCAGCATGGTGGTTCCGATGATGGCCGTCAGGATGACCAGGCCGATGGTGGGCCAGACCCCGATCCAGCCACCAACCTGGATGAACAGATATATTTCGATCACCGGGATGCCGATGAACAATGCGAGAATTAGCAGCGGCATTGTTGTTCTTTCATGGGTTTACCCCTATCTAGGTGGTATCAATCACTTTGCGCCTGACTTACGGGCGTACATTCTATCCCTTAAAGGCCCGGGCGTGTTTCTGCGTTGGTCATATATAGGGTGGCGGCAACAAAATTGGGACGGATAGCGGCGTGAAATTCATCGACATCATTATACTTGCGATGATTGCGGGCTTTTTGGTGTTCCGTTTGCGCAATGTTTTGGGCAAACGGACCGGCAATGAGCGACCCCCGCGCAATCCGTATGGCGGCAACGAAGAGGCCCCGGCGACAGCCCAGCAGGCCAATGACGACGAAAAAGTCGTCTCTCTGCCTGGTCACGCGCCAGCGGACGACATTTTAGATGACAGCCCGGCAGCCGAAGGCTTGCGCGCAATTCACAGCGCAGACGGGTCTTTCCTGCCCGAAGAGTTCGTCGAAGGCTCCCGCTCGGCGTTTGAGATGATCGTCACGTCGTTTGCCAATGGCGACCGGGACACGTTGCGCCCGCTGCTCAGCGACGAAGTCTATGAGAATTTCGCTGGCGCCATTGAGGCGCGGGAAACCAACGAAGAGACCATGGAGATGACCCTGGTCGGCATTCGCGAGACCGATATTCTCGAGGCCAATATGGATGGCCGGGTGGCCTTTGTTACCGTCAAGCTCGTCACCGAGCAGATCGAGGTTGTCCGCGACAAGGCGGGTGAGCCGGTTTCCGGGGACCCGGGCAAAGTGTCGACCGTGACGGATATCTGGACCTTTGCGCGCAACACCCGTTCGCGCAATCCGAACTGGACCCTCGTCGCCACCGAAGCTCCGAACTAGAAATTGCAGATGCGGGCGCGTTTTCTGATCGCGGCCTGCCTGCTGGTTCTGGCCGCCTGCGATCAGGACGCCGAAGAGCAAACCAAAACACCCGTCCCCGACACAGGCGCTCGATACGCGCCGGTGGCTGTGACCACCCTGCCCGGCTGGTCCACGGATAATTTGGCCCAGGCCCTGCTGGCCTGGCGGGGCTCTTGCGCTAAAATTCTCAACCACCCTCCCACGCGCGAAATGGGCCCGGCTGCCGGGACCGCGGCGGATTGGCGTGCTGTCTGCACCGCGATCACCGCACTTCCTGATGGCGACGGGGCAGGGCTGCGCGCGCTGCTTAAAAGCGGGTTTGGGGCGCTGGAGGTTTCCGGCGGCGCGGATACCGGCGGCTTGTTCACCGGATATTTCGAACCGATTCTCGACGCGACCCGGGAAAAATCCGAAACCCATCATGAACCGATTTACGGCTTGCCGGACGATCATGTGACGGTGCGGCTGGGGAAATTCGATCCGGCCCTGAAGGGAAAATCCGTAACTGGCCGGGTCGAAGGCGGCCAGCTGGTTCCCTACCAGAAACGGGGCGAGATCGATGCCGGGGCGATCACGGAAAACGCGAAAGTTTTGTTCTGGGCCGCCGACCCCCTCGATGTGTTCATCCTTCAGGTCCAGGGCTCGGGAATTGCGGAGCTGCCCGATGGTACCCGCCAGCGCATCGGCTTTGCCGGGCATAATGGTCACGCCTATGGCTCTTTGGGCCGCTGGCTGATTGCCGAGAAAGAGCTGCCGGCCAACCGAGCTGCCTGGGAAGATATCCGGGGCTGGCTTGAATCCAACCCGGACCGCGCCCGCGCGGCCCTTGCCGTGAACCCCCGCTTTATCTTCTTCCGTGAACTCGACGGGGGCGGCCCGCTGGGTGCCGCCGGGGTGCCCCTGACCGCCGAACGCTCCCTGGCGGTCGACACTAGGCATATTCCCCTCAACGTCCCGGTCTGGCTCGATATCGAACATCCGGACGGGGAAACCCGCCTGCAGCGTCTGATGCTAGCCCAGGATGTGGGCAGCGCGATTAAGGGCGTGGTGCGCGGAGATTTCTACTGGGGCACCGGCCGCGCCGCCCTCGACAAGGCCGGCCGCATGAAAAGTCGCGGCACCTATTACATGCTGGTCCCCAAAACCCTGCTGCCTGCGAGCTGACGCCTTCTTTTCAACTTAGTCATGCCCGGACTTGTGTCGGCCATGAGGGTCGTTGTTCCCAATGCTCCTGCGCCGTCTTGGAGGCGTTGGAAAATGTGCTAAACAGGATCGAAACCTGAGGAGCGTTCCATGAGTGAAGGGCCGCGCGTTGCGCTGTTTGTGACCTGTCTGGTCGATCTGTTCCGTCCCAGCGTCGGCTTTGCTGCGGTCAAGCTGATGCAGGATGCTGGCTGCCAGGTCGATGTCCCCGAGGCCCAGACTTGTTGCGGCCAACCGGCTTATAATTCCGGCGATCGCAAAGACACGATCTCGATCGCCAAAGGCGTGATCGAGGCCTTTGAGGGTTATGATTATGTGGTCGCGCCGTCAGGCTCGTGCGCCGGGATGATCATGAAGCATTATCCCGAGCTGCTCGCCGATGATCCGGTCTGGGCCGAACGGGCGACGGAACTCGCCGGACGGACCCATGAGCTGGTCTCCTTCCTGACCGATGTGCTGAAGACCGAAAAAATCGAAGCCGCGTTCGAAGGTACCGTGACCTATCACGACAGCTGCTCGGGCTTGCGCGAGCTGGGTATTCACGATCAGCCCCGCAAGCTGCTCGCCGATGTCGACGGGCTGCATTTGCGTGAGCTCACGGATGCCAATGTATGCTGTGGGTTTGGCGGTACTTTCTGCGTCAAATATCCAGACATCTCGAACCGGATGGTCTCCAACAAGATCGACATGATCGTGGAAACCGGGGCAGAAACCCTGCTCGCCGGCGATATGGGCTGTCTGATGAATATGGCCGGCAAGCTGCAGCGCGAGGGCACCAATGTTCGGGTCCGCCATGTGGCTGAAGTGCTGGCCGGGATGGGCGATGCGCCGGCGATCGGCGAGCCTTCCGATGGGAGTGCGCCCTCATGAGCGGCTCTACCACCCGGGATTTCAAGGCGAACGCGGCGCGCGAGCTGGCCAACGATGCCCTCCGTGCGGCCCTGACCAAGAGCAAGGGTCATTTCACCGAGGGCCGGACCACGGCGGCCGAAAACCTGCCGGAGTTCGAGGAACTGCGTGACCAGTCTCGCGACATCAAGGACCACACGATCGAGCATCTCGATTTTTACCTTGAGGCGTATGAGAAAAAGGTCAAGGAATCCGGTGGTCATGTGCACTGGGCCCGGACGGCCGAAGATGCCCGCCGGATCACGCTTGAGATTTGCAAGTCGGTGGACGCCAAGGCGGTCAACAAAGGCAAGTCGATGATCTCGGAAGAATGCGAGATCAACGAGATGCTCGAGGCCAACGGCATCCGCGCCGTGGAGACCGATCTGGGCGAGTACATCATCCAGCTGCGCGGCGAGAAGCCGAGCCACATTATCGCGCCAGCGGTGCATCTGACCAAGGCCCAGGTTGAGGAAAGCTTCCGCGCCAACCACACCCATCTCGATCCTGACCGGGTGCTCGAAGAGCCCCCGACCCTGCTCGACGAAGCGCGCACGATTCTGCGGAAGAAATATTTCGAGGCCGAGGTCGGCATGACCGGGGCCAATCTGCTGATCGCAGAAACCGGCTCCTCGATCATCGTCACCAATGAAGGCAATGGGGACCTTTCCCAGCTGATCCCGAAAGTGCATATCGTTCTGGCCAGCGTTGAAAAAATCGTCCCGACTTTGGAAGACGCTGCGACTATTTTGCGGGTGCTGGCACGCTCGGCGACGGGTCAGGAATTCTCCAGCTACACGACGCTGTCGACCGGTCCGAAACGCGAAGGCGATCCGGACGGGCCCGAGCAGTATCACGTCATCCTGCTCGACAATGGCCGCACCGACATGATCGGCACCGAGTTCCAGGAGATGCTGCGCTGTATCCGCTGCGGTGCCTGCATGAACCATTGCCCGGTTTATCAGTCGGTCGGCGGCCACGCGTATGGCTGGGTTTATCCCGGGCCGATGGGCTCGGTGCTTTCGCCAGGCCTGCTGGGCGTTGATGAAGCCGGGCATCTGCCCAACGCCTCGACCTTCTGCGGCCGCTGCGAGGAAGTGTGCCCGGTGCGCATTCCTTTGCCCAAGCTGATGCGCAACTGGCGTGAACAGGAATTTGAAAAACATCTCTCCCCGGGCTCGGTTCGCGTCGGGCTTGGGATCTGGGCCTTTGTGGCAAAGCGCCCGAAGCTCTATCAGCTGGCCACGGGCATCCAGATGCGGATGCTCGCCCGGATGGGTCGGGCCAGGGGGCGTCTGTCTTCGGTGCCGCTGGCTGGGGGCTGGACCAAATATCGGGATCTTCCTGCGCCGGAAGGTCGAACCTTCCAGTCGCGCTGGAAATCCGGGGAGCGCCCGCAATGAGTGATGATCGCGAAACCGTTCTGTCTTCTCTGCGCCGCGCGCTCGGTCGCGACGGTCCGGTGGATTCCGAAACGGCCGCCAAATTACGCACCCGGATGGACGGCCATACCCGCAATACGGTTCCCGCGCGCACCGCGCTGGACGCCGCCGGGCTGGTCGAATTGTTCGAGACCATGGCCCAGAACGTCCACGCCACCGTGTCCCATGTGGCGGATATGTCCGATGTACCTGGCGCGGTCGGGGAATATCTACGCAGTGAAAACCTGCCTTCCGAAATTGTCATGGCGCCGGACGCGACTCTCGATGCGGCCCCATGGGCGGACAACGCCCTGCTGGAAATTCGCCGCGGGGTGCCAGTGGAATCCGACCAGGTCAGCGTGACCTCGGCGCCTGCTGCCGTGGCCGAAACCGGGACCCTGGCCATGTATTCGGGCCCGGATCATCCCTCGACGCTCAATTTTATTCCCGAAACCCATGTGGTGGTATTGCCCGCCGGGCGGGTTGTTAAATCCTATGAAGATGTGTGGGATTCGATCCGCGCTCAGGCCGCCGATCCGGAATCTGGTCGCGGGGGTCAGTTGCCACGCACGGTGAATTTCGTCACCGGTCCGTCGCGCTCGGGAGATATCGAACAGACCCTGCTGCTCGGCGCCCATGGTCCCCGGCGTCTGCACATCGTGATTGTCGACAGCGAATAAGCCGATGATGTCCAGCGGTACAGACGACGACGATGATCTGTTCCGTCAGGTGCTGGGTGATGCCAAGCCGCTCAAGCGGGCACGCCCGGTTCCCGAACACCCAGCCCTGAAGGCCGGCCGCAAAGAAGTTGCCAAGCCAGCACCTAAACCCCGGCCGGCCCTCCGCAAGCCGGTCATGGTGGTGCCGGTCGCACCTCGCCCCAAGCCCACCCCGGATCTGGCGACCGGTGATGTCACCGGCATGGATCGACGCACCGCCGATCGGTTTCGCCGGGGCAAAATGCCCATCGATGCCCGGCTGGATTTGCACGGCATGTATCAGGATGCCGCGCATCATGCGCTGGCCGATTTCATTACCGATTGCGCGGCGCGGGGCAAACGCAACGTGCTGGTGATCACCGGGCGGGGCTCCCGGGAAGGCTCAGGCGTGCTGCGCGAACGCCTGCCCCAATGGCTCAACCAGCCGCCCTGCCGCGAACATGTGATTTCCTTTACCGGCGCGCGACCCGAGCATGGCCGCGATGGCGCGTTCTATGTGCTGTTGCGGCGCAAGCGGGACCGGGATTGATGACGCCGTTTGGTGCCAAGGTTCGCGCTCTGCGCGGGGAAAAGGATATCCCCTTAAAGCAGATGGCCGCTGATCTGGAGCTGTCTCCGGCCTATCTGTCGTCGTTGGAACACGGCCATCGCGGTCGACCGTCCGAGGCGTTGGTGGTCCAGATTTGTGAATATTTCCATCTGATCTGGGACGATTTCGAGGAGATGCACCGCCTCGCGCGCCTGTCCCACCCTAAGGTCACGGTGGACACATCGGGCTTGTCTCCGGTGCACACAGAACTCGCGAATACGCTGGCGGAAAAGGTTCAGGACATCTCCGAACAGGACGCCATTGCCCTGCTCGCGCGCCTGCGCGGAGATTTGTTCTAGAAAGTTTGAATACCGTCTATCGCGTCGTTCCCGCGCGGGCGGGTGAAGGTGTCACGACCTCCCCCTCCTCCCGGGAGGAGGGGGAGGTCGTGACACCTTCACCCGCCCGCGCGGGAACG
>MEHZ011412138.1_pt1 | contig 14625 bp, 13 predicted proteins | sample 897221 | NCBI WGS metagenome assembly MEHZ01 (sample SAMN05514161, study PRJNA337945) | marine metagenome | isolation source: marine surface water | place: Arctic Ocean | collected 2007-12-13
GAACTTCCTTTAGAAAAAAAAGCATCCATTAAAGTAGATGTTAACCAAAGAGGATGGATGGGCAAAGGTATGACAAAATTAGAGGGAGCTAAAACACATGATTCAAAAGAAGTTTTCTTTTGGGGTTGGGATGTTGATTCTTCTGATCAAGATGTAGTTGATGGAGTGCCAATGGTTTTTCCAAATCAGTGGCCAGATCAAGTTGCGCCATTCCTTCGCACAGATATATTACCTTATTATAATGCAATTATAGAGCTTGGTCGAATTGTGCTGAGTGCATTGTCATATGGGTTAGGTAAACCTAAGGATTTCTTTGATGCTGCTTATAAAAAACCATTAGGCAGAGGTCAGTTAGTTTATTACCCACCTATGAGTTCTAAAGACTTAAAAGAGCATCGTTTTGGTGCAGCTTCTCATACTGATTTTGGTGTTTTGACAATCCTATTGCAAGATATGCAGGGTGGTCTTCAAGTATTAAACCAAAATGATGAGTGGATTGAGGCTCCTCCAATAGAGAATAGTTTTGTATGCAATATTGGAGATTTGCTTGAGCGATGGACGAATGGTGATTTAAAGTCAACAAAACATAGAGTTATAAACTTAAATAAATCTGCACGATATTCTATTCCTATTTTCTGTGATCCAGCTAGCCAAACAATTATTGATCCAAATGATTTTTCTTTAAGCAAAATAAAATATGAAAAGATTACTGCTGGTGAACATATATCAAATCGTAATAAGAAAAATTTTAAACAATATAAATTATAAATACTTATAGATAGTTTTGGGATTTTTTGTATTTAAAATTTATTTGAGATTGACTAATTTTTTACATATTTTTCTTGATTTGATTAGTCTTGATGGACAAGCCTTTATAAATGTCGTAGCCAAATTTATGGTAGAATTTCCTAATTCGCGTTTTCTTAATCGAAAAACCCAACCCAGCATGTTCACACTCGTCTTATTGGCTAGTATTTCAGCTTTAGCGATGAATAGTTTTTTGCCAAGTCTTCCAAATATGGCTGTACATTTTGGTTCTTCGACATCTATTATGGGATTATCTGTTGGAATTTATTTAGGCGCAAGTGCTGTATTTCAAATTTTGGTTGGACCACTTTCAGACAGGATAGGGCGCAGAACAGTTTCATTATGGGCTCTTGTAATCTTCATTTTAGTAAGTTTTGCATGTGTGTATGCTCCAAATACTGAGAGCTTTATGGCCCTTAGAGGCCTACAGGCTATTGCCGCTTGCACTTTTGTATTAGCAAGAGCAATTGTTCGAGATACTACTGAAACGCAAGCATCTGGATCAAAAATTGCATATATTTCTATGGGGACGGCTATTTGTCCAATGTTTGGTCCTGCATTAGGTGGTCTCATGGGTGGTTGGTTTGGTTGGGAAGCTAATTTTTGGTTTATTGGTGGCTTAGGAATACTGATTTTGATCGTAGCATATTTCGACCTAGGGGAAACTGTACCAGAAAATACATCAGGGTTTAGAGAACAGTTTTCTGAATACCCAGAATTACTCAAATCTCGTCGTTTCTGGGGGTATTGTTTAGCATCAGCTTTTGGAGCGGGAGCCTTTTTTGCGCATTTAGGTGGTGGGCCGTTTGTTGGATCTATTGTCTATAATCTAAGTCCTGAAAAGCTTGGACTTTATTTCGGGGCACCAGCAATTGGTTATTTTTTGGGAAATTTTTTATCGGGCAGGTACACTACTCGTTTTGGCATTGATGCAATGATACTTTGGGGGCTTTGGATTATTTTTTCTGGTCTGTCTTTGTCGATGTTTTTTAGCTATTTAGGATATGGCAGCGTTGAAACTTTTTTTGGGTTTATGATTTTAGTCGGTTTGGGAAATGGTTTAAGTATTCCTAATTCAACTGCAGGCATGTTGTCAGTTCGCCCTCATTTGGCAGGTACGGCTTCTGGACTTGGAGGAGCTATGATGATTGCTATTGGTGCAGCCCTATCAACATTAGCTGGTGCATTTTTAGTTCCAGGTAGTAATGAAATGCCACTGTTGTTGTTAATGTGGTTTTCTTCACTTAGTGGTGTTGGCGTAATACTATATGTTCGTCTTAGGAATAAAAAACTACAAACATTTGTTTCATAAAAAATTTATCTAATCATTCTAAATTTAAGATTAAATTATTGCAACTTAACAATTGAGTGGCTGATTGGTCATTTCATTAAATATATCATTATCTAAAGGTGTATTAAAAGTATTTAATATGAAGCCCAAGGTTGAGTAAAACCCAACAGTAGCTATGGTATCCAATACACCTTCTTTTCCGACCAATGCCAATAATTCATCTAAAGTGTGTGTTGATATTTTTTTCTGCGTCATCATTTCATCAACAGCATTTGCAAATATAGCATCTTCAATATTCATATTTTTTGTTGCAAGTCTTATTGAGTTTATCCGATCATCACTCATTCCACATGCTCGCGCACGAGATACATGATGATACCATTCGTAGTCTACTTGAAGATTATTCCCTGTTCGAAGAATAACAACCTCACTTTGTTGTTGTTTGAGTGTAGAATTGATAACAATATGTTCTCGTAAATTTGCCCATGCTCGAAGTAAACTTGGGTGATGAGCCATTGTACGATAAATATTTAATTTATCGGCAAATGTAGACTTCATATCGTCAAGTTCGCCTGGCCATTTATCTTCCATTAGTGGAGCAAAAAGTTTATCTGATGTCATTTTTATCTCTTATTTTATAATTTTAAGTGCAATAGACACTTTGTCTACAAGTTCAATAATTTGGCTTTCATTCATTATAAATGGTGGAGCTAAAAGTATGTGATCTCCCCATTTTCCATCTCTTGTACCACTCATCGGATAACATATAAGACCTGCTTTAAATGCTGCGTCTTTGATAGATGCAGCAATTTTTAAGTCTGGGGTAAAAGGTTTTTTTGTTTCAAGGTCCTTAACAATTTCAATTCCAATAAATAAACCTCTCCCACGAATATCTCCAACGTATGGGTTATGCGCTAATTGAGTTTTTAGGTTATTAAATAATTGGTCTGATTTTTTATTAATTGATTTCAAAAGATTTCGGTTAAGAATTGCTTTTAGAACGGCTAATCCTGCTGCACATGCAACTGGTTTTCCCATATAAGTGTGGCCATGTTGGAAAAAGCCTGAACCATTACCTATTACATTATAAATATTTTTTGAACAAAGCATTGCACCTATCGGTTGATATCCAGCACCTAAACCTTTTGCAATGCATAAGATATCAGGTGAAATTCCATCAAATTCAGATGCAAAAAGATGGCCAGTTCTACCCATCCCGCACATTACTTCATCTAATATTAATAATACGCCATATTTATCGCAAATATCCCGAACTCTTTTAAAATATCCAGGAACTGCAGGAACTGCACCCATCGTAGCACCCACAACTGGCTCTACAATGAAAGCCATGACTTTATCATATCCCAATCTTAAGATTTCATCTTCGAGTTCTTGAGCAACACGTTGACCATAATCGAACGAAGTTTCTTCTTTTGTTTTATCTACATATTCATAGCATGGTGCTATATGTGAAGCATCGATAAGAATAGGCTCGAATTGATTGCGGCGCCATTTATTACCCCCTGCAGCGAGTGCTCCAAGAGTGTTTCCATGATAGCTTTGTTTGCGAGCAATAATATGATGCCGACTTGGTTCACCATTTTCTACATGAAATTGCCTAGCTAATTTTAAGGCAGCTTCAATAGCTTCTGAACCTCCTGATACAAAGTAAACACGATCTAACTCTCCAGGGGCATGTTTAATCAATAATTCAGCTAATTCTTCAGCTGGGTCACTAGAAAAGAAACCGGTATGTGCAAAAGCCATTTTTGAAGTTTGGTCCTGAATTGCTTTAATAACGTCTGGATCATCATGTCCTAAACAAGATACAGCAGCTCCACCTGATCCATCAAAATATTGAGTGCCATTTTCATCAATTATATAACAACCTTCACTTGAAACTGCCCTGATCGGGGGATTTGTAATTTGCCGAGGAAATACGTTACTCATAATTAATATCTTATTCCACTTCACTAATTTGATAATTTGATCGAGCTAACCATTCTGGATTTATTTCGACTCCCCATCCAGGAAGATCTGTAATTCGAGCATGCCCATCTTCAATAGTATATGGAGATTGAGTAAAGAGGCCATCTTGCCAAGGGTAATAATCAGAACCTTCTATAGAGAACTCTAGATATTTTCCAGCATTAGGAATAGCGCGCAAGAGATGCATAGTAAAAAGTGTAACCATAGACATGTTTGCGCAATGTGGAGTTACGGGTAGCTCAGCTATTTTTGCCATTTCAACTACTCGCAATGTTCTATTTATACCACCCAAATATAGAATATCAGGTTGTATGATATCAACGGCACGCATTTCAATTATTCGTTTCCAAGTAGGTAAATCACAATCTTGTTCCCCACCAGTGACATTAATATCTAGCGCATCAGTTACTTTTTTTGTTTGCTCAAGTTCCCAATAAGGGCATGGTTCTTCATAATGGCAATATTCATTATCTTGAAGAATGTGACCAACTTCAATTGCACGTTCAGGAGTGTAGCAACTGTTCGCATCTATTAGAAGGTCTACTTCAGCACCTAACTCTTTCCTTATGGTAGGAATTATTTCTTCGGTCCTGCCTGGCCATTCATCTTTATTACGGCCCACTTCAGCACCAGCGCGGACTTTAAATGCGTCAAAGCCTTTTGTATCGCGCAGTTTTTTAAGACGGTCTGCTTCATCCTTTGGGGTGATGTCACGCTTCATTGACGAAGCATAAGCTCGAATTAAGCCCGGTGTGCCGCCCAAAAGTTCAACCACAGGTTTTCCTTCCTTTTTACCTCGCATATCCCAAATGGCGGCATCAAGTCCGCCCATAGCTCGACGTAGATAAGAGCCAGGAAATTTATGTTCACGTTCAGCCACTATGTCTAAAAGGTTGTCTAAATCGTTTGTATCCTGTCCTAATGTCCAAGGTGCAACCTGGCGATGTAATACCTGGGATGTAATGTCAGAGTGATATGTGGATACCTGTCCCCAACCCTGACTTCCATCTTCTGCTGTAACGCGGACAAACCCAACATCTTGATTAGTGAAGGTTTCAATTGATTTTAGTTGCATCACAGGCCCTTTCGCTTTTTTGCGTCTTTTAGTATAATGTCTGAAGCATATTCTCCTACCATAATTGAGGGTGCATTAATATTTCCAGTAGGAATAGTTGGAAAAATAGATGCATCTGCAATACGTAGATTTTCTACGCCATAGACACGAAGTTTTGGATCTACGACAGAAATATTTGGATCACTTCCCATTCTGCAAGTGGAACAAGGGTGAAAGACTGACCAAGCTTTTTGGCGTATATATTTAGCTATATCGGCTTCACTCTTGATATTGTTTCCAGGTGCCAACTCATCTTTAATAATTGAATTTAGTGCTGGAGCATTTGCAATACGTCGAATTAATTGGATGCCTTCAATCATCATTTTTTTGTCATATTCCGTATCAAGATAATTGGAATGTATTTTTGGTGGCAGCATTGGATCGTTTGAACATATTTGTAAATTGCCGACACTTGTTGGTTTGCATGGGTTAAAGCCCATCAGGAAACCGGGAAATGGGTCTGGATTCATTAGAGGTCTCACTCCAGCTGGTGCACGAGTGTAACTCACTGGAGAAAAGTAAAGCTGTAGATCAGGGCCGCTTGCATTGGGGTCTAGTTGTATAAAGCCACCACCTTGATTTAAGCTTAATGACAAAGGACCTTTACGTGTCAAAATATATTTTAAGCCAGCACGCAGTTTTCCAATCATAGGGTGTAGCTCTTGGTTGAGCGTGGGTACATTTGCACGATAATAAATGTCACTTCCTAGATGGTCTTGTAAATTTCTACCAACGTGATGGGATTCATGAACAATATCAATATTGTACCTTTGTAAAAGTTCACCTGGACCAATACCTGATAATTGGAGAAGTTGTGGTGAATTTATTGCTCCACCCGAAAGTATTACCTCAGCTCTTGCATGAACTGTTTTGATTTGACCTTTCTGGATGTATTTGACGCCTACTGCACGCTTACCTTCAAAAATAACACGTGTAACATGGGCTTTTTTTTGAATATCTAAATTTTGACGTTTTCCTGAGGCCCAGAGATAACTTCTAGCGGCTGAAGCTCGGATGCCTCCTTTCGTTGAGATCTGATAACAAGTTGCACCCTCCATATTTGGCCCATTATAGTCGGGGTTTGTCTTTATACCTGTCTGAGAAGCAGCTTTTAAATAAGAAATAGTTAATGGGTGTACATCTTGAGAGACATCGTGAACTGCTTGTGGGCCATTTGTGCCACGTGAGATATCTGGTACTCCATCCCAACTTTCAATCCTTTTAAATATCTTTTGAACATTATTCCAACCCCATCCTGGAGCAACAGAATCCCATTCCTCGTAGTCACGTTTATGTCCACGAACCCATACCATTGCATTTATTGAACTTGATCCTCCCAAGACCTTCCCACGAGGCCAATAAACAGATTGATTATCAAGGTTTGGCTCTGGTTCAGTCATGTATCGCCAGTTAACAGAAGGGTCATGAAATACTTTCCCATAACCTAATGGCATTTGAACCCAAAACTTTTTGTCTGAACCTCCTGCTTCAAGTAAACAAACTGTAAATTTACCACTTTCAGACAGTCTACTAGCTAGTGCGGATCCAGCAGATCCTGCTCCTACTATAACATAATCATATTGATGCAATTCTTTTCCCTCCCGTGTAATATTCGAGTAAGGGTGCCAAAATTAATTCCAATAATTTCACCATAATCGTAGTGAAAAAATTGTCAAACATGCTTTGAATATTAAATAATAGGGTGCCATTTTTATACTGAAGCTTGCAGGATGTATAATTTTCTAACGTGTTCATGGATTACCCAATGGCCCTTCCACCCAATGGGTAAGACTAATAAATCACCAGGGCCAAGATTTCGTATATTGCTCCCATCTATATTTTTGACAGATGCTGAACCAGAGATAATGTGACAGTATTCGCCAGCGGATGTTCTGTCAGCTGTAAACTCTCCAGGAGTACATTCCCATACACCTATTTTAGTTAGTCCGTCATCAGACGCCCATAGTTGTACTGCTGCTTCTTTTTGACCTTTAGTTAAAGTGGTTGGCTTTGGTTTAAACTCTTTTACTTCAACAGTATTAAGATCTTTAAAGGTGCTTAAATTAATCATTGAATTACTTTCTTTTATAATGTCTTCGAAACTTTAATTTATTTATATTGAATATGTTGATCCGTTTATGTCACCTGTCCAGCCCCAGACTGCCAACATATGATTGTTTCTTGTTATCATACAATGAGATTGGTCTGACTTGTGGTGAATAAAGCTTTCGGTTGAATTTAATCTTGGTTCTTTTTGATCCACTGCCCAATATGCTTTTCCACTAAGTACAAAATATAACTCTTCGGCTGCATGATGATGCCATGGGTAATTTGTTTCTGGTCTCTGTAATAAAAGGCCAATTCTTATATTCGAATGTTCAAAGAAACCGTTTGGTCCTATTAGTTCTGTTACGCAAATTTGTTTTGAAATTGACTCAGGTAATTTGCCAAAACCAGCTTCTCTCCAACTAAGTAGATTAATACAGTCTTTTAAAAGATTAATTAAATTACTTTCATGGGCCGATAATAATGCAGGATCAAATGAACAAGTTGGAGAAACTGGTGGTTTATCTTTTTGTTTCTTTAATGGACCAAGTAAAACATCAGACATATTCTTAGCTATATCAGTTTTATGTTCCTTAATCCTTTTTCCAAGAGCATTTAAAAAACAGATGAGGTTATCTTGATCTTTCATTCAATGATGCTTTCTTTAACCTTTTAGTATTTTAATTATGCTGACTAAAATTTAAATTTATTGCAAATGATATAATTTTATTCCAATTCAAGGTGGATTATTGAACCGTGAAAGTAATATTATTATTAAATAGTATAAAGGAAATATAAAATTGTCGATTAAATGTTTAAGATTTAATTTAGTGAAATATATTACAGATTTATTCTAAAGATACATTCATTACTTAGTGCAACCTATTATAAAAAAATGATTTTTATAATACTATCATAACTACAAGCTCCTATAATTAATTCATAAAAATTCAAAACTTACGTTACGTTATAAAGTTTATTTTGTTTGCTTAATTCAATTTCGTTTCCTAGTATTTTTTATAATAGTTTAAAAAAATAAACGAAGATGTCTTCAAGATACGGTGGTTTATAATTTTATGAATAAAGATAAGCATTTTGATGAAACGATATGGTGCCATAATCGTAAGGAAACATCTTTCTGGTTAGAAGGCTTGCCTGAATTTAATAGCATAAGCAACAAGCTACCGCACCGAGTAGATGTTGCAATCGTGGGCTCAGGATATACTGGATTAAATGCAGCGCTTCAAACAATAAGAGGAGGCCGGTCTACTGTAGTTTTCGAGGCAGGTGTGCCTGGACAAGGCTGTAGTACTAAAAATGGTGGGCAAATAAGTACTAGCATTAAGCCTTCATTAGAAAAACTTTCAGCAAAGTTTGGCACTCAAAGTGGCATTGCAATAAGACAAGAAGGTGAAAATGCTCTTAATTGGATTGGGGATTTAATCACCTCTGAGAAAATTGATTGCAACTTTTCACGAGTTGGCCGCTACCACGCTGCTCACACTCAAAAACATTATGAACTAATAACGCGAGATGCAGAAAAAGTTAATAGGTCTGAAGGCATTGAGGCTTATGCTGTTCCAAAAAACGAACAGTTAAAAGAACTTGGATCAGATGTTTATCATGGTGGAGTTGTTTTTCCACGACATGCTTCAGTAGATCCAGGAAAGTATCATAGGGGACTTTTGCAACGAGTAATTGATGCTGGAGTTGATGTATTTGGCCAATGTGCAGTGTTGGATATTGAACAAACTCCTGATGGATTTGTTATTACAACCCAAAAAGGCAAAGTAAAAGCTCGCGATGTTATAATTGCAACCAATGGTTACACTTCAAATTTGACACCATGGTTGCAAAAAAGGGTCATACCTATTGGAAGCTATATCATTGCTACGGATGTATTGGATCCAGTGATGGTGAATGAACTCTTCCCAACAAACCGAATTGCCAGTGATACATGTAAAGTTATTTATTATTACCGAACGTCACCTGATCGTAAAAGAATTTTATTTGGTGGTCGTGTGTCTGCAACAGAAACTAACCCACTTCTAAGTGGTCCAAAATTATTAAAAGATCTGTACCGGATTTTCCCCCAACTTGAGGGGACTAAGATTTCACATTCATGGACAGGTACAGTTGCTTACACATTTGATGAAATGGCTCACACTGGTCAACACAATGGTATATATTACTCAATGGGGTATTGTGGTTCTGGTGTATCTATGGCGAGCTATTTAGGTATGCGTCTTGGACAAAAAGTACTTGGATTAGTAGAAGGGAAAACGGCATTTGATGACCTGCCTTTTCCAACTCGGCCACTTTATAATGGAAGGCCTTGGTTCTTACCTGCAGTTGTATCTTGGTATCGTATGCAGGATCGTATTCAATATCAAAGAGCTGCGAGGAGAGTGGCTGCTTGAATGTGAAAACCCAATTTAGTTTATGCCATAAATTGGGAAAATATATAAGGCATTTAAACTCAGTTATTTTAAAGACTGAAAAACAATGGGAGTATATAATGAAAACTATGAAAAACTATAAAGGTATAGCTATGACTGCTGTTATAGCAGGTATGCTATCGTTATCATCGGTAGCGGTTGCTAAAGATTTGCGTGTTGTTTCTTGGGGAGGAGCTTATCAAAAAGCTCAATCAATTGGGATTTTTCAACCTGCAGGTAAAGCAATGGGTATCACAATAAATGAAGATACTTATGGCGGTATTTCTGACGTTAAATTGATGGTTAAATCGGGAGCTGATAAATTTGATATTTTCTCAAGTGGAGCTGGTAGTTGTGCTTCCGGTGGCGCTGAAGGAGTTCTTGAGAAATTAGATTATTCAGTAATTGATGTAAGCAATCACTTGCCTGGAATGTTTAGTGATTATTGTGCAGGAGCTGACATTTTTTCAGTAGTTGCAGCCTGGAACACTGACACATATGGTGAAAATGGCCCAAGATCTTGGGCAGACTTTTATGACACAGAAAAGTTCCCTGGTACTCGTGCAATGCGTTCAAAGGTAGATGGACAATTAGAAACTGCACTACTTGCCGATGGTGTTGCAATTGCAGACGTTTATACTGTTCTGGATAGTGAAGAGGGTATAAATCGTGCTTTAGATAAAATTCGATCAATAAAAGATCATATTGATGTGTGGTGGACCTCTGGTGCAATGCATGCGCAGTTAATGAAAGACGGCGAAGTAGATATGACAACAGGCTGGAATGGTCGATTTGATGTAGCTAAAAAAGACGGAGCTAAAGTATCATATGACTATAAAACTGGAATAATGGATTGGGAAGGTTATGGAATTCCAAAAGGAATAGCCAATAAAGACCTAGCTATGGAATTCATTAATGAAATGATGAAACCAGAATATATGGCAGAATTTGCAAAATATATTACTTATGGTCCAACTAATAAAAGAACTTATGAGCTTGGCCTGATCCCAGATGAGCTTGCTAAAGCTTTGCCAAGTCATCCAGACAATGCTAAACATCAGTTAACTATTAGCCAAGATTGGTATGCAAAATGGCGTACAATTGCGGCTGAAATGTACACAGAAATGATGACTGAATAAAAATAGATACTAAGGGGGAGGATATTTATCCTCCCCTTTTTAAAAAGAAAGATAAATTTATGAAGTCTGATGCGTTAAACATATCGATTAAAGATGTCACAAAAACATATGGTAATTTTTTCGCCCTTAAAGATGTGAGTCTTGAAGTCAAATCAGGAGAGTTTTTAACTCTTCTAGGACCTTCTGGCTCAGGAAAAACTACTCTTTTAATGGTATTGGCTGGATTTACACGTCCAGATTATGGAAGTGTAAAATTTGGTACAGAGGAAGTAGTTCTAAAGCCTCCCCATTTGCGGGATATTGGAATGGTATTCCAAAATTATGCACTTTTCCCTCACATGAATGTAGAACAAAATGTGGGTTATCCACAAAAGCTTCGGGGAATTTCAAAAGAAAAAATCAGAGAGACTGTAAATGATGCATTAAAAACAGTTAAATTAGATGGATTAGGCCATCGTGGTGTTGCTGAATTGTCAGGTGGTCAGAGACAAAGAGTGGCTTTAGCTAGGGCAATCGTTTTTCAACCAAAGATACTTTTAATGGATGAACCATTGTCAGCGTTGGACAAGAAGCTGCGCGAAGAAATGCAAATTGAACTTCGTCAACTTCATGACAGCCTAAATATGACAACCGTTTACGTGACACACGATCAAAAAGAAGCTCTTACAATGTCTGACCGTATTGCTGTTATAAACGGTGGTGGTCTTATGCAGCTTGGTACGCCTAATGAAATTTATAAAAGTCCAAATAATGCTTTTATTGCTGATTTCATCGGTGAAAGCAGTTTGCTTTCTGTAAAAGTAAGCAAAAAAAATGTATATTTAGGAAATGTTAAAATTCTAGTTGAACATTCAGTTAAAAAGGATGGTGAATTTTTGTTAGTTGTGAGGCCAGAAAAACTCTTTTTGACCAACGATAATTCTGAAAATTGCAATACTTTTACTGGAAATGTTGTAGAGTCAATTTATCAAGGTGAAAGTCAATTGTTAATGATTAAACTTGACCCAGATACCCATGGTGATCAGATACTTCGCATGCGAATTCCTAATGGAACTGCATCTTTGCAGGAGTTGCCTGCCATAGGCTCTTCAGTAACAGTTGGACTTAAAAAATCCGATAGCTTTCTGGTGGAATAATTTTATGATTTCAAAAACAAAATTTAATGATGAGCGTATTAATGAAGTTGAGCTTGATCAATTGGACAGAAAGGAGAGGTATACACTCTTTGGCCTTACTGTTCCTTATCTGGCTTTAGTATTTGGACTAATTATTATTCCGATTGGATGGCTATTTTACATGTCGTTTATAGGACGTGATGAAACATTATCATTAGAGAATTATCGTAGAATTTGGGAGAGTAAAGCTTATCTTAGAATTTTTAAGACAACCTTTCAGGTCAGTATTTTAACCACTTTAATTTGTGTTTTATTAGGATACCCGTTAACTTATTTTATGTCGCAACTGTCAAATAGATGGGCAAATATATGCATGATTGGTGTACTTATTCCTTTTTGGACAAGTCTTTTGGTGAGAACTTATGCATGGTTGGTGCTACTTCAAAAAAAGGGTTTGATTAATACACTTGCAATAGATTGGGGCCTATGGTCTGAGCCTATTAAATTCGTCCATAACACTTCTGGAACGTTGATCGGCATGGTTCATATTATGTTACCGTTTTTAATTTTACCACTTTATGCAAACATGAGGACCATAGATAAAGATTGCTTAAAAGCTGCGGCTAATCTTGGTGCAACTCCTACGCGTGCTTTTTGGACAGTTTTTTTCCCTCTCTCTTTGCCAGGTCTATTTGCAGGTTTGCTAATTGTTTTCGTCTTGTGTTTAGGTTTTTATGTTACCCCTGCATTATTGGGCGGTGGCAAGGTGATAATGGCGGCAATGAAAATATCAGATAATATTGAGTTGTATTACAGCTGGGGTGCAGCAAGTGCGCTTGGAGTAGTGCTTCTTGGAGTAACAATGATTATACTATTTATTGCCTCTAAGCTTGTGTCTATGGATCAACTAGGTAACAGGAGCTGAGCCATGGGTATTTTAAATAATACTGTCTCTGAGACACAAATTAAATTAAAGGATAGAATTTGGCTTTATGCCATAGCTATAATAGTTTTGTTCTTGCTTGTAGTACCATCGTTGGTTGTTATTCCTATGTCATTTTCCGATAGTCAATATTTAGAATTCCCACCCAAAAGTTTTTCTACACGCTGGTATGAAAACTATTTTTATTCTATTGATTGGCTTCAAGCGACTTGGACCTCGGTTAAAGTTGGTGTGCTGACAATTTTTTTAGCAACACCATTAGGAATTATGGCAGCTTATGGGTTGGTTAACAGCAACTCCCGATTGCGCAGTATTCTATTTCCAATAATGATTTCTCCAATGATGGTACCAGTTATACTTGTTGCGATCGGACTATTCTATTTTTATGTACAATTTGGAATGGTTAATAGTATTTTGGGATTGGTTTTGGGCCATTCATTAATAGCTATGCCGCTTGTTTTAATCATAGTTCTTTCAGCTTTAAATAACTATGATATGAATCAAGAAAAAGTTGCCCGATCACTTGGAGCAAGCAGATTGAGGGCGTTTTTTGAAATCACTCTGCCACAAATCAAGTTTTCTATTATCTCGGCATCTTTAATCTCATTTTTAACTTCATTTGATGAAGTAATTATTTCGCTTTTTGTATCTGGAGGGGACAATTCAACTATTACACGTAGTATGTTCTTAGCTCTAAGAGATCAGATAGATCCCACAATTGCTGCAATTTCAACTATTTTAATTATTATATCATCAGTCTTTCTGATCCTGACGCAGACTTTTGGAAGCAAAAAAGATTAATTGAAATAAACTCTTGAAAGTTAATAGTATAAATAAAAATATTTTTTTATAACTATCTACATTCCAAACCGAGCATATGCTGCACGTTCTTCTATGCTATGACCCATGTCTCCAAAAACTTGAGCACTAAATCGAGATAATATTGATTTTTTTTGTCCAAATGTTTTGAAATTGACTTTTTCACCAAGTTTTTCTTTAAAAAATGGTACAATGTGCCCAATACCATCTACTAATCCGTCTTCAATCGCTTTTTGACCAATCCAAATTTCACCAGTAAATAAATCTCTATCTGCAAGTTTCGATCCACGACGAGTCAGAATATGATTTTTAAAATTTTGATGAATGTCTTCAAGAAGATTTTTTAACCGTTCTACATCTTCATCTTTTTGGGGCTGAAATGGATCCAACATGGATTTTGAGTTTCCCGCTGTATGAACTCGTCTTTCTATTCCATGTTTATTGATCAATTGGTTTAATCCAAACCCTGAGGATATTACACCTATAGAGCCAACTACAGAGGAGGGGTCAACATAGATTTCATCTGCACTTGCAGCTAACCAATATCCACCAGAAGCAGCTAAATCTTCTACAAACGCATACACAGGTATTTTATTCTCATCGGCTAGTCTTCGAATACGTGCACCTATTAAAGATGATTGAACTGGACTTCCTCCAGGTGAATTAATTACCAATGCAACTGCGTCTGGTTTTTTTGCAAAGGCTTTGTCTAATACAGGAGCAAGACCTGCGTCATTCAAGCCACGGCCAGTTGCTATCATTCCATTTAGGTTTACAATTGAAACTGATTTGCGTTTTTTTCGGAAAGGATTTTTTAATTTCATTTGTTTCACTTAAAATACATTTCTTCTGGGAACAAGACGGATATTAAATGTAAGTTTATAAATCTATGCTGAATCCACATATTTTTATCATAATTGCCTA
>MEHZ011605871.1_pt1 | contig 14613 bp, 13 predicted proteins | sample 897221 | NCBI WGS metagenome assembly MEHZ01 (sample SAMN05514161, study PRJNA337945) | marine metagenome | isolation source: marine surface water | place: Arctic Ocean | collected 2007-12-13
CTGCTTCTTCCATTTTATAGTTCCTTTCTTAAAGTTTGTTCGCTTGGGACCGACTTTTAGTTACGTGTCCCGCTTAGTGGAGATGCAATGCATCGTCGATATACAGGCAGGTAAGGATCGCAAAAACATAGGCCTGCAAAAACGCGATTAGAAGTTCCAGTCCCGTCAGGGCGCCGACAAAGGCGAGTGGCAAGATGCCTGCTGCGCCAAGTGCGGGAACGAAGCCGGCAAATACTTTGAGCAGGGTGTGACCCGCGAGCATGTTTGCGAACAGCCGCATTGCCAGGCTGACCGGGCGTGACAGATAGGAAATAATTTCGATCGGGATCATCAGCGGCCACATCCAGATAGGCACGCCTGGCGGCACGAAGAACGTAAAGAACCTGATGCCGTGCTTGGCGAAGCCGAGGATCGTGACGCCGGTAAAGACGACCATTGCCATCGCGAACGTGACTGCGATGTGGCTCGTGAACGTGAAGCTGTATGGGACCATGCCGAGCATGTTGCCGATCAGAATGAACATGAACAGCGCGAAGATGAAGGGGAAATATTTGCGCCCTTCGTTCCCGACGGTATCGCGGATCAGATTGGCGACGAATTCGTAGCAGAGTTCCGCAAGCGCCTGCCAGCGGCCTGGGATCATCGCGCGTTTACGAGTGCCGAGTATCATCAGCATAAGAATGAGCGTAATCGTAATCACCATCATCAGCGCCGAGTTGCTGAAGGAGATGTTGTTACCGGCGATTTCGATCGGCACCAGCTCTTTGATCTCGAACTGTTCCAGAGGGCTGTGCTGCTCTCCGCCATGTTTCTCAGTAGCCAACGGTTAATCCCCGTCCAAATCCGTTTTTGACATTTCAGGCCCCGGCTTATTCTGCTGCCGGTACCCTACCGCGCCCCCCTGATTTTGGACGACCCGGTATACGTTAAACATTCCTGCCGCTGCCCCCAATAAGAAGAACCCCAGCATGAACCATGGTTTCGTATCGAGCCAGCTATCGAGAAAAAGACCGAAACCGACCCCGATAACCAGCGCCGCCACCAATTCGACCCCGATGCGCATCGCAAATCCGAGCCCATTATTCGTGCTGTCCGTATTGCGGTCTCGCCCTGTCGCAACGTCTCTTTTGTTGCGAAATTGGCGCAGCCGTTTATCCAGATCGTCACGGGACTTCGGTGGTTTGCGCTCTGTCATCGAAGATTGACACGATGTAGTGGCCACAGGTGATTTTGCACCTGCTAAAGCGAGCGCACCATACGGTGAGACCAAACCACTGTCAACCCTTCCACCAGGCATCTAACCCTTTGATTATAAACCGTAAAACAGGGATGCGTCAGGCTGTCTCACGGAGTCGTTCGGCGGCTTGCAGATCGACTGAAACAAGCTGCGAAACACCCTGTTCGGCCATCGTAACACCATAGAGCCGATCCATACGCGCCATCGTCAGTCGATGATGGGTCACAAGCAGGAAACGCGTGCTCGACGCGCGGATCATTTCTTCGAGCAATTTGCAGAAACGATCGACATTGCTGTCATCCAGCGGGGCGTCGACCTCATCGAGCACGCAGATCGGCGCCGGATTGGTCAGGAACACCGCAAACAGCAGCGAAAGCGCGGTCAACGCCTGTTCACCGCCCGACAGCAGTGTCATGCTCTGCAGTCGCTTTCCGGGCGGGCTGGCGAAGACTTCAAGCCCGGCTTCGAGCGGATCGTCGGCTTCGGTCAGTTTCAGATGCGCGCGCCCGCCGCCGAACAGTTTGGCGAAAAGCTCGCGGAAATGCTGATCGACCTCGTTAAATGCCACCAAAAGTCGTTCGCGTCCTTCGCGGTTCAGGCCCGAAATACCCTGGCGTAGCCGCGCGATCGCGGCGATCAGGTCTTCGCGCTCGGTCTCCATCCCGCGAATTCTTTCGTCGAGCTCCGAGGCTTCCTGCTCGGCGCGCAGGTTGACTGGACCCATATTGTCCCGCTCGCGCTGCAGGCGTTCGAGCTTCTGCTCAACCGTATCCTGTGGCGGCAGCTGCTCTTCGGCATTAATATCGACCGATGCAAGGGCTTCCTCGGGTTTGCATTCGAGACGTTCGGCAACGCGCTCTGCGATGACGGCTAGGTTCTGGTCGATCTGTTCGACGGCGGCTTCGCGCCGGACACGGTCCTCGCGGGTTTCGGAAAGCTTTGATTCGCCGGCTCTCAGTTCCCGCGTCAGGTTTTCAAGCGAGGTCTCCGCCTGGGCGAGACTGTCGGCCGCCTGGTTGCGGGTCGTTTCGGCCCGGACGATGTGGTCTAGCAGTGCCGAGCGTTCCTCGGCGATTCCAGCCGGGCGTGCTTCGAGCTTCTGATGCTCTTCCAATTCCTGCGCACGGCGCGTGGTCAGCTGTTCAAGCTGTTTGAGCGCATTGGCTGCGCGGCTGTGCCACGAGGCAAGTTCGTTGGCGATGACCTGGAGCCGAAGAATACGGGTCTCCGACTCCTGATCGAGCCGGTCATGGGCACTACGGATTTCGGCAAGCGTCGCCCGCTTTTCGGCGAGTTCGCGCTGCTGGCGTTCTACCTCGGTCCGGCGGACCGGCACATCGGCAAGGCTTTCGCGATCCTGCTTCGCCGTCTGTTCCTGGGTATCAAGCTCGGCGACGTCGGCCAGGAGGCTTTCAATCGCGTCTTTCAGCCCGCTGACGCGCGAGCGGGCATCCGCCGTGCTTTCGGCGAGCGCCGTCGCAGTCGTGCCGGTTGCCTGAGCCACTTTATCTGCGGCCCACACGCCTTCGCGTGCCTTGCGTTCGGCATCTGCTGCATCGCGCGCGGTAGTTGCCGTCTTTTCACGGCCGGTCTGGGCGAGCGCGGCTGTGGCGTCCGCCTTTTCCAGATCGACCAGCATTTCCTCGAGGCGGTTCCGCTGTGCCAGACGTGTCGCGGCGGCGGTCGGCGTGCCGGCGGCGGCGGTAAAGCCGTCCCAGCGCCACAGTGCGCCATTGGCCGATACCAGGCGCTGGCCCTGTTCGAGCTTGTCATGCAGCTTGAGGCCCTGTTCCTCGGTCTCGACGATGCCGATCTGCGACAGACGGCGCATCAGGGCTGCCGGTCCGCGCACGACCTCGCTCAGGCGGCGGACGTTATCCGGCAAGCCCTTCGGGTTTGCGAACATGGGCAGTGACCGCCAGTGGATCGGCGATGCCTCGTCGGTCGGCGCAATCAGGTCTTCGCCAAGTGCTGCACCGAGCGCCATTTCGTAGCCGGTATCGACCTCGACCGCATCGATCATCGGCGGCCATAACTCGGGGTCGCCGAATTCCAGTAATTCGCTCAGTGCTTCCTGTTCGGCACGGAGTTTCGCGGTGGCCGAGGCGGCGGTCTGATGGCCTTCACGCGCCTCGTTTTCAGCGGTACGGGCGTCGGCGGTCGCCGTCTCTGCTGCCTGCAGCGCGTCGCGGGCCGCCTGGGCCTGATTGCGCGCCTCTTCGGCAGACTTGCGGGCTTCTTCAAGCGCGCCGTCATCGTCGGCTGCCTGGGCTGCTTCCTGCTGCTCGGTTTCTATATTGGTACGGCGTTCGTTAAACCGCTTGCGGCGAATTTCGAATTCCGAAAGCTGGCGCGTCAGTGTCGCTTCGCGGGTCTCGTCGGCGACAACGGACCGGCTAAGTTCGGCAACCGTCTGTTCGCGGGCGCTGACATCGGCCTGCGCTTCGGCAAGCCGCGTCTTTGCGGTTTCCAGATCGTCGGACTCGCGGGTCTGCGCGTCGCGAATGCCGGTGGATTCGGTTTCCAGTTTTTCGACGGCTTCGGTGGCATCCCCGCCGAGGCTTTTTTCGCGCGTGATATCGCCATCGATCATCGTGATGCGATTGCTGATTTCCGCGCGCAGGGATTCGATGCGGCGTTCCTCGGCGTCGAGCGCATCGCGGGCAACCAGAAGGCGCTGCAAAGCGGCGGCCGCTTCGGCTTCTTTCTGGCGGAGGCTGGGCAGCACGGTCGATGCGTCTGCCTGGGCCGTCGTCGCGATGGCAACCGCCTGGGTCAGTTCGGCCACCAGTGTCTCGATCGCGTTGAACTGTTCGGCGGCGGCTTCGCGTGCGGACTGGGCGGAGACCCACCGCAGATGCAGCAGGATCGCTTCGTGGCGTTTGATATGGTCGGACAGATTGCGATAGCGTGTCGCCTGCCGCGCCTGGCGTTTGAGCAACCGGTGCTGTTCTTCCAGCGCGCCGACGATGTCTTCCAGGCGCTCCAGGTTTGTTTCCGCGGCACGCAGGCGCAGTTCGGCCTCGTGACGACGAGCGTGCAGACCGGTGATACCCGCGGCTTCCTCAAGAAGCCCGCGGCGCTGTGTCGGTTTTGCGTTGATGATGGCGCCGATGCGGCCCTGACTGACCATGGCGGTCGACCGCGCGCCGGTCGAGGCGTCGGCAAACAGCATCTGGACGTCGCGGGCCCGCGTGTCCATGCCGTTGACCTTGTAGTTCGACCCGTTGCCGCGCTCGATCCGCCGCACTATGTCGAGCTCGTCGGTATCGTTGAACTGGGCCGGCGCGCGCCGGTCCGAATTGTCCATCGACAGGATAACCTCGGCGAGGTTCCGCGACGGGCGGTCGGCGGTGCCGGCGAAGATCATGTCGTCCATCTCGGAGCCGCGCATCTGCTTGGCAGACGTCTCGCCCATGGCCCAGCGCAGGGCTTCGACCAGATTGGATTTACCACACCCATTGGGGCCGACAATGCCGGTCAGTCCCTCATCGATGACCAGTTCGGTTGGGTCGACGAAGGATTTGAATCCGGTGATGCGCATACGGTTAAACTGCACCGCTTAGGTACTCCTGATCATTTTACAGTTTTCACTCAGCAAGTTTCCGGTTCAGCAGGGTCCGCATCTGGTCGAGCGTCATACCGCCGCCATACCGCTCGCCATTGACGAAAACCGTCGGCGTCGTCTGCACTTTGAATTCGTTGGAGGCTTCAAGCCGTTGCTTCAGGATGCCGTTCTGGATCTTGATGTCTTTCAGGCAGGCTTCGAACTTGCTCTTCGACATGCCGCCAAGCTTGGCCAGATTGCCGAGAGCCGAAATCGGGTTCGAGGCGCGCGACCACTGGCCCTGCGCCGCATAGAACGTGTCGATAAAGCCGAAAAAGCTGTCCCGACCCGCGCAGCGGGCCACCATGGCCGCGCCGAGTGCCAGGCGGTCCAGCGGGAAGTCGCGATAGACGTAGCGGATCTTGCCGGTATCGACGAATTCCTTCTTGATACCGGGCATTACGGAGGTGTGGAACTGCGCGCAGTGCGGGCAGGTCAGCGAGGCATATTCGACGAGCACCACTTTGGCGTCCACCGGACCCATCGCATATTCCTTGTCCGTCAGCTTCAGGCCCGAAACCGTTCCGTTCGGCGCGGGTGGCTCGGCATCCTTGTTCTGGGCAAGGGCAGGGGCGCTCCCGATAAGCATCAGGGCCGCCAGGGCAATTCCAAATTTATTCAACATGTTCCGTATTTCTCTCTCGTTGCTACAATATCTAGCGTGTAAAAATGAGTCCAGCACAGGATGGACCCCAAATGTGGCGGTTTCCGGGCATTTCAGAAGTGATTCTAAGTTATCCTCAGCCCGATTCCCGACCTGGGTCTCTACCCGGCCCACGGCCGGTGCGAACGGCGCGTCCGAGTCTGAGCAGGGCGTCTCTGAGACCTGCATCGCCCATGTCGCCGATGTTGCTTTGCAGCTGGGCTTCGTCCACGTCATTTAGCCGGGGCGGGGTGACCCGGCGCGGCCTGCGTTGGGGCGGGATCGGTCCCTGGGAATAGCGCAGGTCCGAGACCGCGCGGTAGCCGAAGAATCCGTTGATCCGGTCGATAATCTGCGGCGCGCTATGCTGCAATTCAAGCGCATAACCCGATGCAACGCGCAGATGCAGGATCGCGTTGGTCTTGCTTCCGCGCGGAAATACCAGCTTCTGTGGCACGGTGTAGCGGGCCATTTCCTCACCGACGATGGCCGGCCAGTCGGTGATCAGTTTGGCCTGCGCAAATCCGCGTTTGCGCAGGGCCGGGGCGGCAAGATGGGGCAGGCTCGTGCCCACGGTCAGCAGCCCGCGCGCTTTTCGTTGCGACGGGTCGCGCGGGGGGCGTTTGCGGGCGGGCTTTTTGACCATGTGTTTATGGTAGGGTGGTCTCCGCTTTCCGACAACTGGCGAACCGTTGAATTACCGTTGAATTATCCGTGACCCGCCGTAATTATCCACAGATGCGCAACCACGCAGATTAGAAACAGACGAAGCAATTGACCGACGCGAACTCCGCCCAGACCTCCGAGCTGTTACTTGCCTGGTATGACCGCCACCGCCGCGCGATGCCGTGGCGCGCGTTGCCGGGCAAGGTCGCCGACCCGTATCACGTGTGGCTGAGCGAGATCATGCTGCAGCAGACCACGGTGGCGACGGTCGGGCCATATTTCGAATGCTTCCTCGGGCTGTGGCCGACGGTGGCCGATCTCGCCGCCGCCGGGCTGGACGATGTGCTGCATGGCTGGCAGGGGCTCGGCTATTACGCGCGTGCCCGGAATCTTCATAAATGCGCGATTGTGGTGGCGACCGACCTTGGCGGCGTGTTTCCCGATTCCGAAGCCGACCTTCTGAAGCTGCCAGGAATCGGGCCCTATACCGCCGCCGCTATCGCTGCTATCGCGTTCGACCGGCGGGCAACTGTCGTGGACGGCAATGTGGAACGCGTGATGGCGCGGCTGTTCGCGGTCGAGGACCCGTTACCGGGATCGAAGGAGGTGCTGCGCACGCATGCCATCAGCGTGACGCCGGATGCCCGGTTCGGCGATTACGCCCAGGCGACGATGGATCTCGGCGCCACGATCTGTTCGCCAACCAAACCGGCCTGTGCGATCTGTCCGCTGGCCGAGCTATGCGCGGCACGGAGGCTCGGCATCGCCGCAGATCTTCCAAAGAAAACGCCGAAGACCGAACGTCCGACCCGGCGCGGTGTCGCGTTCTGGATCGTCGGCCCCGACGGCGCGGTCCTGCTGCGCCGTCGCATCGAATCCGGCCTGCTCGGCGGCATGATGGAAGTACCGTCGACCGACTGGGTGCCGGACGGGACATGGACCACGGCCGAGGCTGTAAAACAGGCGCCGGCCGAGGCCGACTGGCAGGAAATAGGGGGCCTGGTGCGTCACACGTTTACCCATTTTCATCTCGAACTGATGGTGTTGGCCGCCCGGGTGGACGCCACCGCAGGGCTCGACGGGGTGTGGTGTGCGGCCGATGGGTTCGGCGATTACGCGCTGCCGACCGTGATGAAAAAGATAGTGCGGCTGGCGGTGGAATTCGGGCGCTCGCCCTGAGTCAGCATCGGCTCAGAGGGGAGGAGCCGACATTACTGCCCAAGTACAATACATTCTGCATACAGCTACAAGCGGAACACGTGGTTGCTGACCGAAGAAATGTTGCGGTATCACCTATCATCTCTCATTTTTTCGAGCTATAGCGTAAGCCGCCCACCATCAACGTGAACGTATTCATCTTTGTTGCCGAGCGTTTTATCTGGCTCAATTGAGTAATATATTTTTAATATAATTAAAAAATTTTTATAATGGAATTATATTTAAAATAAATACGATAAAATCAACAGAATTCCTAAAACAGAGAATGCATATATGAATACATTTAATGGATGTTCGGCACTAAATTCATTTCTATAAAAAGTATTTTCTAAAATTTTTTAAAACGACAATAATTCAACAAATGAAATTAGAAAAAATCCAGATCACGCATATCATAAAAACCACCCTAAAGAGATAAACTACTGATATATATTTTCATACGAAATTTTTATTTCGTGAATATTTTTTCATAAATTAAAATCGTTGTAATAAAATTATAAAACGATAGGAGTATTAACCAGCCAAATACTGGCCCTTACGCAATTCCGAGCGCCAGAAGTCCCGACGAGACCCCGAAGCTATAGGCCCAACGGCGATCTATACCAATCCGGGGAATCTCACCGCGAACTCGGCGCCGGCGAACAGGCACCAGAACAGATCGCCGGCCGGCATCGCCTAAACGTCTGCCCAAAATTCTTCAATCAATTTTCAACGCTCCCGCAATGCATCATTGTGATAGAGCATCAGCGACGACTGGAACATCTCGATCTCGCGGTGCTTGCCCTAAGAGCGGCTCTCATCACGGACGATGAACAGAAAAGACACATCCTGTTCGCCCTGAACCCGGGCGAGGTGGCCTTTTCTGGCCATGTCGTTCAGCAGGAACGTGTCGCCCGGTTTCAGGTGGATGGTTTCGCCGTCCGACACGGTTATGCAAACGTGACCGTCAAGCACCACAGCCAGCTGCTTGCGGGGCGTCGGGTGAAAATTCTTGTCCCGTCCGGGAGGTGCTGTGAGAAAGAGGCTCGATGTCGACGCCATTTCCGCCGACACCCCGAGCGGTTGCGAAGGCGGTACAAATTCGCGCATCTCTAAATCTATCGCGGTCCGGCGCATGTGGGTTTCGTCCGCGGGGTCTCCGTATATCTCAACCCGTTCCGTGGGATGTTTCTGATCGCGAAATTAGAATGCGGCTGCGTCTCGAAGCCTTGTCCTGAGGTGATACAGCGTAGCGTCCCGAAGGACCTAAGCGCTTTCCTTCATCCCGTCGCGGACGACCTGGCGGAGGTGATCCAGCGGCTGGGTGCGGCCTTCTTTTTCATAATGCCAGAACGTCCAGCCGTTGCAGGCCGGCGCGCCCTGTAACTCGGCGCCGATCTTGTGGATCGAGCCACGGCGGCCCTCCGAGATCAGCGTGCCGTCGGCACGTACCCGGGCAAAGAAGCGCTTGCGCGTGTCGAACAGTTTCTGGCCGGGCTGGATCAGGCCACGCTCGACCAGGGTGCCGAAGGGCACCCTGGGTTCGGTCCGTTTGGACAGGATATTGAAATCGGTCTCGTCTTCGGGCGACTGTGCGGCAGCGATGCGCTTTTTGGCAATGGCAGCGTAGGTTTTGTCGCGTTCGATACCGATGAAGTGGCGGCCCATTTTCTTGGCGACGGCTGCAGTGGTGCCCGAGCCGAGGAACGGATCGAGGATGACATCACCCGGCTTGGTCGAGGCGAGCAGCACGCGATAGAGAAGTGCTTCGGGCTTCTGCGTCGGGTGCGCTTTCTTGCCGTCTTTCTTGATGCGTTCGGGGCCGGTGCAGAGCGGGATTGTCCAGTCGGAGCGCATCTGAACGTCGTCGTTCAAGGTTTTCATCGCTTCGTAATTGAACGTGACACCCTTGGCATCCTTGGTTTTAGAACACCAGATCATGGTCTCATGCGCGTTGGTGAACCGTGTGCCGCGGAAGTTGGGCATTGGGTTGGTCTTGCGCCAGACGATATCGTTGAGCACCCAGAATCCCTGGTCCTGCAGCGTGGTGCCGACCCGGAAAATATTGTGATAGCTACCGATCACCCAGATCGAGCCGTCCTCCTTGAGGATGCGTCGCGCGGCGGCAAGCCATTCGTGGGTGAACGCGTCATAGGCTGAAAAGCTGTCGAGCGGGTCGCCGCCTTCGCGGGCAAACTGGTCCCACGCGTTGTCGACGCCGTCGACCTTCGTGTTATTCGGGCGGTGAAGTTCGCCTGCGAGCTGCAGATTATATGGCGGATCGGCAAAAATGACGTCGACCGAACAGGCCGGCAGCTTGTTCATCTCAGCCACAGTGTCCCCAATGAGGACGGTGTCCAAAGGAAGATTCATGATGTGTCCCACCAAAGCCCCGGGTGATTTTTAGGGGGCAAAATTTATCCACCGATCATGAGTCCGGTGGGAATCGACGTCAAGAATTATTTTTGGCGTCAAGGGGTTACGGCATTTTACGCAACATATGGTTTATCAGATTCCCCGGGACTCAACATCTTGGCTATCGGGGCATAGGTGTGTCGGTGATGGCAGGTCACGCCGAGGGCTTTGAGGCCCTCCTGATGCTGTTTCGTGCCGTATCCGGCATTGCGGTGCCAGTGATAACCGGGATAGCGCGCAGACAGGGATGTCATAATCCGGTCACGTGTTACCTTGGCAAAGATGGACGCTGCGGCAATAGACAGACTGAGACTGTCGCCCTTGATCACCGTGCGGCCGAGGCAGGGCAGGCCGGGCGGCAAACGATTGCCGTCAATCAGGGCGGTGTCGGGCACGTTATCGAGCGCACGCAGGGCGCGGCGCATCGCGGTGTAGGTGGCGGCCAGAATATTGTCGCGTTCGATCTCCGCGACGCTGGCCGCACCGACGCCGTAATCGATGCCGGCGCAGGATGTGAGCAACTCGAACAGGTGTTCACGGCGTCCAGCCGACAGCTTTTTTGAATCGTCGAGACCGTCCGTCAGTTCGTCCGGCAGGTCGGGCGGCAGGATCACGGCGGCGGCGACAACGGGGCCCGCCCAGGGTCCGCGCCCGGCCTCATCAATGCCGGCGACGCGCCCGCCACAGTCCATCTCGATGGAGAAGTCAGGCATCTTCCGGCTTGTCGGGCGCAGGCGGCGCATCGTCCTTCGCGGCATCGCGAACCTGATCACTCTCTGCGGCTTCGCGGACCTGATCGCCAAGCCGGGTGATCGTGTCCCTGGGCGGCTCTTTTTCGGACTGCGTCACTGTATCCGGCGCTTTGCCGGGCGGTGAACCGGGCGCTGCATCGGGCGGCGTGCTGGGTGCGGTTTCTGGACCGGCCAGCTGCTTTGTGCCGTCGGGTGCCGGGCGATGCGGTTTTTTGATCCGGGCGAGCGGGGGAAAGCGTGTCGCTGCCTTGTTCCACGTCTGCCGGGCGACGATGCGCGTTACGATGGCGACCCGGCGCGACCCGCGGCGGACGACCTGAACCTCGTCGCCATAGGCCGCATCGACCAGTTCGCGCAAGCTTCCTATCTGCCGGCTGGCAAGGCCATGCACGCGCCGTGCGGTGGTCAGCCAGAGTGGACTGATCGAGAGGCTGAGCACCGTCACGGCAATCACAAGGCGGGATTGTTCTTGGCCGATGGCACCCGCCGACAGGCCTGTGGCCGCGAGCAGGAACGAGAATTCGCCGAGCTGCGACAACGTCAGGCCTTGCAGCGAGGCGCGCTGCCAGCTTTCGCCCATCAACCGCATGATACCGATATTCATCGCCGTCTTGAACAGGGTCACGACCAGCAGCAGCACCAGCACGGTGCCAAGGTTTTCGGCAATGAATTTCAGATCGATCAGCAGGCCGACCGACAGGAAGAATACCATCACGAGGACGCTCTGCACTGGGCGCACCGCGTGGATCATCTGTTGGCGCTGGTTCGATCGCCCGATGACCAGCCCCGCAAGAAACGCGCCATAGGCCGGCGACAGGCCGACCAGCCCGAACACCGCCCCGAAGCCGAAGCAGTAAACCAGCCCGGTCAGCGGCGACAGGTCGATATTGCCCATCACGATCCGCGCGAATGGCAGGTCGACGCGGCGCTTGTTCAGCTTCTGGACCAGCAGCACCAGCACCAGCACCGAGCCGGCGATCTGCACGATCGCCCAGAACCCCAGCGTGCCGCCGCCGATATTCTCGACGATCAGCAGCATCGGCAGGAAGGCGAGATCCTGGCCGATCAGGATGGCGACGGCGATGCGGCCGGTACGCGTACGTAACTGTCCGATTTCTTCAAGTATCTTGATGGCGACAGCGGTGCTCGACAGCGCGATGACGAAGCCCAGCAGCACCGATTCCGCCGCTGAGAACCCAAGGAAAATCGAGCACAGAAAAATCGCCGCGAGACTGCCGGCAACCTGCAACGCCACAGCACCCAGCGCCATTTTCCATGTCACCATGAAGAACCGCACGCTGAGCTCGGTGCCGATCAGGAACAGCAGAAGCAGCACACCAAGCTCGGCAAGCCCGCCGATCTGATCACGGTCCTCGACAACGCCGAAGGCGCTCGGCCCGAGCAGGACGCCGGCGATGATATAGCCGACCAGCGCCGGCTGCCGCAGCCGCGCCATCAGCATGCCGCAGAGCAGCGCCGACAGTCCGACAACTGCCATGCCGGTAAGATTTACGTGCGCATCCATGGTCGGCGAAACTTATCACGCGGCAGGCGCGCGCGGGGACGAATCTGTGTAATTTTCCGTCGTGCAGGTGCTGGCAGACGCTATTCGAACAGCCCCATCTGATCGCCTGGCCTTGGCGGCGGTTTGAACAGCGTGCAATCGAGCCGGTATCCGCGCCCGTTTAGCCCGAGCCGCCTGCAGGCTTTCTCGAACCGTTGGAGCAGCAGGTTCGCATAGACGACGGTGCCGCGCTGGCGCACGCCGAAGGTATCTGGCCGCCGCCGGCAGCCTCGACCGCGTTCATCACGTGATCAACCTTGATTAGCGTATGGGCGTCGAGCCATTTGCGGAACAGGTCCTTGATCTCCAGCGGTAGGCGCAGCATCACGTAGCCCGCCATATGCGCGCCTGCATCCTTTACCGCTTCGAGGAGAGATTTAAGTTCGGGGTCGGTCAGCACCGGGATCATTGGGGCCGCCATCACGCCGCAGGGAATCCCCGCATCGACCAGTGCGCGGATGGTGTCGAGGCGGCGCTGGGGCGTTGGCGCGCGCGGTTCCATCATGCGCGACAGGTCGCGATCCAGCGTGGTCATCGACAGGCAGACCTGCGCCAGTTTCTTTTCCGCCATGGGGCCGAGGATATCGATGTCGCGGGCAATCAGGCTCGATTTGGTGACGATGCCGACCGGGTAGTTATGGGCTGCCAGCACTTCGAGTATCCGCCGTGTCAGTTTGTAGTCGCGCTCGATCGGCTGATAGGGGTCGGTATTGGTGCCTATCGCCATGACGTCGCAACTGCAAGATTTCTTGCCGAGTTCTGCCTCCATCAGGGCGGCGGCATCCGGCTTGTAAAAAAGCTTACTTTCGAAGTCGAGCCCCGGCGACAGGCCGAGAAACGCGTGGGTCGGGTGCGCGAACCAACAGACGCAGCCATGCTCACACCCGTGATAGGGATTGATCGATCGGTCGAACGGCACGTCCGGCGAGGCATTGCGGGCAATGATCGTGCGCGTCGCATCGGCGGTCACCGTGGTGCGCAGCGGCGGCAGGTCTCAGCCATCGTCGATAGCGACCGTATTATAGCCTTCGAACCGCCCAGTCTGATTGCTGACCGCGCCGCGGCCTTTTCGGGGGATGTCCGGTAATTCTGTATCCATGGGGAGGAAAGAACGACCCCGATATGAGAGCAAAACAAGAACTTTTGGGATGGGTCGGGAATTGGCTGGCCGCTCATGGTAAGAACGCTTTCAGATGTCCAATTCACCGAGCATATCCGTCGTTATCCCGACCCTGAACGCCTCCGCTCACCTCGTCGTTACGCTGGCATCGGTCGGCGATTATGTGGACGAGGTTGTGATCGCCGACGGTGGGTCAAGCGACGACACCTGTGAACTCGTGGCGTCGTCGGGCGCGCGCATCGTGCCGTCCGAAAGAGGCCGCGGCCAGCAGCTCAGCACAGGTGCCGCCAAGGCAACCGGAGACTGGCTGCTCTTCCTTCACGCCGATACCGTTCTCCCGGATACCTGGGCCGCCGATGTAAGTGCGTTCACGGCGGATCCGGCCAATGCCGACCGCGCGGCGGTGTTCACCTTTACGCTCGACGATCCGTCACCGCAGGCGCGGCGAGTGGAACGCCTGGTTGCGTGGCGGACCCGGCGTCTGGGCCTGCCCTATGGCGATCAGGGGTTGCTGATATCACGCCGTCATTACGATCGGATCGGCGGATTTTGCCCGATGCCGCTGATGGAGGATGTCGATATAATTCGCCGCATTGGCAGGGCCAATATGGATGTTCTGGATACCCAAGTCGTGACGTCGGCAGACCGATACCGGAGCGGCGGTTGGTGGGGTCGGCCCATCCGTAACATGTTCTGCCTCGCACTTTATTTCTTGCAGGTTCCACCGCGCATTCTGGTACGGCTTTACCGATGAAACATGTCGTCATTTTCGCCCGCCGCCCGCAGCTCGGCCGGGTCAAAACCCGTCTTGCCGCCGATATCGGTCCGGTCGAAACGCTCCGGTTTTACCGGTCCACGCTGAACACGGTCGCGCGGCGCCTGTCAGCGAGCGGGAGTTGGGTGACCTGGGCCGGCATCACGCCGGACGAGACGCTTGGCCGCAACCGTCTCTATCCGCCCGGTGTCTGGCGGTTGCCGCAGGGTGAGGGTGACCTTGGCGAGCGGATGGCGAACTGCCTGATCGGGTTCGGTCACCACCCGGCGCTGATCGTCGGCAGCGATATCCCCGATATCGACCGCCGTCATGTCGCGGCGGCCTTTGACAAGCTGCGGCGCAATGAGCTGGTGTTCGGGCCGTCGGACGATGGTGGTTACTGGCTGGTCGGCGCGGCGCAGGGCGCACGTGTAGGCAACCTGTTCAACGATGTCCGCTGGTCAACCGAACACGCTCTGGCGGACACGCTGGCAAATGTCCGCCAGGGCGTCCGGGTCGCGATGCTGGAACCGCTTGCCGATATCGATGATGGCGCTGCGTACGAAACTTGGCGCAGCGGGCGCTGATCACTCCGCCGCCAAATGTTCCTGCAGGCGCGGGATCAGTTCGACGAAATTGCATGGCTTGTGGCGGATAT
>MEHZ011445681.1_pt1 | contig 14589 bp, 9 predicted proteins | sample 897221 | NCBI WGS metagenome assembly MEHZ01 (sample SAMN05514161, study PRJNA337945) | marine metagenome | isolation source: marine surface water | place: Arctic Ocean | collected 2007-12-13
CGGCAAGTCCACCCTGCTCGACACGATTGCGCTGCGCCGCGAGCCAGCTGCTGGTTCTATCCGCCATGGCTCCACCGTGCGGCTCTCGTACTTCGACCAGCTCGGGCACTCACTTGACCCATCCAAGAACGTGATCGAGATGTTCACCGGGGGAAACCGCGATGCCGACTGGCGCGACAAATTGCTGCTCGAACGCTTCTGGTTCGATGCAGCGACCCAGTACTCCCCCATTGAGCAGTTGTCAGGCGGTGAGCGGCGACGCCTCCAACTCGTACTCACGTTGGCCGAAGAGCCAAACGTGCTTCTACTCGATGAGCCAACCAACGACCTGGACTTGGACACGCTGCGGGCGCTCGAGGACTTCCTCGAAGACTTTCCCGGTGCGGTGGTGGCTGTAAGCCACGACCGTGCATTTCTCGAGCGGGTTGTCGACGACGTGATCGTTGTCGACGAGTCAACCACGGTTGGCCGCGTTCCCGGAGGCTTCGAGGCGTGGCTTGGGACCCGCCGTGCGAATCGGCGTAAGGGCCATGCCTCCAGCCGCTCGGAAAACAACACCAGCGCATCAACCAAAGGTGCAACGGCAAAGCCGGACGCAGGAACGGGCGCATCCAAGTCGACGCTGCGTCATCGCCAGAAGGAAACCGAGAAGCTCATACGTAAAGCCGACAAGGTAGTTGTCGCTCTGACCGCCAAGCTTGCTGATGCTGTTGACCACGAGACCATGGCCTCGCTTGGTACCGAACTGAGCACAGCACAGGCCAGCCTCGACATGCTCGAAGAACAATGGATGGAAACCTCTCTCGAACTCGAGGGCTAGTTGCACGGTCCGAGTTTGCTCACTGGGCTACCTCGCGGAGAGGGAATCACCCGTGTTTGCTCGTTGGGTTACCGCAGCCATCCCTATTTCCGTTTTTCATACTTCGCGTACGCCTATGTCAGCGATGCTTCGAGTGGATACGCTTTGCGAATGACTGACGTCACGACTGACGAAATCGTTCTCGATGTAAGCGATGAAGCCCTATTCAAGGTGCTCGACGTTCGGGCTGCCGAAGAAGAAGGCGAAACGCTTGGGCTACGGGTTGAAGTAACAGGCGTCGAAGGCGTCGATTACGCCTACGACCTTGCGTTCGAACCAATTTCGGAAGCAACCGAAACCGACGTTTCGTACTCGGTCGGTGGGCTCACCATAATGGTGCCACTGAACAGTATCGACAAGCTGCGCGGCGCCACGCTCGACCTTCCAAGCAACCCCATGCAGGGTGGCTTGGTGATTCGGAACCCGAATAGGCCAAACCCGCTCGGCAACAGTGAGTCAATCGAACTGACTGGCGATATTAGCGAAAAGGTTCAGCAGCTGCTGACCCAACAGATCAACCCTTCATTGGCAGCGCACGGCGGCTGGGCCGAACTCGCCAGAGTCGAGGGAACCGACGTCTACGTAACCATGGGCGGAGGCTGCCAGGGTTGTGCCATGAGCGCTGCGACGTTGCGCGAAGGAATCACCGTCATGATCAGCGAGATGATCCCAGAGGTCACCGAAGTGATCGACACGACGGACCACAACGCTGGCGATAGCCCCTACTACCAGTAAAGCAAACATCCTCCGGAGCCGCGGCTGCGGAACCCGTTCTCGAGGTCTTAGTCGCCACCCTCATTATCTCGATCGCCTTGGGTCGCCCCTTCGAGCGACAACGGCGGCGGCGTGCTCTTGCGCCCGACGAGTGTCAGAGCGTTGGCCAGGACGGCATCGGTCATAGCTGCGTTAACGACAGGCTGGGCAACCAGGCCGGCCGTTGTGTCTTCGAAGAGCAGCGGGACAGAGTCGAAAAAGAACTCGCTGTCCGCAGAACCACCAACCGGTCCGCAATGGGCGACCTGCACAGCAGCGCCCCCAAGCTGACCGAACCAGCATGACGCAAGCGGCCCAAGTTCGATGCCGCGTTGTGCTGCAAAACCTTGGTGCCAGTCTGCAAGGGCAACAAGCACACTCTCACCATTGATGATTCGCAGGCTGCCAACCTCTATGGCCTCGCTCAAAGCAAACGGAGTGCCAGGACCAACCGCTACGATCGACGCGTCGACCTCGAGTTCCTCGATGGCCTCGGCCCCAAGATCCCCGACGCTGCCACCTGCTTCGAGATCCTCGACTCGTGCCTCTTGCTCGCTATCCAGCTCCACCTGTTTAGCAACGACATCACCGCCGGGATCGTCATCGCTCAGCAGCAAGAGCCCAGCGACCGCTAGCGCAACAATCAGGCTGAGAAGGCCCAACACGATCGGCCCCCGACCGGGTCCACCGCCGACTGAAGCTGGTCGCACCAAGGTGCCGGGTGCGCGGACAAGAGAACTATCAAGCACCGTAACGACACGAGCGGGAGACTCCTGCATGGACGATGCTTCGCTACCACGGTCGGACCTGACCCGCACAACTGCTGGCTCAACCGACACAAGATCATCGAGCGGAGCCGCGATCGCCAACGGCGACAGATCGTTCGGCTCCTCTGCTGCAGGCTCGCTCGGTGCCGATAACACTGGTGTCTCGGTCCCATGCTCGATGAAGTCGGGGTCGATGGCTATGGCGCCTCCATCACTGACGCGTTCGGTCCAGCGTTCACCGTCGAAGAAGCGCCCCTCGAAGCGGCCGAGTGGGTCCACGTACCAGTCAGCATCTATCAAGACCATCTCCTCGCAGTGTCTCGATCGCGACATAATCGTAGTCCCAACTGTTCTATGCTCAGGCGGCGCCTCGCCCGTGAATGCGACCTCCTATGAGCTCACCTGATTCTCCACCTCCTGCCGGCAGGCCCCGTTCCGGGACGCTGGCTTCGATCCCAACCGGACCAGAAGATATTTCTGCGTCGTGGATCACCCAGATTTTGCAGTCAGCGGGACACGACGTGGCTATTCGCGATGTCGTCGTAGAGCCCATCGGCACCGGGCAGATGGCAAGCAGCCTGCGGGTCACGCCCACCTATACCGACCCGGCCGATGCTCCCCGTTCAATGGTTGTCAAGATCGCATCACATGATCCCAATAGCCGCCAGGCCGGCGCCCGAGGCGCCTACCTGAAAGAAGTCCGCTTCTACCAAGAGTTCGCCGACGACCTGCCAGTTGCGACACCTGGATCGTTGTGGGCTGACGTCGATGTCGACACCAACGACTTCGCCATCGTGCTCGAAGACATGGCTCCTGCCACCCAAGGCGATCAGATTGCTGGCTCAGACGTCGCCAGCGTCTTCGCCGCTGCGATCAATATCGCTGGCTTGCATGCGCCCCACTGGGGTGACACCACCTTGTTCGACAAGGCTTGGTTGACAGCACCTCGGGACCAACGCAACGCCGGGTACGCCGAGCTCAAAACAATCGTTGCGATGGTCACGCCCGGCTTCATCGACCGCTACCAGGATCGGCTGAACCAGACCCAGATTGCCCACCTCGAGTGGTTCGCCGAAACGGTCGACTCATGGCTGCTCAATGACGGCGGCCGGTTCGCGTTGACCCACGGCGATCATCGGCTCGATAATCTGTTGTTCTCTGCTAAAGCAAGCGCTGATCGCCCGGTCACCGTCGTGGATTGGCAGACGATCGCGGTCCGAAACCCTGTTGCCGACATCTCGTATCTGCTCGGCACCAGTGTCGAGTCAACGGTCCGTCGAGAGATCGAAGACGATGTGGTTGCTCGCTATCATCGAGCGCTGCACGAGCTTGGCGTGACCGGATACGACCTGGCCGATTGCCTCGACGATTATCGCAATCAGACACCCCATGCGCTGCTTCTTACGGTGCTTGGTTCCATGCTGACCGAACAAACCGACCGGGGCGACGACATGTTTATGGCCATGCTGCATCGCAGCAGCCAACAGATGACCGATCTCGGCGTTCGCTGAGGGCCAAGCCGATACCCTGCCGCCGTGGCCTCTCCTGATGTTCAGATTTGCGCGATCGCCGGAGGCTCTGGAGCGGGCAAGACCACGCTGGCCTTCAAGTTACTTGAGCGTCTCGGCGATCAAGCTTCACACCACACGATCGACTGGTATTACCGAGACCTTTCGCACCTCACTCCAGCCGAACGGGCCGTGGTCAATTTCGACCACCCGAGCTCACTCGAGGTCGAACTGTTTGCCGAACACCTGGCGCTTCTCGCCGCTGGCCACGACATTGACGCCCCGATCTACGACTTCGCCACCCACACCCGTACCGCCGAGACGCAACACGTTGAAGCCCGACGCTGCATCGTGACCGAGGGTATTCACCTTCTCGGAATCAGTGCAGTCCGAGACAGCTGCGCGCTGACCGTCTTTGTCGACGTCGACGCTGACGTCCGCCTCGAGCGCCGCACGCGCCGAGACGTCGCCGAGCGAGGCCGAACCGCAGCAAGCGTACGCGAACAGTGGATGACGACCGTCGCACCGATGCACGACCAGTTTGTGCAGCCCAGCTGTGCGCATGCAGATCGTGTCGTGACCATCGACGAGGACCTAGACGCCGTTGCCAATGAACTCACGGAGCGACTGGCTGGAGCGTGAGCGGCTGTTAGGTCAGGCCGGACCTGCAACAACCTTGCGGTCGTGCAACCCCGCGATCTCACTGGTCGAGAGGCCCAATAGTTCTTCGAGCACCTGATCGGTGTTGGCGCCCAACACAGGAGCCGGCGGCACAACAACGTGATCGTCGGCGCTAAACCGCAGAGGCGATCCAGCGCTAAGCACTGAACCCACACCCGGCTGATCCACACGTTGAAACATGGGATTGTCGGTCGAGCAACGTACATCGTTCTCGACCATGCCGAGGAAATCGTTGTACTGCCCCCAGCAGCATCCATGTGTGTTTAGCGACTCGGCAACTTGGACCATCGGGGTTCGGGCCGCATACCCCTCGACGAGAGCAAAGAGTCGATCTCGGTGGGTGAAGCGTTCTCCCTCGTCAGCGAAGTCAACACCCAGTTCCTGTTCCAGCGCGTGAACCTGCGCCGTTGTCCCCGTCGCTTCGAGCATGCCCTTCCATTGCTTGATGCTGATTGCAACAACAATGAACCGGTACCCGTCGCTGGTTACGAAATCGCGCCCAAAGGCGCCGTACAAATCATTACCAAGCCGAGCCCGTTGCTCTCCCAAGATCTCCGCCTCGGCGATATGGCCCATATTGGCAACTGTCGACATTGCCACATCAGACAGCGCAATCGTGACGAGTTGCCCGGCACCCGTCGTGCGACGATGACGATCAGCGGCGAGCAGGCCGAGCGCCGCCTGCTGCCCACAGATTACGTCCCATGCGGGAAGCACATGGTTCACCGGCTCGGCCAACTCGCTAGGGCCGGTGGCCATGGGATACCCAACTGCTGCGTTCACGGTGTAGTCAACGGCAGTAGATCCGTCGGGATTGCCTGTGATCGTGACCATGATGACGTCGTCGCGGTGTTCACGCATCGACTCGTAACCAAGCCAGCCTCGGGCAGGGAAGTTCGTCAGGAACATACCGCCTTGATCTCCAGGTGCACAGATCAAACCGCTCACGATGTCGCGTCCTTCGCCGCTGCGAAGATCAACCTGAATCGAACGTTTTCCCTTGTTGAGCGACGCCCAGTACAGCGATGCCCCACCAGGTGCTAATGGCCAGCGGGTGTAATCCAGGCTCCCGCCGATGGGGTCAAAACGAATCACATCGGCTCCGAGCAGTGCAAGATGCATCCCTCCAGATGGCGCGGCTACAAAGGCGGAACCTTCGATAACTCGCATTCCGGAAAGCATCTTCGACATAGCAACTCCTTGGCGGCGCCGCCGGCGTTCGGTGCGCTTGGCAAGGTTATTAGCCAGCACCAGCCGGTACCCAAACTGAATAGCCGTGCCGGTGCCCCGCTCGTTCCGACATGCCCATAATTTCACTCAATCACGCTCCACATTTTATCCACCACAAAATGTGACGGTTAGAATTAATATTTCATGGACGACAGCGCTGATCTTCTCGACGACCAAGACGTCGAGTGGGTGATTCAGTTCGCACACGGGAATTCGCCTGCAGCAGCTGCTGTTGTGATCAAAACCGACACGTTCGCCTTCATCGATGCGCCTACAGACCCACTGCGCAATTTGCCGTGGTCAACCCACGACTGCGGTGCTGCAGAGACGTTGCTCGACTTGTTCGATGCCGGGTCCCAGGCCGAAGTATCAGCCGCTATGAGCCGGGCCCATCTCGCCTCGATCGGGATCACAACCGTCCGAAGCCTGGCTGGCCAGCCAGTCCAGCTTGTGCTGCATACCTTCGGACCCGAATCGGCGTACGCACTCGCTCTGCTCGATTCCACGACCACAATCGAGGTCGCTGTCGGCACTGGCAGCAGATCCATCCGGACCCGCTTCCAGTGTGCTGCGTCCGGCGAGATCATTTCCGCCGACGGGCCTCCTGGCTCCTATGCGTCCGCAGATATCGATTTCGGTCCGTGGGCCGAGAACCTGATTAGCCCCACCGACCGAACCGCCTATCGCGAAGCTATCCAGCAGGTACTCGACGACGAACCCTACATCTCGCTGCAAGCAGCTGGTGCTGCGGCTGGTCTACATTTCGAGATAACCGTCGTTAGACACGCAAACTCGATCCTGATCGACCTGCACGATCGATCGCACCACGTTGCCGCCATCGAGGCGCTCAAGCGGTCACAAACCCAGTTCGACCAACTCTCTGAGACGCTGCCGGTAGGAGTGTTCGTCGTCGAGTCCGAGGGCCGCACCACATTCGCAAGCGAAAAGCTCCGTGAGATGTTGGGGCCCCGTATCGCTACCGAGTTTGGCTGGTTGGAGAGCATCCACCCCGAGGATCAGACCACAGCGGCCGAAGCCTTCGCCGAATTGCCCAAGAACCGCAACTTCAATATCGAGATTCGCTCCAAAAAGGCTGATGGCGAATACATGTGGTCACGCTGGGTCGGTTCCGACGTACGCGACGAACATGGCCACGTCGAATATGTGGTTGGGTTCGTCGAGGACATCTCGGAGTGGCGCGAGTTGAACAACCAGATCGCGTACCAAGCGAGCTTCGATGGGCTCACCGATCTGCCGAATCGCATCACGCTGGTCGAAGAACTTCGCGACCGGCTCGGAGTGCAGGTGCCGCCAAAGATGACCGGCGTTCTATTCATCGACCTCGATGGATTTAAACTGATCAACGACACCCAAGGACACAGCGTTGGCGACATTGTCTTACTCGAGGTTGCTCAACGGTTCCGGCGAGCACTTCGACCGGACGACCTGATCGGGCGCTTTGGTGGTGACGAGTTCGTCGTTATTGCCAGCAACATCTCCGACGACGAAGAGGCCAAGGCAATAGGCCGCCGTCTCCACGACATCCTGTCCACGCCTGTTCTGGCAGAGGGCCGTATTATCACCGTGAACGCGTCAATCGGCATCGCCATTTCCGAGCAAGACGCGTCGTCATCGGAGCAGCTCATCGGCGATGCAGACATCGCCATGTACGAGGCCAAGGCTACCGGCCGCAACCGCTCAGTCGTGTTCGATGCCACTCTGCGAGCCCGCGCTTCACTGCGCTTCGACATGACCGCCGACCTGCGACATGCACGGCGCCGGCGCGAACTTAGTCTCGACTATCAACCCATCATCGACCTCCAGACCGCGAAAATGGTCGGTGCCGAGGCACTGGTCCGCTGGGACCATCCAGCGATGGGTCGCATCTCCCCTGCCGTGTTCATTCCGCTCGCCGAAGAGATCGGTCTGATCGACGATGTCGGCGAGTGGGTCGTAGAGCAGGCGTGCGCCGATCTGGAACGCATGCGCCTCCAAAGTATCGTAGACGACGACTTCACCGTCAGCGTCAACGCCTCGGCCCAGCAGTTCGCTAATGTTGCGGTTCTGGCCACCAGCACACTTGCATCGCTGGATCAGTTCGGGCTGAGTCCAAAGAATCTACGTTTCGAGCTAACCGAGTCAGTACCACTTACTGAGAACCCTGACGCCGCCGATCTAATCCGCCAGCTTACGAGCTATGGCTTCGGCCTTGCGATCGACGACTTCGGAACTGGCTACTCCAGCCTGGGCTATCTCACGATGTTGCCCTTTGACATTCTGAAGCTTGATCTGAGCCTCACTGCCCAGCTCGAACCTGGTTCAGCTGCGTTGGCTGTTGTCGACAGTCTGATTCGAATGTCCAACGAAATGGGTTTCAAGATCGTCGCCGAGGGCATCGAAACCGCCAAGCAACAAGCGCTGCTAACCGCTGCTGGTGTGCAACTCGGTCAGGGCTACTACATCAGCCGCCCCGTGCCACTCGCAGCGCTGCTCGATCTCCTTGACGGCTGACAGAGGTCCTACCTCTCGCCTAAGGTTCCGGCCTATTTGGAACGTTCACGGGGGTCAACCGGCCAGTCGTGCTTGGGGTATCGACCGGCCATGTCTTTGCGAACCTCAGCCCAGCTGCCGTCCCAGAACCCAGGTAGGTCAGCAGTGCGCTGAATCGGACGCCCTGCAGGCGAGAGAAGTTCAACGGTCAGCGGCTGCGCTCCATTCAAGATCGCTGGGTGTGTCTTGACACCGTAGAAGTCCTGGGTTCGCGACTGAATGGTCGGCGGCTCGGCCCGGTAATCGATCTTGAGTTTGCGCCCCGCCGGAAGCGCGAACGTCGTCGGAAGTGCCGACTCAAGCAGCTGACGTCGTTCTCGACCCAACAACATATCAAGAGCTACCGCGACGGAAACGACTTCGAGATCAGCTCGCCCTGTGGCCGCAACAAGAAGCGGCCCAAGCCAGGTGTCGAGAGTGGCGATAAGCGTTTCGTCAGCGAGATCTGGCCAGCCTGCATCAGGTTGGCGACTGCGCACATATTCGACGCGCGCTTGTAGCGCCCGCGACGAATCGGTCCATGTCAGCGCTTTGAGCCGGGTCCGCCGCACCTGATCGAGCAACAGGTCAACGACCTGTTCTGACGGGATAGGACGACGACTGGTTGAGCCAAGGTCGAGTGAGCCCAGATGCCGATCAACTCGGGTCACCACATCGTTGCGGTCTCGGTCCCACAGGGTCCGTTCGGTGACTTCTGCATCAAAGCCGGCAGTCTCGAGCAGATCCGTAACATCAACGCCCGCCCCAATGCGCACCTGGGCATCCTTGCGCTTACCGTCGAGATCGATGGCGACGAGGTACTCCTCGCCTGCCAAAGGATCGATGTCAGCGAGCCGCACGCCAGAACCGTTGCGAAGCCGGAAGCGACCGCGGTTGGCCCCTCGGCGTTGAGCGACTCGATCGGGGAAACCTGACGCAACGAGCAGACCAATACGATCTCGGTCATACCCATCGTCGTGGCACCCAATACGACGAGCGAGGTCACTGGCCCGGGCGCGCACCAGCTGTATAGAACGACCTGATGCCAAGGCGTGGCGGCGATTGCGGTCGGTCAGGAGGTCAAGCCGCAAGCCAAGATCAGCCGGAACTTCGGCTGGGCGGCCGCGAAGAATGTCTCGCTCATCGATCAACGCTGCGAGAGCGCATCCCATTGCGCCGATGCCTCGCTCAACACCGGTAACGACGATGGCCCCGAGCCGAGGGTGCAGCGGCAGCTCAGAGAGACGACGGCCACGATCGGTAATGGTCTCATCGGCATCAATCGCTCCAAGCATGTGCAGGACTTGGCCAGCTTCCTTCCACGATTGTGTTGGTACTGCATCCATCATGGAGAGGGTGGCTGGGTCGGTGACGCCCCACGCCGCCAGCTCAAGCCGGAGCGGGGCTAGGTCGACTTTGGTGATCTCTGCGGCCCCGAAAGCCGGGCGAGTGCCATGCTCAATTTTGGACCAAAGCCGCACGGCCATACCAGGCCGAGTGCGGCCCGCTCGACCAGCTCGCTGGTCAGCCGAAGCTCGTGACACCGAGATCGTGGTTAGCCGGGTGAGACCGTTCCCTGGATCAAATCGAGGCGCCCGAGCTAGTCCTGAGTCGATGACTACGGTGACGCCTTCGACAGTCAGGCTGCTCTCGGCAATATCGGTGCTGAGCACAACCTTTCGCATGCCTGCGCGTGCGGGTGCAACCGCTCGATCCTGTTCATCGAGCGGAAGGCTGCCGTGGAGGGGACAGATCTCGACGCGAGGGTCCAGGCCCCTCAGCAGTTCGTGAGTCCGACGGATTTCGGCCATACCCGGCAAGAACACCAGGACATCGCCATCGTCTTCTGCGTCGAGTACCCACTGGACTGCCTGCGCAACTGCAGGCTCAAGCCGATCGCGCTGGTTCCGCGGTCGCCAGTGCATCTCGACGTCGAAGGTACGGCCGCCGCACTCGATGACCGGCGCTGGGTCGGGCTCACCGATCAACGCTGCAACCTTGTGTGCGTCGATCGTGGCCGACATGACCATCACCGCCGTTCTTAGGTCGAGGGCTCGCTGCGCGTCGAGCAGTAACGCTAAGCCGAGATCAGCCTGTTGGCTGCGCTCGTGGAACTCATCGAAGATCACTAGTCCGCAACCCTCGAGTTCCGGATCTCGTTGCAGACGGCGGGTCAGGATTCCTTCGGTTACGACTTCGATCCGGGTTGCACTGCTCACTCGACGATCATCTCGGGTCGTGACGCCAACAGTCTCGCCCACCTGCTCACCGAGCAGCGAGGCCATCCGTGCCGCTGATGCCCGCGCCGCCAAGCGTCGTGGCTCGAGCATGACGATCCGTTTGCCTTCAAGCCATGGTTCATCGAGCAGCCGCAGCGGCACGACTGTGGTCTTACCCGCCCCGGGTTCGGCCGTCAATACCGCTCGCCGATGCCGATCAAGTGCCGCACGCACGTCGGGAATGACCGACTCGATGGGCAGTCCGGTGTCAACGATCTGTTTCATACGGCATTATCAGCTTCGACCGCGGCAAGCATCTGCTCGAAGGCGTCCGGCACCGCGCTCTGCACGCGGGCCCAACTGGAGATGAATGGCGTCTCCATGGGGTTCGTTGAGAAGTCTTCGCCCGCCTCGACGATCGATTGGGCGAACACCTCGACCAGCTTTTCCTCGCTGTGGCTATCAAATTCCAAGCCATTCATGTCGGCGAGTGCTCCGTAACGCTCGACCATGTCGAGGGCGTTGCGATAGTAGCTGGCCTTGATCGTGCGGAAGGTCTCGGCCGACAAGACCTCGCCGCTGATGGCGAGCTTGCGGAACATGGCCTTGGTGATGTCGCGGCTCATCTTGTGAAGCCCGGTAGTCGGGTCCTCGAACGAGACCTGCTGATGTTTGTGGTCATAAGCGCCTGCCAGGTCGACCTGACAGATCCGCTGGGTGGTGTAGCGACGGTGGACTTCGCTCAGTACACCAATTTCGAGGCCCCAATCGCTTGGGATCCTCATGTTGCGCACCACGTTGATATGCATGGCGAACTCGCCAGCCAGCGGATAGCGGAAGCTGTCTAGATAGTCAAGGTAGTCATTGTCGCCAAGGCACTGGCGCAACGCTCGGATGAGCGGCGTCACGAGTAACCGCACAACCCGCCCGTTCAGGCGCTCGCCATCGGTTCGGAAGTAGTAGCCCTTGGCAAAGGAGAAGCCAAAGGTGGGGTGCACCACCGGATAGAAGAGCTTGGAGACCATAGAGCGGTCATAGGTGACGATGTCAGCGTCGTGCAGACCCACAACCTCGCCCAGCCCCGACGCCAAGAAGTAGCCAATGCAGTACCAGACGTTGCGGCCCTTACCCGCTTCGAGCGGGGCGATCGAGTGGTCACTGAAGACCTGATCAAGCGCCCGCAACCTAGGACCATCGTTCCACAGGATACGCGTGGTCTGCGGAAGTCGCGAAAAGAACTCGCAGGCCTGATGGAACTCATCTTCGTTGGCGCGATCGAGACCGATAATGATCTGGTCGAGAAAAGGGACTTGGGCCAGCTCGTCGACGATGTGGTTGAGCGCAGGACCCTCAAGCTCGCTGAAAAGCGATGGGATGATGAGCGACATCGGCCGCTCCTTGCCCCAGCGAACCAAATCCTTGTCGAGATCCTCGGTGGTGCGCAGACCGAAGTCGTGCAGCGTCGTGATCGGGCCGTTCTGGAAGTAGTCACCCACAACCTCTAAACCTACTCGGTGACGAAAGAACGAGGCCCTCTCAGGCCTCGTTCTTCTCCAGATCTGATGAGTCGCGTCAGCGACTAGTTCGGGCTGAACACGATGCGTCGGTTCTTAGCCTTGTTCTCTGGGGTGTCGTTCGGTGCGATTGGCTGATCTTCACCGAAGCCCACCGAGGTCATTGCTTCGGCCGGAATACCCTGCGCCGCAAGATAGGTCTTGACTGCGTCGGCGCGTGCCTGGCTAAGCGTCTGGTTGAAGCCAGGTTCACCGTCAGAATCGGTGTGGCCACCGATTTCGATGTTGCCTGGTGTCTGCAGCAAGAATGCGGCCACCTTGTTTAGCTCGACCTGGCCGGCGTCGGTCAAGTCCGAGCCACCTGAGGCGAACGTGATTGGCGCCAAGCCAAGCTCCACGCCGATGTCTTCGGGCAATTCAGCGGCTGCGTCCTGCGGCAGCAGAACCGAACTGACGATGTGCATGACACCGTTGCGAGCAGAGGCATCACCAACCAAGACCGGCACTGAACTATTGAGCACGATGCTTCCGCTAGATGCGTCGACAGTAATAATTTGGTCATCGAGCTGCGTGAGCAGCGAAGGCGCAGCCGCTATCGAGGCGGCATCTTGAGCGCCCACGAGCAGGTGGTACCGCAGCACCGCTTTGAGGGCCTCAGGGTCGTTCTGTAGTTCGGCGACCTGGCCAGAGATCGCAGCGAACGCATCGTTGGTCGGGGCGAAAAGCGTGAACTCGCCGCCGCCGCCGAGCGCTTCAGCGAATCCTGCTTGGTCAAGCAGCGCCCGCAGCGTCGACAGTTCGGGCTGAGCGTTGATCAGGTCGTTCAGTGAGTAACCCTGGGCTGCGGTCACGTTGTTCTGCACACCCAAGCCTGCGGCTCGAACTGCTTGGTCCAACACCGCTCGTTCGGTCTCGTCGTCGACAGTTCCGTCGAGTACTGCGACATCGCCGAAGACCTCGCCCTGCACGTTTGGATACTCGAGCAAGATGCCATCGAGTGTTGCCTGACGCTGAGCGACCAACGGGTCGGGCGGAGTTGGGTCTGCGACAGCGGTGGCATCACCGCTCGCTGCGAGAGTGTCGCCACCATCGCTACCACCGTTGCACTGCGTGATCGCTAAAATGAGGACGACGATGCCGACTACGGCACCAATGAGCCACCAGAGCCAGCCCTTGCCGGACAGGCCAGAACCTTCGAGTTCGGCTTCGGTGTCTGGTTCTTTGTAATTGAAGGTCGCTTCTTGGGGCGGGGCGCTAGCTAAAGGCGAATCACCTGCGATGGCGACTCCTGCAGGCGCCACGTTTGCGACTTCAGCATTGAAGTCAGGCATCGATCCGCCGTTTTTGATTGCCTCGGTGGCTTCATCCAAGCCCAGTTCGGACTCGTCGACTGACAGGAAGTCGTCGGTGGAATCAGCGAAGACGCCTTCGACAACCGTGGCGACGTCATCGTCGAGCATCACACCGTCGTTTGGATCCAGGGCAATGTCGATCTCGCCTTCGACGATCAAAGCTGCATCGGGAAGGTCTATATCGGGAACATCGAGCTCGTGCTCGTCGATCATTAGATCAAACGCCGGTTCCGAGCTGATCCCCGTGTCGGACAGAGCAATCGCTGCCGGACTTACGAGCTCGATGACACGGCCAAAGCCCTTGCCCTCGAGGTCCTCAACGGCATCGCCAAGATAGGCACGCAGGCCATCAGCGCTGCGGTCCGCGAACGACGCAACCGTGCCGGTGGCTAGCGGTGCCAACACCGACATGACCTGGGCAAGTAGCCGAGTGCTCAATCCCGACGCCGAGCTGAGAGCTCCTAGCGCTGGCTCGCCGCGATCACCGAACGCTACATCGAGCATGGCGGCACCCTGAGCGGGGTCACCGGCTGCAAGATATGCATCAAGATCGTCGGGCACCGCAGCAGCTGGCTCACCAATCATGGACGCCAAATTTTGCGCACCGCCAGGTTCCAGGGTCTTGTCGCGCAGCCCGGTGATCAGTGCGGGAAGGCCAATCTCCATCGCCCGTCGGGTCTGGGTGCGATCGGTGCCGAGGGCATGCGCGAGATCGTCCGGAGCCGATCCGCGTAGCATTTCAGCAATCGTGTCAAACATCGAAGCCACGCCATGATCGTACGACCTAGGGCGCTGCTGAACGTGGCATCTCGGTAATTCTCCTAGTTGATCACCGCCGGGCCGCGTGTTCGGACCTACGATTCAAGAATGGGAAATGAGCTCATTATCGGAGCCAAACGTTGCTATTGCAGGATTTTTTCGGATGGTAGTGCCTTGCTGATCTCTGCTACCCCAGCGTGAGTGCCGACACATCAAGCCACGTAAATTGGAACGTTCAGTCCTTTGCAGACGCTCCAATTCTCGTCATGGCCTTAGAAGGACTGTTCGATATTGCTGGTGCAGCGACCGATGCGGTGAACCATTTAGCCGAGCGAGCGAGCACCCGAGTGAAGATCGCGTCGATCGACCCCGAGGTGTTCTTTGACTTCACCCAACAGCGTCCCGTCGTCTCGCTCGA
>MEHZ011552900.1_pt1 | contig 14569 bp, 13 predicted proteins | sample 897221 | NCBI WGS metagenome assembly MEHZ01 (sample SAMN05514161, study PRJNA337945) | marine metagenome | isolation source: marine surface water | place: Arctic Ocean | collected 2007-12-13
GGCGGCGACGAACTCGACAATGCAATCATGCAGTACGCCAAGAAAGAACACGGCCTTGTGCTGGGCGAACGCACTAGCGAAGACGTCAAGCTGGCCTTGGCATCGGCCTGGCCGTTGCACGAAGAGATGTACGCCGAAGTCCGTGGCCGGGACCTAGTGACCGGGCTACCCAAGACCGTCGTGACATCGACCATTGAGATTCGTGAGGCCATCCAAGAACCCGTCTCGTCGATCGTCGACGCAGTAAAGGTAACGCTCGATAATACGCCGCCTGAACTAGCGGCCGACATCATGGAGCGCGGCATAATGCTTGCTGGTGGCGGGGCGTTGCTGGCTGGCTTGCCACAGAGGTTGTACAACGAAACCGGTATGCCAGTCATGGTTGCGCCGGACCCCCTCTATGCCGTTGCACTTGGGTCTGGCCAGACTCTCGAAGAGTTCGACGCACTCAAAGATGTTCTCTTCTCTTCGTCGCACGACTGAACGACCAGCAGCTGGCCAACTGCCATCTGCGTGATGCATGTCTGTCCTCGACCCGCGCCGACGGCGCCGAACTTTACTCATACTGCTGCTGCTCACATCGATCACGGTGCTGTCGCTCGATTACCAGGGATTCCGGCCGCTAAACCAGGTCCAATCGGTCGCCCGCAGCATTGTTGACCCGCTTGCAGGTAGCTCCGACTCGATCACGTCGCCGATCACCAATGCATGGCGATCAGTCACCGAATTCGAAGATCTTCAAGACGAGAATTCCCGGCTGAAAGGCGAACTAGCCGAGCTCCGAGGCAATTCGATTCAGGCCAGCGCTGCCGAAGATTCGCTGCGTGCCCTTTTGGAAGAGATCGAGATTGATTACATCGGCGGTGCCGACACTGTGGTTGCCCAGGTCGTCGACCGCCCTGGCAATTTCGAGAGTTACTCGATCGAGATTGACCGCGGTACCGACGACGGCGTCCGTCGGGGCATGCCGGTCGTGACCAGCGCTGGCCTGGTTGGTCGCGTCAGCGAAGTCCAAGCCGGTTTCAGCCAGGTTCGTTTGTTGCACCAACCAGAGTTCCCGCTTGGCATCCGTGTCGTTGGCACCGGCGAGGTCGCGCTTGCACGGGGGCAGGGCATCGGGCAGGACCTGGTCGTAAAAGAGGGAATCATTGAAGAGACGATCATCAAGGTCGGCGATCCCGTTGTGACTAGTGGCATCGAAGGAAGTTCTTATCCGCCCGACCTTGTTGTTGGTGTGATCAGCGAGGTCGAGTTCGATACACGGTTACTTGAGCAAGAAATCAGTGTGCGGCTGATAGCTGATCTGGATGATCTTCGCTTCGTGACGATAATTCTGTGGACAGTCGATGGAGACTCAACATCGTGACTGTGCCACTACCAGCAGGATCTAGAGCCTGCACAGCTGGTCCGAGCCTGGCGAATTACTTGGAGCGAGCAGTCCAATGAGATCTGCATGGAGTCTGCGGGTCGTGATTGTTGCACTGCTGGTGCTGATCTTTCATCTGGATGTATCGCCTGATCTACGCATCGCAGGTATTGCTGCGGAACTGCCGCTCGGCCTAGCGGTCGCGGCCGGTCTTACCGGAGGCGTCGAACGCGGCGCGTACTTTGGATTCTTCTTTGGTTTCGCCATCGACCTGTTCTTTTTCACCCCAATTGGCCTTCGGGCGCTTGTCTTTGGGACCATTGGTTGGGCTGCAGGACATTTGTTCCTCGATCGCATCGAGGAGTCGCCGAGCATGGCTGCTTTTGCTATCGGCAGCGGCACCGCATTAGGACTTGTATCGTTCGCCGGGCTCGGTATTGCCCTAGGCGAGACGGCGATATTGGAATCGCCGGTCACCCGCATCGTGTTGATCGCCTCGCTGATCAACGCCGTGCTCGCAGTGTTGTTCATGTGGGTTGCGCACTGGATGTGGGCTGTGGACCCGCTTGGTCACAAGAGATTCGTTACGTGACGGAACAATCGCCGCTTCGACTGGCCATGTTGGGAGTACTCGTACTTGGCCTGTTCGCCTCGTTATTTACGCGCCTGTGGTACCTGCAAGTCGCTGAATCGCAACGAGTCGAGGCCCAGACCACGGCTCGCGAGAATCTGCGTCGGACGGTGTACACCTCCGCACCCCGTGGCCGGGTGCTTGATCGCAATGACAATGTGCTGATCGACAACCGGCTCGTTAATGAAGTTGTTGTCGACAAGTTCACGCTGAACGAGTCGCTACCTCGGGCCTCGGATCAGCGAAAGTTCGCCATTAAGCTGGCCCGAGAGATCAGCGCTGCTGGGAGACTCATCAAGGCAGCCGATATCGAGGCCGCCCTGGTCGACCAGCGTTATGGGCCCTTTGACGTTGTACCAATCGTACAGGACGTGCCCGAGCGATTCAGCATCTTGATCGGCGAGCGCGAAGACGATTTCCCTGGCGTCGAGGTCCGCAAAACGAACGTGCGGTACTATCCCTATGGGTCTCGAGCATCTCATCTGTTGGGTTATGTCGGGGCGATCGATGTGGCGACCTATGCGCAGGTCATCAAGAGCGTCAAGCTCTACCAGCCAACCGACGAAATTGGAATCACTGGTGTCGAGGCAAGCTTCGAAGGTCTCTTGCGTGGCACCCCTCAGGTCGAGGTGATCGAGGTAGATGCAGCGGGTGACCGCATCGCCGTGATTAGCACGACCGAGGCAATCCCGGGCAACGATGTTCGGCTCACCGTCGACATCAACCTGCAGGCGTTGGTTGAAGAGGAACTCGCCGAAGGCATTCGCAACGCTCGCCAACGACTCGACGACACCGACGAAGAAAATGTGGTGCCCTACAACGCACCCGGCGGCGCCATGGTGTTGTTGGACCCCGATGGCTCACGCATCTTGGCCATGGCGTCGTATCCCACGTATGACCAGCGGGTCTTTCTTGGTGGTATCAGCCAGCGGTCCTACGACATCCTGGATGCGGACGAGACAAAGCCGCTGTTCGACCGTGCCGCTCAGGCCGAGTACGCACCCGGGTCGACCTTCAAGCTGATCACTGCCTATGCAGCGCTCGATTCGGGATTACTGGGTGATCGCGGCTATCTGAAACGAACGCAGTTCTTGCTCGACGAAGGAACCTGGACAATTCCCGGATGTTCTGGTCCTGGTTGTGTGCTTCGTAATGCGAATAATAAGGACCTTGGTGCCGTCGACCTGGAGCTCGCCATCACCGAGTCCAGCAACGTGTTCTTCGGGCAGTTGGGCTACCAGTTCAACGTGCGCCAGGGCTTCCAGTCGCAACAACTTATCGATGTGGCCGAAGACTTTGGTTATGGGCTCGCCTACGCGGCTGTGCCTAACGCAAACGCTGGTCAGGTACCTGCACCAGGAAGCGCTGGTGAGTCCGCCAACATGGCGGTTGGTCAGGGCTTCTTGCTGGCTACGCCACTTCAGATCGCGAACTCCTACGCAGCGATTGCCAACCGCGGCCTGGTGTATTCACCAATGCTGGCTGAAGCAGAAATCGACGCTGCAACCGACGAGGTCCTGCGAGTGTTCCCCAGTCGGCTCATTCACGAGCTACACATGCCTGATGAATTCTATCAACCGTTGCTAGACGGGCTAGCAGGGGTCACACAGCGAGAAGAAGGCACGGCCCGCGGCGCATTCGAGGACTTCCCGAGCTCATCGTTCACGGTGTGCGGCAAGACGGGAACAGTTGAGAATCCGCCTAAGCAGGACAACGCTACGTTCGCTGCCTTCGCTCCGTGTCGTAATCCTCAGTACGCTGCGGTGGCCTATATTGAACAAGCCGGGCTCGGCGGTGACGCTGCAGCACCTGTTGTGGCAGCAGTATTTGCTCGGATCGCAAGGGGGGACATCGATGTCGTACCCACCGAAGCCGAAGCCGATGAATTGCTTAGCGAAGCTGAAGCTGAGGCGGCAGAAGAAGCACGCCTGCAATCCGAATCTTCAGCCGCGGCAGCGGCTGAAGAAGCGGAGTTGGCCGCCAAGAATCCCATCACAGACGACTTCGAAGTACTCGTTCCCGCTGGTGGTCAGCCTGATGACACAGCCGGGGCCAACAACCCAGGGCCCAACAATGCCCAGCTAGACGGTGATGGGCCCGATAGCGACGTTTTGGTACTGATTCCAGATGACGAAGGCGAGGGTGAGCCATGACCATGCTCGAAACGTCAAATTCACTAAATCCACGTAGCGATCCGGCGTCGCCGTGGTGGCATATAGATATTTCCCCGGTGCTGGCCACACTCGGCCTGGGCATCGTTGGACTCTTGGGAATCTACAGCGCCACACGCGGCCGTGACGACGAAAACTACGTCACCACGTTCGTCGAGCGACAGACGATCTTCCTGGCCATTGGACTCGTGCTAGTTGTGGTCACCGTCTTCTTCGACTATCGGTGGCTGTTGCGACTGGCGCCGCTGGGCTTTATGGCAACACTCGGGCTATTGGCCTTAGTGTTGATCGCCGGTGTCGAGGTCAACGGCGCCGTCTCGTGGTTCGAGTTCGGGGGGTTCCGAGCGCAGCCATCGGAGTTCGCCAAGATCGGCCTGATTGTGGCCGTGGCGGCGCTTCTGAGCAGAGCGCCTTCCGGGCCACTCCCGCTGCGCAAACTTGCCATGATTATCGGGGTCGCATGCCTGCCGATCGTCTTGGTGGTCCGACAGCCGGACCTGGGAACCGCAATGGTCATGCTGGTGATCACGGCCGCGATGCTGATGGTCGGGCGGGCCGAAGCCCATCACTTGGTCTTCTTGGTGCTGGTTGCGGCCCTGGCGGTCAGCTTGCTGATCAATTCGACGCTGCTCGAAGATTATCAGCGTGCGCGCTTTGACTCATTCCTGGATCCAGAATCGAACAGCGTTGCGGCGTACAACCAGGAACAAGCTCAGATCGCGATCGGTAATGGCGGTATCACGGGCAGGGGATTCGGGCAGGGCACACAGACCAAGTCCGGGCTGGTTCCGGAACAACAGACGGACTTTATCTTCACGGTCATCGCCGAAGAATTCGGCTTTGTCGGTGGCACCGCGGTGCTCGCCTTTTTCGCTCTACTGCTGTGGCGGCTGTACCGCATGGCTCGACTCGCAGGTGACGCGTTTGGCAGCTATTTGATTACCGGCGTTTTTGCGATGTTCGCGTTCCAGATGTTCCAGTCGATCGGCATGACGATGGGCATCATGCCCGTTACCGGTATTCCGCTGCCGTTCGTTTCCTCGGGCGGCTCGTCGGTGCTGGCGTCCTATATCGCAGTCGGCATCGCGTTGTCGGTGCATATGAGGCGTTTCACAGCCGGAATCGACGCCGAGGTCGGCCAGCTCGGTTAAGCACCCGTCATAGCCCACTATCTGCATTCGCTGATCGACGCTCAGGCCGACGATTACGCCGTCAGGAAGTCGACGATGGTGCGGGTTAGCAGAGTGGGGTCCTCGAGTTGCATGAAGTGTCCGAGATCATCGAACGTGATGGTCTTTGAACCCGGAGCTAGGTCGGCTTCGACGCCGTCTGCGACCTCGAAGCGGTGCACCCGTCGTTGCGGCCGTGCATGTACGGCATCCGTTGTGTAGGGATAGCACCTCTGGCCTCTTCCCAATCGGCAAGAGCGGGGGAGAGCAGCTCGGGCAGGAACCTGGCCGGGTACTATCTGAGGGCACCAACAAGATGCCCCTGGGGTTCGACCGAGGCAACAAAATTGGCGATGTCGTCGTCGGCGGCGAACCCTGGCGACCAGTCATTCCATAGGCCGCGGATGAATGCCCAGCCGTCGTGGGCCACGATCATCTCAGACAGGTTGTGTTCGAAGAAGAACATGTATGACGAGCGCCGTAACTAGGCGCACGTGAAGAATGCAGTAGCCAGCTGAGCAGCGACGTGACGCCATGTGTGGGCCGAGTCGGGAAAGCCGTGCAGACAGATCGCCTGGGGCGCGGGCCGGCTTCAAGCCATTCCCTATGGAGTCCGTCTATTTCGGCCCAGGCCTGCTGCAGTTCGTGACTCACGGGATGCTCCGGTCGGGTGCACCGCGGCGTTCGCCCCTGCTGGAACGCGAACCCAGGTAGGCGCCGTCAGGCCACCAATGAATGAGAGTTCCTGAGCGGTGAACAGGGAAGCTGTGGCTGGATAGTAAGCCGGGAACCGGTCGCTTGACCACGTGTCATATTTGGTCGACGGAATCGGCTGCCGTTCGATGAGCAGGGGTCTGTGGCACTATGACGGCTATCCTCTTGCTGATGTCATCATCGCTATGGGACCAGCTTGAGCCATTGCTCGCACGGGTTGAAAAACCCGCCCGGTACATCGGCTGCGAAGACGGCGCAGTCACACCTGAATACACCGACGGTGTGGTGTCCTGGCTTTTGGCCTACCCCGACACCTATGAAATCGGCTTGCCGAATCAAGGCCTGCAGATCCTCTACGAAATCCTTAACGAACGCGACGACGCTGTCGCCGAGCGTTCGTATGCACCCTGGACCGATCTCGAAGCCGAGATGCGGGCGCACAACCTGCCCTTGTTCTCCGTAGACACGCACCGCTCGGCCCGCGATTTCGACGTCATTGCGTTCAATCTCTCGTCCGAACTCGTGTACACCAACGTGCTGAACTGCATCGATCTTGCCGGCGTTCCGGTACGCGCTGAGCACCGCGATCACACCCATCCCATCGTCGGCGCTGGTGGTCATGCCACGTTCAACCCCGAGCCAATGGCTGACTTCTTCGACTGGGTAGGGCTCGGTGACGGCGAAGAAATCGTGGGCGATGTGACTGCAGTCGTCAAAGCGTGGAAAGACTCGGGCAGCACTAACCGAGAAGAAGTCCTTCGCGAGATGTCGAAGATCCAAGGCGTCTATGTGCCTTCGATGTACGAACCAGCATTCGAAGAAGGCGTGACTGACACCCCAAAGCTTGTGTCGATAACGCCGCGTTTCCCTGACGTGCCCGCGGTCGTTGAGAAGCGAACGGTCGCAGATCTGGCCGACTGGCCATATCCCAAGAATCAACTCGTTCCGCTCACCGAGGTCGTGCACGACCGCCTGAGCGTCGAAGTGTTCCGTGGTTGCACCCGCGGCTGTCGTTTCTGCCAAGCAGGCATGATCACCCGCCCAGTTCGTGAACGTCCTGCCGAGCAAGTCCGGACCATGATCCAAGAAGGGCTCAAGCGCACCGGCTACGACGAGGTCGCTCTCACGTCGCTCTCAACCGCAGACTTCAGTGGCATCACCGAGGTCGTTAAGGCAACGATTGACGACGAAGAAATGGGCTGCGGCGACGTATCGGTATCGCTGCCAAGCTTGCGCGTCGACGCATTCACTGTTGATATTGCCGCCGAATTACAACGCGGTCGACGCTCGGGGCTCACGTTTGCTCCCGAGGCAGGCACGTGGCGCATGCGACAGGTCATCAATAAGCTGATCACCGAAGAAGACTTGTACTCCTCAGTAGAGGGTGCATTCTCGCAGGGCTGGCGTCGAGTCAAGCTTTACTTCCTGACGGGCCTGCCAACCGAAACCGACGAAGACACGCTCGCGATCGCCGAACTTGGCCGCAAGTGCGTCGAGATCGGCCGTAAGTACACCAACGCAGCATCGGTCACGGTGTCGGTCGGTGGCTTCGTACCCAAGCCGTTCACGCCGTTCCAGTGGTTCGGTCAGAACACAATCGACGAGCTGAACCGCAAGATATACATGCTGCGAGACGAGGTCAAGAAGACCAGGGGCTTGCAAATGAAATGGCATGATCCCAAGGCAACATTCGTCGAAGGCATGCTGACGCGAGGCGATCGACGCCTTGGACCTGTTATCGAACAGGTATGGCGCGAAGGGGGCACGTTCCAAGAGTGGAGCGAGCACTTCGACGTCGAAAAGTGGGACCAAGCGATGGCCGATAGCGGCCTGCCGATTGAGTTCTTCACCTACCGGCACCGAGAAGAAGACGAAATCTTCCCGTGGGATCATCTCAACGCCGGTCTACATAAGGACTTCCTCTGGCACGACTGGCGCGATGCGCTTGACGAGTTGGGCCTCGAGGATTGCCGGTGGACGCCTTGCTATGACTGTGGCGCGTGCACTGGTTATGGGATCGAGCATGTTGTTGCTTCAGCAACACCCCCAGCGGGTGGCAGCCAAGGCACCGGCCAGGATCTAGCCCGCGGGCACGAGATTCCGGTCGAACTACTTGCTCGTCCATCACTGAGCACGGCATGAAGCGTGGCTTAATGGGGATAACAAATTCGTTCGGCGCACCCAGCCAGACGATTCGCGATCTGTCGAATTCTGCCGGGACCGTAGAGTCTTTGGTTCGGACAGGATTGCGAGCGCAGCGGACTACCCGGACTAGCCGGACTACCCTGTGACCCCGCCGCGCAAACCGCAGGTTCGCCTGCGGTACTCCAAGCTTGGCAAACTGCGATTCACGAGTCACCGAGACATGGCTCGTATCTGGGAACGTTCCGTGCGGCGGCTGCAACTGCCGATCGCATACAGCGAGGGCTTCTCGCCCCGAGCAAAGCTCTCGTTCGGGTTGGCGCTTCCCACCGTGTTCGAATCGCAAGCAGAATTTGTTGATCTCACGTTTAATGAACCTGTCGAGATCGACACCATGCCAGAACAATTGACCGAGGTCCTCCCGCAGGGCATCACGGTCACCGGCGCTGTTGCGTTGGAAGGCAAGGTTGCTTCGTTGCAAGAAAGCGTCGAAGCCACCAGTTGGTCGTTGTTTGTCGACGGCGACCACGATGAGCTGCAGGCTTGGTCGGGGGACCTGCTTGCAGCCGATGAATTGCTCGTAACCCGCGAGCGCAAGGGCAAAAGCAGCACCGACGATGTGCGTTCTGCCGTATTGGCAGTCGAAGTACGTCCGAACGCCGACACCGATGTGCCGGCTGCTGTCGAGATCTATGCCGAACTGGCAACTAAGCCCCGAGCGCTGCGACCTCTCGAGCTCCTCGACATCAAATCGCCGAACCTCACGCTCAAGCGTGGTCGGCGACTCAACCAATTTGTAACGCCTGTTGGCGCCCGACTCGATCCACTCGAAGTCGGTGCAGCCGAGGCGTTACTCGACGCAGAAATTGCGTCATGAGAAGGAGAATTAACCATGTCAGACTCATCAGGGTCAGAGGCATCCCAATCGCAACGGCCGTCGAACAGCGGTAATAACCGCAATCGGAATCGAAACCGTGGTGGCCAGAATCGTGGCGACCAGAACAACACACCAAAGGTTGGCGATTCTCGCCCTGCCCCCAACGACGACGATGGCGGCTCCGGTAACAACGATCAAGGCGGCGGCCGTAATCAGGGCCGTAGCGATCAGGGCCGTAGCGACCAGAAGCGCTCGAACCAAGGTTCCGGTAACCAGAGAAACAACAACCAAGGCGCTAACTCGCAGAACGATCGAGACGAAAGCGATGGGCCAGGTGATGCCAAGCGCCGCCGCCGTCGTGGTGGCCGAGGCCGAGGCCGAGGCCGCAAGCCCGAAGAGATGGTGGGCGTGCAGCTAGACGAGGCCACAATGGCAAAGCGCCGGGGCAAAGAGCGCGACGGGCGTCCGATCGGCCGCTATCTGATGGCTGTGCACGTGCACAACGACACCCGTCATATCGCGATCCTCGAGGGTCGCACCCTGATCGAGTACTACGTATCTCGGCCAACCGACGACATCAACCAGATCCATGGCAACGTCTACATGGGCCGGGTGCAGAACGTGCTGCCGGGCATGGAAGCGGCGTTTATCGATATCTCGACGCCGAAGAACGCAGTTCTTTACCGTGGCGACGTCCAATACGACCCCAAAGAATTCGAAGGCAGTCGGGGCGTGCCTCGCATCGAGCAGATGCTCAAAGCCAAGCAAATGATCCTGTGCCAGGTCGTCAAGAACCCAATCGCTCACAAGGGCGCTCGCCTGACCCAGGAAGTTTCACTGCCGGGCCGCTTCGTTGTACTTGTGCCCAACAGCGACACGTACGGCATCTCCAAGCGGCTCCCTGACCCTGAACGCAAACGCCTGCGCAAGATCCTTGATGGCATCAAGCCCAAGCAACATGGTGTCATCGTGCGCACCGCCGCCGAGGATGTCACCAAAGAAGAGCTCGAGCGAGATGTGGCCCGACTACTGAACCAGTGGGAAGTCATTGTTGACGACTCGAAGAAGCAGGGTGGCCCCCGCTTGCTGAACCGTGAGCCCGATCTTGCTGTGCGACTGATTCGTGAAGAGTTCACCAAAGACTTCCGCGGTGTCGTGCTCGACGACCGCACCTTGTTCGAAGAAGTCAGCGGCTACATGGACGCTGTCACACCGGCTCTTGCCGATCGCATCGAGCACTACGATCCTGTCGCTGAAGGCGTTGATCTGTTCGAGCGCCATCATGTCTACGAGCAGCTGCAAAAGGCGCTCGACAAGAAGGTCTGGCTGCCATCTGGCGGTTCACTCATCATTCAGCACACCGAGGCGCTGACGGTCATCGACGTGAATACGGGCAAGAACGTGGGCTCCAGGAGCCTCGAAGACACCGTGTTCAAGAACAACCTCGAAGCGGCTCGCGAGACCGCTCGTCAGCTGCGGCTTCGTGACATCGGCGGCATCATCGTGATCGACTTCGTCGACATGGAGAACCGCAAGAACCGGGCTGAGGTCGTGCGGGTGTTCCGCGAGGAACTCGCCCTCGACAAGACCCGCACCCAGGTCTACGACATCTCCGACCTTGGTTTGGTCGAGATGACCCGCAAGCGAATCGGCGAAGGGCTGCTCGAGTCGGTGAGCACTGGCTGCTTTACGTGCGAATCGAATGGCCTACTGTTCGACGACACCCTGTTCGGTCACCGCCAAGCCATTCCTGGCCCAAGCGTTTCGCAAGTCACAAAGCCGGACTAGACCGGAATCCGTCCCGCCACTTCCCACCCGTTTCTGACGATATCTGTCTGATATCTGCAGCTAGATCTTCAGAAACATGGCGATCAGGATGGATGTGACCAAGTTTGCTTCCACGTAGGTCACAAACCCTTACGAGTCGGTTAGGATGTCGCAGTTATGTATGCAGTAGTCGCCACAGGCGGAAAACAGTACAAGGTCGAACAAGGCCAGGTCCTGGAAGTCGAACGCGTTGGCGCCATTGGCAGCGACGTCGATCTCCGTCCTGTGCTCCTCGTTGATGGGGCGACCGTGTTGTCGACCCCCTCAGACCTCGAAGGCGCCTCGGTTTCGGCCAAGGTTCTCAACGAGATCAAGGGCCCCAAGATCGACGCATTCACGTACAAAAATGCAAGCAACAACCGTCGCCGGTGGGGTCACCGCCAGACGCTTGCTCGCATCGAAATAACCGGAATCTCGAAGGGATAACGCCATGTCAAAGACCAAAGGTGGCGGTTCCACCAGAAACGGGCGCGATTCACGTGCCCAGCGCCTCGGCGTAAAGGTATATGACGGCACACCAGTGACCGCCGGCTCGATCATCGTTCGCCAGCGTGGAACTAAGTTTCATCCCGGTCTAAACGTTGGCAAGGGTAAAGACGACACGCTTTTTGCTACCGCTGATGGCAAGGTCAAGTTTGGTAGCCGCCATGGCCGCAAGACGGTCAACATTCTGACTGATTGAGCTCCTGGGTCGCCAAGATCGACCAGATCATCTGAACGTAAGAACCCCGCTGGCTTAAACAGCGGGGTTTCGTCGTTTTCGGCTTGATTTGCCGGGGAGTGTCGCCCTCGCAGAAGCTTCGCCTAGCGATGTAAGGGTTGGGGCGTGGCCACTCGTAACGCTGGCTACTACAGCATCAACGGTTGGGCTGACGCCGCTCTAGGTCTTCTCGTCAAGTCTTCTTGCCGCACGCCCGGCTGGCAACTGGAGCGGACCCGTTATCCAACGCGTAGCGTCAGGATCGACTGTTGTTCCGAGTCCAGGGTCTGCTTTGCCGCAACGGTGGCTGAGGCGGGAGCCGACCCGCTCGCTTCGTTGCAGGTATTGGGTCTGAGCGTCCGAACTCAAGTTGGAGCGCTAGGCGCTGCGGGGGAGAGCGTCGCTGGCCCAGCCGAGATGCTCGACCGCAAGGTTCAGGGCAAAACGATCGGTCATGCCGCTTACGTAACGCACCGCGAGTGCGGTGACCTTGTCACCGTTGGTGGTATCGATAGAACCATCGCCGATGTGAGCCGGATGATGGATTAGCCACTCGGTGAGCTGCTGCAGCAATGAGATCACAACCGCGGCCTGGTCCTGGGCCTCGGGTCGCAAGTAGATGCGGTCGTAGTTGAACGCCCGAAACGATGCCAAGGCTGCCGCTGTCGTTTGATCTAGCCCGATTGCTCCGGCGCTGGCGGAGGCATCGACCATGGACGTGATGAATCCGTGAAGTTGGGCACGCCGATTGGACCCGACGATGTCGGTGACCGATGGCGGAAGCTCGTGTTCGCCAACGATGCGAGCTGACACGGCATCTTCGAAGTCATGGCAGACATAAGCAATCCGATCGGCCCAGGCGACGACTTCGCCTTCAGGGGTTTCGGGGGCGGGGCGATTCCAGCTGTGGTTTCGAATGGCGTCGGCCGTTTCGTGACACAAGTTCAGGTGCTCAAGCACGACATCGGCGCCATAGACGGCGTGGTGGTATCCGCCAGGCACAAAGGGGCTCAGAGCGTCTTCTGACGCATGTCCTGCCGGGCCGTGACCACAATCGTGGCCCAACGCTGCCGCTTCGGTTAGGGCGACATTGAGGCCGAGTGGGCGGGCGATACTCACGGCGACCTGGGCGACCTCAATTGCATGGGTGAGCCGATTCCGGAGATGGTCATTGTCAGGTGCAATGAAGACCTGGCATTTGCCTGCAAGGCGTCGGAATGGCTTGCTGTGCTTGATGCGGTCCAGGTCCCGCTCAAAGCAGGTGCGAAACCGGTCAGGTTCTTCGGGGGTCGCCCTGGTGCCAGCACCTTCGGCGCGAGTCGCACCGCTTGCCATTGCTTGGTGCTCAGCGTCTTCACGTGCACCGCGCTCGGGGGGACTAGTTGGGTTGTTGGCGAATGGGATCGCCCGATGGGCGACAACCAGCGCATCAGAACGTGCCATGACCTAATACTAACGATGCCCAGTGACAGTGTCGGGTTACGCATTCTTAACGCGGTTCGTCTATCAAAATAGAGAGCTGGCTGGTTGCGGAATCGTTGAGGTCAACGCGCTCGGCAGTGCGCACGGCCATTTTGATAGGTAGGGAAAACAACTGCTCTTGTCGTTGGGGAACATAGACGTGCGCTATTCGGTCTCCCTGATGGTCGCCTGCGCACGAAATGAGCCGAACCATCGAGATGAGGTGCAACCTCGTGAATCTCATCAGATTGGCCCCCGTGCCAGGCCCAATGATGTCGTTGACACGAGCGCCTTAGCCCTGTTCACGTCACAAGGACATCATCGACCCGGCGGTGGTCGCCGCTGATGCGGTTGCCGAGGTGGTTGACCGTACGCTTGGGTCATGACCACGGTGTCGCTTCCGGTAATCGATCTAGGCGGGGCGAGTAAAGCACCCTCGTCGCAGGTTGTCAGACGGGTAGCGGACGCCGCAGAAAACTTTGGTTTCTTTCAGATAGTGAATCACGGCATTGATGACCGTGATGTGGAACGGCTGTGGGCGGTCACGCGAACGTTCTTTGGGCAGCCGGCTGAGGTGAAGCGCCGAATCGAGCGAACTAAAGAGAATTCCCGGGGCTACTACGACCGTGAACTCACCAAGAATGCCCGTGACCTGAAAGAGGTCCTCGACATAGCGCACGTGCCATTCCCTGAGCTCGCCGATGATGACCCGCGGAACTTTCACCGTGTTGATGGACAAAACCAATGGCCTGGTCTCGAAGGGTTTCGCGACACCGTGATCGACTATCTGCAGGCGTGTAATGACTTGTCGCTCTGGTTGCTCCAGGCATTTTGCCGGGGCCTTGGTGAACATGCGGACCATCTTCGTGACGAGTTCGGCGCGGAGCACACCAGCTTCTTACGCATGAATCGCTACCCATTACATGATCCGCTTACTGCTGCCGAAGCGGCCAACGTGACCGAACTTGGAGATATGGCACTGCACCATCACACCGATGCTGGTGCACTGACGTTGTTACTTCAAGACGACGTTGGTGGTCTGCAAGTCGCCCATGGCAAAACCTGGATCGATGTCGAACCGATTGCCGGCGCAATCGTGGTCAACACGGGCGACATGATGCAGGTCTGGTCCAACAATCGGTACACGGCGGCGTTGCATCGGGTAGCGCCCCGCACGACCGACGAGCGGTACTCACTGCCGTACTTCTTCAATCCGAGTTACACGACGATCTACGAACCGTTGCCCGGTTCGATTCGGCCCGATGATGAGGCGCACTACCGGTCGATCAGCTGGGGCGACTTTCGACAATCCCGAGCTGATGGGGATTTTGCTGACTACGGCGCCGAGGTGCAGATCAGTGATTTCGCCAATGAGAGCCAGAGTTGACATTTTCGCTCACCTTCGGCTGCACCTGGCATTGGCTAGATCGGCGAGATGGCCGGGCTCCGCTCTGCTCGCCTCGTGACGTGTAGCCGCGTCTACCCCGGCAATCACAAGCCGCTCCACTAGG
>MEHZ011563186.1_pt1 | contig 14564 bp, 14 predicted proteins | sample 897221 | NCBI WGS metagenome assembly MEHZ01 (sample SAMN05514161, study PRJNA337945) | marine metagenome | isolation source: marine surface water | place: Arctic Ocean | collected 2007-12-13
ATTTTGAAATATTTAATGCAGGATCAGGAAAATCTTATTCTGTGCAGAACGTTTTTGATATCCTAAATTCCCAATTTGACAAAACTTTGAGCCTAGATAACAAAAATATTTATCGTAAAAATGAGATAATGTTTACACGTGCCGATATTAGAAAAATTAAACCGTCCTATCAGCGAGCAACAACCCACTTATTAAAGCAACACGGAATCTATCATGCCCCGGCGAAAAAAATCTGCTTTTGAACGCTTCTTTTCTTTCAAACAATACAGGAGAAGGTTTGGTGCACCTAAAATAACCGTAGATGGAGCAGATTTCGAGCGCATGAAGCTCATTGTCGTGGACACAGAGTCCAAAAGCTACACCCATGGTTCCGAAAATGACCCGCAGGAACACCTGAATAATCTGCGCAAAGAATTTCATGGCGCAACGGAACTGGAATATTACCACGCAAAACTGAATGTGCTCCTACGGCGCGGTTTCCAGACTGATGAAACGTTCCGCAAATTTACCGAACTTTGGTATGCGGAGCACGATTTTCTGATCCAGCACCTCAATACCCGTTGGCTCATTTCTGCCGCTGATAGCTTCATCGACCACCATCCGGATCCCCTCACCCGCGCCTACGCCTTTAACGCAGTAACCCTTATCAATACCTGCAAGGTCTACGAAAGCGAACGCTTTGCCTGCAATAACCAAACAGCGTCACCCGACCCCAAGCAAATTGAAGCGCTCCAAAACGGAAGAACACCCTTCTTTGACGGAACCTCCGCCTTCGTCATCGGAACCGATGACACCCTTCGTAATATGCATTGGCGATTGGACAGTATGCAGGAAAATATTCCCACATCCCTGATATTGAAAGAACTCTTCCGCAGAGTGAACACCCATGAAACCGCATTCAAACGGATGAAGGATCAACACACCCGCAAGAATACCGTTTGGTGGTAAGAGCTATGGATGCACTCGTGATCAATCTCGAACGTTCCGCTGACCGCATGGCCTTCCAAGCAAGCCAGCTTGAGCAATTGGGCATCCCTTACCGGCGCGTCGCGGCAATCGATACGAGTATGCTTGATGTCGACACTTATCAGGCAAAAGCCTATGACTGGGAACGCCCGCTGCGCGATACTGAGGTTGCCTGCTGCCTCAGCCACACAAAGGCATGGCAGATCGTTTTAGAATCAAACCGTCCGCATCTCGTTTTGGAAGACGACGCCCTCCTCTGTTCCAAAACCGGCACCCTTCTTCAAGCCCTCGAATCCTATCACAATTATGATTGTGTAAATCTGGAAACCCGCGGCAGGCGCAAAACCGTCAGCAAAAAAAAGACTCCGCTGATTGAAGATTTTAAAATCTCAAAATTAGTACAGGATAAAAGCGGCGCCGCCGCCTACATCCTCTGGCCAGACGGTGCAAAAAAACTCCTGAATTGGGTTGAAACCCACGGACTCGGACTGGCAGATGCTATCCTTTCTTTGGGGCCTTCTCTCCGCCATGGACAAGTCGAACCTGCCGCAGCCCTTCAACTCGACTGTTGTCACCTCTACGACATCGAATGCCCCCTAGAAACACAGACTCACATTCACCACGTAGGTAAACCCGTAGCCAGCAACGCCCTCCTTTTTCGCTTACGCAGGTTGCGCGCACAACTGAAAATTGCACTACGAAAAGGATGCGCTTTTACATCCGCGGAATCCAAAGAAATAATACCCTCAAAGGCATCCTTTCTATTAAATGACGAATCCTAAACGCAACATTGTTATAGTTATAAATGACCTCAAAGGTAACGGAGCCGAAAGGGTTGCCATAACCCTTGCAAGTGCCTTCAGCGATGCCGGCCACCAAGCTTCCATCGTATGTTTCAAACGACACATTGAGTTACCTATACCTGAATCCATTCCGGTTCATATTTTTTCAGAGAAAAAATTCCGCTGGATTCCCCGCCACCTTCGCGGACTCCTGACCGCTCCCTGGCTCGACCGATTCATTAAAAAATACGCTGGTATCCCAGATCTCGTGCTGTCAAACTTAATGCCTTCGGATCGGATTCTAGCCTACAGCAAATTACCCGGAGTCCACTTTATTATCCATAGCACAACGCGACGAGAAATAGCTTTCAACCATGAACTCAAGCAGCATAAAGAGCTTATGGAACGCAAACGCATTTATCGAACCAAACCCAGCGTATGCGTATCTAAAGGAGTTGAAGAAGATTTGCGCAAATTGCTAGATTCATATATCACACCAAACATCACAACCATTCATAATCCTGTTGATGTTGGTAAAATTAAATCAGATGCTAGCGAAACTCCTGAAGACATTATAACGGACGCCATTCTACATGTTGGGAAATTCAACAAGGCAAAGCGCCAAGATAAACTCATTCGCGCATACCATGCAATTGATTGCCCATCTCCATTGGTCTTCATAGGACAGGGACCGCTCATGAAGGACGCTAAAATACTAGTTAACCAACTAGGCATCAAAGAGCACGTTCATTTCATGGGCTTTCGAAAAAACCCATACCCTTACATAAAGGCCGCTAGATTGTTAGTTCTTTGCTCAGACTTCGAGGGCCTCGGAGTGGTTTTGCTCGAATCAATATGCCTGAAAACGCCAACCATCAGTTCCGATTGCCCCAGTGGTCCAAATGAGATCCTGCTTCCGAGGAATCTCTTCGAAACAGATAACCTCGATGATTTCATTCAACTTCTAAAGAAAGCAATCGAAACACCCGAGCGCTTTGAAATACCGCTTGATGATAAATTTACGACCCAAATTGCCATAGAGAAATACCTAGGGCTCATTCTAATATGATCGAATGAGCATTTGCTATTCGTCTTATTTTCTTATTGAAAAATATGCCAACAAGCGTAATTATATTACCTAAAGTGCCTTCGAATGGCTTAAACGAATATAAGCACTTTCTATCATTTAGAATCTGCACAAAAATCAGTTGATGGAGCTTACATTACCTAAACTAATAAGAGAAATCAAAAGACCCTTTTATCAGTTTCTAGGCTATTTAATTGTAGTTAAAAGATATATTGGATTTTACGATAAAGTTAATATCTCAAATACTACTTTTAAAGTTATACCTCATACATTTTGGAGAGAATATAAAAGAGAGGGTTGGGAACCCGAGACATACGAGAACATTAAAAAACATCTAAGTAGTGAGACAACCTTTATAGATTTAGGTGCTTGGGTGGGAATCTGCTCAATGTGGGCTTCTGAAATTGGCTGTAAGGAAATACATGCTATCGAAGCAAACCCTATCAGCTACAAATTACTAAAAAAAACAATTAATGCGAATAAGAGTCTAAGAGAACTAGTTACTCTATCTAACAAATGTGTTTCTAATGAAGACGGGGACATCGTAAGGTTTGGTAAAAAGATCTCGAGCAACTCAATGATATCAAAAGAGGGGCATTATGAGGTATCTACGATTTCTCTCAGAAGCTACATGAATGATATTGGAGTTTTTAATAATATTTTTATAAAAATAGATATAGAAGGTGCAGAACAATTAATATTAGACGATTTAAAAGATTTAAGTAAATTAGTTAAGAACCTGAAAATATTTTTGGCTATACATCCTCCTTTTTGGGATAAGAAAACCTCAACCTGCGAAAAGCTAATAAATCTCTGCAAGGGATTAAAGATGACTTCTCCTAGAGGCGAAGATCTTTGTGAATCAAAATTAGAGAAAATGATTATGACAAATCAGAATTTCCCTAAATGGGGAACTTCATATGGGAACTTTTTTGAGATCATGTTATCGAACGACACTGAAAAAAATACCTAGGACTCATTGATTGACCAACGAAGTTAATAAGCTATTAAAATCCCCATGAAAAGTCTCCAAATTTCTATGTCTACCCTCAGATTACTGACAGATAGCCGTCCCTTCATAAACTATGTTAGTTACGGGCTCTTGTTGCTCATGTTTTCTTTTGTGGGTGGCGCGTTAGTCGAACTAATCCTTCCACTGGACACCACGAAGTACCTATACCGTGCGGTCGTCCTTATTCCGGGGCTTATTTTATTGCCAGTTCAACTCGCCCAAAAAAAGTTCCACGTTTTCCTCCTGCCCGCTTGCTATCTTCTGTTTGGCACGATTTCAACACTTTGGAGCCACGCTAGCGGCATAAATGACCTAGGCACTGCCTTAGAGCGCAGCCTATATGTAATAAGCCTAGTGGCAGTTGTCCTGTACTTAAAAGAAAATCGAAAGATCTTTGATAAATATTTACCTGTAGTTTCTGTTTTAGTTACTCTACCTATTCTTTTCGATATTATTGATTTCTTCCTATTTCAAAGCCGTCCTCGCCTCTATGGCGATCTAGGCATGACCCATCCTAATATTGCGGGACTGGTTTACGGAATATGCGCGATAATTTCAGTATCCCTAAGCGTCAAAAAAGATCTCATTTTTAATTGTCTTAATTGGTTACTGCTTTTTAGCGGAGTAGTCTCTACCGCAGCCGTGTTCCTTACGGGCTCAAGGGCTTGCTCTTTGTCACTATTGCTAGCTCTGTCACTATTCTATCTGATCAAACGCCGGGGCAAGGGTTTAGCTTTAGCTTTATTAGTCTTATTTACTTCTGGAGCTGCTACTATTTCGGTCATTTCACTGAAATTTACCGAGCAAAAAATAACTCAACCTCTCAAGGAAGCGATTTCGCGACCCCTTAACCGAACTGGGCTATGGCAAGCAATGATAGAACGTATGGATACGAAAGAATACTTCTACGGGCGTGGTCTATCAGTCGATCAGGCATTTAAAAAAGAAGCTGAAAAAACAGAAAAATTCATACATCCGCATAGCCTACTGTTATCCAGTTTTTACTACACGGGGGCCTTTGGTACCTTAATGCACTTAATGCTTTTTTTAGCTATTTTCTATGCTTCTTTGAAAGCTGCCTTAGCTGGGAAAACTCTTTTAGTATCTCTTTTTATTATGAGCTTGTTGCCGACAGCTGTCGATGGCCTAGGCATCCATCCATACATAGGATATCTTACTCCTCACCTACTCATTTTCTGGTTTTTATATGCCCTAGCTTCCAGTGAAATGTATACAAAATAGATACTTAGTATAACAAATGAAAATTTTTGTAATCAGCCTAAAGAAATCAACCGCTCGTTTTGATCAAATCAAAAACCAATTAAACGTCCTAGGGCTCCCATTTACAATTATAGAAGCAATTGATGGCGACGAAATGGATAGTAAGAAATCCTGCGTCGATCCCTATCGCTTTCGCCTAAGCCAAAAAAGAGACTGCAGGGCCGGAGAAATTGGTTGCGCTGAATCGCATCGGAAAGCGTGGAAAAAAGCGATTAAACACTCCGACCAATACTCATTAATTCTTGAAGATGATGCTTTTTTACCACCCAAAATCGACAAATTCCTCAAAACCTTTGAAGAAACAAATGATATGTTTGATATTGTTAACATTTGTTCAATGGGGTCTTACAAAATTAACAGTGAAAGAATACAAGAGCTAAAGAACAGTAAAGATAACAGCAGCATTTGTTTGAAGCAATTTAGTACTGGTTGGTGGAAAGTTTTGAATTACCAATCCTTTGCAGAAAATATTATATGCGAGTGCAACATAATGCCCCCCATCATGGTTGCATATATTGTTACGCCACGAGCTTGCAAAGCATTACTCTCCGCCACTAAGAAAATAAGTTATCCCATTGATTACGCCTTTCGACATACCAGGGGAAGAATGTGCCAGGGGTTTAGTGCTCCAGTCATTATTTCTCAAAATCCCGAAAATCGTAGTACAATCGGAAATCGTAACTATAAAATTAAATTAACTCTTTTTGAACGCATGCGTGCGTTCTGCATAAAACAAAGAGCTATTGGGCGCAAATTTGACCTCTTTATGATGTATGGCCTTAAAGGTATAATAAAATGAAGGCATGACAACCAGCTTAATATTAAGCACCTATAACGCCCCCGACTGGCTGGCTCTAACTCTATGTGGCTACCTCAACCAGACGGATAAAGACTTTGAGGTGGTCATTGCGGATGATGGTTCCGGCGAGGAAACTCGCGAACTAATCGAGCGATTCAAAACAACCAGCGATCTCCGCATTCAACACGTCTGGCATGCGGATGCCGAGTTTCAAAAATGCACTATCCTAAACAAAGCAATCAAAGCTGCGAAGGGGGATTACCTTATCTTATCGGACGGAGACTGTGTCCCCCGCAATGACTTTATTACCGTACATAAAGCACATGCCAATCCAGGGCACTACCTATCGGGCGGATACTTTAAGCTCCCCATGCAAACCAGTCATGCCATTACCCGTGAGGGGATTGAATCCGGTGAAAGTTTTCCCCTGAATTGGCTCAGAGCGAACGGCGTTCCCAATAACTTGAAGCTCCTGAAGTTGACGCAGAATAGATTATTGCGGGAGCTTTGCAATAAGTTGACTCCCACTAAACGCACTTGGAACGGCCACAATCCTTCCTGCTTCAAAACTGATGCGCTCAAGGTTAACGGATTCGATGAACGTATGCGTTACGGTGGCGAAGATGTAGAATTCGGCTACCGCCTCCGCAACTCTGGACTTCAGGCAAAACAGATTCGCTACCATGCGGTCTGCCTGCACCTGGAACACGAGCGCGGTTATGTTAACCCCGATGACCTCGCTGCAAATATGAAGATCCGTGAAGTAACCCTTCGAGAGAGCTTGAAATATACGCCGTATGGAAGCAAAAAAGAGCGCTAAGCATCCATGAGTCACCCTACGCAAAAAAAGCCGCCACTCGGCGAGATCATTCTGGGAAATTCCAACCCCCGCTTTTCCGGTGTCACCTCGACCATGCTCCAGGTGCTGCAACACCAGCTAGCGATTGTGTCACTCTCGATTTTAGGCGAACATCATTTACCGGAAGGCACTCACACCGTAAGCTTCATTGAATGCGCGCGTGGTCTCAAACGCCCGCTTCCTGATGGCAAGTGGCGCGTCTTCCACGCACGACGTAATAACGAGATGCTGCAGGCGGTCATTCTCAAATATATCTTCCGCGCGAAAATCAAAATCGTTTTTACTGCTACCGCGCAGCGCCATCCCACTTGGATCACCCGTTGGCTTATCTCAAAAGCGGACGGTTTGATCACCACCTCCAATGCGGCGGCGGCTTATCTTCCACGTAACCCGGATATTATAATTCCACACGGCATTGACAGCGAGCGTTATGCCCCGCCCGCAAATGGAAAAACCGAAGCGTGGCAGGCACTCAACCTGCCGGGTGAATTTGGCATCGGAATCTTTGGTCGCGTCCGCCCCCAAAAAGGCGTCGACCTCCTGGTCGATGCCATGATTCAAGTCATACAAGGTCATCCTGAATTCAAGGGAACAGTCGTAATCGTCGGAGAAACAACTCATAAATATGAGTCCTATCTAAATTCTTTAAAGGAGCGCATTCACAATGCTGGCCTCAGCAAACGTTTCATTTTTCTCGGCAGACAACCTTTCGAGCGTATTCCGGCTCTATTTAGGGGCATGTCACTCGTTACGGCCCTGAGCCGCAATGAGGGCTTTGGTCTCACGGTGCTCGAAGCCATGGCCAGCGGTAGCGCAGTGCTAGCGTCTCGTGCCGGCGCATGGGCCGACATCATTGAACCTAATTTTGGGCGTCTGATTGCTTGCGACAATCTACAACAAACCACAACTGCAATTGAAGAGTTGTTTAAACAACCTATGCCTGCTATTCACACAATGGGAGCGAATGCAAGAGCTGAGATCGAGGCCCACTACGCGATCGAGCAGGAGGCGAAACGCTTGATCGATTTTTACTGCTCCCTGCAGAATCAAATTAAGTGACAAAACGGCGATGTAACCAAAATCCATTGGTCACATCTTCGGAAAGCATCTGCTCCAGTTCTCGGTTGGTCAGCTGTGCGTAATCGGCCCTGGTATTCGCATCTTCGAAGCTAACTTGGCGAAATCGAACCAACAGCTTGCAATTTTGATCATAAGCTAGGGTTAAACTAACCACTGAGACTTTAGATCGTTTGGCGAGCAAGCCTACCAGAGGTGTCGTCAGGGCTGGAACACCAAAGAAATCGGAAAGCTCACCAGTCTTAACTCTTTGATCCGCAAACACCGCCAGCATACCCCCAGCACTAAGGAATTTGAGTACAGCTCGTAAACCCTCCTTGCGATTGAAAAGCTGCATACCTTGGCTTTCTCGCTGAGTCCGATACCATTTTTCCAAGCAATCATTATTTAGCGGACGGTAAATGGCACCCAAAGGTGCGCTCACACCATTATACTCGAAATGCTCGACCAACGCGGGCACTGATTCCCAAGGACCCATATGAGCCGTCAATAGAACCACGCCATGCCCTTGTTTGACGGCAGCATTCAATACTTCAAAATTTTCAAATTCAACATGCTCCAATCTTTTTTTTAGGGGTAAGGCACTCAAAGGAAAACTGCTGACTAAATTGGCGAAGCTACGACAAAAAACCTCGCGCACCGATGCATCAATACTTCCTAGAGAAGTCTGAACTGGATCAGTCTTATCCAGCGTCTGCAACCATCGCCGAATAATGATTAGGTTCTCCCTTACAGTCGAGCGCCGCTTGCGCAACAATTTCCATAAAAGCCACCCAATCGACTTACCAAAACGGTAGGCTGCTCTTACTGGCATAAGTCGCAATAACCCTACCGCTAAATATACTAAGGCAAATTCAAACCATTCAATGAATCCCCTGCATGTTTTATTCTTGGTGATAGGTAGGTTCATTTTTTAATTCACAGTATACTTAAGCGGTACTTGCAAGTATGCAGTATCCACAACTTAATTTACTTACCATTTAGGTCCACTACACTCTCCATTTCACTGCTCGAACTCAAGCCCTAGTATCTAGCACTGCAAAGCAAGCAAGATACCGTCATCGATAATTGCTAAAGCTAAAAGTAGCTCCACAAACAGATATCGACTCTATCTCTTTACATGACTTTATGTTGCTATGTTTTTAAAACGATTCAGACCCTATTTTAATTACCTCAAGCCGGTCAAAGTCCAGTTTGGGGTGGGCTTGCTGGCAGGGTTAATCTACGCGGCCTCATCCGGATTCGGGCTCCCTTACGTGACTAAGCATTTGGTGCCGCTGGTCACTCAGCCAGATAAGCCTGAAGCTACCGTGCTCTTCGGCTATCTCGCTCTAGTACCAATCATGTTCGCACTGCGTGCCCTCGGTAGCTTTGTGAATGCCTACTTTATTGCATATTCAGGCATGTTCGTCCTGGAGCAAATCCGTCGCATGGTGTTCGATCATATTCAACGCCTGCCCCTTGCCTTCTTCCACAAAAATAAAGTGGGTGATTTAATGAGTCGGGTATTAGGAGACACCACACTACTACAAACGGCAATAGTGAGGGTGGTGGATAGTTTAATCAAAGAGCCGGCAACCTTACTCGCAGCAGGCGGTTACTTAGTCTACCTCTCGTTTCAAACAGAGGATATTAGTTTCATCCTGCTTGCGCTCGCTTCGATCCCCGCTTGCGTACTACCCATAAGATTCATCGGGCAAGCCATCGTCAAAAAAGCCACACTCGCGCAGGCAGAGGCCGGCGAACTCAACCACGTGCTAAATGAAAACCTGTCGGCCACTCGAGAGATTCGGGCCTATAGCTTAGAAGCCCAACAAAGCGAACGTTTCGCTGAAACCTGCGCGCGCTTTTTGAAACAGTCCCTTAAGGTCGTCAAATACGATAAGGCGCTGACGCCGATCATTGAAGTCGTTACTGCCGGTGCGCTAGTGGGCGCCCTGTCTATAGCCATTCAACGTGATGTCGACGAAGGTGCCCTCGCATCCATTTTAGTCGCACTGTATATGTGTTATCAGCCAACTAAAAAACTTGGCAATGTGTCCAATACCATCCGCCAAGCCGAGGCCTCACTCAATCGTTTGGAATACGTCTTGAACAAACAGGATACCGTCCCCGATGCGGAGAAACCGACACCGCTCAACAAGGCTCGAGGAGATCTAAAATTTGAGAACGTCTCCTTCCAATACGCCGACAAAGCGGTCTTGCAATCCGTCCATACGGAAATCCCAGCCGGACAAACCGTAGCTCTGGTCGGGCCCAGCGGTGCGGGCAAAACAACCTTCGCTAATTTGGTCCTTCGTTTTTATGATGTCGCAGACGGTTGCGTCAGAATTGACGGCTTGGACATACGCCAGATCTCCAAAGAAGATCTTCGTCGCCAAATTGCTTTGGTTTCTCAAGAGGCGATCCTTTTTAGCGATACGATCGCGAATAATATCCGCCTCGGTAATCCAGATGCAAGCGATGCGGACATTGAGCAAGCGGCACGCATGGCACACGCCCACGACTTCATTGAAGCGCTCGAAGATGGTTATGAAACGCTGGTTGGTGAACGCGGCTCACGTCTATCCGGCGGTCAACGCCAGCGTATTTCCATCGCTCGTGCCTTCCTCAAGAACGCGCCCATCATTATCCTAGACGAGCCCACCTCCGCGCTTGACGCTGTGAGCGAGCACCAGATCCAAGCGGCACTCGAGGAGCTCTCCAAGGGGCGCACGGTACTTATCATCGCCCACCGCTTTAGCACGATTCAGCACGCCGACCGAATCCTCGTTTTCGATTGCGGGCAGATCATTACCAGTGGCACGCACGCGGAACTGTATTCCAGTAATGCACTCTATAGGAGTCTCTACGACAAACAGTCGAAAACCGCTCTCGAAAATTAAAACTCCCATGCACACTCCCAAAAGAATCCTAGGGCTCTTCCTGCTGTCTAGCCTACTGCTCAGCAACTTCACTGGCTGTGCTAACACGCGCAGTGAAAATGGCGTGATGATTGAAAAACAACGCAACTGGAACCCATTAGGTCACATCCCTTACCCCTAGGGAGTGCTACCGCACTACGCTATAGCGCTACTGTCTCCACTGTCTGCGACTCGTGGCGCCTTGCCGTCCACGATCCGCCAAATCATAAGCTTCTTCTCAGGATTAACGGAGCGAGGGGTCATGAATAAAGAAAGTCACAAATTAAAGATGATTGCCCTAAGCAATATCGATTAAACCAGTATACCCACGGAAACTAAAACTCCAAAAGCCGCTACAATCACCCCGGATGCCTTCAGTGCTCCGAGGAACTCGTCTGCAGTCGACAGGCGGTGTAATCGAGCACCAATGACAACACCATAAGAAAGCGGCACACCAGCCAAGCCCAGCCAGAAAGCATGTTGCTCCCAGGCAAGTACAAGAAGAATCGCCGCAGCCAGAACAGTCGACCCCAGATATTGTATTTGCGCAAAGCGCCGACCCATCATTACAACCATCGTGCGCTTCGATGCGAGTGTGTCCTCCTCAAGATCGCGGTAGTTGTTAACGACCAGTATGTTATTAATCACCAACCCGCAAGCCAGCCCAAGAAGGAGGGCATCCACTGTAATCTGTAAGGCTTGCACGAAATAAGTGCAGCCCACCGCAATCAGACCAAAAAAAAGAATCACGAACAGATCCCCCAGCCCATTATAGGCCAGCGGATACGGCCCTCCCGTGTAGAGCCAAGCACATATCACGGAACTAGCACCGACCAATAGCATCCACCACCCGCCATAGAAAATTAGTGAAAGGCCCGAAATGAATGCAAGAGCAAGCACGGTTAGAGCCGCCCGTCTCATCGCAAGGGGTCGGACACTGCCGGAAGCCACTGCCCGACGCGGCCCAATCCGCGCCTCGGTGTCAGTACCCTTGACGCCATCAAGGTAGTCATTGGCAAAATTCGTCCCGATCTGGATCAATAGAGCGAAACACAAGCAAATCAGCGAAGGAATCCAATGAAACAACCCGTCATGATAGGCCATTGATGATCCAACCATAACCGGGCATAACGCTGCAGGCAGTGTTTTGGGGCGAGTCGCTTCGAGCCATATCTGGATAGTGGCCATGGAGATAGTAAGCAAAATAAGCTAAAAACAAATGGCAGGGCTGAGATAGCCCGCGGCAAACCTGGAGGCGCGAGAGCTTAATTCACTTCCGCTCGCCTGACAGAGCCCTAGGATTGTGACGTAACTGGCGATTAAAAGCGGCACGAAGACACGGAATCCACAAGCAGCGGCGAGCCCGAATCCAGCATATATGGCTAATATTTCATTCACGATAACAAGGAGATTAGCCCAATAGAACCCTTTCTGAAAGCTCAGAGTTTTATAAAATAGCATGTTGTAGGATTCATATTGCGGAATTCCTGTTACCACATTTACATTCTAGCTAAAGACTCAAATTCCACAGTTACAGATCTCAGCGATACTTCTGCTTAGTCGGTTTTTCGCATTTTTATTTTTCAACATTTAAACAGCATGCCCACCTACGTATATCAGGAAATCTTACCCGACGGTTCCGATGGCGAGGCCTTTGAATACATTCAGCGAATGGCCGACAATCCACTCATAGCGCATCCAAAAACGGGGAACCTAGTGCGAAAGGTATTTCACTCGCCCAATGTTTCTAACAAATACACTGAAGGTTCAACCAAGAAGAAGTTGAGCGACGAAAATGTCGAAAAGAATGGCTTTACTCGCTACGAAAAAGATAAAGTTACTGGGCGATACCATAAAACTGCAGGTAAGGACAAACGTGCACCCGATGTGGTAGATGCCAATAAGCTGAAAAAAATCCAGCAAAATGGTTTGGACTAGCAATCGCTTATTCTAAGTAGTATTTCAATGGCTTATTGGCTACCCGACATAGCGGGAAGCGTAACACGAGCACGCTCACCTTGTGGACCACCACCTTCGACGATGGCGCGGCTCTGTCCTTGTAAGAGCGTCATGCGATGGCCAGCTGTACGGCCTTGCCCGCCCTTGACCACGACTCTACCTTCGAGGACGACCTTGCCCTCTTTCGGCAGGAAGATAGCTTTCTTCGCGGTCGAGGTGCGGCCAGTCTGTTTGATCACCACATTCTCATAAGCTTCAATGCGCTCTAAGTCTAGGTCTTCCTTTGTATCAGGAGCGGCATCAGCCTGTTTGACAGCGGTGACCTCGAGGCGTTCGCAGGTAGTATCGAGATTGGTGGCTATGACTTGCACGTCCTCGGTAAATCGGAAGAGCGTTTGCTTAGGCTCTTCGATTATGCGGAGCAATTGGCTAGTGACAATCGTTGCTTCCCTCTCGACTTGAGCCTCAGGCATGGGCGCGGCAGCACTAGACGGCGTAAATGCTACATATCCTAGGTCAGGCATTTCAGGAAGGCGGACGACGACTGGGTCGACAGCTTCACCGCTTATGATGGCTAGATTAGGCTTCAGCTCCATGATGATCCCAGTTGCAGTAGCTTCCCCGTTGATGACTTTAGGATCGCCCGTGAGGACGGCACGCTCGTCGTCGGGATAAAAAGTGACCTGCTCTCCGGTGGCGACCTGACTGTCCTGCACAATGCGGACGCCACCTTCGGCGACGATGTTTTTAACCTTACCGGCTTTGAAATCTAAATCCTCCGCCTCTGTCGTCTTCGGCTGATCGACCTTATTGGAAATAATAGTCATGCGTGTCGATTGCATCTGCAAAGCCCCAGACATCACCTCGACAGAACCCTTAAAGAGAAAGTGATTTTCCGCGGGCTGTTCGCGTATGGTGATCGTATTTGCGAGAACGATGGTTTCGGAGGTCAGAGCAGAGGCTCCTTGAATACCAAGGCCGCCTGTTTCAGTAAGAATCATTTGCGCGCGGCCAGCAGTCACAGTGCCGGCGATCTCGATCTCGCCAGATTGACTGCGGATGGTTTCACCGCTTAAGTAAACTCTCTTCATAGTGACGCTGCCCCCCCCTGAAAGATTTGCAAGTTGCTCGCGGGGGAAGAATTCGGCCTCGTCAGCTTTGATAGTTTTGTCACTTTGGATGATGGTCACATCGTCGCGGGCAATAATCTGGCTAATGGAATCCAACTCGCTGGGTGCCACCCTGGCGCCACTGCCATCCCGACCTACGGGCACATCCGCCAACGCAATAAGCGTCTCACTTCTCAAGTCCATTTGATCGGAGACGGCGTGCACACTACCAGTAAATTCAAAGTAATATTCTTCCTCGGTCGTGCGCAGGACGAGGTGATCGCTATGGATTTCAGTTTCGCTCAGGTCGCCATCAGTATTTGTCTCGCCTATGTCGCCAAAGGCACCCGCGATACCTTGAGTGAATTTCGCAACTGCATCCTTTTTGACTATGATCTCCTTAGTGTCGCCCGACCACTCCCAACCGATACCAGAGATTTTGAAATTCGCCCCGGTGATCTCGATAGGGCTTTCGGAATAGCCTCGGTTTTCCGGCAAAAGCAGCGTGCCTTCGGGGCTATCCATCGAAAGCTCTAAGGCCATGCGTTCGTCGCCAGAGTAAATGCGCATTGCCATTTGTTTGACGCTTAATTGTTCGTCCCTGTCGTAAATACCCTGCTCCCCTTGCAGCATCCACTGAGTATAACCGTTATCACCAAAGCGCGGGAGGCGAAAATTTTTAATCGGCGCGATGGGGGTCATCTGCGAGTAGAGCGAAGCAGTGACGCAA